>Ga0181532_10004749_pt1 | contig 11753 bp, 7 predicted proteins | sample PEATcosm2014_Bin_33_FD_119768 | JGI IMG/M metagenome (GOLD analysis project Ga0181532, IMG submission 119768) | Peatland microbial communities from MTU Mesocosm Facility, Houghton, MI, USA - PEATcosm2014_Bin11_30_metaG | ecosystem: Environmental > Terrestrial > Soil > Wetlands > Peat | place...
AATGAGCAGCGCCTGCGCCGTATCGACCACATCGTTCGAGGTGAGGCCGTAGTGAAACCAGCGCGCGTGCGGACCAACGATTTCTGCCACGGCCGTGGTAAAGGCGATGACGTCGTGTTTGACTTCGGCTTCAATCTGGAAGATACGGTCAACGCTGAAGTCGGCGCGCGCGTGGATCGCCCTGGCTGCATCTTTCGGCACAATGCCGACGGCGGCCAGCGTTTCGGTCGCGGCGACTTCCACCGCCAACCAGGTTCGGAAGCGGTTCTCGTCGCTCCAGATGCGAGCCATCTCGGGCCGGGTATAACGTGGGATCACGGCGCTTTCTCCTGAAGGGGAACTGGGGATTGTAAATCAGTTCTCAGAATTCCTGTAGAGACGCGGCTTGCCGCGTCTGGGAGCGAGGCAAAACTCGGCCGTCAAAAACGACTATCATTGTGCAATAGGATTTTATCGGCGATGAGAGACAGGACAATCCCCGTCCCTATCAGGTACTCGCCTACTCCACCGTGTGCTTCGCCGTGTATCCCTCGCGCGCATAGACGATGTATTTCACGTCCTTGCCCTTCTGATCGCGAACCTTCAGCGGCCCACCGTCCGGCGCTTGCAGTTCAACTTTCAACTTACGGTAGGTGCCGTCGAGTTTGGCATTGGTGGGGTGATAACTGATGCTGTACTGATTGCGAATGTCGGCCGCGATTTGCTGGAAATCCTCCGGCAATTCGCCTTGGAAGCGCGGGAAGTAGGCGCGCCCTCCGGTCAGGCGGGCGAAGGTACTCATCTGATTGTCGTTTTGAGCCCACGCAACCTGTCGCATTCCGCCTGCCATGCCGGCTGCGTCCGCCATCGTTCGATACGTCCAGCCGATGCTGACCGGGTAGATGGTCACATCTTTTGTGGACTTAACTTTCTTCAGAATCTGATCGAGGGTAAGTTTGCTGAAAGTGTCAGCTCCGGAGGAAACCAGGATGATGTATTTCTTTCCCTCGATGCGATCGATCCGGTCGAGCGTGTCGAACAACGCGTCGAAGAGGTTACGTTCACTGAATCCTGGAACGCGAAGTCCGTTAAGCGCGCCTATGATGGCTCGCTTGTCCTGTGTGAAGTCAACCAGAATCTGGGGCTTCATGTCGTAGGACTCAACCGCAACCCAGTCATCCTTTTTCAGCGTGCTGGCGAAGACATAAGAAGCGTTGAGCGCGTCATACATGTAGTTATATGCCTGATATCCTCCGGAAAACGGTCTCGCCGCCGCGAATTCGATCAAAAGGACTGCGGTGATCGGCGCCTGGGTCTGATTGAAACTCGCAATCGGCTGCGGTGCTCCATCCTCCAGGATCTTGAAGTTTTCTTTCGTCAGCCCCGGGACAGTTTGCCCGTCCTTGGTGGTCACCAGCACATCCAGGTTTACCAGCGGCACGTTTACCGAGATCGAGTAGTCGGGCATGTTCTCGATCTTTTTCGGCTTTTCGGGGGCCGGTGGCGGCGGTTCGTCTTTCTTCTTGGGGATCACATACGGGCCAACGTCGTTTTGCGGCCCACCGGCTTCGGGCGGAGCCTCTTGCTGGTTCGGATTCGCCGGGGGTTGCTGCGGGGGCTGTTGGGCCCGCGCCGAGAACGTCGCGACCACCATCCAGAAAAGAGCAAACGCCAGCAGGATCAAACGCTTACGGGGAGCCGCTGGCACCCGGTCCAGCCCGCCAAATACACCAGAAATCATGGGGATATCCTCGAAAACTACTGTGCTAGTATAGATGCAAGAGCTCTGCGGTTGGGATATTTTGCGGGTCTTAAAAAAGCACCACCTTCCCTGGCAAAACCTTCTGATAGCACGTGGAGCCTTTGCAAGCGACAAGGTCACTTTGTGGCCTCCGGGGTCGTCCATGGGTAAAGTTGCGCGCACACTCACCGTCCTTTTGTGTCTTTCGTCATGCGTCTGGGTTAGTGCGCAGCAGAGGCCAGCGCCTGCCAACGTCTCCCCGGCCAACGTTTCTCCGGCAATCATGCCGCTCGATCAGATCCACGAGGGCATGAAAGGCACTGCGCTCACCGTGTTCCAGGGCGTGAAACCCGAATCCATGGAAGTGGAAGTTCTGGGTGTGATGCGCAACGTGAGCGGTCCCAAGGGCGATATTATCCTGGTCCGTCTGCACGGCACCAAGCCCGAATATACCGGCGTGGTTGCCGGCATGAGCGGAAGCCCGGTCTATTTCGACGGCAAACTGGCGGGAGCACTCGCCTTCCGCATCGGCGAATTCTCGAAGGAACCGATCGCGGGCGTGACGCCGATCGAGGAGATGCTGGAGATCAATGCGCTCGATCATAGTCCGGCACAAAGTTCGGCAAAACGCCCGGAAACAATGCGCGCCAGTCTTCCGGATGCGGAGGCGAATCCTTCAAATCAGAAACCAACCACGCAATCTGCCAGCCCCGGCGAGAGCCCGACGCTCCCAGCCCAGAACTACAGCAACTACCTGAAGCCCATCGAAACTCCTCTCGTGTTCAACGGTTTCTCCGACGAGACCTTGCAGCGCTACGGGCCGCAATTCGCCGCAGCGGGCATCGTTCCAGTGATGGGCATTGGCTCGGCAAGCGACCGCAAGCAGCCGGAACCGATCGAAGCTGGATCCGCCGTCAGCGCCGTGCTGGTTCGTGGTGATATGGATATTGCCGCCACTTGCACTGTGACCTACGTCGATCCCCAGCGCCTGCTCGCTTGCGGACATCCGCTCTTGCAGTTTGGTGAAGTGGACTTGCCGATGACGAAGGCCACGGTCCTGGCCACACTGCCTTCCCCACTCAACGCTTTCAAGATCGTCAACACGACCGAGACGATCGGTGCGTTCGTGCAGGACCGCCAGAACGGCATCATGGGTGTCCCGGGCCGGGAGTCGAAGATGATTCCGGTGACCGTCGCCATGCACAGCCTGGGTGAACATGGAACGGCTACCAAAGAATTCCATTACGAGATCCTCAACAACGCGCGGCTGAGCCCGCTGGCCATGATGGCCACCGTTTTTAATGCGCTGCATGGCACCAACGAATATGGCGAAGACATTACTTACCGCATGAATGGCGTGCTCAGCGTGAAGGGATATCCCGACGTCACGCTGCGCAACATGTTTGCCCCGCAAGATAACGGCCAGCCCGCGGCAGCTCTGGCCGCGGCCACCATCGGCGATCGCTTTGCACGCATCTACAGCAACCCCTTCGACGCTCCCGACGTCGAGGGTGTGAAACTCGATTTCGATCTGGTCCGCGAACGCCGCTCCGCTCGCCTCGAGGCTGCGCGCACGGATATGACGGAAGCTCGTCCCGGCGACCAGATTACGGTTGAGACCGTGATTCGCCCGTATCGTGGCGAGCGCCTCGTGCGCCAGATTCCCATACGGATTCCGACCTCCACATCAAAGGGAACGCTGCGCATCCTGGTCAGCGACGGAGACACGCTCGATCGCATGCGCCGCGGTACTCCGATGATGAACCGTGGTCTCGGCTTGGCGCCGACCATCGCCTTGCTGAACAAAGAGCGCGCCAACGATCGCGTCTATGTTTCGCTCATCCAGTCCGATCCCGAAGCCATGGTCGCCGACAAAGTTATGCCGACGCTTCCGCTTTCCGTCATGAATGTCATGGAAAACATGCGCGGCACGCAGGACATGGTCGTGCTTGGCGAATCGTCAGTCAGCGAAGCTTCCACTGAACCACTCGACTACGTCGTCTCCGGCGCGCAGATGCTGACGATCAACGTCAAGTAGGCTGGAGTTTGATCCAGCAAGTTAGTAACACAAAAATCATGTTGTCATCCTGAGCGAAGCGAAGGATCTATGTATTTTGCCTTTGACAGCAGAATGCATAGGTCCCTCGCTTCGCTCAGGATGACAACATCTCACTTTGCGAACCCACGTAAACCGTGAACCGAGGTATCAACATTGTCCCGTAAGACACTCGCTCTGCTCTCAGCACTCATTCTTTCCACATTCGCCCTCGCCGAGGGCACTCGCACCTGGGGACAATCCAAGTTCGAAGAACTGACCAAGGGCACTGCCAATGGCATCGCGCTGCGCAGCGAAGGCGGCCTGGAACTGGCTCCGGCCTTCAAGGCGCTTGCGACCACGCCCTCAACCTACATCTGGTCGATCGCATCCGATTCCGCGGGCAACATCTATGCCGCCGCCGGATCTCCCGCCCGCGTTTACCGCATCACGCCCGACGGCCAAAGCGCGACCATCTTCGAGGCGCAGGAATTGCAGGTGCAGGCTCTAGTCGTCGACAAGAGTGGCGTTGTCTATGCGGCTACCGCACCCGACGGAAAGGTGTATCGTCTCGAACCTCCGCGTCTCGAATCCTCGAAAGCCGCGAAGGCCGATGCAAAGACGTCGACATCATGGAGCGCGTCCACCTACTTCGATCCTGGTTCCAAATACATCTGGGACATCGTCCTCGATGCCGCTGGCGCGCTCTATGTCGCCACCGGCGATCACGGCGAAATCTACAAAGTCGGCCCCAACGGACAGCATTCGCTTTTCTTCAAGAGCGATGAAGTCCACATTCGCGTTCTCGCCCTGGATCCCAATGGCAACCTGATTGCCGGCTCCGACGGCAGCGGGCTTGTCTATCGCATCGCGCCGAATGGCGAAGCCTTCGTTCTCTACAGCGCGCCCAAGAAGGAAATTACCGCGCTCGCCATCGATAGTGCCGGCAATATTTACGCCGCCGCGGCGGGAGAGAAACGCCTTGGAGGCGCGATGCCGCAGATCGGCGTCATGCTCACGGCGCCGGCGCAGAACGTGCCCGTGCCCGGCGGCAATATCACCCTCACCGCAGCTCCCACCGGACCCGTGTCACCGTTCCCCGCACCCGGACTCGGCGCTACCGGCGGCTCTGAGATTTATCGCATCGCGCCCGATGGCGCGCCGTCACGCTTGTGGACTTCGCACGAAGATCTTGTCTACGCTTTGGGTTTTGACCAACACGGGCGCCTCCTCGCCGGCACCGGCAATCGCGGCCACATTTTCGCCATCAACGGCAACCAGGCGGATGACTACACCGATCTAGTCAAAGCCAGCGCCACCCAGATCACCGCCTTTGCCGCTGCGCCCGGCGGAGGACTCTACGCCGCCGGCAGCAACCTCGGGAAAATTTTCGTCCTCGGTCCTGGCCTCGAGTCGGAAGGCACGTACGAAAGCGATGTCTTCGACGCGCACGTCTTTTCGCTCTGGGGACGCGCCAGCGCTCGCATCACCGGCAGTTCCCCCGCCAATCCCGCCGCAAAATCCAATGTCGAGCTTTATGCCCGCTGCGGCAACGTCGATAATCCCGACCGCAACTGGAGTCCGTGGATGCGCATCAATCTCGCATCCGGCTCCGAACTCAAGGTTCCGCCAGCGCGTTTCGTGCAGTGGAAGGCCGTGCTCCGCGCCAGCAATCCTGCGCCTCGCGTTGACGACGTCTTGCTGAACTACCTGCCCAAGAACGTTGCCCCTGAAATTGACGAAATCATCGTGCAGCCCGGATATCGCTATCAGCCGATTCCCCACGTAACCGGCAGCGAGCCACCCACTCCCGGGCAACCGCGTTTCGATCCTCCGCCGCCCGCGGTTCGCGACCGCGACTCCATCGGCATTCGTTGGCAGGCCCATGACGACAACGATGACCAGCTTGCCTACACCGTCTACTACCGCGGCGACGGCGAATCGCGCTGGCTGCTGCTGAAGAACAATCTCAGCGATCGCTCCTATTCTTTCGACGCCAGTCTCTTGCCTGACGGCGGTTACACCGTGAAGGTCGTGGCCTCCGATGCGCCCTCGCATTCGCCCGGAGAAGCGCTCTACGCCGAACGAGTCAGCGCGCGCTTCGAGGTCGATACCACGGCTCCGGTGATCGACAACCTGACTGCCACACTCGAGGACAGGCAGATAGGAGTGCAGATCGTTGGAGCGCAGACCATACAGATCACAGGAAAGCAGATCCACGTCCGCTTCCGCGCCAGCGATTCGTTTTCGCCGATCAAGCGGGCGGAGTATTCGCTCGATGGCGGTGAGTGGCAGTTCGTTGAGCCGGTCGGCCAGCTGTCCGATTCCAAAACGGAAGAGTACGACTTTCGCCTCGCTGTGCCGCAACCCGAAGCGGTGCCATCTCCGATGGCCGAGAGCACCGCGAATGACCATGTCGTCGTGGTCCGCGCCTATGATCGTTTCGATAATCTCGCCACGGCAAAAATCGTGATTCGCGGAAAATAGAACTATGGCGCCGTGAGGGCGTGATGAGTCTTCCGGTGGAGGGACGGGCGCCTCGCCCGTCCACCCGCGAGCCCGACCCTTCCAGCACGTTTACTGCTGCGCAAAAATGATGGAACTCGGAGGCCCGCTGCTGCAAGTAGCTGGCGCGCCTTGGGGCGTACAAGTGCCCATCATCATGAAGTCCGTAATCACATAATTCGGAATCGTGGGATTTCCAGGATTGGCTACAGTCGTCGCGTCGATGGCGTAAATCACAGACGTCGGAACCGCCGGTAGAGTCGGATTAGTTAAAGTGATCGTGCCCGTGCCGGGCAGAGTCAATGTGTAAGCTCCAGTGAGGGCTTGGCTGCCGGGGTTCAGCGTTCCTCCCACGACAAATGTCGGCGGGGTCCCTCCGGGCGACGTGAGCAGCAGGTTCTCGACTACCGGCGTGACACTGGAATTGCTGTTGCTGATCGTTGCCGCCGCGAAGACCCCTGCCAGTTCCGCAAAAGCGTAAGAGTCGACGATGCTTGAGGGCTGCGGGCTCATGGTCCCCGTCATCACCGAAGAACTGGACTGATCAAGAAGAAAACCGCGATTCGGCCCGCTGGCATACAGAACGAAAGGGAGCGGCTGCGCCGGGGTTGTATTCGGCTTCTCCAGCATCTGGAAGCTGTAGCGTCCGAGATATTCGTTGGTGTTGATTGGAGTCGCCACGTAGGTGTACGAGAAAGGCGCGGCCGGTCCCACCGAAGTGATGGCTCCGTCATTGTTCTGGTCGAAGGTGCCGGTGAAACCGCCCGTCCCGCCCGTTCCGCTCGAGGTGCCATCGGTGGTGCCAAGGGTTAGCGATACGTTCGCGTTTGCTCCGGTAAGACTTGAAACGGATGTACAAGCCGCCTTCGCCGTCGGGCAGAAGGCCAGGTTGTTGTAGGTTATCGGCGCACTCGTGGTACCAGGCCATTGGTACACCATCGTCCCGGAAAGCGCGGGATGGGTTGCATCGATGGGGTCGGTGGAAATGGCGTAAAGGGTCAGCGGAGTTGTTTGGGAGCTGGTTCCGCCCTCGGCAACGAAGAAGTCGAAATGTTGTGTGGTGTTCCCGGTAATCAGCGTCATGTTCCAATAGGTTGGGAGATTGCCGTTGGGTTGGGCGTAACCGCTGGTCGCCGCAATACTGCAGGGCGCCGGGTTGCACACCACGGAACCATTGTCGTTGGCGTCGAACGCGCCGCCGCTGATAGTTCCGCCGGTTGCATTTGGGGTCATCGGCAACAGGCCAACAGACCCGACCCGGCTAAGACTCGAATCCACACCAGCGAATCCGAATACGAATATCTGTGGGTTGGCATTGAAGACTGTGGCTGCCGCCGACTTTTGCATGACGCCGGAACCGGTTCCCAAACCGTCCGACTCAATCATCCGGATGGTGTCAGACGAGGTCAGAACCGCGGTGTATGTGTTGGTGATGGTGGTTGTGGGCCCGGTGGTCAAGGTCACTACAAGTTTCCCCAAGCCGTTGCCGCTGGCAATCGGTGTGTACGAAACCGATGCAATCGGATATTGCTGCGGCTGTGGTAGCGTGTTCGGCGGGACAATGGACAGCACGTCCTCGACACCCTCCCCCGTCGCAATCGTGCCATTCGAGGCCAGAATGAAGCTTCCCGCAGCGGCGACCGGATTATTGCTGTTGTCATAGCCCGAAAACTGGAAAGAGTACGTGCCCGCAGGCAGACGCGAGGCCACGATTGTGGCAGTAGCTTGACCGGCGGGTGCTGGACTCGGCGGCGCTGGAGAAGGATTCCAAGCCGCCTGCACGGTAACGTTCGCGGTGTTGGATGGTGCGGTATACGTTGCCACGTCCGCTGCTTGCGCGATGCTGCCGCAGCCTTGGTTGCTGTTGCACGTTACACTCCACGTGAACGATTGTGGCGCATCGTCTGGTACCGCGACGGCGGTGAACTGCTGCGTCAGGCTTTCCCCAACGTTCACCGTTAATGGCGTCACGACTACTGAGACCTGCAGCACGGTTATTCCCAGAGTGCCCGTGACCGAGGAGTTGGCCACCAATGTCGCTGTTACCGCCACTCCTGAAATTGGAGTTGCCGGGGCCGTGTAGGTCGCGGTTGCCGGGGTTGTCGCCGGTGTAACCGGCGTGAGCGTTCCGCACGGATTTGGCGTGCCGGTGCAGTTCGTGCCCGTCGGGCCGCTCAGGCTCCAGGTGACATCCGTATTCGCCCCGCCGTTCATTACCGTGGCCGTAAGCGTCACAGGTCCTTGGTTCGGGTACAGCCCGCCGGCGGGAACGTCGTTAGGGACAGTGACGTTAATGGTGGTCGGAGGGGGGACGATGCCGTTGCCGCCCTTTGCGCAACCGCCAGCAAATGCCAAACTCAGCAAAGCCACTGCAAACAGACAATTCTTTATCATGATCGCAACTTTTTGATGCCCAAAGACACTACCTCTCTCTTGGGCTTATCCCTCAATCTAAGAGCAGCCATAAGGCCAATTTGTTATTTAAATCAGCAGGTTACAAATGTACCTGAATCCAAGGCACTTTGTCGCTCGGTCAGGGGTTGCGAAGGGAAGGCATCCGTGCCGCCTGTGCAAGAAATTGCAGCTTCACGAGAAGTTCTCAGTTCCACTTCCTGGTGGAGAGCCGATTAGTGAAGAGCCGGTTCGTTTTGACTGAGAACTGACAACTGAGAGCCGGAAGCCTTGGCTTTGCTCACGGTTTCTATCAGCGGACGCAGCTCTGCGGCGTTGATTCCCAATGTGCCCCCGGAGAAGCCGTCGATGTAGGCGGAATTAACCCCCACAACTTCGCCGCGAAGGTTCAGGATCGGTCCGCCGCTGCCTCCCCGCGCCGTGGGCGCATCATAGATCAGCTTGTCGCCGGTGACGTCGCCGATGTGCCCGAAGGTTGCCGACGGCCGGATCAGCGATAGCGCCGCCAGTTCGGCTGCAGTGTCGGCGTTGTCCGGATGCGACGAAAGCCGCTCATACACGATCGCCGGCGACTTTGCCACCATGCCCGTCACTCCCATCGGATATGCCAGAACGCTGACCGACTCGCCCACTTGCGGCGCCGTCGCGGATAAGGTCAAGGGTCGGAGTTTCTTCGTGAAGGCGGTTGTTTCCAGGCGCAATAATGCCAGGTCTCCATGGATGGCCACGACGGCCGTCTCCAGCTTTACCGGAAGCGGCGAACCCGGAAAATATGCCATCAGCTCTTCCAACACCGGCGATCCGCCCTGCCGCAACGCCACGGTGACTTCCCGATCGCCATACCAGGGTTCGGCCACGTGGCGATTGGTGGCCAGCAGGCCCGGCGCTACCACAAACCCCGTGCCCGACACGCGAGCGCGAAAACTTTGCGCGCGGCCAGACACATGATAAATCCCGTAGATGTAAGCAACCGAATCCCTCGCATCGTCCACAGCCGCGGCCGAAACCGATTGCTGTCGTTCCAGATCCGCCACCTGGCGCGAGAGCTGTTGCACCTGCTGCTCCAGCCCGCTGGTCTCCGGGGGAGCGTAGTAGTGCGCCATGACTAAGGCGCCCACCAGCGCCAGCACGCCCAGCAGTCCCTGCACAAACCGCTGCCAGGTTTCGACTAATTCGTTTTCCCCGCGATTCTCAGTACCAGCGGAATTGAACATGAGCTGTCAGGCCCGGACGGGAGGGAGATTTCCGGGTAGCCACTATCCTGACTTATTCGGGCCACCGCGTGTAGGGTACAGAAGTCGCGTCGGCACGGACCGAAGGTAACTGAAGAGGTTTTCCAGTAGAGACGCGGCTTGCCGCGTCTCGGCAGTGCCTAACTGCCGGAGACGAGACAGGCCCGTGTCTACTGGAGCTACGGCTCGACACCCAGCCGCTTCGCCATCTCTTCATAGAGGAAGCCTTCGCCAAGGCGGTAGGGCTGAACCCATTCTCCATCGATCACAAACTGCGGAATGGCACGCTTGCCGGTCCTTTTCACGACCTCATCGGCCGCTCCGGGAGTGGTCTCGATGTTGATGTCTACGTAGGGAAGGTTGTGCCGGTCGAGGAAGCGCTTAGCCTCGCGACAATCGGGACACCAGGGAGCTGAGTAAACGGTGATTTCCATTGAGGTCAGATATGGAGAGTCTCTATGCTTCCGAGTTTAGCAGGCACGAATACGGCGGACATCGGCTTTCCACTAGCGACGTGACGGCGTGAGTGTTAAACCCGTTCCAGTTGGTGCACGGTCCGCTCGTTCTCGACATTGCCGGTATTCAACGTTGTGGCTGGTTCAAACAGCAGCACCCAGCATTCTTCTTCCGCCACCGGACGGTGCTCCACTCCGCGCGGCACCACGATAAACTCGCCCTTCTCGATCCATTCGTGCCGGTCGCGAAACTCCATGCGGAACCGGCCTTTCACCACCAGGAACATCTCGTCTTCGTTGTCGTGATGATGAAATACGAACTCGCTGTCGAACTTGACGAACTTGATGTACTGTCCGTTGAGTTCGGCGGCGACACGAGGCTTGTAATGTTCGGTGATCTGGGCGAACTTTTCGGCGATGTTGATTTTTGACATGGAATCCTCGAGGGTTAACGCACCGCGACGTCTTTAGTAGATGGCGCATCGCGGCTGCCAGTCGCAGAAAAGTTGGCTGATGACTGAAAAGTCCGCCGAGCTGCGCTCGGCTTGGACGGGCGAGGACGCCCGTTCCCACACAAGCACAAGCAAAAACAGCCGCCAGCTTTTTGCTGACGGCTGAATGCTGATGGCTGAATGCTGGTTGCTGTTTAGAATCCGGCGGTCCCCGCGCCCGGGTGTCCACCACGCAGCATCACCCGCACGCCGCGCTGGCTATTCACTCGCGTCGTCGTGGTCCAGTCCACCTCGTCGGCGCTGATAAGGCCGTCGCCGCCACCGGCCAGCTCGTAGCTGATGCGGCCGTCCTGATAAGTGTAGTTGCCCACCTCGAGGACCATACCCGACTTCAGCACAAAGACCGGCACTCCTGGCGCCGCGCCACCGCCGCCGGCCACCGCACCCTTACCACTGCTGTAGCTGGCGTAGATGAACTGCGGATTTTCCTGAGCGCTGGTTTGTTCACTGGCCGTGACGCTTATCCGGCGCACCGTCAGCTGAGGAGTGCCATTTTCCGTCTGCCTGGCGCTAGCACCCTCGTAAGACCCCTGATAATAGGAGTCGTTTTCGATCCGCGGACGCCCAAAGAAATGCCAGTCCGGGCCGTTGGTGGCGGAGACCTGCGGGATTTGCACATCATCCATCAGGCGCAGCTCAAGCATGCTCTCGCCCTTGAGCGTAGGGCGCGGACCGCGTGCCGGCAGCATAATGATCTTCCACGGCCAAAGCGGTGGAATCATCCATTCCACGATGTCGCGCTTGGCGTGGCCTTTGCCCCGGATGTCTCCGTCCTTATCCACTTTGTAGCCGCGAGTGGCAATCACCTTCGCGTCGAGCGGCATGTCGCCGTTCGGCAGTCCGATGCGATCGAACACCAGCTTCATGTTGCCCTTGCCCCAG
>Ga0181532_10004755_pt1 | contig 11745 bp, 11 predicted proteins | sample PEATcosm2014_Bin_33_FD_119768 | JGI IMG/M metagenome (GOLD analysis project Ga0181532, IMG submission 119768) | Peatland microbial communities from MTU Mesocosm Facility, Houghton, MI, USA - PEATcosm2014_Bin11_30_metaG | ecosystem: Environmental > Terrestrial > Soil > Wetlands > Peat | place...
ATCCTTGACAATCGAAGCGGAGGGTTTACGATGTAGATATCACCTCCGATCCCAGTCCGGATCGAATGGGCCGATAGCCAAGGAAACGTCACCGCTTCTTGGCTGGCGGCCCATTTTAAATTTCGGGTGTTCTTCTTAAATTTGGGATGCTCCGCGGCTGAGGAATCTCCAGGCAAAAAAAGTGACGAAAAGTTGACACCGCTGTGACAACCGGTCGGCCGGGGATGTTGAGAATGATCGCGTCGCCTGGAAGTCTGACGGGTCCGGCGGTGCGACTCTCTCTCCCGCACTGGCCGGACCTTTTTTGTCTTAATCTTTATCTTGATCTTGTGGTTAGCGCACTCGCTCGGGCTGAAGCAGGCCGGCAATGCGTTCCAGCACCAGGTGCATGCTGAGGTTGGAGTCGACGGCGCCGTCCACAGCGTGATGGTGAGCACCGGCGTGCATGACCAGAACCTTTGTTCCTTCATGGGACTTCTTAACCATGTAGGGGAGGTGATGGCGATCGTCTTTGGACAAGGTGGCGCCGAGGATGACGAGGTCAAAGGCATCGCGGTGCAGAGCTTCCAGAACCCCCTGGCGGTTGAGAGCGGTGGTCACATGATGTCCGGCTTTGGCCATTTCGGCGGCTTGGGCGGACAGTGTGTGTTCGTTGGACTCGCCATAGAGGATCTTGATGGATGCTTTGTGAGCGGTCGCGGGCAAGGGCCCTCCTCGGGAACTCCAATTGAAGCTTAGCAATTGAGGGGCGCGGTTCCGAGATCACGGAAGATCAGGGCCGACTGGTCGGTCGGCGTATTATGCTGGCAAGGGGAAATTTTCTGTTAGACTCTCCGCAAAAGTCCAAGGGCAGATACTTGACTTGGACAAGTTAAATGGGCCCAAGCAACGTCCCCCGGAACCTCTTGAACTAAAATTTGCAGTGGCCGCTGGAATTGATCTGGCCGATCGTACCTGCACGACTTCCAGCAGTCGCTTTCTGGGTGAGCCATGGCATCGCACCCTGGGGCACGGAAACGCCACTTTCCGGACGAATTGCCAGTCGCGTTGGACCCGATCCGGCGGGCCCTGGAAGAAGACGAGGACTGGTATCGCGATTTAGTTGAGCACAGCCAAGACCTGCTGTGCGTCCACGACCTGGAAGGCCGATTCCTGTCGGTCAATCCCGTTCCCGCACGTCTGCTGGGTTACAGCGTAGAAGAAATACTGCGGAAGCCGATGCGGGATTTTATCGATCCGCAATTCCGCGATCAGTTCGAAGCCTACCTGCGCGAGATCGAACGCATGGGTGAAGCTCGCGGGCTGCTGGCGGTGGTGACGCGATCGGGAGAACAGCGGATCTGGGAATATCACAACACGCTGCGCACCGATGGGGTTGCGAGGCCGATTGTGCGCGGGATGGCGCACGACGTTACCGAACGGGTGCGGGCGGAGAAGGCGCTGCGCGCGAACAACGAACAACTGCGGAAGACGGCAAGCGAACAGGAGCGGACGCTTCACGAGCTGACGCTGTTCCGGACGCTGCTCGACCAATCGAACGATGCCATTAAGGTAGTCGATCCGGAAACCCTGTCTTTCATCGATGTAAATGAGAAGGCGTGCGTTGATCTGGGGTATAGCCGGGACGAGCTCTTAGCGTTGACGGTATACGACGTCGACCCGAACGCCAACGAAAGTGTGGTATCGCGGGTGCGGCAGCAGTGGCAAGACTCGGGCTTCGCGATCATAGAAACGATGCTCCGGCGAAAAGATGGAACGACGTTTCCGGTGGAAGTGAATACGCGATTCGTGCGATTGGACCGCGAGTACGTCGTGGCCGTGTCGCACGACATCACGGAGCGGCAACTGGCGGAGAAAGCGTCACGGGAGATCCACGAAAAGCTGCTGAGGACGGCGCGCGAACAGGAACTGACGCTTCGCGGATTGACTCTGTTTCGGACGCTGCTCGACCAATCAAACGATGCTATTAAGGTCATCGATCCGGAGACCCTGCGTTTCCTCGATGCAAATGACAGGTCATACGCAGAGCTGGGATATAACCGGGAAGAACTTTTGTCGATGACGGTTCGGGACATCGACCCGAACGCCGACGAGAATTTACTCGCTCGAGTGCGGCAGCAGGTGCGGGAATCGGGATTCGCCATCATGGAAACCGAGCACCGGCGGAAAGATGGGACCACGTTTCCGGTGGAAGTGAATATGCGGCGGGTGCGACTGGACCGGGAATACGACGTGTCCATATCGCGCGACATCACGGAACGCAAACGAGCAGAGGAGAAGCTGCGAGAGTTCGAAAGAGTAGTGAATCTGGAAGAAATGATCGCGGTGGTGAATCGGGAGCATCGGTACGTGCTCATGAACCCGGCATGCCTGAGCTATCGTGGGTTGACGAAAGAACAAGTTGCAGGGCGTCTGGTGGCGGAGATTGTGGGGCCAGAGTTTTATGAAAACTGGGTCAAGGAAAAACTGGATGAGTGTTTCAAAGGGAAGGTGGTCGGCTACGAGGTCAGGCATGTATATCCCGAGAAGGGGGAGCGGGATCTAGTCATCACCTATCTGCCTGTGGAAGGACCGACGGGAATCGATCGCGTGGCGTGTGTGATGCGCGACATCACCGATCAGAAGCTAGCGGAGAAGGCGTTACGAGAGAGCGAAGCGCGCGAGCGGACGAGAGCGAAGGAACTGGAGACGGTGCTGGCGGCGATGCCCGTGCCAGTCTTTATCGCGCACGATGCGGAGTGCAGGTGGGTAACTGGCAACCGGGCGGCATACGAACAGCTGCGTATGCCGGCGGGCAAGAACATTTCGAAGAGCGCGCCGCCTGAGGAACAACCTCCTTTCCGGTTGATGCAAGAAGGGGTAGAGATTTCCGCAAATTCGCTGCCCATGCAGCAAGCGGCGGCCACGGGAGAACCGGTTTACGGGCGCGCTCTGACGATGGTACTTGAGGATGGGACCGAGCGGGAAACCGTGGTGAACGCAGTTCCGCTCTTGGATGAGGAGGGCAAGCCACGGGGAGCGGTGGGGGCATCGATCGACCTGACAGAACTGAAGCGGGCGGAGAAAGCGCTACGGGAAAGCGAGGAGCGGTTCCGGGCGGTGCTCAAGCATTCTCCGATTACAGTCTTCAACCAGGACCGGGACTTGCGCTATACCTGGGTCTATAATCCGCAGATTTCTAGCCCGTCGAGCGAAATCGTGGGAAAGACGACGAGTGACATCTTCGAAGCTGAAGAGGGTAAACGCAGCGCCGAAGTCCGACGGCGGGTGTTGGAAACCGGGGTAGGCGCGCGTCATGAAATACAGGTCACCAACGGCGGCGACAAGCAGTATTTCGATGTAACCATCGAACCAGTTTTCGACTCGACGGGCGCGGTGACTGGACTTACCGGCGCCGCTATGGATGTCACTGAACTCAGGAAGACGACCGAAGCCCTCAGCGAAGCCAAGAAAAAGCTGACGGAAGAAAAGCTTTATCTGGAGCAGGAAATTGATACGGAACTGGGGTTCGGGGAAATCATCGGGCGGAGCAAGGCGTTGCAAGCGGTGATGAAGGATGTGGGAAAAGTGGCATCCAGCGATGCCACCGTGCTGCTGTTGGGCGAAACGGGAACAGGTAAGGAACTGGTGGCGCGGCGGATCCACCAGTTGAGCGGACGCGCCGACAATAGCTTCATCAAATTGAATTGCGCGGCGATTCCGTCAGGGCTGCTGGAGAGCGAGCTGTTTGGTAATGAGAAGGGCGCGTTCACCGGGGCGGTGAGTAGGAAAATTGGCCGGCTGGAACTGGCCGACAAGGGCACGCTGTTTCTGGACGAAATTGGGGAGATTTCGCTGGCGTTGCAACCGAAGCTGCTGCGGGTTTTGCAGGATCAGGAGTTTGAACGGCTGGGCGGAACGCAAACGTTAAAGGTGGACTTTCGTTTGATTGCGGCGACGAACCGCGATCTGGCTGAACTGGTGCGACAAAAGAATGAGTTTCGCAGCGATTTGTATTACCGGCTGAACGTATTCCCGATCCGGCTGCCCCCGTTACGCGAACGCCGGGACGATATCCGCCCGCTGGTGAAACATTTTGTGCAGAAGTGCGCCGGGCGGATGAACAAGGAGATCACCAGCATTCCGGAGAAAACCATGGATGCGCTGATGGGGTGGGAGTGGCCGGGCAACATCCGGGAATTGGAAAACTTTATCGAGCGGTCGGTGATTCTGACGCAGGGCTCGGTACTGGTGGCGCCGTTGAGCGAGCTGAATCCGATTGCCAAGAACGAGAAGAGCGTGGATGAAAGTCTGGAGGCGGCGGAACGCGACCACATTCTGCGCGCTTTGCGGGAGAGCCGCGGACAGATTGGCGGCCTCAGAGGGGCAGCCATGCGATTAGGGCTGAAGCGGACGACGCTGCAATCGAAGCTGAAGCGCTTCGGAATTAATCCGCGGTCCGTAGCCTGAACTACGATCTAGAACTACGATCCCGGCAACGACGAGGCTGGACTCGTAGACGAAGCAGATAACGATTCAAATTCGCCGCGAAGAGATTCGTTGCGGGTCAAGGCTTCAAATTGTTTGTCAAGAGCATCGTAGGCGGCTTGGTGAGTCTGTTTGAATTGATGAAACGCCTCGCGTGACGTCCAGTGGTCGAAGGTTAGAAAGCGTCCCGGCCGGTTTGTATCGCGAAGCAGTTGAGTGCCGCGATAATCGGAACTCCGACTGAACAGTCGGGCCCAGTCGCCTTCGGGCCCATAGGCTTGCTCAAAGGCAAGTTTCGCTTCCGGGTTGAGCTGGAACTCCCAGATGACGACATATTGATGACGGTCAGCGTTCAAGCGATCGACCTCCTGACGGAGTAGATTGTACGCGGCTGTACTTGGTCTACCATCTTCCTCCTTTAAAACTGCTGCGGGGCTTGGATCGGCCGGGGCGCAAAAGTGTCTCTCCGCTTGCGTGCCGTAGGCCAGGCAATCGGTTACAATCCTCGCGCACATGAACCGCGAATATCGCAAACAATACAGCCACGAATTGGGGCGCGACATGGAGTCGCTGGTGTTCGGGCACGGCGGTCATCCGATTCTAGTTTTTCCGACGTCCCAGGGACGTTTTTTTGAGTATGAGGATTCCGGGATGATCCGGGCGCTTGCCGGGAAACTGGAAGCGGGCACGATCCAGGTGTTCTGCGTAGACAGTGTGGACGGCGAGAGTTGGTACAACAAGAGTGTGCATCCGGGAGCGCGCATCTGGCGGCACGTGCAGTACGAGCGATACGTAATCAACGAGTTTCTGCCGTATTTGAAGTGGAGGAACTGGGCTCCGCAGATCGCGGTGACGGGGTGTAGTTTTGGCGGCTATCACGCGCTGAATTTTTCCATGCGGCATCCGGATCTGGTTTCGTCCTGCGTGACCATGAGTGGATCGTTCGACATCAAGAGCTTCCTCGATGGCTATTACGACGACAATGTCTACTTCAACAATCCGCCGGACTACCTGTCGAACATGAGCGATGATTGGTTCCTGAGCCGCATCCGGCAGATGAAGATCGTGCTGGGATCGTCGGACTGGGATATGTGCCTGGATGCGAACGTGAAGATGGCGGCAATTCTCGACGGCAAGGGGATTCCGCATTGGCTGGATATCTACGGAGACAACAGCAAGCATGATTGGCCGCTGTGGCAGCGGATGGCAGCAAAATATTTCTAGTGTGGTGACGGGGCTCTGCCCCATCCTGCCGGGCGAGGGCGCCCGTCGCTCCAGCAGTTAGACTGAGAAGAGGATTTGAATTATGGCGAACAAGAAAATCGGAATTCTATTTGGCATGGAGAATACTTTTCCGCCAGCCCTAGTCGAGAAGATTAACGGCATGAAGACCGAGGGCGTTACCGCCGAGTTCGTGAAGATCGGCGGCATCCGCATGGATGAGCCGAAGAAGTACGACGTCATCATCGACCGGATTTCGCAGGACATTCCTTTTTACCGGGCGTATTTGAAGAATGCCATGCTGTTGGGAACGATTGTGATTAACAATCCGTTCTGGTGGACGGCGGACGACAAATTTTTTAATTATGCCCTGGCACACAAGATGGGCGTAGCCATTCCGCCAACGGTGATTTTGCCGCATCATAAACATCCACCCGATACGACCGATCAATCCATGCGGAATTTGATCTATCCGCTGAATTGGGAAGAAGTTTTTGCCTATGTTGGCTTTCCCGCGTTCTTGAAGCCGTACTCGGGCGGCGGCTGGAAGCATGTGTACAAGGTGCATTCTCCGGACGAGTTCTTTCATAACTACAACCAGACCGGCGACCTTTGCATGACGCTGCAACACGGCGTGGAGTTTGAGGATTATTACCGCTGTTACGTGGTGGGGCAGGAGAAAGTGCACATGATGAAGTACGATCCGAAGGCTCCGCATCATGAGCGCTATGTGAAGGGGAACCCGCAGCCCGGCGCAGCGTTGAAGCAACGCATCGAGAAAGATGCTTTAGCGTTATGCCGCGCGCTGGGCTACGACCTCAACACGGTGGAGTTTGCGGTGGAGGATGGCGTCCCGTATGCGATTGACTTCATGAATCCGGCGCCGGATGCGGAAGTTACGTCGGTGGGACAGCAGAATTTTGAGTGGGTCGTGGACGCCGTGGCGGAGATGGCGGTGAAGAAGGCGCTCAGCGGCGAAAATCCGGCGGAGGAATTGCGCTGGGCGGCGTTTTTGAACGGGCCGACGTGGGTAGACCTGCGGACGCCTGAGGCGCGGAGGAAGGCTTAGTGGCCTATAACAAAGGCTTCACGTTGCCGTTGATCCAGGCAAGAATTCGTCCAAAACGAAACTCGCTGTCGGCGAGCGCGCCGATGATAAAGCGGTAGGTTTCGAGAGCGCCGACATCAAGATAAAAGCCGTTTCTGGCGAGAAAGGTATCTGTCGCGGAAAATGCGATACGTTTATTGCCGTCAATGAAGGGGTGGTTGTTGGCGAGGGACTCCATGAGCGCGGCAGCTTCCTCCGCCAGGCTGTTGTAGTAGCCATTCTGGGGAAGAAAAACTGCGGCCTCAAGAGCTGCTCGATCCCGAAGTCCGTGAGGTCCGCCGAATTCGTCGATCAGTTCACGGTGCATTTGCTCCACCTCGGCAACCGTGAGATAAACGTACTCGGCCATTTACTTGGCCAACATTCCCAGCAGCTTGCGATTCCTTTCCTTCGATTTCCGAAAGGCATCCATCGTCTCCGGACGGACCATCTGCTGCGAGGGAACTACGTTATGGAGATAATGCTCCAGCGCCCGTTCCAGCAAGAAGCGCTGCGACTGTCCCCGTTCTTTGGCAACGGAGACGAATTCTTTATGGAGTTTGGCATCGATTTCGGGAGCAAATTTGACGGTGTCGGCCACGATTATGACCTCCCCAAAAACCTATTATCGTTCCTTCATGCCACTCAGTCAAGAATAATCTAGATTGATGTAGATTTGCAACCAAGAGGAAAAGCTTTCGTCCCTGTTTCTGCCGTGGTGAACTCGTCAGTCGCGGACAAGAGGTCCGCGCCACACGTGCACATTGGTATACTGGTTGGATTACTGCCAGCGGGTCTTTTCCGCCTGGCAGCTCCGGATGCCGCGATGAAGCCTACATTCACACTGGGAATCGAAGAGGAGTATCAGACAGTCGATCCCGAGACTCGGGATCTTCGCTCGCACATTGACGCCGAGATCATCGAGAAGGGCAAATTGATCCTGCAGGAACGGGTCAAGACGGAAATGCACCAGTCGGTGGTGGAGGTTGGGACTTCGGTTTGCGCCAATATCAAGGAAGCACGGGAAGAACTGAAGAATCTGCGGCGGCATATGATCCGGCTGTCGCGAGAGAATGGGCTGCGGCTGGCGGCGGCGGCAACACATCCGTTTGCGGACTGGCGCGTGCAGGAGCTTACGCCGGGCGAGCGCTACAAAAATATTGTGCAGGACATGCAGCTGGTGGCGCGGGCCAATCTGATTTTCGGGCTTCACGTCCATGTGGGCATTGAGGACCGCGAAGTGCTGATCCAGATGATGAATCACGCGCGGTATTTCATACCCCACCTGCTGGCGCTATCGACGAATTCACCTTTCTGGCTGGGGATGGATACGGGGCTGAAATCATACCGCTGCAAGGTGTTCGACAAGTTTCCGCGGACGAACCTGCCGGATTATTTCCCGAGCTGGGGCGAGTACGAGAATTACGTGAAGCTGCTGGTGAAGACAAACTCCATCGACAACGCTAAGAAGATCTGGTGGGACATGCGGCCGCATCCGTTCTTCAACACGCTGGAGTTCCGGGTGTGCGATCTTCCCATGCGTTTGGATGAAACTATCGCGTTGGCGGCGCTGATCCAGGCGACGGTGGCCAAACTGTACAAGCTGCACTCGCAAAACCAGGGTTTCCGTCTCTACCGGAAATCGCTGCTGATGGAGAACAAATGGCGAGCCGCGCGCTATGGCATCAACGGGAAACTGATCGATTTCGGCAAGCAGATGGAAGTTCCGGAGCGCGATCTGATCGAAGAATACCTGGAGTTCGTCGATGACGTGCTCGACGAATTGGATTGCCGGGCGGAAGTGGAGTACATCCGTGAGATTATGAAGATGGGCACGGGCGCGGACCGGCAGTTGGACGTGTATCGCAAAACCGGAGACATGAAGGCCGTGATCGACTACATCATTGAGGAGACTGAGGTGGGCGTGGACGAGGCAGATCGCGTGCCCACGGCGCGGTTCGGTTAGAACGCACCTGGCAATGAACTGAGAAATCACCCGCGTGTCCCGGGGCTAAAGCCCACGTTGTTATTGGCTCCGGCAGCGCGGCTGAAGCCGTGCCCTACCCAAAATCGATTTAAAGGATAGCTTTTAGTGAGCTTGATGAAGACTTTGATGAATACTGCAGAACAATCCAACCGACAACTGAACCAGATGGCTTTTGATCCTGAATTGACGCCGGGGGCGCGCAATGCGGTGCGCGTGTGCCTGCGCGTGCTGCCTTCGGAAAAAGTCACCGTCATCACCGATGAAGTGAGCCTGGAGATTGCGGCGGCCATCGTGCATGAACTGGAAGGATTGGGCTGCCGCTACCACACGTGGGTGCTCGAGGATGTGGCCACTCGTCCGCTGAGCGATTTGCCGCTGTCAATCGTGGAGGATCTGGAGTCGAGCCAGGTCAGCATTTTTGCGGTGCAGGGGCAAACCAACGAATTGAAGTCGCGCATGCAGATGACGGATGTGGTGAACCGGCGAAAAATCCGGCACGCGCACATGGTGAACGTCAATAAGCGGATCATGCTGGAAGGCATGCGTGCGGACTTTCTGAAGGTGGACCGGCTGAGCGTGAAGGTGCTGGAGATTGTGCGCAAGGCAAAGCAAATCCGGGCGACGACGCCGGCGGGTACGGACCTGGTGGCGGACTTGAATCCGAATTACCGCTGGGTGAAGACGAGCGGAATTATCAGCACGGAAAAATGGGGAAACCTGCCGGGCGGAGAAGTGTTCACAACTCCGGGCGAGGTGAATGGAACGTTTGTGATTGATGGAGTGGTGGGCGACTATTTGTGCCGTAAGTTTGGCGACTTGAAGGCCAATCCGCTGACCATCAGCGTGAAGGCGAATCGCTTGCTCGAAGCGCACTCGGCGAACAAGGAATTGAAAGACGATTTCTGGGCCTATACCCATACCGATGAGAACAGCAACCGTGTGGGTGAGTTTGCCATTGGGACGAACATCGAACTGAAAGATGTAATCGGAGAAATCTTGCAGGATGAAAAATACCCGGGCGTCCATATTGCGTTTGGAAATCCCTATGGGGCGCACACCGGGGCGGAGTGGTTTTCATCGACCCACATCGATGTGGTGGGACGAAATTTTGATATCTGGGTCGACGGCCGGCAGATTATGCGGCACGGGCAGTTTTTGATTGAGGCGTAGAGTGTGTAGTGGCGGGGCTCTGCCCCGCTGGGACGGGGCCGAGCCCCGTCACCACACGAACTTCGATGATTCCCTCCTACCGGCGAGACTTCAACTCGCGATTCACGTCCGAAAAATACGACCGATTGCGCCGCGAGATGACCTCTCGATGCGGAATGGAAGTTCCGTTCCCACTTTGCGAGACTCCTTGTTTCTTTCCGAATGCGCTGGTCGAGCGTATGGGGGAGGACGGCAAGGCGCTGATCCGGCAGTTGGTGGAGAATCCGGAGTACCGGTCGCGCTCGGAGGCTTCGATACCCGCCGAGTTTCGGGTACCGAACGGAGCGCCGCATCCGATGTTTATTCAGGTGGACTTCGGCCTGGTGCGCGATCAGGCGGGCGAGCTGCAGCCGAAGCTGGTCGAGTTACAAGCCTTCCCTTCCCTTTACGCGTATCAGCCGGTTTTGGCGCAAGCTTACATCGATGTGTTCGGCCTTGACCCTAAGCTTCGCTACTTTTTGAGCGGGCTGGACTCGGCTGCTTACAAGCGCCTTTTGCAGGATGCGATCGTCGCGGGGCACGATCCGGCGAATGTGGTTTTGATGGAGGTGCATCCGGAGGAGCAGAAGACGAGACCGGATTTTCTACTGACCGACAAGCTGCTGGGGATTCGCACTGTCTGCATCACCGAAATTAAGAAAGACGGGCGGCGACTGTTTTATGAAGAGGGCGGCAAGCGGATTCCGATTGCGAGGATTTATAACCGCACCATCGTGGACGACCTGGAACGCAAGGGCGTCGCTTTACCGTTTGATTTTCGAGATGATCTCGATGTGGAGTGGGCGGGACATCCGAACTGGTATTTCCGCATCAGCAAATACTCGATTCCTTATTTGAAACATCCGTCAGTGCCGCGGACGTGGTTTCTAAATCAACTGACGGAACTGCCGGCGGATCTGGAAAATTTTGTCCTCAAGCCGCTGTATTCCTTCGCCGGATTGGGCGTAGTGATCGCGCCTTCGCGTGCGGACATTGACGCAATTCCCGCGGCAAAGCGCGGCGAATACATCTTGCAGGAGCGGATGAATTTCACGCCGGTGGTGGAAACTCCTTACGGGTTGACCAAGGTCGAATTGCGGATCATGTATGTGTGGCTGAACGAGCTGCTGCCGGTGCTGACGATCGTGCGCATGGGCCGCGGGTTGATGATGGGCGTGGACCAGAACAAAAATATGAAATGGGTTGGGTCGTCCGCGGCACTGGTTAGCGGATAGCTGGCGACGACGAGCAGTTCACTCATCACGCCTTCCAGTGACCGGAATCACACCCCAGCCCCCTGGCCAGTGGCATCATTGCGATGGATCGCCATCCGATGGCGAGTGTGAGGAATTTCATGGCCACCTGTACTCCGGTCAGTTCTCGCGTCTTGAATTCCAGCCTGGCGTCGCGCATCATGAGCGCCGACGAAGCGGCGGCATTGATCAACTTCGGCACTCGCATCGGCATGAGTGGATTCACTGGCTCCGGCTATCCGAAGGCCGTGCCGCTGGCGTTGGCGCGGCGCATCTCAGACGCCAACCTGCGCGGGCAGAAGGCTCAGGTCAGCATCTTCACCGGCGCTTCCACCGGGCCGGAGCTGGACGGTGCTCTGGCCATGGCCGGTGGCATCCAACTGCGGCTGCCCTATCAGTCGGATCCGGAGACGCGCAAGAGGATTAACGCCGGGGAGATGGAATACATGGACATCCACCTCGGCCACGTCGCCCAATACGTGGAATACGGGTTCCTCGGCAAGATGGACTGGGCTCTGGTCGAAGTCACTGCGATTCTGGAA
>Ga0181532_10004757_pt1 | contig 11742 bp, 7 predicted proteins | sample PEATcosm2014_Bin_33_FD_119768 | JGI IMG/M metagenome (GOLD analysis project Ga0181532, IMG submission 119768) | Peatland microbial communities from MTU Mesocosm Facility, Houghton, MI, USA - PEATcosm2014_Bin11_30_metaG | ecosystem: Environmental > Terrestrial > Soil > Wetlands > Peat | place...
GCCGCCGGAAAAAGAACTAATGGGAAAGATTGAAAAAGTGGCCGCAGACCTCGCGGCGTTGCGCAATGCCCCAGTTGCAGAGCCGTACGACGGTCCAGCATTGCTGAGTGGCCGCGCCGCTGCTGTCTTCTTCCATGAGGTACTGGGACACCGGTTGGAAGGCCACCGGCAACGCGATGAAGAAGAGGGCCAAACGTTCACAAAGAAAGTGGGTCAACAGGTGTTGCCGACCTTTCTAAGCATTGCCGACGACCCGACCATAAAGGAACTGGAAGGCGTAAAGCTCGCCGGAACCTACTCCTATGACAACGAGGGCGTGCCAGCTCAACGCGTCGAGGTAATTCAAAACGGAATCTTGAAAAACTTCCTGATGTCGCGTATGCCGATTAAGGATTTCGACAAGTCGAACGGCCACGGCCGCAACCAGCCCGGCTCCATGGCTACCGGCCGCCAGGGAAACCTCATCGTGTCCTCGAGCCAGACTGTGCCGGAAACAGAAATGCGCCAGAAATTGATTGATGAGGTGAAGAAAGAGGGGAAACCCTACGGATTGTATTTCGACGACATCCAGGGCGGATTCACCCTGACGTCACGCTCGCTCCCACAATCATTTACGGTGTTGCCCGTCATTGTCTACAAGGTCTATCCTGACGGACGTCCCGATGAACTGGTGCGTGGAGTCGATATCGTAGGAACCCCCCTCGCTGCATTGACGCGTATCATAACGACCGGCGACAAACAGCATGTTTTTAACGGCGTGTGCGGTGCTGAGAGCGGCTACGTACCGGTTTCCGCGGTTGCGCCGGCAATGCTTTTCAGTGAGATGGAAGTTCAGAAACGCGCGCACGGCCACGACCGCCCACCCATCCTGCCGCCACCGGGGTTGGAAAATTCGGCACCGGCGAAGGATGCAACCAAGAAGGCGGAGGTAATGCCATGATGACCGCTCCGATCTCTGCTCGCTTCATTCTCACCGCGCTGCTTCTCTCAGCATTTCTCGGGGCGGCACCCTCCTTTGCAAAACCCGCCAATCCATCCGACGCAAACCCCCTGACAGCGGCACACGAGGCAGCCAAAGGTGATGTGCTGCTGGAAGCGCTATTGACTGAACTGGGTCGTTCCAAAGCGCATTTGAAGATGGATCAGGTGCAGGCGCCCTACTACATCGAATATCGGGTCAATGATGTGGACGATTTCAACGCGGAAGCGGCCTTCGGCGCCATCCGCGAGAGTGAGCGGTCGCACCTGCGCGTTTTGCGCGTGGTGGTGCGCATCGGTGATTACAAGCAGGACAGCTATTACGGCCAGGGAGTAGGGAGCGCGACCATCCTCCCCCTGGACAACGACCCTATCGCGTTGCGTCGGCAGATCTGGCTGCTTACCGATGAGGCTTACAAGAGCGCGGCCGATGCTTACGCCGAAAAGCTCGCTGCGCTGAAACAATTTGCCACCGATGCGAACCCCGTTGATGATTTCGCGCATGCACCGGTGGTTTCCGTGGTCGGCGAAACGGTCAGCCTGAAATTTGACACCGGTGAATGGGACAAGACTCTTCAGGAAGTGACCAACATTTACCGGCAATACCCTGCTATGCAGTTGGTGGACGCCAGCGCACGATTCAGTGCTGTGAATGATTACTTCGTGAATTCCGAGGGCACCATCGTGCGGCAGGGCCGCACCTCCGCAACTGTCACCGTGTCCGGCTCTACGCAAGCCGCCGACGGAATGCGGTTGACTAGAAACCCGTTCTGGACGGAAGAGCGCCCGGAACAACTTCCTTCACGCGAGGAGTTACTGAAGGATGCAAAGAAAATGCTAGACACCCTGGAGGCGCTGGAAAAAGCGCCGATCGTCGATGATTCCTATCGCGGCCCGGTGCTGTTCGCTCCCGATGCCGCGGACGATATGATGGCCGCGCTGATCGGCACCAACATTCTGGGACGCAAGCCGCAACCCGGACGGCCGAACCGGACCACCGGCCCATTTGCGACAAGTTATAAGACTCGCGTACTGCCGAAATTCGTCACGATCATTGATGATCCGACGATGAAAAAATTCGAGGGCAAGAATCTTCTGGGAAGTTATGACGTGGACAGCGAAGGCGTAACGGCGCAAGCCGTTACGGTCATCGAGGACGGCTCGCTCGTGAGCTACCTCATCGGTCGCCAACCGCTACGGGACTTCCCAACTTCGAATGGCCACGGCCGAAGCGCTCCTGGCGCAGCTCCGCAGCCTGGTCTCGGCGTGCTCCTGGTAAAAGGTTCGGAGCCGCAATCGCCGAAGGAGCTCACCGACAAACTAAAGCAGCTGGCCGGTGAACGGGACAAGACTTACGGCTACCGCGTGGATACTCTGGGCCCCGGCAATTCCCCGCGGCTGCTCTATCGCGTTTATGCCAACGATGGCCACGAAGAACTGGTGCGTGGCGCTGTATTCAACGAACTGGATGTGCGTGCGCTCCGCAATGACCTCGCGGCCTTGGGTAATGATCCACTGGTCAGCAACCGCATGAGCGGCCTGCCGCAGACCATCATTTGCCCGTCCCTGCTGTTTGACGAGTTGGAAGTAAAGCGGGCAGATACCACCAAGGAGAAATTGCCGGAATATCCCGCGCCGGAAATCAAGAAGTAGCTGCGCCCGAAAAGAAGAACCGGAAAAAGAGAAAGGGATTGACCCGCGAACGGTGACGTTCGAAAGTAATAAGTATGACGCTACGCGAGCGAGTCGAATGGGCCAGCCGGATTGCTTTCCTGATCTTCATCCTGGCATCCGCCGCGTTTCTGAGTGCGATCACCGCCATGCGCATCGCCATCCACGGGCGAGAAGTGACTATGCCGAACCTGGTGGGAAAGGACGTTGCTGAGGCCAGCAACGCGCTTCGTTCCAAAGGTCTCATTCTGCGCGTGGCAGACCGGGTGTACAGCGATGTCCCCATTAATCAGGTCGTGCGGCAAACTCCTTCACCCGGCATGCTGATCAAGGTGTCCCAGCAGGCGCACGTAGTACTAAGCCTCGGTCAACGCCAACTGGAAATTCCTCCACTCGAAGGAAATACACTTCGCGTTTCCCGAATTGAGCTGCTGCGAACTGGCTTGCAGGTCGGCGAAGTTTCGACGGTAAACCTTCCTGACCACGCGGCGGACATGGTTCTGCAACAGAATCCCAGACCTGGGCGCGGGGCCGCCACACCCAGAGTGGATGTTTTGGTCTCAGGCGGGTCGAAGGAACATGCCTACGTCATGCCCTACTTCATTGGCTTAAACGAGATCGACGTGCAGCACCGTTTGGACCAGGCCAATCTACACCGCAAAATCAATTATCTGGCCGCGCCAGAATGGCCGCATGGCTCGGTGGTTGACCAATCTCCCCTTGCCGGTACGCGCGTCGGCGCTGGAACCGAAGTCCAGTTAACCATCGCCAATTGAGGCGGCTTCCCGCTCTCCCGTTTGCCGACAAAGAACCAATTTCCCAGGCCCTTCGCTCTGACCATAATTTGACGGAACTTACGAGCGAGAACTCTCGTTCTATCGAAAGAGGGGTGCGTGTGGGGGTGCGCCGAATGCGGGTACTGTTGGCAATTCTGAATTCCGTTGCCCTGGTCGTTGTGGGTGTTGCGGCGCAAAAACCCATTCACGTGGAGGTGAACCTGGTCAACGTGGCCTTCGCGGCCAGAGATGCCAACGGTGCACTCATCAGCGATCTCGCAAAGGACGATGTGGATTTGTATGAGGACACGGTTCCACAAAAGATCGAGTTCTTCGCGAAGAGCACGGACCTGCCGTTGACCCTCGCGCTGATTATGGACGTAAGCGGCAGCCAGGAGCATTTCGAGAAGAAGCATGAGAAGGACCTGGAAGTCTTCTTAGGAGAGGTGCTGGGCCCGAAAGACCGCGCCTTTATGGTGTGTTTTGGGAACCACTTGCGGCTGGTGAGCGACTACACCAACTCGGCGGAAGAAATTCTTGATAACTTCAAGGCATTCGACAAGGGCAAGAAACACTTCCCTGAGATCGGACCAGAGGAGGACCGCGACCTGGGTACGGCGTTCTACGATTCCATCTATTACAGCGTCACTGAAAAGCTGGCCCAAGCCCGCGGGAGACAAGCCATCCTGATGTTCAGTGACGGCGAGGACAATTCCAGTTCGCACAATATGATGCAGGCCATCGAGGCCGCGCAGGCCGCAAATGTGGTCGTCTATACCATTCGCTATACGGAAACGAACAAGCACGGCGTCCTGAACGCACGGAATAAATATGGCATCAGCGTGATGGATCGCGTCGCCAAGGAAACTGGCGGAGCGCATATCGATGCGGAGCATACCGACCCGCACACCTATTTTCGACAGATTGCCGAAGAACTTAGGACTTCCTATGAATTGGCCTACTACCCCACCAACAAGGCCCACGACGCCACCTTCCGAAAAATCGTGATCAAGCCGAGACAAGAGGGTGTTAAAATCCGCACGAAAACAGGGTACTTCTCGGAATAGGTATCTTCTGTGTTTGGGTGATGCCGTTGTGCTGTAAACTCTATAGGGCAATGAGGTAAATCTTGAGATCTTGGCGGGTACGCCGCTCCAGAAACGATTCCCCATGTTGTCTCTGATTACTAGCCTGCTTCGTCCCTATCGCGGCAGCCTTGCCGTGATCCTCGGGGCCATGCTCCTGCAGACGGCGATGAGCGTCGCCGCGCCCTGGCCTTTGAAAATCGTTCTCGACAACGTCGTCGGGATCCACCATCTTTCCCCGCGCGTGGCCGAGCTCTTGCACCCCTTCCTCAGCAATGCGAACAAAATGAGCATTGCAGTGGCCGCCGCCGTCGCCACAATTATCATCGCGCTGCTCGGCGCAGTTGCATCCTACGTCGGCAACTATTACACCACCAGCGTCGGCCAGTGGGTCGCCAACGACCTGCGCATGCGCACTTACCACCACCTGCAGCAACTCTCCCTTCAGTACTACAGCCAGCACCAAACGGGAACGATCCTTAGCACCATCACTGCTGACGTTCAGACCATTCAGGCCTTTGCCTCTTCTTCTACTCTGGGCATACTCGTGGATCTCCTCACCATCGTTGCAATGCTCCTGATCATGTTCTGGCTGAACTGGGACTTCACACTGATGATCGTGGCGCTTACGCCGATCATGCTGCTCTTAATCTCCCGCTTCAAGAAAGCCATCAAGAAAGCCACCAAAGAAGTGCGCAAGCAGCAGAGCAACATCGTTCAGGTCGTGACCCAGGATCTGCAGTCTATGCGCGTCATCAAAGCATTTGGGAGACAGGACCTGGAGCAGGAGGAACTGAGCGAAGTCAGCAAGGCCACGGTGGAGGCCGCTTTGCGCGCCAGGAAGGTGAAGGCACTTCTCTCGCCCCTGGTCACGGTCACGGTATCTCTTTGTACGGCGTTCGTACTGTGGAGAAGCTCTGCGTTGATCCTCGCAGGAGCGATGACCGCCGGCTCGTTGACCGTTTTTCTTTACTACCTCACGAATTTTTTCAAGCCAGTCCAGGACCTGGCGAAAATGACGAATTCTATCGCGCAGACGGCGGTCGGCGTGGAGCGCATTCGCGCCATCCTAGATGCCGACGAGGTCATTCCACAAAAGCCCACTGCGCGTGACCCTGCGCCATTTCGAGGAGACATCAGCTTCCAGAATGTCGCCTTTGCCTATTCATCCGAATCGCCGGTACTGAAAGACGTCAACTTCCAGATCAAGGCGGGACAGATGGTAGGAATCGTGGGGCCAACGGGCAGCGGCAAATCCACTGTCGTGGGACTCATCCCCCGCTTTTACGACCCAAGTAATGGAGTCATTGCGATCGATGGAACGAACATCCGCGAATTCACATTAAATGGACTCCGAGATCAGATTGCCTATGTATTGCAGGAGACGGTGCTGTTCCGCGGCACCGTGGCGGATAATATTGCCTACGGAAGGGGCGGAGCGACGCGTGAGGAGATAGTGGCAGCCGCGAAACTCGCCAATGCGGATGAATTTATAACCAAAATGCCCCATGGCTACGACACGATGGTCGGCGATCGGGGCGACACACTTTCCGGCGGGCAGCGCCAGCGGATCGGAATTGCCCGTGCCATCATTCGCAACAATCCCATCTTGATTCTTGATGAGCCGACGGCAGCACTGGACACGGAATCCGAACAATTGGTGATCGAGGCGCTCGAGCGGTTGATGAAGGGAAGAACGGTGATCACCATCGCGCATCGGCTGAGCACCATCCGCGATGCTCATAAGATTCTGGTAGTGAAGGACGGCATTGTGGCCGAGCAAGGAACCCACGATGAGTTGGTAGCCAGAGGCGGAGTTTACGCGGAGCTCTATCGTGTACAATTCGAAAAGCGACCGGCCAGCCCTGCCGGAAGTGCAACAGCCTGAATTCCTACAGACCGCGATGCAACAACGGCCTGAAACTTTTGGTCGCAGTACACAGCCGGAGGCGACGTGACCCACAGCCTGATCGTTCTTCCCGACGATTCTTCGAAGCCTCTCATCGACGCCATCACAGCCGCGCGCAAATCTATTCGTGTAAAGATGTTTCTCTTTTCCGATCCTGGCCTGCTCAAAGCGATCATTGCCGCGGAGAAGCGCGGCGTTTCCGTCCGCGTGATGTTAAATCCCGCGCGGCGCAGCGGCGAAGCCGATAACAAGAAAACCATGAAACTCCTGGAATCAGCAGGCGTCGAAGTCAAAGACAGCAATCCCGCTTTCGACGTGACGCACGAAAAGTCCATGGTCGTGGATGACCAAATCGCCTTTGTGAAATCTCTGAACTGGGTTACCAAGAATCTTACCGAAACGCGGGACTACGCTGTGATCACGACAAAGACCAGTGAGGTCCGCGAAATCATTGAATGCTTTGAAGCCGACTGGAATCGCAAACCCTTCCGGGCAGGCGACCAGGCTCAACTCATCTGGTGCAATGGCAACGGTCGGGATCGCATTTCCCGTTTCATCGATGGAGCGCAGCACACCCTGTTCGTACAGAACGAACGCTACCAGGATGCTGTGATTATCGAACGCCTGGTTCGCGCACACGAGCGCGGCGTGAAAATTCATGTTATGGCTCGCCCGCCGCACAAGCTCAAGAAAGAGAAGTTGACGGAAGGGGTCGGCGGTTTGCGCATCCTGAATGATGTGGGCGTAGAGGTCCACAGGCTAAAACACCTGAAACTTCACGCGAAAATGCTCCTGGCGGACCATTCCCGGGCCATCGTGGGCTCCATCAATCTGACCCCGGGGAGTTTTGATAGCCGTCGGGAGTTGGCCATCGAGGTTTACGCTCCTAATGTCGTAGAGCGACTGGCCCGCGTGGCCCATCACGACTGGAAACATTCCCATCCGCTGGACTTGACGGATGAGGGGCTGCTCGCAGAGCTTGAGCAGCACAACATGGACGGTTCGAAGGAGTTGGCGTTGAATGCTGTCTCCAGAAAAGCGAGCAAACGCAAGAAGCGTTAAAGCCACCCCCTCCGCAAACCATCGACAATGAACCTAACTACTGAAACTGGCATTTCCGCCTTCGCCAATCCGTTGAAAACTGGAGACCGGGCGGTGCACCAAATCAACTTTTCCCAGAGGACATCAGGATGAAGCGACCTGGACCGTTGGTGTTTGCCATAATTCTATTGCTCCTCCTGATCGCACTCAGTTTCTTCTACGTAACGAGCAAACACCGAAAGGCCGCCGAAATGGTAACCGCTGGCTCTGCTTCTCATGCGGGCGCAACTTATGCGGGTGCGCAGGCTTGCAAGAGCTGCCACGAAGCGGAATACCTGGCCTGGGTGGGGTCCGATCACCAGTTGGCGATGCAAGATGCAACGGCCGGCAGCGTCGAGGGCGATTTTCACGACGCGAAATTCATTTATTTTGGTGTGACCTCACAATTCTTTACCCGGGACGGGAAATACTTTGTCAACACCGATGGCCCGGACGGGAAGCTTCACGACTATGAGATTAAATACACCTTTGGAGTCCACCCACTCCAGCAATACCTGATTCCCTTCCCGGATGGACGCATCCAGGCTCTTTCGATTGCGTGGGATACCCGCCCCAAGGAGCAAGGCGGCCAGCGATGGTTTCATCTTTACCCGAAAGACAATATTCGCGCAGGCGATGAACTACATTGGACCAACCTGCAACAAAACTGGAATTTCATGTGCGCGGAATGCCACTCCACGGATTTGCAGAAGAAGTACGACATTCCATCCAACACTTTCAAGACTACCTGGAAAGACATCAACGTTTCCTGTGAAGCCTGTCATGGCGCGGGGTCCGAACACGTTGCCTGGGCGAGGAGTCACCCTAAAGAAAAGACCGAGCTCGCGGGAACCGACGATGGGCTTCAGACACACTTCGATGACCGGCACGACGCCTACTGGAAAATAAACTACATCACGGGGAATTCCCAGCGGTCTCGTCCGAGAGGCAACACCGACGAGTTGGAAATGTGCGGCCGCTGCCACGCCCGGCGCAGCGAGCTGTCTGAGGATTTTGTCTCTGGCCGCCCTCTGCTCAATACCCATCTTGTGTCGCTGCTCGAAAACCACCTGTACACAGTCGATGGACAGATGCAGGGAGAGGTTTACAACTACGGATCATTTCTGCAAAGCAAGATGTTTCACGAGGGAGTGACCTGCAGCGATTGCCATGACCCCCACACCCAAAAGCTGCGCGATGATCAGGAAAAAGTCTGCGGGATCTGTCACTACCTTCCGAAGTACGCCGCAACAACGCACCACTTCCACAAAGTGGGCACCCGGGAAGCAAGTTGCGTCGCTTGCCACATGCCCATGCGCACTTACATGGGTGTTGATCAACGTCATGACCACAGTTTCCGGATTCCACGACCAGACGAATCGGTCAAATTCGGAACCCCGAACGCCTGCAACGACTGCCATGCGGACAAGACAGCAGCTTGGGCAGCCAAAGCCACCAATAACTGGTACGGTCCAAATCATCAAGGATTTCAGCAATACACGGGCACACTCACGGCAGCTCGTCTCGGCGCCGCAAACGCTTCTTCTTTGCTGGTAAGTCTGGCCAAAGATGAGAAGGCTCCGAATATTGCCAAAGCAACGGCTCTCGTCGAACTCCAGCCCTACCTGGATGTGAATACCTATGCTGCCGCCCGTGCCAATCTGGCTTCCTCGGATCCGCTCTTACGGATGGCAGCAGTGGAGTTGATCGGCGCTGCCGATGCGGCAACGCGCTGGCGTGTGCTGTCGCCGCTCCTCAGCGATCCAGTTCGAGCGGTGCGAATCACGGCCGGCAGTGAAATTGTCGATGCCGTGCCCCAGGAAGTGGCGTCGGCCGATAAGGCAGCATTCGATAAGGCATTGGAAGAGTTCATCTCCGTGCAGCGCTTCAATGGCGATCGGCCCGAAGCGCATCTGACGCTCGGCAATCTTTATACGCGGCAAGGCAAAGCCGCGGAGGCGGAAGCGGAATACAACGCTGCGATCAAGCTCTCGCCGGATTTCATTCCTGCTTATGTGAATATGGCGGATTTGATGCGTGCGACAAACCGTGACGGGGAGAGCGAACGCTGGCTTCTGGAAGCGCAGAAGAAGTCTCCGAAGAATGCGGAGGTGGCATATTCGTTCGGACTATTACGCGCGCGCCAGCACCGTACCGCGGAAGCGCTTCCGTTCCTCGAGAAGGCTACAAAGCTTTCTCCGGATAATCCGCACTATGCCTATGTGTACGGCGTGGGGCTCTACTCGGCGGGACAGCGGCCACAAGGAATCCGCTCGCTGCAGAAAGCCAGTGAACGGTTCCCGGGCGATCGCGAAATCCTACTGGGCATGGCATCGCTGTGTGCAGACGCGGGCGATGTGACCGCCGCGAAGGCATTTGCGGAAAAATTCAGAGACGTGGCTCCCGCGGATCCACGTGGAGACTTGCTGCTCGAGGAACTAAGCAAGAAAACGCAGCCGAACTAGTGCTGGGCGAAGAAAGAACGGCTGCCGGGAAGAACTATCTCAGGTAGCCCCAGTTGTGCAGCTTGTCCGAGTCCTCCCCCCAGCGGTCGCCGATGTCCGTGCGGTAATACATGTTGGGGATCAGAATATTCTTGATACGCGAATACGCCTGCGCTTGCGCCTGCTTCATGGTCTGACCCGTTCCCACCACGATTAAAACCACGCCGGAGGTCCCGGCAACCAGCCACTGCTGGTTGACAATCTTTACGTCCTCAATGTGGATACCCTCACTCGCCGGACGCTTAAACACGATCGCGGCATTCTTGCTGAAGGATTCAAAGGTGGCTTCGTCGTCGAATGGGAAAGGAGGAACCACGATGCGTACGCCAAGCTGAAAGCCGCTGCGCGTCCGCCACTTCGGCTCCTGGCCGTTCGCGAGATCCCAAAACAGATCGCTGATTGGAGTCAGAATGCCCTCTTGTTGAATACTGATGGTGGGATAGCCGAACCGAGAGGTGAACTCGAGCGGAAAAATTCCGTTGTTGTTCACGATGCAATTCAAATCGATGTATCCGACGTAGCCTTCTTCCGCTAGCTTAGGCTCCATCTTGAGCAATGTACGGTTGAAAAGCGCGTTTGGTTCGCTCCAAAACATCGCCGTGCCCATTTCCCCGGTCGGAGGTCCCACTTCTCCAGGAAAGAGTTTCTTATGCTCGAAATTGATGTTAATGGGAGTGACGAACTTCTTGCCATTAAAGAAACCGCCCACGGCCACTTCTACGCCATTGACGCGCCGCTGCAACTGAAACACCTTGATCTCTTCTGAAAACGCTCTCTTGTATGCTTCCAGCATCCCAATCACGTCGTTGCCGTCTTCTTCTTCGCCGACGAATAGGCGACGCTTCACGTTTTGCGCTTCACCGCTGGGCTTGATCACGTATCGGTCCGGGTTTTTCTTCACGAACTCGATGGCGGGATCGAACGAGTCAAAATCCTGGTATGGGATGATGGTAACGCCTGCCTTCTTCAGTTCTTCCTGGCCGAAGGAACGATCGTCCTCCAGATTATCCGTGTAGGTGGTGCCGCCGATCACCGGCTTGCCAGCCGCGCGCAGAGCCTGCGCCTTGCTGCCTTGGCCGAGCGTATCGTCAAAAACGACAATGTCAGCCCACTTCACATCTTTATCGTAGTCGCTGGACTTGGGCACGAAACCGTCCGCGATATCCCGCTCTTTCTCATTTTCGACGTGGTAACGGACTTCGTGGCCTTCTTTCACAACCTGCCAAGCGATGTCACCGATCAAACTCGAGAGTGAGGCAAAGAGAAATTTTCGTTTTTCCATGAGTGGGGCCTTTCACAACCGGGGCGAAAGGCATGCCAGCATTGTAGTTAGATAGGGGGCATCTTGGATATTACAAATCGTTAAAAAGTGAGTGGCGGGTCGGGAGAGGGTTTGAGGCGCCGACCGGGAGAACCGGCCGGTGGCTGTCCCAATCATCCAGCGGCAGGAAAGAATTTACGTTGGAAAACCTGTCGCGGGCCCGAGGCATCTCACCGGACAGCATCAGACCCTGTTCCATGGGACAAAGTTCTTGCGGCACCTGTTCTAAAGTTCAGGTTATACTGGGAATGGCCCGAGCCGGGGGAGCGGGAACTCCCAGTCCAGCCATACGCTCCGGCCAGGGACCAGCAAGCAAAAAGAGAGGTGGGGATTGCGGCGATTTGCGCTTCTTCTCACGTGCGCACTCACGTTGGTTTGTGCCAGTCAGTGCGACGCCCAGATTCTTCCTAAGAAGAAA
>Ga0181532_10004758_pt1 | contig 11738 bp, 9 predicted proteins | sample PEATcosm2014_Bin_33_FD_119768 | JGI IMG/M metagenome (GOLD analysis project Ga0181532, IMG submission 119768) | Peatland microbial communities from MTU Mesocosm Facility, Houghton, MI, USA - PEATcosm2014_Bin11_30_metaG | ecosystem: Environmental > Terrestrial > Soil > Wetlands > Peat | place...
CGTCGCCGGCATCACGCCCACTTCTCCGGGGTTTGCGACCTTTGATGTGCGGCCCGTGCTGGGGACCACCTTGTCTCGCGCCGACGCCAACGTGCCCTCGCCCTATGGTCTCATTTCCATCTCGGCAGCCCGCGACGTTGCGGATTACCGGTTGTCAGTTCGGGTGCCGCCCGGCAGTTCGGGCCGCGCCTTCCAACCCATCAGCGAGGGCTTGTTATCCGGGGCGGCGCTGTCCATTGACGGGGGCGCAACCGCGGTTATGGACGACACTGCCAGCCCCTCCGAAATCAATGTTATGGGCGGCAACGCCACCTTGGTGACGAACGTCGAAAGCGCGGGGACGCTCGATAAAACCGGCTCCGGCAACCTGTATATCGGCGCCGATTCATCGCTGTCGGTTGGAGCCTTTGAGGGGGTTGGAGGTCAGGCGGTGGTCTCCTCGGGGGGACAATTGCAGGCCAACGCCGCGAACCAGGCCGACGGGCATATAACAGTCTGGTCCGGCGCTACTTTTTCTAATCAAGGCGGCACGATAACGTGCGCCTCATTGAACATTCTCGGCACCCTCGAAAGCACTGGCGGCATACTCACGGTTGGAGGCGGCGCCACCAACCAGGGCACTCTGCGTTTGCTCGGCGATGCGGAACTGAGCATCGGGGGCATTTTCAGTAACAGCGGCGTCCTCGATATTATGACCTGGAGCGGCACCCTACCGCCCGGCTTCATCAATAATGGCGTGCTGCTCGACCGCAGTGCCATCAAGGTGGAGTCATGCGCGGCTGAGGGTAGCGACTTCAACGTGACGATTATGGGCTATACTGGCCACACCTACCTACTCCAGTATTCAGACGCCCTGCGCCCGGCCTCGTGGAGCAATCTTGGGACGGCTCAGGTCGGAAACCAAGCGCCTTTGGTCTTCACCGACACGCAGGGCGTAACCACCGGCCAGAGATTCTATCGCGTGGCGGTTGATCCGCCTGGCGATTCTAACTGATTCTACGGCTCACCGAGAGCGGCTTCCAGGCATCGCGGAACTATGCGGTCAGTAGGACTCGCGGTCTTTCGTCACAGCCGGTGTGGCGTGGGCGGTGCCTAAGGCCAGGCGTTTCTTTGGACAGGCTTCGACGCAGTAGCCGCAAGTGATGCAGAGGAGACGGTCAATCGTCCACTTTTTGTGGGCGCGATTCACCACCAGCGCGCCGGTGGGGCATTTCTTGGCGCACATGGTGCAATAGACGCAGGTGTCTTTGGAGAAGACCAGCGTGCCGCGCGAGCCGGGCAGCGCTCGCCGCGGTTCGAAGGGGTAACGGTTGGTGGCCGGCTTGGACAGCACCCATTTCAGGGCCAGCGTGGACATTTGGAAGTAGGCCATATCAACGTTCGGTGCAACTGATGCACGGGTCAATCGTGAGCACTAGGACGGGCACGTCTGCCAACTCGCAGCCCGGCAGCAGCTTAAGCATGGCCGGCAGGTTGGCGAAAGTTGGCGTGCGCACGCGAAAGCGTTGGAGGTTCTTGGAGCCGTTCGCCTTGAGGCAGTAAGCCACCTCGCCGCGAGGCTGCTCGGTGCGTGCCAGCACTTCGCCGTTGGGGTTGCCCGTGACTTTCACCGCGATCTCGCCCTCGGGGATCTTCCCCAATGCCTGGCGAATGAGGTCTATGGACTGGAAAACCTCCTGGCAACGCACGGCGCAGCGGGCGTAGGAGTCGCCCTCAGTACGGGTAATGGGCGTAAAGTCCAGGTCCTTGAAGGCGGCGTAACCGAGTTGGCGCATGTCCTGCGCGACACCGCTCGCCCGCAGCATCGGGCCGACACTGCCCAGGTCATAGGCATCCTGGCGCGAAAGCACGCCCACGCCGCAGAGGCGGTCCTTCACCGAGCTGTCATTCAGGAAGACCTTGGTGATGTCGTGCGTGTCCTGCTCGATCTTCTTCAGGTCCGCGAGCATCTGCTTGAGGGCATCGGCGCTGATGTCCCGGCGCACTCCGCCGATCTTGCAGGAGCCGAAGATCACGCGCCCGCCGGTAGTGGCTTCAATGACATTCAGCACCCGCTCGCGCACACGCCAGGAGTGCATGAACAGGCTCTCGAAGCCCACGGCATCCGCCATCAGCCCCAGCCAGAGCAGATGGCTATGAATCCGGGACAGCTCGCCCCAGACGGTGCGCAGGTAAGACGCGCGCGGCGGTACGGCAACGTTCATGATCGTCTCGATCGCCTGGCAGTAGGTCTGCCCGTGGATGAAGCTGCAGATGCCGCAAATGCGCTCCGCGATATAGACGAACTCGATGTAATCCTTCTTCTCGACCAGCTTCTCCAGGCCGCGATGGATGAAGCCAATCGAGGGCCGCGCCTCCAGCACTTTCTCGTCCTCGACCACAAGATCGAGGTGGACCGGCTCCGGCAGAACCGGGTGCTGTGGGCCAAAGGGTATGATGGTGCGGGGCATAGGTGAGGAATAGGTGACTAGCTCGGCTATCCCGCTGTGAGCACGGAGTGCCGGCATTTTGCCGGCTTAGGCCGTTCCCACCGTTTAAGCCGGCAACATGCCGGCGCTCCGATTGCTTGGTGTTTCGTGCGAGTCATGCTAGTGCGTAGTAGCGGTTGAGGAAGGCGGCGCAGGCACGGGCGCGGGAGTGGAAGGCGCTGAGGTTGCCGTTGTTGTGGCGGGCCTCACGACAGGCGCTTTGGTGCTTCCGAAGGGGAATTTGATCGCCGTCTCGTAAAACGTGCCCTTGAAGTCCACGGCCATGCCCTCCACGCTCAAGTTGAACAGGTCGTGCATCTCATTCTCATAGAGGAAAGCGCACCAGTAGATGGAGCTGATGCTGGGCACGCGGGGGCTGTCCTCCGCCAGGTGCAGGCGGAACTGCGCGACGCGGCCATCGAGGGCAAAGCTGTAGGTTAATTCGAGCACATCCGGCAGGCGCGTGGCACTGATTTGGACCAGGCGATAGCCCTGCTGGTGCATCGCGCGGACCTTGTCCAGCAGCGCATCCACGGCGATTAGCTCGAGCGTTTGTTCCTGGGGCATGGGTGTCATGGTGTCAAAGCGGGTGTTTCGGCCTGGATGGCCGGCGTGCGTTCCTTTTGCAGGCAAACCCACGTGATGGCCGGCGTGAAGGGCTCCGTCTTGAATTCCTTGTAGCCGCGCTGGGCCAATTGGTAGAGGTTGCGCTTGCTCTGGTGGCCGGTCTTGGCCTCGAAGCGGGTGACGTCGGGGAAAGCCTGCTCGATCTCGTCCAGCAAACGCCGGCCAATGCCGCGCTGCCGGAAATAGGGGTGAACGACGACCCGGCGGAGGTAAGCAGTCTGCCCCTCCACGTAACCCCGCACCGCGCCAATGATCTTGCCATTGACCACGGCCTTGATGAAGACCATGCACGCAAGGTCGTTCTGCACGTCGTCCAGCGTTTGCTGCAAAGCCGGCAGGCTGTCGTCGCCGTAAATCTCTGCCTCGCTTTGGTAGGCGATCTTCTGCAAGGCGAGGAGCTCCGCCGCGTCGCTCGCTTCGGCCCGCATATACAGCGTCTTATCAATGCTGTGGGCGATGGCGGCCATGTCGCGGTGCTTCTCTTCCAGCACCGCGAGCGCTCGAACCACGCCGTCAATGATCGCCTCGGGCCGCGCCGCGCAGCCGGGCACATAGACATCCACCGGGATCACGCTGTCCACGCCGCCGGAGATGTTATAGCACTCCCGGAAGATGCCGCCGCTGGACGCGCAACAACCCACCGCCACCACCACCTTCGGCTCGGGCAACTGGTGGTAGATATTACGTATGACGTCGCGGCTCTGCTCGTTGACGGCGCCGGTCACCAGGAAGATGTCCGCGTGCTTCGGATTACCGGTATTGATGACGCCGAGGCGTTCGACGTCGTAGAGCGGAGTCAGACAGGCGAGCACCTCGATGTCGCAACCGTTGCAGCTCGACGCGTCGTAGTGAATGATCCAGGGGGATTCTTTAAGGCCGAGCATACGATTAACGAAGGAACGACAGCACAAGGATATTCCCAAACCCCAGGACGGCGGCGACCACCCAGGCGCTCTTGAGGGCAGTCTGGCATTTGAGCCGGGCGAACACGTTGTCCACGAGGATGACGAACCCGAACACCAGCAGCGAGACCGCCACGCCCAGCACCGGGGATGAGGCGAAGAACAGATACACCCAGCCGAGCAGGAAGACGTTCTCGTACCAATGTGCGATCTCGATCATGGCCAACGCGCGCCCGGAGAACTCGGTGGTGATGCCCCGCACCAGCTCCTGGTGCGCATGGTGCGAGCAGGAGAGGTCGAAGGGCGATTTGCGGAACTTGATCTCCAGCGTGTAGAGGAAGCCGAGAAACACGCCCGGCAACGCCAGCACGAGCAAGGTAGGGTGCCCGGCGATCTGGTGCACCTGAAAGCTCTTGGTGACCATGTACATCCCGATCGCCGTAATCAGAATCATCGGCTCATAGGCCATCATTTGGAGCAGCTTGCGCTCGGCGCCGACAAAGCTGTAGGGCGAGCTGGCCTTATAGGCGCCCAGAACGAAGAAGATGGCCGCAAGCGTCAGGGCGAAGATCACCAGCAACAGGTCCGAGCCGCCGAAGAACAGCGCCCCCGTGAACACGACCAGCAGCAGGAAGAACAGAATGTAGAAGTTCTGGGAGCGACGGACGACAATATTCTCCTTCTGCCAAAGCTTGAGCACATCGTAGAAGGGCTGCGGGATGGGCGGGCCCTGGCGCGCTTGCATGCGCGCCGAAATCCGCCGGTCCCAACCCGCCAGCAAACCGCCGACGATCGGGGCGGCCATGACGTAAAGGATGACGCGGAGCCAGGGGTTCATAGGATATGCATCGGAGCGCGGACATTCTTGTCCGCAGATCCGTTACGGAGGCGCCGAGGCGGACAAAAATGTCCGCGCTCCGATGCCTTGCCAGAGGTGAGCGCATTCATAAGGCAGTCCGGAGGGCCAGCACGAGCATGATGGCAAGGAGGGCGGTTGCGGAGAGCACACCCCAGCGGGCCAGCCACGCCTCGCTGAATAAGCCGCGCAGGTAGTAGTTATTCATCGTGACGTCCTGCACCTGGGCGCCCGAGCCGAGGAAACGCACGCTGCTTTGCACATTCGCGCCGCCCAAATAAGCGTCCATCACCTTCACGCCCCGCCCATAGTTGATGAAGCTCAGTGGGAAGAGCATCACCATCACCATCATGATGGTCATGATAATGATGTTGCCCTGGCTCATGGCGACGGATTGGCCGAACACGCCCGCGACATAGGGCTCGATCAGGACCGAGGAAATCAGCGGGAAGAACAGGCACGCGAGGAACGTGGCCGCCGACAAGCCGTAGAGCGAAATACCCTCGCCCAGGCTGAGCCGGCCTTCCACGTATTGGCGCGGGCGCACGACCTCCAGCAGCTTGCCCATCCATTTGACCCAGAAGAACAGCGTTGCCGCGCTGCCGAACACGATGAAAACCGAAAGGGCAGGGAAGGCATCCACGACCGCTTTGAGCACGGCCCATTTGCTGATCAACATGCCGAACGGCGCGAGAAACATGCCTGCCATGCCGATGAGCATCATCACCGCCACGCGCGGCATGGTCAGGATCAAACCGGACATGGCTTCAATGTCGCGGCTGTGCAGCTTGTGCTCGACGATGCCCACGCACAGGAACAGCAGGCACTTGGCCACCGCGTGAAAGATAATCAGCAACAACCCAGCCCAGACCGCCGAAGCGGTGCCGATGCCGCCGCAGAGCACGATCAGACCCAGGTTCGCGACGGTGGACCATGCGAGCACCTTCTTGGCGTCGCTCGTCGTGACCGCCGCCAGCGAGCCCACGAGGAAGGTCACTGCTCCGACCAGCGCGACCATAAGACCTACCGTGGTGCCGGTTACGACCGGCGCCAGGCGCAGCACGAGGTACACGCCGGCCTTAACCATGGTGCTGGAGTGCAGCAGCGCGGATACCGGCGTGGGCGCCACCATCGCGCCGAGCAGCCAGCTTGAGAAGGGAAGCTGCGCCGCCTTGGTGAGGCCCGCAAAACAGAGCAGCGCCGCCGGCAGCAGCACAACGGATTTCCTGGATGCGACCAGCGTCTGCAGCTCGATGCTGCCGCTCTGCCGGTAGAACCACACAATCGCCAGGGCGAAAGCCAGCCCACCCGCCAGGTTCATCACGAGGGCTGTAAGCGCATTCCGCTTGGCCTCCTCGGTCTGCGTGTAGCCGATGAGCAGGAACGAGCACAGGGTCGTTATCTCCCAGAACATGAAGAGCCACAGGAGGTTGTTGGCGAAGATCAGCCCGAACATGGCGCCCATGAACACGAAGAGCAGCGCGAAGAAGAAGGGCCGCCGGTCCGCCCCATCGCGATGGGCTGCTTCATGGTATTCACGCATGTAACCCAGCGCATAAAGGCAGATGCCGCCGCCGACCACGCCGTTGATCAGCGCCATGATGACCGAGAACTTATCAACGAACAGGTTGTGCGCCGCCTCCAGCCGCGAGCCGTAGGTCCACTCGAACCAAAACATCAAACCCGCCTGCGCGAGCATCAGCGCGACGATCAGCGCTTGCCGCGCCCGAGTGCCCACATACACCACATACAGCCCCATGCCGGCTTCGATGAGCAGCATCAGCAGGTTGAGGTGATGGTTATCCAGGGGAAAACCCGGCAGACCGATCGGGGCGGGCAAACCGATGAGCGCCACCGCGCAGCAGCACAGCGCGACCGTCACGGTGCCAACCAGAATCCGGCGCAGCTTGTCGAACCGCAAACACAACAGCCCTGCGCCGGCGGCGAAGGGACCCAGGATCATTGTGGGGACGAGAGTCACAGTAGTCGCCCAGTGCAGCGCAAGCCGCGTGCCATAAGTGAAATTTACGCCGCAGCATTTGTTTGCAGGCCATCGGTAATGAACCGCATCCCGCGCACCGGGACGAAACTTCGTAAATGCCGAACTTTCGTACCCATGTATGCGAAAAGACGCGACTGGAATTGGCCAAGCCCAAGGCCAGCAAAGGACTCCCACGAATCTCCTTCTCACACCACCGGAAGTGACCGCGTTTAGTCGCGGAAAAAGGACGGGGAATACAGGAGAAATACAGGAACAATCCAGGAAGACTACAGGAAGAATCCAGGGGCTCCCGCGGGTGCAGCGCCCTGCACGGGCCAACCTCCCGCCCGGGTCACCGGCACCGTTTGAGCCCTCCGCGGCGCGCGGCGCGAACGCCAACGCGGTGCCAGTGTCGCGCCCCGCTGAGCGCCTCGGCACCGTCAGGGATTTGCTTTGGGAACCGCTTTCGTTAGAGTGCCCGGATGTTTCTGCCGCCAGACTACACGCCAGAGTTTGAGTCCCTGAGGGATAGCCTCATAGAACTGGCTCAAGTCCGGCACGTGGACGAACTGCTCAAGCGGGTGGTGAATCTGCTGGCGGAGCGTCGGCACATTGCGCTGGCGCGCATCTGGCTGGTGGACCAGGGAGACATCTGCAAGTCCTGCCACATGCTGCCCAAGTGCCCCGACCACACCTCGTGCCTGCACCTGGTGGCCAGCGCGGGGCGCCGCCGCGTGGAGAGCGCGCCGGATTGGTCCCGCACCGATGGGGAATACCAGCGCATACCGCTGGGCGTGGGGAAGATTGGCCGCGTCGGCGCGAGCGGTGAGGCAATAGTCGTGAAGGATTTCGCAGGGGACCCGGCCTTCCTTGCCCGGTATGAATGGGCGGCGCGGTCGGGAATCCGCGGATTGAACGCCCAGCCCATCAAGTTCAAGCAGGACATCCTCGGCGTGCTGGCGGTCTTCACGCGCACGCCCACACCGGACGAGGGGCCGCCCTGGCTGCGCATCTTCGCGGATGAAATCGCGGGGGCCATTGTGAATGCCCGGGCCTTTGAGGAAATCGAGCGGCTGCGCGCCCACCTGGAATTGGAAAACATCTACTTGCAGGAAGAGGTGCGGGAGGCGCGGGCGATGGGCGACATCATCGGGCGAACCGCGGCGATCGGACACTTGCTGCACCAGATCGAGATGGTGGCGCCAACGGATGCCACGGTCCTCATCCTGGGCGAGTCGGGCACGGGCAAGGAACTGGTGGCGCGGGAGGTGCATCGCCTGAGCCGCCGGAGCGAGCATCCGCTGATCCGCGTGAATTGCGCCTCGGTGCCGCGCGAGCTGTACGAGAGCGAGTTCTTCGGCCACGTCAAGGGCGCCTTCACGGGCGCCATCAAGGACCGTGCGGGCCGGTTCGAAGCCGCCGACGGGGGGACGCTGCTGCTGGACGAGGTGGCGGAGATTCCCTTCTCCTTGCAGAGCAAGTTCCTGCGCGTGCTGCAGGAGAAGCAATACGAGCGTGTCGGGGAGGAGCGGACGCGCACGGTGGATGTGCGCATTATAGCGGCGAGCAATCGGAACCTGAAGAAGGAGGTCCAGGAAGGGCGCTTCCGGCAGGACCTCTACTATCGCCTGAATGTGTTCCCCGTCGAAGTGCCGCCTTTGCGTGAACGGAAGGAGGACATCGCATTGCTGGCGGCGCACTTCCTCGAACAGGCCGCGCGGCGCCTGCGCCTGCCCGCGCCCAAGCTCAGCGACGCGCACCTGCGCTTGCTGCAGAGCTATGATTGGCCGGGCAATGTGCGCGAGCTGCAGAACGCGGTGGAGCGCGCGCTAATCCTGGCGCAGCAGGGCGCGTTGCGCTTTGACCTGCCGGTGGCGGAGTTCCCGGCCCCGCTGCCCGCCCCGAGCGCGGATGACAACGGAGCAACGATTCTTACGGAGCCTGAACTGCGGCAGCACGAGCAGCACAACATGCTGGCGGCATTAACCAAGGCGGGCTGGAAAATCCACGGTCAGGGCGGGGCGGCTGAGTTGCTGGGCGTGAAACCGACGACGCTGATTTCGCGCATCAAAAAGCTGGGGCTGAAGAGGCCAGCGTAAAGTCTAGAGTCTGGAGTCTTGAATCTAAAGTCGGTGAAGCGAAGATGCACTCGCGCAGGGTAGGGACGCCTCGCCGAGGCGTCCACTCCCGCCAAACACGGACGCCTCGGCGAGGGGTCTCTACCTATGAAGTTGGCCGTTACTTCTTCGGTGGGGAGGTGGTAACCGCCAACAGCACACCGATGCGCTTCTGGTTCGCAGCGGCAGGCTCGCCTTGGAGCAGGAAGACACCGGAGCCTTTCGGGATCTGGAGCCTGGCGGCCAGCGCGAAGTCAGTCTGAACGCCCAGAACACCAGCTGGCGCCGACCCGGCGGTCGTGCTGGGCTGATTGGTTATCGCTTCGGTCAAGCTGATGATAGTAGTCACATCGGTCGCGATGGGACGCACGTGCGCAAGGAAATTAATGACCAACCCTGCCATCGTCGGAACACCCATGATGGGGACCGTGTTCCCTGCGGACAACTGTGCTTGCATTCCGTCGGCTGTGGTAATCCCCGGCATAAACAAAACCTCAGTGCCCGACTCCTGGCGCAGGTCACGGCCCAGGGCGCGCATCTCGTCATCGCTCAGCAGCCAGATTCTGAGCCTCTTGGCGTCCGTGAACGCGGGCGCTGGCAGCGGGTGGTTGGTCAGGAAGGATTCCCCGGAGCCTGAGAAGTCAACCACCGTCGCCCTAAGGTCGCACACTCTGGGCCTTCCTACGATCGTGTCTTTCATGTGCCAGAGCCAATTCCAGGACCGCTGGCGCGGGACCCAGAGGTCGAACAGGGAGACCTTCTGCCGCGGTATGCTGTAGGGTAACGGCATCACGATCACCGGCGCGACCGGAGCCGGTTGGGCAGGCCGCACCACGAGGAACAGCAATGCTCCTGAAAGGATAATCAGCAAGGCAACGGCAACCAGGCGCTTCATTCGAGGACTGAGAACACCGGAAGCGCCCGGAGGTTTCAAGCAGAACAACTCATCTCCTCACCCCACCCTCGCCACAACTGAGCAGGGCAGTGCGTCTCGCCTGCCTGTGGGAGGACGTAAACGGGTGACCAGGGCAGGCGAGACGCACTGGCCTACCATGCTTCGTTACGAGCCTTCGCCACTTGCGAGGTGTCGCACGCCTCCGATGACGCGGGTTATTGCGTTTGTGCTTGTGCCGCAATGGATTCGCATCCCGGCATCTGATTGGCATGGCGCGTGATTACCAATTCCTGGTAGTCTTCATCGTGAGACAAGACGAGAAACTCTTATGGCACGACTCGCATCCGTCGCTTCGGGGCCCAGCCAGCCCAAGTTACCCCTCAGCCATCCTAACTTCCCGCGGCCCGGCCTCCCCGACTGCGCCTTCCTCCACCTGCTGGCAAATTCGCCGGCGGCCACTGAGGGCTACCTGTCCTGCCAACAGGCCCTCGCCAGCGGCCAACTCACGCCGCGCCAGCGGGAACTGCTGGCGCTGGCCGTGGCGGAGATCAACGGCTCGAAGTACTGCCTCGCGGTGCATGGTGCGTTGGCCAAACAGGCGGGCCTCACTGCGGATGATATCCGATTTGCCCGCAAGGCCACGGCAGCCGACCCCCAGGAAGACGCCATGCTGCGCTTTGCCCAGGCCGTGACGCTCCAACGCGGCGATGTGAGCGAAGCCGATTTCCAGGCCTTGAAGCGGACCCGGCTCACCGACACCCAAATAACCGAGATTATCGCCAACATCGCCCTGAACATCTTCACCAACTACTTCAACGTGCTGGCCCGGACCGAATTGGATTACCCCGCTCTAAAGACGGAGTAGGGACCCAAGGCGAGGCGGGCGGAGCACCGGCATATTGCCGGCTTAGACCTTCCGAACCGCCTAAGCCGGCAACATGCTGGCGCTCCGCCCGATCCCGGTCGCCGGTTATTGCCGCAGATAACTTGAGTAAGCGTGTCTTCCTGCTTAGATTCCTCCCCGCATGAGCATACCGTTGAACGAAGAAGTGCAGGCGGCGGCCACCTGGATCGGCCAATTGCGCACGGAGATCGCCAAAGTGATCGTCGGCCAGGAGCAACTCGTGGACCGGCTGCTGGTGGGGTTGCTCGCCAACGGCCACGTCCTCCTGGAAGGCGTGCCGGGGCTGGCCAAGACGCTTTCCGTTCGCACATTGGCGGCGGCTATTCACGCCTCGTTCCATCGCATCCAGTTCACGCCGGACCTGCTCCCGGCCGACATCGTCGGCACACTGATCTACAGCCCGCAGGATGGGAAATACCATGCCACCAAAGGCCCCGTGTTCGCCAACTTCGTTCTGGCCGACGAAATCAACCGCGCGCCCGCCAAAGTGCAGTCGGCCCTGCTCGAAACGATGCAGGAACGGCAGGTGACGCTCGGCGGCGAGACCATGCCGCTGCCCTCGCCCTTTCTCGTCCTGGCAACCGAGAACCCCATTGACCAGGAGGGAACCTACCCGTTGCCCGAGGCGCAGGTGGACCGGTTCATGTTCAAGGTGCTGCTGGACTATCCGTCCTTCGAGGAGGAGCGCAAGATTCTCGACCGCATGGCCTTTACGGCCCCGGTGACCACGGTGCAGCCGGTCATCCCGCTGGAGGAAATCCTGCATACGCGCAAGCTGGTGGACCAGGTTCACGTGGACGAAAAGGTGCGCGATTACGTGGTGCACCTGGTCTTCGCGACGCGCAAGCCGGAGCAATACAAGCTCGACGTAAAGCACTTCATCCAGTTCGGCGCCTCGCCGCGCGCGACGATCTACCTCACGCTGGCTGCCAAAGCCTGGGCGCTCTTGCAGGGCCGCGCCTACGTGACGCCGGAAGACGTCAAGAGC
>Ga0181532_10004763_pt1 | contig 11732 bp, 12 predicted proteins | sample PEATcosm2014_Bin_33_FD_119768 | JGI IMG/M metagenome (GOLD analysis project Ga0181532, IMG submission 119768) | Peatland microbial communities from MTU Mesocosm Facility, Houghton, MI, USA - PEATcosm2014_Bin11_30_metaG | ecosystem: Environmental > Terrestrial > Soil > Wetlands > Peat | place...
ATCACCTTCGAGAACGACCCGGGCTATGCGATCGGCCAGGTCCGCGACGGGCTCTTCAAAGGCGTGGTGGTGATCCCGCCCGACTTCAGCCACGCGGTCGCGGAAGGCCGCATCGCGCAGATCGGACTGTTCACCGACAACGTCGACGCGATCAGCTCCGAGACGCTCGAATCCGCGCTCGACCAGGCGGCCGCAACCGTCAAGGTCACCTTTGTCACCGCGCGCGAACCCAAACTCAACGACATCTCACTGCGGCCCAACTGGTTGTTCCCGTACGTGGATTACGATCGATCGCTCATCCCGGGCGTCATCGTGATGGCCATCTTCATGGGATCGCTGATGTCCGGTGTGTTCAACTGGGTGATGGATCAATTTCTCGGCGTGACCGAGGGCTATCTGGTCACTCCCCTTTCACGCTGGGACATCGCCGGCGGCATCCTCGCCAGCGGCGTGACCGTAACCAGCACCGCCGGTGTGTTGGTGTTGTTTTTGGGCCTCTTGATCACGCGCGGGCGAATCCTCGGCGGACCCATAGCGCTGGCGATGCTGGTGGGAATAATTATCGTCAGCGCGACCGGACTGCTGGCGATGACATTTGCGCTGCTGGGACGCGCGGGCCATCCGCGCCTGGTCGGGACGTTCGCGGGATTCCTGAACGTGATTCTGTTTTTTCCGAGCGGCGCGATCTATCCGGTTGAGAGTTTTCCGCCCTGGCTGCGAGCCTTCGCGCACGTCAATCCCGAGACCCATTCGGTGAGTGCGATCAAACAGATTCTCTTCAAGGGCGCGGACTTCGCCGCGGTCAGCGGCGACATTGCGTACCTGCTGGTGTTCATGGTCCTGATGCTGGTGGTCGCCAGCTTCTCCTTCAAACGCACCCTGTAGTTTTCAGCCCCGAGCCGCCGGGCATCAAAGCGATTTTCACACCCTGACGACGCGCAGACCCAGGTATCTCTCCATCGGATCGAAATCGCGATCCGCATGCAGCAGTTGGTGGCCGTTCTTGATGCAGAATGTTCCGATCATCACGTCGATCGTCTTTCGCACCGAGACGCCTCTGGCGCGCAGCCTGCGATAATTGCGCGCGCTGTCGACGGCGACCTCGCGCCCGACCATCGCTTGAAACTCGAGCGCGCGAAAAAAGACCAGTGCGCGACGAAAGTCGAGATCCGAACGAAATCCCTGCAGCACCTCGGCCAGGATGAGATCTCCAATGACCAGCGGCTCGCGCAATAGCAGATAATCCAGAAGGTCGGCTTTGGCAGTCGGCCGGCCGTTGAAATAATCGACCCACACCGACGTGTCCACGACGATCATGCGTCGCGGCGCATCGCATCTAGATCACCGCGCCAGCGAAGCTTGCCGCGCGCCGCCCGTATCCGCGCCTGCTCATTGAGCCGGATCAGGAGTTCCAGTCCCCTCTCAACCGTTTCGCGCTTGGTCCGGGTGCCCGCAAGTTTCATCGCGCGCGCCATCAACGCGTCGTCGATTACAATATTGGTCCGCATACACGCGATCCTCAATGTGTATGATAACGTCCATTCATACACACTGCAAGAAAGTCTCGCGAGGGCCAAGCTCGGCTAGCCGCCGATCAGCGCGGGAGCGCTTCGCCGATCACGCGCCGAAGCTCGCCTATCGAAACGGGTTTCAGCAGCGAGATGTTCGCGCCGGCTCCCAGCGCCGCTTCGTGCAGTCCGGGCGAGTTGTGTCCCGACATCACGATGATCGGCGCGACCGGCAACTTCGCCCGCACGCGCCGGATGATATCGACGCCGGTGCTATCGGGCAGGCTCAAGTCCGTGATCACCAGGTCGGGCGGTTCGCCGTCGATCATCTGGAGTGCCTGGTTCGCGTCGAATGCGCCCACGCATCGATAACCCGAGCGCTCGAGCAGCCGGACGTATGCGTCCACCAGGTCGCGTTCGTCGTCCACGATTAGAATTTTTGCTTGTGCAGCCATCGGCGTCTGAAAAAAATCCGCTAGCGGCCCGGCCGATTGACTCGCGCGGCCGGGAGTTGCGGCAGCGGTTCATCTGGTGCGGAAAGCTTCGCTTTCCCGGCTGCCGATTCGCCAATCGTCGGCAGCGTTATCCTGAAGGTGGTGCCTTTGCCCGCCACCGATTCAACCGCGATAGTGCCGCCGTGATCCTGCACGATCCGCTGGCTCAACCACAGACCCAGGCCGGTCCCCTTGGGTTTGGTCGTGAAGAACGGCCGAAACAGTTTCCCGAGCAGGTCGCTCTTGATTCCCGAGCCGTCGTCCGAGACTGACAACCGAAGATGACCGGCAAGCCCCGGAGCCAGCCCGGTCTCGATGCGTATCAGGCGCGCGCCCGCGTCGCGTGCATTCAGTATAAGGTTGATCAGTACCTGCTCCAGACTCGTCGGCTCGGCCATCACCTCCGGCAGCGAGCGATCGAGGTTCGTTTCATATCGCGGCGTGCCGCCCTTGCCTTCTGCTCCAACTATCAGCATCGCCTCTTGGACCGCCACGTTCATGTCCATCGCATAACGCACGCCGGGGCGCTGACGCGCGACCGAAAGCATGCTGTGTGAGATGCGGCTGGCGCGTTCGATGTTTTTTTGCAGGACCAGCAGGTCGTCGCGCGTCTCGGCGCTGAGATCGTCGTCCGACGCCAGCATCAGCTCGATGCGCGCCGCCATCACGGCCAGCGGGTTGTTCAATTCGTGCGCGACTCCCGCCGCCACCGCCGCCAGCGCGTCCACTGTTTCATTGCGGCGCGCCTCGCGCTCCATCCCAAGGCGCTCGCTGATGTCCGCGACGAACGCGATTATCAGCTTGCCGCCGCGCATCTGAACCACGTTGAGACTGATCTCGGCGGAAAATTCGCTGCCGTCTTTTCGGCGTACCGCAACCTCCATCCCGCGGCCCATCATGCGGGATTTTGGCGCCTTGAAAAATCCGTCGCGATGCACCTGGTGGCGATAGAGGAAGCGTTGTGGCACCAGGACTTCGATCGGCTGACCGACGAGTTCCTCTTCGCGGTAACCGAACAGCTCCTCCCCGCGCGGATTGAGCTGACGAATCTTCCCGGCTTCATCCACCGACACGATTCCCTCAACCGCCGATTCGAAGTACCCGCGCGCACGCACCAGCGCTTCCTCTTGCGCCGCATTCAAGATCCGAATCCGCTTGGTGTAGTGGGATACCACCAGGTAGACCAGCAGCGTGTTCACGCATACGTTGAGCCCCCACGCATGCGGCGGTAACAGCGATAGCACCCGAACGCAGATCGCCAGCCAGACGAAACAGCCGAGCACGTAGAAAAGCGCCAGCCCAAACGGGTGGCCGTGGTCAATCGACAGAAAATCCAATCCGCCACTTTGCGCCGGATTGTTCGAGCCGTCATTGCGAGCCATCAGGCTCTTCACTGTAGTCTTCCGTTGGGCGTCAAGGTAGCGCCATGGCAGAAGGTAGCTGCTCCTCCATATGTCATTTTTTCACCTCCGAACCGAAACTACCCATATCCGCGCCGTCTTCATCGAACGATCAAGTCGCCAAAAATCTCCCGCGCACGACCGTCCGCGCCTGCGTCAGCTGCTCGCTGCAAGCCGGGGCGACCGGGACCGAGGCGGTCCCTCCTGCCGCGCGATGGAGCCGGATACCTCGCTAGTCGGCTTGCCAATAGGAGTGGTGACACACGCCACGTGGGATACCGCGCCGTCAACGTCACGAATCGGGAGAATCGTCATCGCGACCGCGATTTCGGCGCCGTCGCTGCGCAGCTGAAGGGTTGAAAATCGGGGCACGACTTCTCCGCCTAACGCCCGCTCATAAAGCCGCCGGATTTCGTCGCGCCACGCGGCAGGCAGCAGAATGTCGTTGCTGCGGCCGACAATCTCGATGTCTTCATATCCGTATATCTGACGCGCTGCCGCGTTAGTCGCCGTGATTATCCCGGCGGCGTCCACACTGTGAATTCCGTCGGGAAGCGAATTGACGATCATCGCCATCAGTTCCTGGAACTCTTCGCGTCGCTTGCTCTCCATCGCCGACGCGACCGCAGCCACAAGCTCATCAAAGCCTTCGGGCTTGAGCAGATAGCGATACAAGCCGTTCTTGAACGCGCTCGCCACCACCTCTTCGCCGCCGTTGCCGGTCAGCATAATTACCCGGCTCCGCGGCCATCGCTCACGCACGCGCTGAAGCACCGACAACCCGTCAATCCAACCCAGCCAGTAGTCCGTGATCACGACATCGCAGCCGTCGCGCTTGAGATGCGCATTGAACTCAAGCGGACCGTCGGCGGCCAAAATCTGTGCGCCCGGAAATGCGCGCCGGAGCCGGGCCTGGATAACCATCCGATCCGTTGGGTTGTCTTCTACGACCAACAAGTCCATTCGAAAAAAATCCTCGCGCATGACATCGCGCTATTCCATCCCATAGCAGAGCAATCACTATGCCGACCCGAATGGATTTGGTGACCGTTGAGAATGCACACGAGATCGCTGGGAATTGGGATCGAAGGGCTGCGAAAAGTGCCCCATCGTCAATCAATCGTTCTGCAAGTGACGCAGATGCGTCCCGCGATGAGACACCTTCGAGCCTCTCGCCCTTGCCCGTTTTAGCAGGCCGTCAGGCCCCATCCTTGTTTTAACACTGGGTGCATGGGTCACCCCTGCCGCGCAGCGACGGCAGCACAGTATCAAGCGGTTGGCAGGGGCCCGCGCGCGACAACGGAGCGCGGCCTTAATACTGGGTGCAGGGCTCAGCCCTGCCCATTGCGTAGTCGCGAAAAGATGCGTTGCGCAGATTTTCGCGTCTTCTCACTGCGGGTGCAGGGGCTCAGCCCCTGCCGCCCACCGCGCAGGTGATTCTTCCCTCATGCCGCGCTCAGCTGGCGCTCGAGGATTGCAGCTGGATATAGTTCTCGATTCCGATCTGCTTGATAAGGTCGAATTGTATCTCGATGAAATCGACGCTCTCCTCTTCCTCGTCCATGATTTCCTCGAGCATCTCCCGCGTAACGTAATCTTTCACCGATTCACAGTGCGCGATTGCGGCGCGAAGATCCCCCAGCGCCTTGAGCTCCAGCTTGAGATCGCACTCGAGCGCTTCCTTGACGTTCTCGCCGATCAGCAACCGGTCCAAATCCTGAAGATTGGGCAGACCCTCGAGAAACAGGATGCGCTCGATCAGCCGGTCGGCGTGTTTCATCTCGGTCATCGACTCGTCGCGCTCATGCTTGGCGAGCTTGGCGACACCCCAATGCTCGAGCTGTTTTCCGTGCAGGAAATACTGATTGATCGCGGTCAGCTCGTTGCGGAGCACGACGTTCAGAAACTGGAGTACCTGGGGGTCACCTTTCATGGAACCTTCTCCCCGAAGACGCAGCTATGGATGGCGGTAGTATAGGGGCAAATCGGTCCCTTCAAAAGGTAGAAAGTGAAAAGCGAACTCGACTAGGCTTCGGCGCCGCAGCTATCCTGACGAGCTTCGCCCGAGACCGCGTTGGCGTCGAGCATCTCGCGAACGCCCCGCACGCATTTGCCGCACTTGGGCTTGACGCCGAGCGCGCGGTAGAAATCCGAAACCGAGCAATCCCCGGTGCCGCCTGAGGCCGCGCGATGCGCGCGCGCCTGGCGGTCGGTGATAGCGTTGCAGATGCATAAGTACATTCGCGATCATCCTCTCGATAATGAGAATGATTATCAATTTCTTACGCATCCTGCAAGCGTCCCCTGACACCTATCCAAATTGTCCCCGAATTTACTGGATTTTCTCGTATCCCCCGGAATTGCGTCCGCCAGCCAGGATCGAGACTCCCGCGCAATTTCGCGCGCTTTCTATCGAAGATAGGTTTGCTTGAGAAAATCCAAATTCTTGCGGAAGCGCTCGTGCCCGCCTGCTCCGATCTGCGCGATTTCCAGCCGCTCAAAGTCCTCCAGCAGCCGCTGCTGGCGGTCGGCCGACAGGCGCGCTTCGGCCATCGGAAAGAGGGTATTGTTTTCCATGGAAATGTGCGGTCTCAAAAACTTGCCGTAGTCCTCCGCGCTCCTGATCACCGTTGCGGCGGCCGCGGGATCGCCAAGGCGATGCTTTTGCCACGCGGTGGCCAGCTGCCGGATCAGGGTGCGGCACTGCTCATGCTCTTTCATCACGCCGAACAGCCCGCCTGGGTTGGGGATGCCGGCCGCTTGGATAGCGGGAAACAGAATTTCCTCCTCCTTGCCATGGTGGCATTGGTCGCCGAAGACCTGGATGAACTCCAGCACTTGGCCGAAATGCTCCGGATTGACCTCCTCCTTGAAGAGAATCCGCTGGCATAATTTCTCGAGGATCGCGAGGGCCAGCGCTATCGCTTCGTGCTCGTCGCGGAGTTGCTCGATCGCGGTCATCTGCTTTCCCCCTGGCCGTGGCGATCTAGCTGATGGTCGCTTCAACCGGGAATTTCTATATTGAATCCTGACTCAGACTCCCACTAATGCCAAGCGACTTGCAAACGCGCCCGGCCTCCGGCGCATAACTGGCCCGTTGCGATACCCTGCAAAGCCTTTCAACTCAACCCCCGGCTCGAACTTCGCATTTGCAGCCCGTATGTCTTGATGCCAGTCCGCATCGGTGTGCAAAGTGTAATTTCAGATTGAAGGGGTTGCTAACGAACTTTTTGGAGAGAACCATGAGAAAAACATTGTTCGCAGAAGTCGCTGGACACTTCCGCGTGGTCGGTCTCAGCGTCGCCATTGCGCTTTGCGGCCCTTCCTCCCTGGCCCTGGCCAATGGGACGCCACCCCCTGAAAGCGTTGCGACCGATCAGACCACTGCCCAGGAGGTTGTCGCATATCCTCAGCCGCCTGCGGACCTTAGCCCGCTTTCGGCATCGGACGCGGACCTCGGGCAATACGGATTTCCGCCCCGGCCCGATGCTCAAAGCGCGCCTGACGAGTACGCCCATTGGAAAAAGCTGGTCTCGGTGCCGCGCGTCGCAAATCCTAAGTTACAGCAAACGACAATCTACAACGGTCCCGTTCAAGGCCTGTCGGTCGGCCAAACCCTTCATAATGGCGCCGCTGCCTCGCTCAGCTATAATTGGAGCGGCTATGCCGTGACCGCAGGTAAGGGCACGTTCAAGAAAAATAACAGCGCCATTTATGCTGAATGGGTTGTGCCAGTCGCCCAGCAAGCCTTTGGTGTCTGCAATGGCATTTGGGATTACTCTTCGCAATGGATCGGTTTCGACGGCTTTAACTCGGGCGATGTCCTACAGGCCGGCACCGAGGTGGACGCGTACTGCTCCGCTGGTATACCAAGCACCTTTTACTCAGCCTGGATCGAATGGTTCCCAAACGACGAGACCAGGGTAGGCGCTCCAGCCGTCGAACCGGGCGACCTGATCGGCGAGGAGGTTTGGTACACCACCGCGTCGCCTAACGGAAACGCCTACATCGCCAACTTCACACTTAATCAATCCGATACGTACGCGTTTAGCGTACCGTCGGGCACCACCTATGACGGCAATTCCGCGGAGTGGGTGGTGGAACGGCCGGGGATAGGTGGCCCGGGCTTCGCGGATTTGACCAACTATGTGGCCGACCAGTTCAATATTGACTATGCTACCAATGTAAAAAGTAAGTTCTACCCCGGCAAGAGCTCCGGTGGCACAAAAAGGTATGCCATAACCATGGTATGCGATGGCACCACGGCAGGGAGCTGGACACCGGGTTCGGCGTGCTTGTCGACTACGGCAATATCGATTCCTGATCTCTACGGCGTGAGCACTCCGTGGTTTTATGATGCGGGACCGGCTTACGGATCCGGCTTATAGCAGCGCTTTTTCAGAACCGTCACGCTGAATAACACCGGGGCCGGGTTCAACCGGCCCCGCCGGGACGGCTAGCGGTGGGCCACCGCCGCCACCGCGAGCGGGCCACAACCGTCAGACTGGCGCCGAGTTGACCCTGGAGCGGCTATCGGGCTAAAGACCTCGTGGTTGCAAAGTCAGAATGGAAATTCCGGCTCAAAGTCTCATAGCGCGCCGCGCGCGCAGACTCGTCACTCTCGCGCTAGGACTCGGCCTGTTAGCGATCGTCGCCGTGGGCGCTCGATGGTTGTGGATCGCTGTGCACGTGGCTACCGGCTACGCGGCCAAGGTCACCTGCTCGCTGGCCCTCAACTCCGGTCAGAACGCGGCCCAGGTGTTTCGGGACTACGTGTCCCTCGAGCTCGCACCGCTGGGGCCGGCGTTGCGCGTCTCGGTATCCGAGCGCGGAGCCGAAGCGAGCGCGCTCGGGCTGATCCACGCGCGCGCGGTGTACCGGCGCGGCCTCGGCTGTACGCTGGTACCTGATGGGAGCGAAGCGCGGCTGGCGTTGGCGGATGGAATCGATCTGCCGCGCCGCAGGCTCGACCCGGCCGTGCCGTGGCCCGACGGCGGCGCGGGGCCCGCGGCGCCGTCACCGTCGCCTGAAATCGCAGCGGCGATCGAGCGCGCCTTCCGCGAGCCCAACCCGCCCGAGCCTGGTCGCGTACGCCAAACGAAGGCCGTGGTGATTGTACAAGACGGCCGGCTGGTGGCCGAGCGCTACGCGCCGGGCTATGGTCCCCAGACGCCGATGCTCTCGTGGTCGATGGCGAAGAGCGTCACGGCGACACTCGTCGGCATCATGGTGGGTGACGGCCGGCTGACGCTGCATGCGCCGGCCCCGGTGCCCGAGTGGTCGGCGCCCAACGACCCCCGCCACGCCATTACGCTCGACCAGCTCCTGCGCATGTCGAGCGGGCTTGCCTTCGACGAGCATTACGGCGCAATCAACGATGTCTCGCGCATGCTCTTCACGAAGCCCGACACGGGCGCCTTCGCCGCATCGAGCCCGCTGGAGGCGCCGCCCGACACGATTTGGTCTTACTCGAGCGGCACAGCGAACGTGGTGGCGCGGATGCTGCGCGACGGCTTCGGCGGCGATCTCGCGGCCCTGGTGAGCTACGCCAATGGGCGCCTGTTCGATCCGGTCGGGATGACGAGTGCCTTTATCGAGCCCGACGCATCAGGCACGCCGATCGGTTCTTCGTTCGCCTTCATGACCGCCCGTGATTGGGCCCGCCTGGGCGAACTCCACCGGCGCGATGGGGTCTGGAACGGGCAGCGCATCCTGCCCGCCGGTTGGGTGCGATACGTGACCACCCCAACGCCTGGCGCACCCAAGGGTCAATACGGCGCCTTCTGGTGGCTCAATGCGGGGGCACCCGAGGACCGGTCGCGGCGCATGTGGCCGGGCGTGCCGACCGATGCGTACGCTGCGACCGGGCACAGCGGCCAGTATGTGGTCGTCGTGCCGTCGGCGAAGCTTGTCGTCGTACGGCTCGGGCTCTCCTTCCCTGACGACGGCAACGAAGGCGTCGGCGAGCTCGTGGCCGACGTGATGCGCGCGCTCCACTGAGCCGGGCGACGAACATTGGGTGCAGGGGTCACCCCTGCCGCGCGACAACGGAGCGCGGCCCTGACGGTGAGTGCAGGGCTCAGCCCTGCCGCGCGGCAGCCGGTGTCATTCTAGAGCGAAAGTTGCTGTGATTGAGCCGAAGCCCTGAGTGCTGCCGAAGGGGAAGAATCCCGGATCCGGGTTCCTTCGCTTCGCTCAGGATGACTCAAAAAAGTTCTAACAGCGCCGCGCGCGACAACGGAGCGCGGCCTTAACACTGGGTGCAGGGGTCACCCCCGCCCGTCGCCACAGCTGGCCAGCGTTACGCCCGAGAGAAAAAGACGCGCCGCGCGGATTTTTCGATTCGTTACCGGGTGCAGGGGTCACCCCTGCCCAGGGATGTGTGAAACCCACGGTGGGTTTCACATTCAATCAACTGAATTTCCTGCGGTCACCCCTGCCTAGCGCATCTTCTTCTGAACGGCCGCCTTCTTTGCTTTCGGCGGACGCCCGCGGCGGCGCTTCTCGACTCCGGTGGCTTCGAGCTCGTCCTCGTCGGGGCCGAATGCGCTGTCGATTTGCACGTCGTCGTCGGCCGAGCGCACCGGTTCGACGTGCTCTTCCGAGTCATCGCCGCCGCTCATTTCTTCGGGCCCGGTCCATCGGACGGCGAACGGCTTGGCCAATCCACCTTGACCGCTGCGAGCTTCAGTGTTCGCTTCGTTCTGGCAATCGACGCAAAATTGCGCGAACGGGATAACCTGGAGCCGCGCCAACGGGATTTCATCGCCGCATCGCGCGCAGGTTCCATACACTCCCGCTCCAAGCCTGGCGATTGCCGCGTCGATCGCGCTCAGGCGCTCGCGCGCGCGGTCGAACAACGCCGCATGCGTATCGACTTCTGACAGCGATCTCGCCACGTCCATCTCATCGGCAGGCGGCTGCCCGCCATTGCGGGCTTGTTCGCGCATCAATTCCTTGACCCGGGCCAGGGTTTCGGCGCGCTCTTTGGCAAGCAGATGCTTGAGCGCGTCGATTCGCCGCCGGGCGGTTCCGCCAGTGTTAACCGCGGCTTCCATTTTGGTTTTCTGCCTCTTGCGAGTCTTCGTCGGTCGAGTTTTAGGTCGAGTCTTCATAAGTTAGGACCGTTCACGCGCATCAGTCCGTATCCTAATATGATCATTGATCGCGCCTCGCGCCACTGTAAGAAAAAAACGACCGAACTCAATAGTCTTACTGAACACCATCCGAGTCGAGTCCTTATACGGAAATTATTCCAGATGGTTGCCAAATCGGGAGTTGCCGCTCCCGAAGGGCGGCATTCTAACCGGATCGCGCGGGAGGTGCGAGAGCCCCGGATACGATTGAATCCGCATCCCGGCGCCATCTCATTGCACACTGGCAATTGCAGTGCTGCCTAACAAATGAGCAGCACCCGCTGTCACTGTCATCAAAAGATTCCAAATTCCCTGCTGATTTTCATTCTATCGCGCTGAGATCAACTGGCACAGGCCATGCTCTGCAGGCAGCAATTCCGCTTCGTTTCAGAGGAGGTCCAATTAGCATGTACGCATCTGCTTCAGAACAGGTTCAACCGGGGCCTTCGACTCAGAACCGGGTTGTCGACGAGTGCGCCGGGCCAGATCCGTGGCTGAGTGCGCGCTTCGAGCCGGATTTTCTGGTGCCGGTTCAGTTTTTTGATCTGACCCGGCGCAGATCCACGCTCGACGGCGAGACGCGACTGGTTTTCGCGGTGCTGGAAGACGCGGTCCGATGCTACGTGAAGACGGTGGACTCGTCGCGGCGATGCGACCGCGAGCAATTCGACGAGGTTCGGCGATGGTTCCATGCGGAAGCGGGAACCCACAGTCCGTTTTCCTTTGAATACGTATGCGACGTGCTCGGAATCGAGCCGGCGGCATTGCGCGAACGGCTCGGGTTGATGAGCGTCGACGATCTGCCGACCAAGCAGATGCGCTCGGTGGGCCGAAGGCAAGTCGTACGCGCCGGGCGCTCATCGCGCAAACGATCGGCCGGCGGCAATCCCGGTTCATCCGCCCGAGGAGCGGGAATGAGAGAGCGCGTCGGCAATTAAAAATAAAAAATCGAAAAACTGAAAATGGATCGCCGCGTGATTTCTCTGCGCGCCCGGCGGTAGTGCTGATGTGATGCGCGGCTGCTCCGAGGAAGCGCGGGACGTGAAGCACGCCATCGGTGACTAGGGAATTATATAAATGTCTCCCGTTAACCTTTCTTCTTATCGCGCAGCCCCTTTCTTCAACCTGCGCTGCGCGGGCTGAGGAAGAAATTCCTTTCTAGGGTCGGGGCGCGGCCTCGCATTATGCTTCTTC
>Ga0181532_10004764_pt1 | contig 11729 bp, 8 predicted proteins | sample PEATcosm2014_Bin_33_FD_119768 | JGI IMG/M metagenome (GOLD analysis project Ga0181532, IMG submission 119768) | Peatland microbial communities from MTU Mesocosm Facility, Houghton, MI, USA - PEATcosm2014_Bin11_30_metaG | ecosystem: Environmental > Terrestrial > Soil > Wetlands > Peat | place...
ACGAGCTCACGGGGGCCAATGAGTGGCGCCATGCGCATTCACTGGCATCGATGGCTGACACGCAGCTGCGGTACTTCCTGGACGCGGCGGAATCGGGCGACGGACACGCATTGCTGCCGCAGAAATCCTCGGATTCGAGCTTCGTGCGCCAGACCGTGAGCTTCGCCGACCGCAGCGATGCGGACTGGCGGCCGCCGTTCAATCTCATTGAACCGGAGCTGCCGCTTCACAACGCCGTGAAATTCGTGTCGGACCCGCTGCCACAGCCACTGGATCTCAGCGGCCAGATCTCGGGACAGCTCGACTTCTCGGTGAACCGCATGGACGCGGACCTGACGTTCGCGGTCTATGAGGCCCTGTCCGACGGGCAGTACCTGGCCCTCTACGATCCGGTTTATGCATTCCGCGCAAGTTACGCCGAGGATCGCGCACATCGCCACCTGCTCAAGGCGGGCGAGCGCCAGCAGCTGAAGTTTACGGTCGAGCGCCTCTCGAGCCGCAGGCTCCAGGCAGGCAGTCGCATCGTCGTCGTGCTGGGGATCAACAAGAACGCGGAACAGCAGATTAACTATGGCGGTGGCGATGATGTCAACGCGGAATCGCTGGAGGATGATGCCGCACCGCTGCTGGTGCGCTGGTACAGCAGCAGCTACGTCGACTTGCCGGTGCAAAAGGACACTCCGGCGCAGAAGTAGTGCTCACCGGGCGGCGGGTTCCGGCCAACGGTAGCGACTCAGATCCCCTGCTGCTTCCAGACGGTGGACTGCGCCTGCACCACGGCAGCCTCGTGTTGCGTCGCGTGCGCGTGTGGGCTGGCCAGCATCCAATGCAGTAATCCGGTCACGACCGCGGCGATGGAGGCGGAGGCGAGTTGTCGGAATGCCCCTGCGATGATGTTGTTCATGACTGATGACTCCTTGCGTTGACCTTGCGCGGAACACATCCGTGTCCGCCTGTCTGTTATCCGTCGGATGGGACTATGGGCTCGGCGCCGTGGGAGTTCTGTCAAGCACCTGACACAGGCATTACACTCGGGCGAGCTCGAACGCCGGAGACGCGGCTTGGCGCTGACCATTCAGACCATACTCGCGCGCAGCCTTCTGTTCCGGAGCCTCTCGGCACCGGAGCTGCAGCAGGTGATGAACCTGGCGACCCGGCGCGCGTTCCGTCAGGGTGCGATCGTGTTTTCCCAGGGCGATCCGGGCGATGCCCTGTACGGGGTCGTGACCGGCAGGATTCGCATCAGCGCCATGGCAGGCGACGGGCACGAGGTTTTCCTCAACATCATGGAGCCCGGCGACACCTTCGGCGAGATCGCGCTGCTGGATGGCGCGACACGCACGGCAACCGCCAGCGCAAGCGCTCAATCGGAATTGATCGTCATCCGGCGTGAGCCGTTTCTGGCCCTGCTCCGGCGCGAGCCGAACGTGACCTTTCACCTGCTGGAGTTACTCTGCCAGCGCATCCGCTGGACCAGCGGTCTGGCCGAGGATTCGGCGTTGCTGAATTCCCCGACGCGCCTGGCGCGCCGTCTGCTGAGTCTGTCTCGCCTGCACGAGCGCGCTCCGGCGAGCGGTGGTATCCGTCTGTCCATGTCGCAACAGGACATGGCCCGATTCCTGGGCCTGTCACGCCAGGTCGTCAATCAATACCTGCAGCAATGGAAGGCGCAGGGTTGGGTCGAACTCGGTCGCGGACGGATCAACCTGCTCGACCTCGGCGCGCTGCAGGCGATCGCTGCCGGTGACTCCGCCTCGCGCGGCCCGCGCGTCTAACGATCGGGTTTGTGCCGCGGTCCAGTAAGGTGGGTTTGGTCCATGAAACGTGCGGTTTCGGACCGCGAGTCCTGCCGCACCGGAGTTTGCGGGCGCTTCTTGAAGAGCCTCTGTAACGAGTACCAATCGTTTCTGAGAGATCTCCGGACCTTGTCGGACAACGACCGATGTGCCGGCTGCACGCGGCTCGCGAAACCTGTGGGGTAGAACACGCGCACGCGCACGGTGCCGAATTCCACGCACGACTCATTCCGCGCCTCCTGGGTCATGTCCGGAAAGATTCCACCCAGGCGATAGAACGGCTCGGTCTCGAGAATGTATTCCTTCGTCGGCACGGAATTCTTGAGCAGCCGGTGCGCCAGAATGACGTCTGCGCCGGAGATCTTCCGCATGCCGCTCACCTGGCCGAACACCGCCTGGCCGTAATGCAGCACCGCCTTCAGCTGCAGCTTGCCGACATTGCGACAGGCCTCGCACACGCACAGGCTGCAGTCGCTGATCAGCTCACCCTCGCGCAGGCGGAAGGCATCGAAGATCGAGGCCACCTGGCGGCGGATTGCGTCGGCGAGCGATGCGTTGCCCTCGGCTTCGACGTAGAAGCTGACTGCATCGCCGAGGATCTCGTGCGCGGTCAGGGGCGCCCCCGCACGGCTGATGATGCTCTCGAGCAGATCGCCAATGATCCGCTCGGCGTGCAGCGCACTGAGCCGGTGCAGGCGGGTGAAGCGCGTGTAGCCGCTGATGTCGATCAGCACCAGCGATACGGGCCGTAGCTCCATCGGATGCATCGCTGCCGCCGGCCCGCTGCGCTCTCGTGCACCGACGCCGCGCGTGAAAGTCCCTGACCTGGCGCCTAAGTGCCCGTCGATTCGCAGGGCTCTATGGGCTTGAGCTCAACCCGCCGGTCGAGCATGTCGGTGGCATCGTCACGACCCGTACCAATCAGGTTTTCACGTGATCCCACGCCCACCGCGACGGTGCGCTTCTTGAGCGCGGCCTGATCGCCTTCAAGGCGCGACTGGATGTATTCGGCCCGCACCAGCGACAGGCTGTCGTTGAGCGCGGGCGGCCCGGTGGGGCTGGTGTGGCCGGTGATCTGCAGGCAGGTCTTGGTCGAGACCGCCTCGGCAGCGATCTCCTGCAGCCACATTCCATAGCTGCTGGCGAAGGTGTTGTCGGCTGAGAACCTGACCGAGCCGGGGCGGAACAGAAATTTCACCGCCAGGCGCTTCTTGCGGATCCCATAGTCCACCAGGTCGCGGAATGCCTCCGTCGACTGCTCGAAGCGTCCGAGTTTGACCAACGACGAATAGATGCCGTCGTAGACGCGCAGCTGATCGCCGGCCGGAGTCTTGCGCGCAGTGGTGTAGAGATCCAGCGCCTCGGCGTAGTGCCCTTCGTTATAGGCATCGACCGCCTCGCTGACCGTTGCGGCGGCCAGCAGCCCCTCGAGATACTCGGGCTTGATCGGGTCGCCGACCTTGCTGGCCTGGCAGGTGGCGATGTAGGCCTGAACGCTCGGGTCATCGGTCCAGACGGGGGCATCCTTGAAGGCCGCGGTCGGGGACGCATCGACGTCCTCGATGCGCGCGCGCGCCACTGATTTGGCGATGATCTTTCCGGTCTTGAGATCGCCCATGACCAGACAGAATCGATAGGCCTCGCGCGCCCCGGCGGTCTTCATCTGCGCATTGACCGGGGTGAAGGTGCCCACGAGAACGCGCGGCTGCTGCTTCAGGCTCTCCGGCGTAATGCTCTGCACGGCATACTGCGGAAAGTCCTTGTGAGCGACGCCGCGGATGCGATCCTGGATACTCTGAGTGGCCGCCGACTGGTACCCGGTCATGCCATCGACCAGCGGATCGATGACGACCGTGCTCGCGCCGGTGTCCGAGGCAAGGGCGGCTTTGAAGACCGCGCGGGCCGCATTGTCTACGGCCTCATCGAAACCGAGGACCGGCGGCGGTGGAGGTGGCGGCGGAGCGGCTGGTGCCGCCGGAGGGGCGCTCGCCGCTGCCTGTCCGGCTGGCGCCGGCACTGCTGGCGGCGCAGCGACGCTGGCGCCCGACGGCGCGCCGGCTTGCGTCGAGCCACCCGCGCTTTCCTGCATTGGCACACAGCCCGCGAGGAGCGCGCCGAGCAGGCATGCCCCCAGCAGAGCGGTCCCGCAGCTACTCGCACTGATCCCTGTAGTAGTTCTTTTCCTCGTCATTGAGCGTCTCCCCTAACTGGGTGTGTTCCAGAATGGTCTGGCACCTTACGTTCGACAGCTTCTTGGTAACCGCGGCGGCCCCGTTCGCCGGCAAGGTCGCGGCGGCGGGGGCTTCCGATGCACCTCGCGTTCTCACGGGCGTAATTCTACCCGGCCCATTTTTCGATACCGTTGCGCGCGAGCTCTCGGGCGCGGTCTGCGGGGCCGGCGCCGCGGCAGGCGTCGCGAGCGCGGGAGCGGCGAGCGCCGGAGCCGCGGTCGGCGGCTGCGCGACTGTCGGGACTGCAACGGCCGGCGTCGTGACCGTGGCCGGCATGGAGCTGGGGGAGGCCGCACCGTCGGGCAAGCGGGGGGTGGGCGCCTCGATCTGCGGGCCGGCGATGCCGGCGGCGGGGGCTGCGTGCCTGAGGGCGAGCTGCGACCGGATCAGCAGGACTGCAGGCACCGCCAGCAGCACTGCGCCGGCGACGGCCAGGTATTCCAGCCGCAGCCCGCGTGTCGCGCCGTCGGGTTGCAGCATCCCATCCCGCAACTCGGCGATGGTTGCGGTCCGATCGGCGCGCCGAAAATTCAGCGCCCGCCGCAACGCTCGATTCTGCGACCGGCTCAGCAGAGCGATCGGCTTGGGCTCGAGCGCAAGCTCCGCGGCGCGCGGCGTCTCCATGGCGTCATACGGATGACGGCCAGTCAGCAGCTCGTAGATCACGCAGGCCGCACTGTAGACATCGTCGCTGGGATCGGCGTCCTTACCCAGGAACATCTCCAGCGAGGAATAGCGCGGTGCCACCGCCCCCAGGCGCCGCGGATTGAGCAGCGTCTCGCTGGTAGCGGTCTCCGCGCCACGCAGGGGGGCGGCGATCCCGAAGTCGAGCACCTTGAGGGCTGCCGAGTCGGTCATGAACAGGTTGCTGGGCTTGATGTCCGAATGCACGATCCCCTCGGAATGCGCATAGGCCAACGCGTCGCACAACTGGGCGATTGCGCGCGACGCGCGATCCCAGCCCAGCCCTGACGGATGAGCCCGGATCACGCGCTCGAGCGAATCCCCGCGCAACAGCTCCATCGTCAGATAATCGGAGTCCGTGCTGCGGTCCCAGCCGAAATAGAACACGCGCACGATGTTGGGATGCGAAAGCTTTTGCGCGCGGCTGCATTCGCGTTGCAGCAGCGTGCGCGCCTCTTCATTGTCGCGCAGCGATTCGCTGATCAGTTTCAACGCCACGAACGGGTCGCGGTCGCGATGCTTCTGCATGAGCTTGTCGCGAGCGCGATAGACGACTCCCATGCCGCCACCGCCAAGCCGCTGCTCGAGCACGTAGCGGCCATCGACAATGGTCAGACCCTCGTCGTCTGAAGCTGTCTGTTCGGTCATGGAAAATTCGCGCGAAGCGTGGCGCAGGCTGGTGGGCAGCGCATCGAACACGACCGCCATGCGCGCAGGCTTACCGGCCTACCGGCAGGGTGTTGCACCCGGCACATTTGCCCATAAGAGCAGCTCCCGATCCTTGGCGGCGTCGGCCCCAACGGCTCCGACCGATGCGTTCACGCGCCGATCACAGTCGCGCTCTTCCCAGTCGGCAGCCAGTGTGATAGAGATCAACCCGCGCGAGCATTGCAGACAGGGTCAGGGCCGTCAAGCCGATGATCCGGTCGGCGCACCAGGGAGTTCGAGACGACAACGGGGCCGCTTCTGAAGCGGCCGATACAACGTATGCGCAGCCAGAATGCGTGCGTCTGCGGCTCGAGCCTTGGCGAATGGGACAGGCAGTTTCCGGGAAGAGCTGCGCATGATGGCCTCATGACGATTCAACGAATATATCGGTCTCGCCGTCGTGAGCGCATCGGCGTCGGCTGATTTTCATCTGGCCATCATCGGCGCGGGACCTGCGGGTCTGAGCGCCGCGGCGCGCGCGTCCGAGATCGACCGCCGCAATAAGAGCAGCTCGCCAAGTTATGTCCTACTGGAGGGATCGCCGAAGGTTGCCAAGACCATTCAGCGCTACCAGAAGGGCAAGCACGTAATGGCCGAGCCCGGATTCCTGGAGCTGCGCAGCGATATGCGCTTCGGGGCCGGCAGCCGCGAAAGCATCCTGGATGGCTGGTCACAGGACGCCGCGCGCATCGGTGTCAACATCCGCTACAACGCCGAGGTCAGGAAGATCACCGGTCAGCGCGGGGAGTTCTCGATCCAGCTGGCCGACGGCCAGACGCTGCGCGCCGCCACGGTCGTGCTGGCGATCGGTCTGGAGGGCAATCCCCGCAAGCTCGGCGTGCCGGGCGAGCAGTTCGACGAAGTGCAATACCAGGTCGACGATCCCAAGGAGTTTCGTGACGAGACGATTCTCGTCTTCGGCGCCGGCGATGCCGCCATCGAGAACGCGCTGGCCCTGAGCGAGCAGAACGATGTCTGGATCATCAATCGCGGCAAGGAATTCAGTCGCGCCAAGGACGGCAATCTGAGCGCGGTGCTGGCCGCGATCAGCGATCGGCAGCGCCGGTTGGGATGCTACTACGAGACCCGTCCCAAGGTGATCGTGCGCGGCGCGACGGGCGCGCCACCGCTTTCGGTGACGCTGGAAACTCCGGCAGGCCCGAAGACCGTGGACTGTCACCGGGTTGTCGCGCGGCTCGGCGCCGACCCGCCGCGCGCCTTCGTGGAATCGATCGGCATCCGCTTTCCCGGCCCGCAGCGCGATGCGATCCCGGCCCTGTCGCGTCGTTACGAAACGAACGTACCGGGCGTGTTCATCGTCGGCTCGCTGGCGGGCTACCCGCTCATCAAGCAGGCGATGAATCAGGGATACGACGTCGCCGAATACATCTATGGCAACGACATCAAGCCGGCCGACTATCCGCTGCTCGAATGGCAACTCTGCGGTCTACCCTTCGAGCGCGAGGCCGATGAGCTGCTGGATCGCTTCAAGTCGATCGTGCCGATGTTCCGTGAGCTCAATGCGCTCGCCTTTCGCGAGCTGATCATCGAGAGCGAAGTCATCGTCGCCTACCCGGACGGTCCGGAATATGAGGAGGCGCGCCGCAAGGTCGAGGCCGTGCGCCAGAGCCTCAAGGGCAAGCCGGGAAAGCCGCGAGTCACGCGCGTGATCCGCGAGGGGGAGGTGATCTACGAGCCTGGGGACTACGGCACGTCGTTCTTCACGATCGCATCCGGCGAGGCGACGCTGCAGACCGGTGGCGCGACGCCGGTCACCACGCAGCTCAAGCTCGGTGAATTCTTTGGCGAGATGAGCCTGCTGTCCGGCCGCCCGCGCACCGAGCGCGCGATTGCGGGGCCCGGATGCATCCTCATGGAAACGCCGCGACGCACGATGGTCAAGCTCATGAATTCCAACGAGGAGGTGCGCAACGGCATCGACTGGATATTCGTGGTGCGCGAGCTGCAGCGTCATTTCGCGCCGCGTGCGACCGCGCGCGAGCTGCGTACGATTGCGGGCCAGGTTGCCGTGCGCCGTTACAAGGCCGGCGAGCCGATATTCGCCGAGGGCGATGCGGGCGAGAGCCTGTTCATCGTTCGCTCCGGCAGCGTGACCCTGTCACGCAAGCGCAACGGACAGGATCTGCTGGTCGCGCAGGTGCCCGGGGGCGAGCTGGTCGGGGAGATGTCGCTGATGGGCGATACGCTGCGGCGCGAATCGGCGCGCGCCACCGTGGCCTCGGAATTGATCGAGGTGCGACGCGCGGAGTTCCTGCAGCTCTCGAAGCGCGCCGATGCGCCGCTCGACCTGCTGCAGCGCGCCGCGAGCGCGCACGTCACCGAGAGTGCGCGCATGGAGGTGCGGCCCGAGGCCAGCTCGGTGATGAATTTCCTGATGTCGCAGGGCCTCGGCGAGTCGACCAACGTGCTGGTCATCGACGAAGGACTGTGCGTCGGCTGCGACAATTGCGAGAAGGCCTGCGCCGAGACCCACGGTGGCATCGCGCGGTTGAATCGCAAGGCGGGGGCCTCATTCGCGCAGGTCCACATCCCCATCTCCTGCCGGCATTGCGAGCAGCCGCATTGCATGAAGGATTGTCCGCCGAATGCGATCAAGCGCTCGGCCAATGGTGAGGTGTTCATAGACGACACCTGCATCGGTTGCGGCAATTGCCAGGTGAACTGCCCGTACGGGGTCATCCGCATGGCCTATGAAGCGCCCAGGAAGCCGGGTCTTCTATCCTGGCTGTTGTTCGGAAACGGTCCGGGTGTCGGCGAGGAGCGCGACTATCACCCCACCGATCAGGCGAAGTCCAAGGGCAAGAAGGCCACGAAATGCGACGCATGCAGCAGCGTCGAGAACGGACCGGCGTGCGTCAAAGCCTGTCCCACCGGCGCCGCCATGCGCATCGGGCCCGCGCAGTACCTCGACCTGGCCGATCAGCGGCGGCGATGATCCACGAGAACATCCTGCGCTATCGCGGCGCGCGATACGCGCGTTGGGCGCTCGTCTTCTGTGCGCTGTCGGCGGCGCTGTATGCCACCCAGGGGGGTCGCGAGAAGCCCGGCGGGGGCACCTGGCAGGGCTACGTGCTCGGCAGCGCCGGGGCGCTGCTGATCGTGTGGCTGACGATGCTCGGCGTGCGCAAGCGCAGCTATCGCTCCACGCTCGGTTCGGTCCAGGGCTGGACGTCCGCGCATGTCTGGCTGGGTCTGTCGCTCATCCTCGTGGCGACGCTGCACTGCGCGGGACGATTCGGCTGGAACGTGCACACGCTGGCCTACGTGCTGATGTGTGTGGTCATCGCCAGCGGAATCTTCGGCGTGTACGTCTATCTGTCGAACCCGCGACAGGTCGCGGCCAACAGCAACGGTCTGGCGCGCGCGGCACTGTTTGCCGAGCTATTCGAGCTCGACCGCAAGGGGCGGGAGCTCGCGCGCGCCTGCGACCCGGCGGTGAACGTCGCGGTCAAGAGCAGCATTGAGCGCACCATGATCGGTGGGGGCGTGATCGCGCAGCTGATCGGGGCGGACCGATCGCGATTCGTGCGCGGCGATCCCTCCAGGGGCGATGCGGGCGCGGCGGTCGCCAGCAATGCCGATCAGCAGGCCGTCATCGATGATGTCGCGCGCCGGGTACCGCAGGCGGCCAAGCGGGCCGAGGCGGCGAATCTGCAGGCGCTCATGGTGCTGCTGTGTCGCCGCCAGGCCGTTCTGCGTTGCATCCGCCGCGACATCCGCCTCTACGCCTGGCTGCGTCTGTGGCTCTACATCCACGTGCCGCTGACCGTTGCGCTGCTGGTTGCGTTGCTCGCGCACATCACAACCTCGTTCATGTACTGGTAGCTGCATGGACGTGCTGCTGCGGCAGGTGCGCCAGGGAGCCGACGGCGCCATCGAGTACCAGGACGCCGAGCTGTCCGCCGATGTGCTCTCGGTTGGCAGCGCCGCGGATTGCACGATTCAGTTGCTGGGCGAGGGAGTCGCGCCCCAGCATGCCACGATCCGCGGCACGTCCGAGCAGCTGTTGATAGCGTGCACTCGCGGTCACCAGATCACCCTCAACGGCACTCCGACTTCCTCGGCGACGCTGCAGATCGGCGATCTCGCCGAGATCGGCGGCAACCGCCTGCGTCGCGTCGTGCCTCCGGGCGGCTTCGACGTGGCCATCGAAATCGAAGCCAATGCACAGGTTGCGGCCAGCGCCTACGAGCAGGCCTTCCGCACGGACTTGAGTGAAACCTGGCTGTCCAAGCGCGGCGCAGCCTGGGCGCTCGCCGCGTTGGTGCTGCTGCTGGGGTTTCTGATCCCATTCGGCAGCATCTTTCCGCAGCGCGGCGGCCACGTGCCGCCGGCATTGCTGCCGAGCGATCACTTCTGGACCGCAGGTCCCCTCACGCCCGCGCACGAGCTGGCCGCGGGGCAGCACTGCGGCAGCTGTCACGAGCGGATATTCATTCACGTCAAAGACAGCGCCTGCCGCGAGTGCCACAAGTCGATCGGAGATCACGTCGTGCCTGCGCATCTGGCGCAGACGCAGCTCGGTCCGGTGCAGCGCTGCGCTCAATGTCATCGTGAGCACAATGCGCCGGCCTCCGGACTGGTGGTGCGCGACGATGCGCTGTGTACCGACTGCCATGCGAAATCCGCCACGCGGTTCGGTCCGCTGAAGGTACAGGCCGTCACGGGCTTCTCGCGCGAGACTCATCCGGCCTTCACGGTCAGCCTGCTCAAGCGCAGCGACAAGCCGGACGCTTCGGGTCTGCTCGACTGGCTGCCGCAGCGCGAGCCGATCGAGCGCGCGCGCGAACAGTCCAACCTGAAATTCTCACATGCGCAGCATCTCGACCCGGCGCACGTCACACGTGCCAGCGACAGCGCCGCCCTCGGCTGCGCCGACTGTCACACGCCCGATGCCGATGGCGAGCATTTCGTTCCGGTCACGATGCGGCGCTCCTGCTCATCGTGCCATGAGCTGACGTTCGATCCTGGGGCGCCGGACCGGCAGTTGCCGCACGGCCGGCCGCGCGATGCAATTTTGCTGATTCAGGACTACTTTGCCCGCAAGGCGTTCGATCCGACGCCCAGCGCCCCGGTGCTGCAGCGCCGCCGACTGCCGGATCAACCGGTGCTGGAGGAGACACCCTGCGCGGGACCGGCCTTCGCGTGCGCCATGCGTCGCGCGCAGTCGGAGATCGAAACGCAGTTCAAGACCCGCGGCTGCGCCAGCTGCCACAACGTCACCGACTCCCACAGCAGCGATCTGCTCGAACGCTTCCAGGTCCTGCCGGTGCGTCTGACCCGGGACTATTTCCCGGACGTCTATTTCAGTCACCGCCTGCATGCGGTACAGAAGAACAAGAGCGGCGATGAGGCCTGTCTGTCCTGTCACGCGGTCAGGAAGTCGACCTCGAGCGCCGAGGTGCTGGTACCCGATCTGCCGAAGTGTCTGGAGTGTCACAGCGAGCGACTCAGCGCCGATCGGGTGACGCTGCAATGCTCCAGTTGCCATAGCTACCATCCGAAGACAATAATCGATCGCACTAGGGAGGCCGGAGTCCAGTGACAGGACCGCGGGGAGCAATGCCAGCAACGGTGACGCCATCCCTGGCCAAGCCGCAGGCGCGCTGGCACGGCGCGGTGCTGCTGACGATCGTCAGCTCGCTCCCAATGGCGATCCAGGCGGCCGACACCTGTTACCGCGACGATACCGGCCGCGTAACGACGCGGCGGTTGCCGGGCAGCGTCGAGGTTCCCTGTCCGAGCAACAAGCTGTCGGCACCCGAGACACCCGCGAACGCTGCACAAGGCGCGGCATCCGAGACCACACCGGGGCAGGGCACGCCGGCAGGGGCCGAGCAGTTCGAGCGCGGAGCGCCACCGGCTGCCTCGCCGGTGCCGTTGCCCGGACTCGCGGACTATGTCGAGTCGGTGCCATTGCCCGATCGCTGGCGCATCGTCGATGCGCTCGGCTACAAGAGCAGCCTGTTCGATCCTTATAACCGCAATCCACTCAAGGCCGACAAGCCGTTCGCCGGCGACTGGTTCTTTGACGTGAGCCTGCTCTCGGACACCAAGTACGTCTATCGCGATCTGGTCTCGGCCGTGGATCTGGCCTCGGCCGAGCGGCCGGGCAGCAACGATGTCTTCGGCCGACCGGCCGGCTACGAGCTGTCGCAGAACGTGGCGACCGACCTGGTGCTCTACAAGGGCGACACCGTGTTCAAACCGCCCGACTGGCAGATCCGGGTGACGCCGGTACTCAACTACAACTATGCGTCAGTGCAGGAATCCGGTCTGCTGAACATCG
>Ga0181532_10004765_pt1 | contig 11727 bp, 7 predicted proteins | sample PEATcosm2014_Bin_33_FD_119768 | JGI IMG/M metagenome (GOLD analysis project Ga0181532, IMG submission 119768) | Peatland microbial communities from MTU Mesocosm Facility, Houghton, MI, USA - PEATcosm2014_Bin11_30_metaG | ecosystem: Environmental > Terrestrial > Soil > Wetlands > Peat | place...
CCGGAATGAATCACGCCGCTGTTGTGGCCGCTCTGGTGGCGGGCAACGCGGTCTTCTTTCTCGAGCAGCAGCAGGCGCAGATGCGGAAAGCGGCGCGTGATTTCGAGCGCGACCCCGAGCCCCACTACTCCACCGCCGATGACGATCACGTTGTAGCGAGAATCGGTCATTCACTTTTACTCTACTACTACAGGGATCTCACGGCTTGCGCAGTCCCGCTGTCAGCGCAGCCGATAGGCAGCCAGCGACTTCCTAGTCTACGATAAGAGTCACTTGCGCGCTGTGGCTGAGCGAGCCTGAGGTGCCGGTCACGGTAACGTTATAGGTGCCGGGCAATGTTCCGTTGGAGAGCGTGGTCACATTGATCGGCGGGCTCGGCGCGGACGATCCATAGGAGTCGCTCGCCGCCACGGCAAAACTGTACGTCGTGGCGGCCGACAGTCCGGTTGCTTGGTAGGTGGGATTCCCGGTCGTGGCGATCAGGACACCGTTCTGGTAGACCGGGTAGGTCAGGCTGCATCCGGAACTCGCGATGGAAGCCGTCCAACTCAGCGTCGTCGCGGAGCTGGTCGTGCCAGAAGCCGCTAATCCTGTGGGCACACTCGGCACTGACGAGCAGCTGCCGCCAGTGCCTCCGCCGCTGACGCCGCTGCACGATGGCAGAAAGAACGTCAGTAACAGGAGAAACAGCATCGCGATCGAGCCGAGCACCAGCGGCCTGCGCTTCCTGGGGCAGCGGCTCACGGCCAAACCGATCACGAATCCCGGCGCCAGCAGCCACACCGCGTACAAGATCGCCGGATGGGTCGCAGACGAACGCAAATTGGAAGTCGGCCCTGTGGTAGAGACGCTCATGATTACATCTGCGGCAGAGTTTCCGGGCGTGACTGGCGTGGAGGGGTTGAACAAGCACTGCGCCTGGGCCGGCAGTCCGGCCGTGCAGGATAGGGTCACGGCAGCGTTGAACGAAGATCCCACCGGTTGAATGGTGAGCTGATACGCACCGCTGGTCTGGCCTGCAGTCACGGTTTGGCTTGGAGTGGAAGAAGTGACGGTAAAATCCTGCTCCACCGTCAGCGCCACGGTAAAGGAGTGGCTGGGCGCTCCGGTGGTGTCCCGGGTATTGATGTTGATGTTGTAATTTCCTTGAGCAGCATTATTGGGAATGTTGATGGTCGCCGTGAGGCTGGTGCTGCCGCCGCTGGCGACGGGGATGGGGTTCGCCGGAGACAGCACGCACATGGTGCCGGCGAGAGCGCTGGCGTCGCACGTGGCACCGATGTCCCCACTGTAAAGGTTCAGCGAGACCAGCAGCAGATTCGCCTTACCTTGAGCCGCGGGCGTCAGAGAGAGAGCCTGAGTTCCAGAGATCGAATAGTCGCCGACATTGAATGAAACTGAGTCGGTGTTTGTGATCGAACCCGAAGTGCCCGTGATCACGAGCGCATAGGCTCCAGCCGCGAAGCTGGTGCCGTTGATGGTGAGTGTCGCGGTCGCAGGAAATAAACTCACCGTGCTCGGGCTGATGCCGCAGCTGCCAGCGCCGTACGTGTTCGGGCAACTCAGAGTCACGGTGCCGCTGAATCCGTCTTGCGCGGTGATTGAGATAGGCGCGCTGGCGCCCGTGCTGCCTACGTTGATCTCAGGGAAGGCGACGGGGCCCAAAATAAAATTCGGGTTGGAGGTGACGTTCACAGTGAATGACACGGTTTGGGTTGCGGAGGTTCCCGCCGTTGTGGCCAGAAGAGTGACGGGATAGCTGCCCGCCGCAGTTCCCGCCGGAACCGATACACTGGCCGTCATGTTCACCGGAGCGCTTGCAGTGGGGCTTACCGTGTTTGATGGCGTCAAGGTGCAGGTAGCGCCGGCAATGCCAGAGTTGCAGGTAATGGCGACGCTCTGGTTGAACGATCCTGCGGCAGTCGCCTCAAAACTTACCGGAGAAGAAGTAGTCCCGCGTGGGACGGTTACGCTCGCAGGCGACGGTGCCGTCAACCCGAAGCTGACGATGTGCAGCGTTACCGGAACCTGATGCGTGATTTGATTTGGGTCAGACCCAACCGCCTGCAGGTTGAAGCTGTAGTCGCCCGCAGCGCCACCCGCCGTTACCGTGAATGGCGTGTTGGTCGCGGGAGTCATCGTCAGTGGCGAAGGAGTGCACGGGCTGGGCGGAGCCGTAGAGCCGGCTGTGCAGCTCAGGGTCACGGAGCTGGCGTATCCGCTGAACGCGCTGGCAGTGCCGTTGAAGGTTGCGGTCCCTCCCAGAAAAATTGTTAGCGGAGAGTTGGAGACGGAAATCCCAAAATCCGGCGTGATGACCAGATTGAATTGCCAGATGCCGCGGCCGTAAGTGGATGCCCGCAACAACTGCTGCCCGCCGGAATTGAAAACTGCCAGCGCCGTCACCGCGACATTGGGCAGGAATCCGGGCGCATCTGTGCTTGAGGTCGGACCCAGTTCGGTCCAACTCGGAGCGGAGGTCGAACTGGCGAAGACGCCAACGTCGGTTGCGACAAAGACCTGGGACATTGCGGGATAGACAACCACGGCATTCGCCGGCGAGTCGGGAAGATTCCCGGTAAAGTCAGTCCACGCGACGCCCGCACCAGTCGTCTTCCACACATGGCCCGGGCCCCCGGTAAACCCCATCACCGTCACGTATGCGGTATTGCCAGTGGAATCGGACGAGTCGACCGCGACGTTAGATATTGGAAACTGGTTCGGATTGATGTTGCCCTGCGGGCCGTTATCGGTGACATCCTCGAACGCGGAAATACCTGCTGAAGCGTCCGCAGTAACCCAGACGCGGCCGCCTGCCGGCAAGGACAAATTTCCCTCCAGCGGGCCGAGTCCGCTGGTGGTGGCGTAGATCACGCTGGAGCCACTGGCGTCGGTCGGACCGCCTGCAGCCAGGGCGCGGACCTGATTGACTTCACTTCCCGAGCACGTGGCTGAGCTCAAACTGTCGAAGTTCGGGCTCAGCACCGTGAAAGCCCCGCCAGTACGTGATCCGCGCCACACCCGGCAAGTGCCGACCAACATCGCCGTCGACGATTGCGGATCGAGAATGTAAGGAAAATAGAAAGCTCCATCATCGCCACCGACCGTGCTGCTGGTCACCACGAAGCTAAACCCGCTGTCGTGGCAGTTCACGCCACTGGAACAAAGTTGAACCCCGAGGCCGCCGGGCGGAACGTCCGGGTTCGACGCATACCAGTTCGAGGTCGCCCCGGGGTCGATCGCGTTATAGCCGCCGTCGCCGCCCAGAACATTTCCCCAACTTGAATTCGTCGTCGCCTCGCTGGTTGCAGGAGAGCCATTATCCTGCGTCCCGCCCAGCAACGTGTTCGGATCAGTGGGATGCTGCGAGAAGCTGACAAACTGCGTCATCGATCCCAGATTCTGGTTGAGATCGTCGAACTGATTCGTGCCCGAACAAGAGCCGGTGCTGAGCCCCTGAAATCCGTCGAGGGCGCGGTAAATCCCGCCGTCGTTGGCGAAGTAAAGCAGTGCGTTGGCCGAGTCGCTGCCCTCGGTCGGGATCGCATAGGCCAGCGCGTGCTGGTCGGGATGCACGTGCGAGGGCGCCGCAATCGGGTCGCAACCGTAAACGTGGGTCAGGTTCATGAACGGATACACTGCGCAGGTGGGATTCGCAGTAGTGATGCTGCACTTGTAAAGATTGATCGCGCCAGCGTACAAGTCCGTCGCCGCTCCGTTGGCAACGGCCAGCAGTTCCAGGTTGTAGGAGCCTTGCTGCACGCCGCAGCCGTCGAAGTCGCCGCAATTCGTGATCGAGGTGTCGGGAATTGACGTCCACGACGCACCTCCGTTCAGGCTCTGCCAGATGCCGCCATCGACGGGGCTGCCGTTTGCAGCGAGTGAGATATACCAGGAGTACATTTCGTTGCGCCCCGGGACGACTGTGATTTCCCCTCGATAAATCGGGCAGGCGTAACTGTTCGACGTGGATTGCGGTGGGCACGCCGTGGTGCTGAGCGCCGCGCCGCCGGGCTGCGCCGCGAGCCGGGTCCAGTTCACTCCATCCGGCGAAGAATAAAATCCGTGATAACGAAGTGCCGCGAAGAACTGCCCCGCGCTCGGGTTGTAGACGACCGATGTCGCCGAGGTGGCGTCGGTGGCGCCGCCGGGATCGACTAGCGCATCGTAGATCCAGGTGTGTCCAGCATCGAGCGAAGTGTAGAGACCGCTTAAGGTGTTGGCACTAACGGCGCCGTCGACCAGGCCTTCGGAAGTTGTGGCCATGGCGGAAACGACGGTGTTGGTTTGTCCGCTGGCCGCGCTGAACGCCATGCGCGTTCCGCCCAGCCCGGCGAACGACAGCGTGCCGTTGTTCGCAGTTGAAATCAGCGTCCAGGTACCGCCGGCGTTAGCGGAGAGCAGAATACCCAGGCCAAAATACGAGTCGCTGGAGTTGTCCGCTTCCCCGGTCGCAGCCAGAATCACCGTTTGTGCAGGGTCGGAGTTGCCCGGCTGGATGGCGATTGCGCCGATCGAGAGTGTGGCTTGATCGTCGGTCACCGGAGTCCAGGCAACGCTATTGGCGGCCGGGGTAGCTGCGTTGGTCGACTTCCACACTCCGCTTTGAGCGCCCCCGATGTAGACCGTGTTCCCGCTCGGGTCGGCGGGATCGATGGCCACAGCGGTCGCGCGTCCAGCAACCTGATGGTAATCCTGCGTCCCGTTCCCCGTCGCATCGGAAGCCAGCGGCACCGGGCCTAGCGCTATCCAGGAGCCAGTCGATAGAGAGGTCGGAAGCGTGGCCGGACTCGTTGCCAAAACAACGGCGATGGCCCCCGTGTGCTGCGCGCGCATCTTGAGCTTTGCCTGATAGGCTCGGCGGCGAAGTTCGGCGGAGGGCTTCCCGCGAACCAGACGTCCGCGGAAGAACCATTCGCTGCGCTCTTTGACGTGGTCGGCGTCGGAGTCAGGAATGGGTCTCTGCGGAACCGTCTGCTTCGCGCCTTGCCCGTCTACGAACGAAACTGCGGCGAAACAAATCAGAATGACTGCGGACTCTCTCCAGAAGAACAGAGAACGACCACTTAGCATGATGATGCTCACCCGCCAGTATCAGAACAAGACACGCACGAAGCAACGCAAAAGCGCCGGGAATCGACCACAATGGACCACAATGGGAAAAACCGCTTCGTACCACCCGCGCCACGAAAAAGCTCCGGGCCTGTACAATCTCTTTTTCCGCGGTTGTTTTGATGAAAGACCTGGCGCTGCGTAGGGAGACGTAACTTATGTCCTGTCATCTTGAGCGAAGTGAAAAGCCTGCCCTGAGCTTGTCGAAGGGACCTATGCACTCTGGCAGCCAACTACGCAGGTCCTTCGCTTCGCTCAGGATGACATGGGCGATTTGGTTGGTAGCGGGGTGTCTGCTTCTGACTGCAACCTCGGGCTGGGCGCAAGAGAAAGAGAAAGAGAAGACAAGCTCCCCGGAGTTGGTGGTGGCCGCCGCGGCTGATTTGAGCGCCGCGCTGCAGGAGATCGGGGACCGTTACGAAAAAAAATCCGGCGTTCAGCTCAAGCTCTCGTTCGGGGCGTCCGGAGCGCTCACCCAGCAAATCCAAAACGGTGCGCCATTCGATCTGTTTTTCTCGGCCGACATGGATTATCCCCGCCAGCTCATCGCCTCGGGCGCAGCCGACCAAGCCAGCCTGTATGAATATGCCGTCGGCAAGCTGGTGCTGTGGGTTCCGGCGGATTCTCCGCTCGACCTGGACCACAATGGCATCAACGTTCTGCTCGATCCATCGGTCAAAAAGATTGCCGTTGCCAATCCGCAGCATGCGCCGTATGGGCGCGCTGCCGTTGCGGCTTTGAAGCACGCCGGAGTGTACGATCGCGTTGCCGACCGGCTGGTGCTGGGCGAAAACGTCGCGCAGGCGGCGCAGTTCGTCGAGTCCGGCAATGCCCAGGCCGGATTCGTGGCGCTCGCCCACGCCGTCGCGCCGGCAATGCGCGGCAAAGGAAAATACTGGGAAGTCCCCGCGGACTTTTATCCTCCGCTGGCCCAGGGAGTAGTTGTGCTGTCGCACTCGCAGCATAAGAAAGAAGCGGCAGAGTTCTTGGAGTACATCAAGAGCAAAGACGCGGCGGAGTTGCTCCGGAAGTACGGCTTCACGCTTCCGCAGAACTAGTAGCGCCGACGTCTCGCCGAATGAAATTGTTGATTGCTGATTGAAGAGCGTTCGGACAGGTTTTTCAATCAGAAATCAACAATCGGAGATCAAGAATTTCTGCCCTGAGCTTATCGGAGGGGCGTCACGCCCTCGGACCGGAGGCAACATCGAACCATGGCAATCGACTGGCAAGCTTTCTGGCTGACGCTGCAACTGGCGATCACGGTCTCGGCCGCGTTGCTTGTGCTCGGCCTGCCCATTGCCTATTGGATCGCCTTCTCCCGCCGTCGCTGGAAGTTTCTGGTGGAGGCCGTGGTCGCGCTGCCCATCGTGCTTCCCCCGACCGTCCTGGGATTCTACGTTCTGGTCGCGCTCGGACCGCACAGCCCGCTCGGCCGCTGGTGGATCGCACTCACCGGCCACACGCTGGCGTTCACCTTCAGCGGCCTGGTCATCGGTTCCATCCTGTACAGTCTGCCGTTTGCGGTGCAGCCCTTCGCCGCCTCGTTCGCCGGCGTCGATCGCAAGCTGATTGCGGCTTCGGCAACCCTGGGTGCTTCCCCGCTGCGCAGCTTCTTCTCGATAATCCTACCCCTGTCGGTTCCCGGGCTGATCACCGGCATCGCCCTCAGCTTCGCCCATACCATGGGAGAATTCGGGGTCGTGCTCATGGTGGGCGGAAATATTCCCGGAGTCACGCGGACGGTTTCGATCGATATCTTCGATCGCGTGCAGGCCTCCGATTATGCCGCCGCCAACGAAACCGCGCTGCTCCTGCTAGCCTTCAGCTTTGGCATGTTGGCCGTCGTGTACGCCCTGAACCGCAAGCCATGGTTGATCGGCCCCGCAAAATAACCGCTGTCATCCTGATCCATAAAATACGTATGTCATCCTGAGCGAAGTGGATGGTTCGCGAAGCGAATCATCCACGCAGTCGAAGGATCCCTAGCCGATGTGCGCCGCCGGTAGCCTGGCGAGAAGTTTCCGCCCATGCCCTGAGCCTTACTTTGCCAACACAACCGAGTCTCCCTAGAATGATCTGCGATGAAGGAATCTCGCGCCATCGATTCGCCTGACGATGCGACCACGTCATCACGCCCTCCGCAAGCCGGACAGCGTAGCCAGGAACCCGCCGCCCCGCTGCTCGATGCACGCTTCCGCAAGCGTTTCGCCGCACCAGCCCAGGAGTTCGTTCTAGAAGTTGAATTCCAGGCTGCGCCCGGCTTTACGATTCTCTTCGGCCCGTCTGGCGCAGGCAAGACAACTCTACTCGATTGCGTTGCCGGCCTGGCCCAGCCGGACTCGGGACGCATCGTCATCGGCGACCGCACCTTATTCGATGCAGCACAAAACGGCGATCGTCCTGCCGTCAATCTGCCGGTGGCCAAGCGGCGCGTCGGATATGTATTTCAAAGCCTTGCTCTGTTTCCCCATCTCACCGTAGAGCAGAACGTCCAGTACGGCCTCGCGCCTTTGCCGCCGCCGGAGCGGGCCGCGCAAGCCTCCGCCATTCTCCAGGCATTTCGAATTTCTCACCTCGCGCAGCGTTACCCCAGAGAAATTTCCGGAGGAGAAAGTCAGCGCACGGCATTAGCGCGCACCCTGGTCACCGATCCGGCCGCGCTGCTGCTCGACGAACCGCTGGCCGCGCTCGACGCCTCGACGAAGTCGAAGATCATTGACGATCTCCGCCAGTGGAACCAGGCTCACCGCATTCCCATTCTTTATGTGACCCACAGCCGGGAAGAGGTGTTTGCCCTGGGCGAGCGCGTGATCGTCCTCGAAACTGGACGCATCGTAGCCCAGGGCACGCCCCATGAAGTCATCACCGCACCCCTGCAGGAAACGGTCGCGCAGTTGGTCGGCTTCGAAAACATTTTCGATGCGACTGTGGAATCTGTACACCCGGAACGCGGCACCATGTCATGTCTCATATCAGGAGACGGTGGCCCGGTGCTGCTCGAAACTCCACTCGTGCGTGGAGGTGTGGGCGAGGCCCTACGCGTGGGAATCCGCGCCGGCGACATTCTGCTGGCGACCGCGGCGCCGGTCGGACTGAGCGCGCGCAACATAATTCCCGGCCGCATCACCTCGATCGAGCAACGCGATGTGATCGTCGTGGCGCGAGTGAATTGCAGAATCGAAATGGAAGTCCACCTCACCCTGGCCGCCCGCGATTCTCTGCAACTCGCCCCGGGCCGCGAAGTATGGCTGGTCATCAAAACGCACTCCTGCCATCTGATGCAGAAGTAACGGCATTACTGTAGGGCAGCGTCCTGCACTTCACTCTGCTCCATCTCAATCACCGCGATCCACTGCCCCTTGCGTTCTTCTATGAACACAATGTGCCCACCGAGAATCCGCGCCGCAGTTTCGGGCGGCAAATCGCGGTGGAAGCCGAAGAACCTGCGTTTCAGATCATTCCATTTCGCCCAGTGATCCAGCAGGGGATGCGTGGGCTCATATTTTGTCGAAAACACCAGCGCGACTTCGAAGTGTGAGCGGAAGTCCGCGGTTGACAATATATCTTCTAGAGAAAAATCCCCGATGCGCACTACCTGCACCGGCCGCGTCGTGTAACCCAGCCAGGGACGCGTCAGTTCGTCCGAAGCCGGCCACGCCGTAAGCACATGCGCCATGGGATAGCGAGCTTCGAGAAAGCGCTCTCCGTCCTGATGCAGAACCACGTAGTCGCGATAGGCGAGATTATCCTCCGGCGAAAATCCGTAGGGCGGATTCCAGAACCACGCCGCAACAAACGCCACCGCAACTGCTGCGACCGCCACAGGCCAATAACGCAGCCGCCGGCGCAGAGTCGACACCGCCACAATGATCACCAGCGGCACCGCCGGCAACATATACCGCGCCAGCACTGCGCCGCCGATGAGCGCCATGGCGACCACGTACACCTTTACGACAATCAGAAAAATCATCTGCACCGGGATGGCGATGCGCGCCCGCTCCACATCTTCGTCCTTCAGCGGCGGCCACAGCATGGCCAGCAGCATTCCGAGCGTCAGCAGCCACAAATGCAGGTAGCCGAAGGCCTGCCACAAGCGCAATCCCAGCGCCACAACAAAGCGCACAGGATTCAGCGTGGCCGCGACGTTGTAGCGAAAGAATTCCGGATTGCCGAAAACATATCCAGTACGCGCATAGTGATAGCCGAACCACAGCGCAAGCGGCAGCACAGGAACCAGGAGCGGCAAAAGGCGACGTGACCATGCCGTCGAACATCCTCGCACCGGACGATCCCAAAATTGCGGGACGAACCGCTGCGGCGCGGCGAAACGCAATCCTTCCCACGCCGCCAACCCCGCCGGCGCCAGGATTGCCGTCTCTTTAGCCAGCGCCGCCAGCGATAACCAGATCGCCGTGGCCACCGGGCGATCTTCCAGATAAGCCCACAGCCCCCAGAACGTGAGTCCCGCCGCGGCCAGATCTACTTGGGCCAGCGAGCTCTGCGCGAAGAAAACCGGATACAGCGCCGTGCATACCGTCGACGCGATCGCCACCTGCACATTCGCCACGCGCTCGGCCAGGCGAAATACTCCCAGCAGCGAAAATGCCGCGACCACCAGCATCGCTGATCGCGTCACCAGTGGCGCGTAGCCCACGCATTTCCACCACAGCGCGATCCACGCCAGCACCAGCGGCGGATGCGCGTTCGACACCGTCGTGTGCGGAATCAGGCTCCCGCTCAGCAGCAGGTCGCGGGCAGCGGGAATGTAGTACCCCGCTTCGTCCCAGAAATAAGGAAGCTGCAGCAGCGGAACGTGCAGCAGAAAGATCACAACAAAAATGCCAGCGAACACGAGGGCGGTATGCGGGCGGGAAGATCGCATGGGAGAAGTCATTTCTATCGGTGGAAATACTGCGCAGGTCCGTAGAGACGTTGCTTGCAACGTCTCTCCCTCCATCATCCGGAATGACGGAAGCAAAGACGTAGCAAGCTACGTCTCTACGACGAACAGCACTTTAGTGCACTGGCCCTTGCGGTCCCATGCGCGGATCGAGCTTAATCTCTCCAAAGGCGCTCTCGTATCCGGCCACGTTCTGCTGCAGCAGCCCCAGCAGCGCTTTGGCCTGCTGCGGGCTCAGGTAGATGCCCTGCACGTTCCGAATCTCCACCTGGGTCTCGGTCTGCTGCTGCAGTGTCCCGAAGACCAGGAAGAAATCCCAGATGTTGACCCGCATCTGCACGCTGTTGGCATAGGTCTCGCGATAGTCAGGGCCGTTGGTTAACTTCACGGTGGGTTGCGTCGAGTTACTCATAGCCGGAAGTGTAAATGAGTTTGGGGCGCGGACGAAACGGCTCCGCCGCACCGGAGCCAGTTCACGGAAGCATCATCCCTGGTGCAACTGACAAAATCTGTCACGCGGTTGATGGTTTGCGGCGGGTTACTAAGTGTATCTTTCGGCGCCAGACACCGACTTTCGTTTTACCTGCTATTGAAAACACAAGACTTACCTGCGCTCTTCTCATTACTTTGGGAAGTACCTGATGGCGCGAAAAATGCGATACAGTTTGTGTGCTGCGCGAAAGCGGAGACAGCGGGCTACTTTATATGACCCAAAACAACGATCATGGGATGATGGAAGAAATTGTTCTTCCGGAACACCTGCTCCCCTTGGGATCTGTGCTAGGCCAGGGAGTGTCAGCCCTGGACTTGTGCATGGTCCTGGCGAAAATTTTTCGCGTGCAGTATACCGAAGTCGCCCTCATGCGCGTGGAGAAGGGGTCGCTGTTCTTTGTGTTCCCCGAATACTTGCGCACCTCAGGTGCGATTCCGTTGTCCAGCAAGGCAGTGGCGGCGCACACGGCCCTCAGCAAAAAGGCCGAGATTTTCAACAACTTTGCCCGCGTAAAGCACGCCAGTATTTTCGAGACCATCAAACCTTCTGCGACCGATTCGGAAGAACCGGTGCACCCCTCGCCCATTCAGAAACTGATGTCGGTGCCGATTTTGGACCGCGATTCCGCCGTGGTGGGCGTGATTCAGATCTCGCGCAAGGCCCTCGACGCAAAATTTGCCCAGGATTTCAGCCGCGAAGACCTGCACGACCTGGAATTAGTCGCCGGACTGCTGGCCACCGCTCCCGCCCTGATCGCGAACTAAGAGCTCAAATGACAGTTTCCCCTCATGGCCGCCTCTTCGCGACCCGAGTTGCCACTTTGGTTCTCGTTCTTTCAGCGTTGCCGCCTATTCTTATTTCGCAAACGAACGAGAAAGGGCAGCCATCGAGCGAGCGGTTTTGGCTCGCCGGCCGCTATGACGCAAATCGTGTCATTGTCTACTTTGATACTGTCGCCTTCAGTGACGCACTATCTTCCAACTCTCGCCAGATAACGCCGCCGGTCGCTAAGGGCTTTTTCGGCCCCGTGGGCATAGATCAGACTTTCGCCGGGAGATTTCAGGGTGCGCCGGGGACGGAGCGCTTTTCCCTCGGCGATAAATACGATCTTCTTCTCGGTGGGGATTTGGTTCGAACTGTTACCTTGACGGACTTGGTCGGTGCTGAAACCGACGAAGGGGTCGGGAATGATTCCTTTCTGGGAGCACTGGGCAGCCTA
>Ga0181532_10004767_pt1 | contig 11724 bp, 7 predicted proteins | sample PEATcosm2014_Bin_33_FD_119768 | JGI IMG/M metagenome (GOLD analysis project Ga0181532, IMG submission 119768) | Peatland microbial communities from MTU Mesocosm Facility, Houghton, MI, USA - PEATcosm2014_Bin11_30_metaG | ecosystem: Environmental > Terrestrial > Soil > Wetlands > Peat | place...
AAAGGAATTCGCGAGCGTCGTCAACGCGATAGATTCGCGTGGGCTCGATTTCGATCTGTTCAAAACCGGCGGCCGAAAGTTTGCCGCGATATTCGTCTTCGTCGAGGGCGCCGGCGATGCAACCGACCCACAACAGCACACTCTGCCGGACCTGGGCGGCAATCTCGCCACGCGTCACTACGTCGGAGACAGCGAACCGCCCGCCCGGCCTGAGCACCCGAAACGCCTCGCGCAGCACCCGGTCCTTGTCGGCGGAAAGATTGATCACGCAGTTGGAAATGATGACATCGACGGTGTTGTCGGGCAGCGGAATGCTTTCAATCTCGCCCTTGAGAAATTCGACGTTCTCCGCGCCGGCCTTGCGCTTGTTCTCGTTGGCCAGCGCGAGCATCTCTTCCGTCATGTCGAGGCCGTAAGCTTTGCCGTTCGGCCCGACGCGCCTCGCCGAGAGCAACACGTCGATGCCGCCGCCCGAGCCGAGATCGAGCACGGTTTCGCCGGGGCTCAGTTGCGCGAGCGCGATTGGGTTGCCGCATCCGAGCGAAGCCAGCATCGCCTCTTCGGGAATCTGCTGGGCCTGCGATGTGTCGTAGAGATTCGAGGTGATCGGATCGCAGGACCGTCCGCCCGCCGCAGGCGCTCCGCAGCAACTGCTGCCGCCGGTCTTGTCTGTGGCTCGTAATGCTGCTTGTCCGTATTTCTCTTTTACGGCTTCCCTGATATTGGCATCGGGCATGATGGCTTCTCCTATTTGCAGAGTTGGACGAGGTCTTGCGGCGTGAGCGCCTTATTCCGGGTGCAGCACTCGGCGTAAAGAAATTGCAGAATTTCGCGCAGCGCTTCCGTGTTGGCGGTGTAGCGCAGAAACGTGCCCTTGCGCTCGACGTGCACCAGGTCTTCATTCCTGAGCTTGTCGAGATGGTGCGAGAGCGTGGAGCCCGGGATCTCAAGTTCATCCTGAATCTCGCTGACCACCAAACCCTCGGGGTGAGCGGACAACAGCAATTGCATGATGCGCAGACGCGGCCCGGTGCCCATGGCGGAGAATATGTCGGCATAACGGGCAACGCGTTCACTGTTTGTTCGGAGCTTGCTGGCAACGCTGACCATGGTTCGATGATACTAGAAATACGGATACCGGATCAAGAGATTTCGGTCCGTACCCGCTGCGTGCCGACTTTTCCGCGCACCACTATACTGGGAAGCGTTTTTGAAGTCGCAACTCTGAGCACTCATGTCCGCCCCTACCATCGTCGAAGTCGAAGGCCGCAAGCTCAGCTTGACGAACCTGGACAAAGTTCTCTATCCCGTCGCCGCTTTCACAAAAGGGCAGGTGGTCGACTTCTACGTCCGCATCGCGCCCGTGCTGGTGCCGCATCTCGCAGGACGAGCGCTCACCATGAAGCGCTATCCCGGGGGAGTTGACCAGGAATATTTCTTCGAGAAGAACGCGCCCATGCATCGGCCTGACTGGGTGAAGACCGCGCCCATCTGGAGCGAGAGCAATCACCGCACCATCCACTTCATTCTCGCCAACGATCTGCCGACGCTGGTCTGGATTGCGAACCTCGCCTCAATCGAACTGCACCCGTCCCTCTCGTTGGCTTCCGACCCTCCGACGCCGACCATGATCGTGTTTGATCTTGATCCCGGACCACCAGCCAACATCATGCAGTGCGCCCAAGTCGGCCTCTGGGTGCGTGGGATTTTCGATCACTTCGGCCTGCAGAGCTTTCCAAAAACTTCCGGCTCCAAGGGAATGCAGATTTATGTGCCGTTGAATACGCCAACCAGCTACGAGCAGACGAAGTCCTTTGCTCACGCCGTGGCGCGCTTGCTCGAGCACGAGCATTCCGACCTGGTCGTTTCCGATATGAAGAAAGCGGTGCGCACGAATAAGGTATTCGTCGATTGGAGCCAGAACGACGCTCACAAGACGACCATCTCGGTTTATTCGCTGCGCGCGCGCGAGCATCCAACCGTGTCGACGCCCGTTGCCTGGGACGAAGTCGAGCAGGCGCTGAAGAAAAAAGATGCGGGCCGTTTGGTATTTGAGGCGAAAGAGGTCCTCGCGCGAGTGGAAAAGATGGGCGACCTGTTCGGGCCCGTGCAGAAACTGAAGCAGAAACTGCCGCAGTTAGCGGGACTGGCTCCCGAATCAGAAATGGAATCGGAAAAAGAAGAGGGGAGGGAAAGCATCACCGCCCACACCCAAACCGAAGCACGGCCACGCCCAATAAAGAAGAAGAAGACGAAGACGCCGACGAAGCTGAAAGGGAAGTCCGCCGCGGCAAAGCATCGCAAGCTATAATCCCGGTTCATATATGGCGCATCTCTACGTGGGCACCTCCGGATGGGCTTATCCGACATGGAAGCCCGCTTTCTATCCGGAGAAACTGGCGCAGAAAAAATTCCTGAACTTCTACGCCTCGAAACTGAACGCCGTTGAAGTCAACTACACCTTCCGCCGGTTGGTGAAAGAGACGACCGTCCAGAACTGGATCGCCGAAACTCCCGACCATTTCCGCTTCACCATAAAAGCGCACCAGGTGCTCACGCACATCAAGCGCCTGAAGAACGCGGAAGAATTCCTGCAGCGCTTTCTAGGTACGCTGGAAGCCTTAGAGCGCGCAAAGCGCCTCGGCCCGGTGCTCTTTCAACTCCCGCCAAACTTCAAAGCCGATCAGGCGGTGCTCGCTGAGTTTCTGAAAGCCCTGCCGCGAAGCGTGCGCGCCGCGTTTGAGTTCCGCCACGAATCTTGGTTTGTTGACCCTACATGGGACACGCTGCGCGCGCGCTATATCGCACTCTGCGTAGCTGAGACGGAAGAGCGCAACACGCCCGACGTTGTCACCGCCGACTACGCCTACTATCGCTATCGCAAACCCACCTATACTGTCGAAGAGCGCAAGGCGATGGTCGCTCGCATTCGTGAGCATCTCGCCGCCGGCCGCGACGTCTTCGCCTACTTCAAGCACGAAGAGACGCCGGAGGGCGTGCTGTACGCGGTAGATTTGCTGCGCGCCGTTGACCAGAAATAGCCTGTGGAGCGACGGGCGCCCTCGCCCGTCGCGGCGCGGAGCTCGCAAATCCGCGCCCCGCATCCCGCTCATTACTTTGCGGGCTCCTCCCAGCATCTCATACTCAGGTCATGGCTTCGGATGCCAACTCCCCCACGCTTGCGTCGTTTCTCGACTATCTGCGCGTGGAGCGCGGCTCGGCAAAGCTGACGATTGCCGCCTACAACAGCGACCTCGTCCAGTTTGCGGAGTTTCTGGAGAAACGCCACGTGGTTCTGAGCGGAGCTCGGCACGAAGATGTGCGCGAATTCATCCAGGAATTATTTTCCAATGCGCTCGACGGCCGCTCCGTGGGAAGGAAGCTTTCGGCCATCCGCCATCTTTATCGGCACTTGCTGCTCGATGGAAAAATCGACAAGGATCCGACTCTGAACATCGACTTGCCGAAGCAGTGGAAGGTATTGCCGAAGGCCCTGAGCCGCGACGAAGTCGGAGCCATGCTGGGCGAAACAACGCCGCGAAATGAAACCGCGCTGGGACATGCGCTGGCAGTCCGAGATCGCGCCATGATCGAACTTCTCTACGCCGGAGGCGTGCGGGTTTCCGAAGTTTCCGACGCGCGTCTTGAAGACCTGAAGCTGGAAATGGGATGCATCCTAGTGCGCGGCAAAGGAGACAAAGAGCGCATGGTGCCGCTCGGAGCGCCAGCCCAGCAGGCCTTGCGGCAATACCTGAAAACCGCCAGGGAAGTGATCGCGAGGGAAAAGAATTCGTCGCTCCTGTTTCTAGGCACGGGCGCCCGGCGCTTGACGCGGCAGCGCGTCTGGCAGTTGGTGGGCAAGGCAAGTCTCGCGTCCGGACGCCACGCCAGTCCGCACATGCTGCGTCACTCCTGCGCCACGCATATGGTCGAGAATGGAGCCGATCTCCGGACCGTGCAAACCATCCTCGGCCACTCCGACATTTCGACGACGCAGATTTATACCCACGTTGCGCTCGACCGGCTGAAAAGCGTGTACGCGAAGCATCATCCGCGGGCGAAAGCGAAGACCGGATGACCGAGCACTCGATGCCGTTGGACCGCAAACCACCGCGCGCCGGCGTCGGGCGAATCGTCGTCGGCCGTACTATCGTCGAACGCGCCACTGACGACTTCCTGCGTCACTTGCGCGAGCGCAATGCCTCGGCCCACACCATCAAGGCCTACACCGGAGATCTCGACGCCTTCGCCGCTTATATAGGCCCGAGAATGGCCGCGCGCGCCTGGAATTGGAAAACGATCGACCACATCGCCATCCGCGGCTTCCTCTCGCATCTCTACGACAAAGGATTGAGCAAGACCTCCGTAGCCCGCGCCCTGGCCGCTGTGCGTTCGCTCTATCGCTGGCTGGCGCAAGAAGGAGTAGTCGAGCAGAATCCCGCCAAGCTGGTTTCGACGCCGCGGCTGCCGAAGAAACTCCCACGCGTTCCAACCATCGAAGAAATGAACAACATGCTCGACGGCAAAATGCCCGAGGTGGCATCGTGTCCCGAGCGCGATCGTCTGTTGTTCGAACTGCTCTACGGCTGCGGCATTCGCAACTCCGAGCTGGTCGGCATTAATCTCGACGACATCAGCATCAGCAACGAAGCGATCCTGATTCGCGGCAAAGGCAAGAAAGAACGCTTCGTCCCGTTTGGAGGCTCGGCGCTCGCGGCACTGGCCGTCTACCTACCGTGGCGGCAACAACTGCTGGCCTCGCTCAAGAGGAAGCCGGAGAAAGGCACGCGCGCGTTGCTCGTCAACCAGCGCGGTGGACGCCTCACCACCCGGAGCGTGGGACGCATTGTCAAGCGCATTGCGGTTGCCAAGGGACTGTCACCAGAAGTTCATCCCCACACGCTGCGTCACGCCTTCGGCACGCACATGCTCGAAGAGGGAGCGGACCTGCGCGCCATCCAGGAACTGCTCGGGCACGAGCGCCTGGCCACCACGCAACGCTACACGCAGCTCTCGGTCAAGCATGTGATGAACGTCTACGACCAGACGCACCCGCGGGCAAAGTGACGGTTATTTCTTCCTACAAACTCTGAGTGCAACAACCAGAAGTGGGAGTCCCCCTCAATAATTCGCGCTCTTAGGCACTTGGGAAGCCACTTTCCGCGGTACGACTTTGAAAAAAAACCTATTACCGCCGTAACTTTGCACGCACGCGCCCTTGCCTGAACATGACTTCAGGGCGTTTCGTGCTCGCGCCCACGAAGGTAGACGATCGCAACCCCCAAGATGAGTAAAATCGCCAAAGAAGGTATCCTCCTCTTATCGCTATTCCTGATTGCCGCCGGGGTACAATTCTTCGCCCAGTCACTGCCCATGGCACTCTGTATTTATTTCTTGCCGACCTTGTACTCGGCGTATCACTTCGGACGACGGCACGCGACTCTGACGGCCTTTGCCTGCGTATTCCTGGTCGTCCTGTTGAGCTTCCTGAACAAGATGATGCCGGGGCACAAGGTGCTGTCGTTGCCCGATGAGCGCCTGTTCAACTTTGCCATCTGGGCTGGGGTTTTGGTGGTTGCCAGCTACGTGATGGGCACGCTTTACGAGCGCAAAGAGGCGATGACCGCCGACATCCGGGAAAGTTTCAGCGGTCTGCTGCTGGTCCTGCAACACTTCATGGCCAACGAGAAGCTGGGCGTAGGGGACAACCTGCGGGTGGTGGAAGCGTCAACCAGAATAGCCGAGTCGATGGGCTTGGGATCGGATCGCGTCGCGCTGCTGCGGTCCGCAGTTTTACTGCGGGATCTGAGCAAGCTCGGAATTACGAACGACATTCTCTACAAGGCCGCCGATATGAGCCGCGACGAGGTGGTTGCGAGTTTCGGCAAGCGGCGCAAAACGGATACGCGCGCCCAGGAGGTCGGAAATTCGCTGCGACGCGTGATTCCGATCATCGTCGCGCAGCAGATCTTGCAGACGCAGGGAGCGCGTTCGGTCAACGTTCCGGTCGAGGCTCACATTCTGGCGGTGGCGGATGCGTATCAGAAATTGATCAGCGGCGCCGATGGCAAGCCTTTGTCGCCCGGCCAGGCCGAGGCCGAGATCGTGGCGGGAGCAGGTCAGAAGTACCACGCCGGCGTCGTGGACGCCCTCGCGAAAATCGTGTGCGGGCAGGCCAAGGGCGCAGGGGCATAAAATCAGAGCCGCACAAAGTGAGCGTTCGCGAAGCAAGCTAACGACGCAAGTTAACGAAGTAAGCGAACGAAGTAAGTTTAAGTTAATGAAGCGCGGCTTCGGCCGCTGTAGAACCCTTCGAATTCTCCTCGGGCGAGCGCACGTCTTCTCCATGTTCCTGCAATTGTTTTTTCCTCAACTCTTTCTCTCTCAATTCCTTCCACATGGCCACAACGCTGGCCTTCAACTCGGACGTCAGCTGATCATACGCGGCCTCGCTTGCCGCACTTAAAGGCGGAGGTTGAATCGGCTTGCCGAATACCAGTTGCAAATCGGCGATCTTGGGAAACTTCTTGTGGCGTGGCCATGCCTTGTAGAAACCCTCGATAGCGACCGGGACAATCGGGGCTTGACTGTGAATCGAGAGAATCGCAGCCCCCTTGCGGAACATTCTCGGGTTGCCGTCATCGGTGCGCTCGCCCTCGGGATACAGAATCAGAATATGTCCGTGGTTGAGGCCGAAGGCTCCGGCGCGCATGGCCGACACCAGATTCGCGTCGGGATCGACGACCGCCACACGAAGCCATCGCGCCAGGCGCCGCATGAATCCTTTACCGAAAATGTCGCTCGTGCCCACGGCAAAGACATCGCGAAACAGGCGCCAGGGCAGCGCCCCGGTCATCACCAGCGGATCGACATAGCTCTGATGATTCGAGCAGATCAAGTACGGGCCTTTTTCAGGAAGGTTTTCGAGTCCACGGATTTTGAAGTGAAAGCGATCGAGCGCAAAAAGATAGATGAGGCGGCCCAGGAGAAAGAAAAAGACTTCAGTAAAAGGGTTGTGATGCGCGAGCGCGACGACCTCGGGATCGGCCGATAGCTCGTTCAAAGAAGACTCGCCCAGGATTGTCGACCAGGCCGGTGCTGCCGCTCTGGCTCGGCCCTCGCCGCGGCTCGCGCTCGCGAGTACGGCGTCGACCAGGTCGTGCACTGAATAAAGCCCCGCCAGTTGCGACTCGGGCACTTCGCCGCCAAACTGCTGCTCGAGCGCGGTGAGCAGTTCAATGCGCTGCATGGAATCGAGTCCTAAATCGAGCTCTAGATTGTGGCTAGGAAGAATCGCGTCGAACTGGTTGCGCGAGGACTCCCGTAGGATGGCGAGGGCGCGCTTCACATCTTCACGCTGCAGCCACAACTGCTCGTCGACGGTTAGCGGCTTTTCTCTCTCTTTGCCAACGTCAGAATCGACGCTGCCGTCGTTTTGTTTCAGCTCGCGAACTTTTTTTTCAATCTGGAAACGCTTCAGCTTGCGCGTCGTTGTGCGCGGCAGTTCTTCCTGCCAGATGTCATAGCTTCCCAGACGCTTGGTGGAAGCAATCTTGTGGGACAGTGCCTCAATGTCGAGCCGGATCACTTCTTTGGAGTTGACGATTTTGCGTTCGCGCAGCAGATCGAAATTAGGCACTACCACGGCATGCAGCCGCTCCGACGTCGGATCTCCCGGGCGCGCTTCCAGTGCCATCACGCAAATCTCTTTGATGTTCTGCGTCTGCAGGTAGTGCGCCTCGATCTCCTCCGGATACACGTTCTTTCCGTTGGCGAGCACGATGATTTCCTTGCGCCGCCCGGTAATGAACAGATTGTCGGCGGAATCGAAGTAGCCCAGATCGCCCGTGTAGAGCCAGCCGTCGCGAAGCACCTCGGCCGTGGCTTGGGGACGATTCCAATATCCCTTCATCACGATGGCGCCGCGGATGGCAATCTCACCCGAAGGCGGCGCGCCGTCATCGTCTGATTTCGGTTGGGCAGTCTTTTCTTCAACAATTCTGGCTTCGACTCCGGGAAAAGGCCGTCCAACCGAGCCAAATACAATGTGCCCCGGAGGGTTTATAAAGGCGCCGCCTGTGGTTTCGGTCAGGCCGTACGCGTTCAGAATGTCGATGCCAAAAGAGTAGAAGTCGCGGGCGATGGCGGGATCGAATCGCGAACCGCCGGTGACCAGATAGCGCATGCGGGCGCCAAAGGTCGCGTGAATTTTGCCGAAGAAGAGTTTGCCGGCGTTGACTCCGACTCGGCGCAGCGCGCGGTTGAGCGCCATCAGCGTGCGCACCAGAGAGAGCGTGAACTTGCCGCGTTTGTTCAGCTCCTTGAAAATGCGCTCATGAATCAGGTAGAAAAACTGCGGCACCACGCAAAACGCGGTGATGTCGCGTTCCTGCAAAGCGCGCAGCAATTCGGTGGTGTTCAACGTTTCCAGGTACACGACGCGCGCGCCGTTGAAGAGAGGCAGAAAAAGGTTTGCCATCTGCGCCAGGACGTGAAACATGGGGAGAATTCCGAGCAGGGCATCGGCAGGGCCGATCTTGATCAGGCCGAGCACCGAATTTGCTTCGCCGACAAGATTGGCGTGGGTGAGCATGACGCCCTTGGGATCGGCCGTGGTGCCCGAGGTGTAGAGCAGAGCCGCCAGGTCGCTCTCAGCCGGGACGACAGGTTGAAAGCCAGCTGGACCGGCAGCGAAGATGGAATCGAGGTCGGCAGCGAAGCGCGCGGTAATTTGCAGGGTCGAGCCATGCTCGGTCACACCTTGGGTGCCCCTCTCATCGCGTTCTGTGCCATGAGTGGGAGTGGTGGATGCCGCATTCGTCGCGACTAGTTCGGCGGCCGCCGACGTCATCACCAGAGCTATCTTCAGGCCCTTGACTGCTTCCAGGGCTGCCGGAAGATGCTTCGCGTCGCAGAACAGCAGGGAGGCTCCGCTGTCCGTCAGCAACTTCTTCACCTGCTCGGCGTGGAAAGCCGTGTCGAGCGGAACCGCCGTTCGGCCGGCGGCGATGATTCCCAAGTATGCGGCCACCCATCGCGGATGATTCGCGGCCAGAATCGCCACGCGCGCGTCCCGCGCAACTCGCGTCGAGAGCCAGTTCGCCACGCTCTCCGACATGCGGGTCAGCTCCGCGAAGGTGGCTCGTTCAACCGTGTCGTGCCGCTGAATCTCAAGGGCAACGTTGTTGGGGAACTTCCGGGCCGATTCCTGGAAACGTTGGTAGAAGGCAGGCATGGGTCGAAGTGAATATACTAAAGACAGCTGGGGAAAACTAGGAACTGCGATCTCAAAGTAAGAGGTTCGGCAGTGGTTGGCCGATTTCGGAGGGTAGGTGGAAGCTCCCGGCGCAAGGGCTGAAGAAAAGGCGGGTCCGCAAATCTGCAAAGAAGTCAACTGCCTAGGGACGCCGAGCGCGATCCTCAGGCGCTAAGAGCGCAGACGGTTCGAACGGATTAATGGCAGAGCTGAAGTCGCGCCCCTCCTAAGGACGCACATTGACAAAGTCCGCGGCGCTCCTAGACGGGGCAAGCCCCGCCTCTACCCCAGATTTGAGTTTTTTCACAGGTGTTCGGTGGTGTCCGTTCTTCGCCGTTCCTCCCGCATCTAATGTGCTAGGCTTTGAGTGATAGCTTGGGACGCGTGTCCTCTGAAGGATTTCCTTTTTGATCAACACCTTGCTGGGTAAGATTTTCGGGACTAAGAACGAGCGCGAGGTCAAGCGACTGCTGCCTCGGGTAGAGGCTATGAACGCGCTCGAGCCGGAGATAGAGAAGCTCTCCGACGACCAACTCCGCGCCAAGACTGAGGAGTTTCGCGCCCGCATTCAGGAGCGTCTGGGCGCGATTGCCGACGAACCGGAAGCAGATCCCGACCGCCAGATAGAAAGCGACGCCGAGCGCAACGAAGTGCTCAAGGGCGTTCTTGACGAACTGCTGGAGGAGGCCTTTGCCGTTGTCCGCGAAGCTGGCAGGCGCGTGCTCAACATGCGGCACTTCGACGTGCAGTTGATCGGCGGCATGGTTCTGCACGAAGGCAAGATCGCCGAAATGAAGACCGGCGAAGGCAAGACGCTGGTGGCGACGCTTCCTGTGTATCTGAACGCGCTGAGCGGACGCGGCGTGCACGTGGTCACGGTCAATGACTACCTCGCCAAGCGCGACTCCGAATGGATGGGCAAACTCTACAGTTTTCTTGGCCTGACGGTGGGTGTAATCGTCCACGACCTCGACGACGCACAGCGCCGCGCCGCTTACGCCGCGGACGTGACTTACGGCACCAACAACGAGTTTGGCTTCGACTATCTGCGCGACAACATGAAGTTCGATTTGCGCGACTGCGTGCAGCGGGTGCACAACTTCGCGATTGTCGACGAAGTCGATTCCATCCTGATCGACGAGGCGCGGACTCCGCTCATCATTTCAGGCGCGAGTGAAGAATCCACGGACAAGTACTACAAGGTGAATCGCATCATCCCCAAGCTGGAAAAGGGCGAGGAAATTGATACGCAGCCGGGCGAGCCGAAGATCATGACCGGCGACTATGTGGTCGATGAAAAGCACCGCAACGTTACGGTCAGTGACGACGGCTGGGAAAAAGTCGAAAAACTGCTGGGCATCGGCAACATCGCCGACCCGGAAAACTGGGCGCTGAAGCATCACGTGGAGACTGCCGTCAAGGCGCACGCGCTTTACAAGAAAGATGTCGAGTACGTGGTCAAAGACGGCGAAGTGCTGATTGTGGATGAATTCACCGGGCGGCTGATGCCGGGGCGGCGCTGGTCCGACGGGCTGCACCAGGCGATTGAAGCCAAGGAGAATGTGAAGATCGAGCGCGAGAATCAGACCCTCGCCACCATCACGTTCCAGAATTACTTCCGCATGTATAAGAAACTGGCGGGCATGACGGGAACGGCAGAAACCGAAGCGCCGGAATTCGACAAGATCTACCGGCTTGAAGTGATCGTCATTCCGACCAATCGCACGCTGCTGCGCAAAGAGAATCCGGACATCGTCTACCGCACGGAGAAGGAAAAATATTTCGCGGCCGCCGACGAGATCCAAGTGCTGCACGATAGCGGACAGCCGGTGTTGGTGGGCACGGTTTCAATCGAAAAGTCGGAGCGGCTTTCGGAGTTGCTGAAGAAGAAGGGAATCAAGCACGTCGTCCTGAACGCGAAGTATCACGAGCGCGAAGCGGAAATTGTCGCGCAAGCCGGACGCCAGGGAATGGTCACGATCGCCACGAATATGGCGGGCCGCGGCACCGACATTCTGCTTGGCGGCAATGCTGAATTCATGGCCAAGCAGGAATGCGTGAAGAAGGGAATCGCACAGCCGATCCGCGCCGCGCAGGGCAAGATCGAAGCCGAGGTCGACGATCCCAACCGCACGGTTTGGTACTACGCCGGCAACGAGTATGCGGTCCCAACCGATCAGTGGAACGAGATTTTTGCGCGCTACAAAGCGGACACCGATCAGGAACATAAGGACGTGATTGCGGCCGGCGGCTTGCACATCTTCGGTACCGAGCGTCACGAAGCGCGGCGCATCGACAATCAGCTCCGCGGGCGCGCCGGCCGTCAGGGCGACCCGGGCTCCTCACGCTTCTATCTTTCGCTGGAAGACGACCTGATGCGGATCTTCGCCAAGGAGTGGATTTCGAACCTGCTGCAACGCCTTGGCATGGAAGAAGGTGTTCCCATCGAATCGCGCATGATCACGCGC
>Ga0181532_10004773_pt1 | contig 11715 bp, 9 predicted proteins | sample PEATcosm2014_Bin_33_FD_119768 | JGI IMG/M metagenome (GOLD analysis project Ga0181532, IMG submission 119768) | Peatland microbial communities from MTU Mesocosm Facility, Houghton, MI, USA - PEATcosm2014_Bin11_30_metaG | ecosystem: Environmental > Terrestrial > Soil > Wetlands > Peat | place...
AACGGCATTCAACGCCTCGGATCAACGCAATTCAACACCATTCAACATCAGCCGTCCATGCCAAGCGGAATCACCCGGCGATGTCACGGACAGGACGACCGAACGTGAGTGGTTAAAAGTGGAAAGTAGGCCATGACACTTACCCCGCCTCTGAAGGTGAACCCGACAGCTTGGAAAAAATCTGTGGCGTGCAGCAAATGCCGCCGGTGAAAACGCCGCAAGGTTGCGCTGGTGAAGTGACGCACCGACGCCCGAATGAAACCTGATTTGATGACGGACGCCATTCTCCTTGCCATGCAACGCGGTTGACGTAACACCGGAGCGACCAAGCTGGCGACCGCGATACACACAGCGATGGCGCTAGTCTAAAACGGCCAATTTTCCGTCAGACATCTTCCCTAAGCACAGCTTGAGGCCACGACCGCAGACGCGAATGTTGCGCGAAATTTGCGCAGCTGTTGCGTAACAAGTTCAACGCAATTAAACATCATTCGACACGGCCAACATCAGCCGTTCATGCCGCAGGAATCGTCCAGCCAAGTCACACCCAGGACAAGCGCAAGGAAGCGGCGAAAAGTGGAAATTAGTCAAGGCACGCGTTACCCCGTAGTTTCACACGGTTTTTACGGCTCGCCAAAATCTCGCCGAATGTTGCGCGAAATGCTTCGCTGGTGCTAACCGCATTGTTGCGTCAGTTGCTAACCCTGTTATTGCACCGTGTTGCCAACTGCGTTGCGAACTTTGCTGCTTCGGATGTTGCCTCGCGTGATTACCACCCTGTTGCTAACCCTGTTGCCTCGCTGTTGCCAACCCTGTTGCGAAGCCGGTCCTAACCGTGCTGCCAACCAAAAAAACTTGCTTCTAGGGTGGCGTGACTGGCTTGTCGGGGCGGCGTCCGAACCTTTGCGGCTGCGTATGGCTGGCGAACGTCGCTGGCCTGCTTTGTAGGCACTCTGGCCGCCGTGCCGGGCTGCAATGGCGATGCTGGCGCATCGCCTGATTGCTTTACGGGCTGTGTTAGCTCGCTGGTGATTTCGATTTCAGGCTGGCCTCGAATTCTTCCCGTTCGCTTGGGGTCATCATTTTCACGTTGGCGATGTGCGGTCCGCGTGAATGGTATGGAGAATATTCTTTTGGTGGTGGCGTGCCATTGCCCGCCGGCGCAGTGGTCGGCGCTGGCATGGCCGGCGTGGGTTTTGCGGCCACGGCCGGCGCACTTTGAGGCGTGGCCGGGATATTTATGGCTGGCATGGTGCGAGCGCGTTTGCGCCGTTTGCGCGATTTCCCGCCTTCCAGGACAATGCGGCCGTATTCGGCCACACGTGCCCGGCTCGTCTTGACGCCATGTTGTTGCAGCAATTCAGCAATGGCGGAATAGGACACATTTTGCCTACGCAATTCCACGATGGAATCATGGACGGGTTTCAAACCGTTGAACGGCACGCGATGCGGATTAGGCCGGAATTCCTGAACCGCTTTCCGCAGCGATTCAAGATCGGGCGTTGGTGTGGTTGGTGTGTTCATAATTTTTTGGATGTCATGGTTAAAAGCTGACGGCGAAATTCCCAGGAGCTGCTTGCGAGATGTTGCGCAGCTGTTGCGCGGCTAAGTTGCGAGTTGTCTCGCAAGTTTCCGGCGCGGACATTGCGCGTCCAAATCCGGCGCAAGGCAAGTTGTCTTGCGAATCGTCTTGACGGACGTTCGGCGGCATTGCTGTTGCCACTGTCCGGCCATTGCCGGGACGTTGCGCGGATATGACGCGAGACATTTCGCCGGATTTCTTGCCGGATGATTCGCGCCCATCGCGCGACCGTCTCTTGGGACTCCGCGCAACCATCGGCGAGATATGGGCGAGCCGAAAAAACCTTGACCAGACAAGGGGTAAGGCTTCCACCCTATCAAAGCGGTAGCACAAAACCGTGCGACTGCACTGTGACTTGAAAATTGTTGCATCGGGTTTGACACGTTTTGTGAACGTGACAGTGCAAATTGATGATGCAATTTGTGAAGTAAAATTGAACGTGTCGGCGTTTTCATTTTTTCGAGCACGCCGGGCACAGTCTGATTGCCGGGAATAAAATTTGATCATGGTTCGTCCATTTTTTCGTCGTCGCCATTCCGTACCGGGTCAATCTCAATGCCGATGATTGGCGGTGGTGGTTGAATCGGCGCTTGCATCGTGATGATGATGCCTGGAATGACCGTGGCAGAATTTTCCTGTGGTCGTTTCCGTCGCAAGCCGCCGCCCAACACCCAGGCAATCACCGCCAGGGACAGCCAGACAAACACGAGGTAAAGATAAACGCCGTAATCTTGGATCAGGGCGTCCAGAGCGTTGAATACGGGATTCAGGACATGAGCCGGATTTAAGATCATGGCTGACCCTCCGTTGAATTGACAATGGCGAGGATTGCCGCCTTGAGTGGGACCGGAAGTTTTGCCCAAGCCGTGACTACTTGGGACAAATCATGTCCTAAGACGACTGGAATTTGTGAGTCTCTTTGTGAGTCACCGTCACGATTCCCTTGTAAAATATGGCGGAGAGAGGGGGATTCGAACCCCCGATACGGCTTTTGACCGTATAACGGTTTAGCAAACCGCCGCCTTCAGCCACTCGGCCATCTCTCCACCACGCCCAGTGAAACCCGCCCGTGCCCGGCACTCAAGCACATTTTCCACCCTGCGCGGATGATTTCGAGCTTGCGTTTTTGGGCTTCACGCGAAAGATTATACCCCCATTATGCCAGCACAAGACACACCAACCGCCTTTCTTCTCAAGGTGTGGCCCTGGATTGAGGCCAACAAGAACCGGGTCATCGCCGGTGCGGTAATCATCGTTGTCGCCATTTTTCTATACTCATTTTTTTCCTGGCAACGGGAACAAAGCGAAATCGCCGCAGGCAGGGCGTTGACGCAATTGACTCTTTCCGCCCCTTCCAATGCGAACGCCGGCCAGCCGGCCGACGAGTATTTGAAAATCGCCGGCGACTATCCAGGCACGCCGGGCGGGCGCCGCGCGTGGTTGCAGGGCGCGGCGGCGCTGTTTGCCGCAGGCAAGTTCGCCGACGCGCAGGCGCAGTTCCAAAAATTTCTCGACGCCCATCCCGACGGCGACTTTTCCGCGTCGGCGGCGCTCGGCGTGGCGGCCAGCCTCGAGGCACTGGGCAAGTTGGATTTGGCCATCGGTGCTTATCAGCGGGTCGTCAACGGTTTTTCAGACGTCGTGGCGGCGAACGCCGCAAAATTTGCGCTTGCCCGCATTGACGAACAGCAGGGAAAAATCACCGACGCGCTCAATTTTTATGAAATCATCGCCCGGTCCAGTCCCGGCAGCCCGCTCGCACAGGAAGCCGAGATGCGCGCGATGGAATTAAAGACAAGATCGGTGTCTGCAACGTCAGCCGCGGCCAGACCCTGAGTATGAAGCTTTCCATCGTCGGCACCGGCTACGTCGGTCTGGTCACGGGCACTTGTTTCGCCGAGGTCGGCCATCACGTCACCTGCGTGGACAATGACGCGGCCAAGATCAAACTGCTTCAATCCGGCGGCATCCCCATTTACGAGCCGGGACTCGAAGAACTCGTGAAGAAAAACTCGGCCGCCGGCCGGCTTTCATTCACGACCAGCATCGCCGACGGCGTCAAAGAATCGGATGTGATTTTCATCGCCGTGCCAACGCCACCACTGCCGGACGGTTCGGTGGACTCGAGTTACGTCGAAAGAGTCGCGCGCGAGATTGCCGCCGCCATGACGACCTACAAAATTGTTGTGGACAAAAGCACCGTGCCGGTCAAGACCGGCGAAAAAGTCGCGGAAACCATTAAACGCTATTGCCGGGCGAAGGTGGACTTTGATGTGGTCAGCAACCCCGAATTTCTGCGCGAAGGTTTTGCCGTCGGCGACCTGATGAAACCGGACCGGATTGTCATCGGTGTCCGTTCGCAACGTCCCGCCGCGGTGATGAAGGAGATTTACACGCCGTTCGACGCGCCCATCATCATCACCGACATCAATTCCGCCGAACTCATCAAGCACGCCTCCAATTCGTTTCTGGCGCTCAAAATTTCCTACATCAACGCCATCGCCGCGCTCTGCGAAACGGCCGGGGCGAACGTGCAGGAAGTTGCCGCCGGCATGGGGATGGACGAACGCATCGGCCGCCGCTTTCTCAACGCCGGCATCGGCTTTGGCGGCAGTTGTTTCCCGAAGGACCTCAGCGCCTTCATCAAGATCGCCGAGCAGATCGGTTACGATTTCCGGCTGCTCAAGGAAGTCCAGCGCATCAACGCCGAGCAGATGGACCGGTTCCTCAAAAAAATCACCGACACGCTCTGGGTGCTCAAAGACAAAAAAATCGGCGTGCTCGGCCTCGCCTTCAAACAAAACACCGACGACGTGCGGACGTCGCCGGCGATTGAACTCTGCCAACGCCTGCAGAAAGAGGGCGCGGCGCTGCGCGTCCACGATCCGAAGGCGATGGAAAAAGCCAAAGCGGTGCTTGCGAACGTGACTTATGTGGACGATATGAACGCCGTGGCCGACGGTTGCGACGCGCTGGTGGTGGCCACCGAATGGGATGAGTTCAAAAAGCTCGACCTCGAGCGCGCCCGCAAATCACTCAGCCATCCCATCATGTTCGACGGACGCAACCTGTTCGACCGCGGCGAAATGGAACGGCTCGGCTGGATTTACAAGAGCGTGGGCAGATGATTTACGATTTACGATTGCCGAATGACGATTGAAAAACAGCCGGGCGATATTCGTGGATCAAATCAGCAATCAGCAACCGCCAATCGGCAAGGCGTCGAGGTTTCGGCTGCGCTGATTTTTCGCGGCGGCAAAATTCTAATCACCCAACGCCACGCCGGGGCGCATCTGGGCGGGCTTTGGGAATTTCCCGGCGGCAAACGCGAACCGGACGAGACGTTCGAGCAATGCCTGGTTCGCGAATTGCGCGAGGAACTCGGGGTGGAATCTACCATTGGCGAACTTTTCGATGAAGTCACACACACTTACCCGGAAAAGACGGTCCAGCTGAAATTTTTTATTTGCCGGCTGGAAGGTGGCGAACCCCTGCCGCTCGGTTGCGCGACGGTCAAATGGGTTGGCAAAGCGGAACTGAACAACCACGATTTCCCGGCCGCCGACGCGCGCCTGCTGGACAAACTGCACGCCTACGACTTTCCGTAAACTTCCTCGATAATCTGGCGGAAATTATTTTCGCCCACGTTGACGATGTTCATTTCGCGTCTGGCATTTTCCGGCGAATCGCTGGCGTGCGCCGCGTTGACCATGATGGTCGAGCCGAATTCACGGCGGATGGAGCCGGGCGGCGCCTTGGACGGATCCGTCGGCCCAAGCACGTCGCGGATTTTGGAAACGGCATTCACACCTTCATAAATCAGCGCAATGCACTTTTCCGTGCCGGGCCTGGTCCATTCTTCGCGCGGCAGTTCCGACGGCGCATGGCCGGACATGAAACGGATGATGTTCTCGAACTGGTGCTCGCCGAAGGTCGCGCAGAGGACTTCTCCAAGCTGTTTTTCCTCGTCGGCGGAAATTTTGACGGAGAACTCCTTTTCCAGCGCGGCCCTGGTCCTGGCCCCGACGGCGTCCTTGAGCTTGGTGCGAAGAACGTCGCGGACGGGTCCGTAAAAATCCATCGCCTGCGCCACGCTCATGCGGTGGACCTTGATACCCACGATGAAAAGGCCGGCGCGCGAGAAGAAATCAATGACGTTGCCGGGGCGTCCGGTCGCGAAACGGAAATTGTCCGGTTTGATGAGCACGAGGGTGCGCTGGCCGGTTTCGCCGGGCTGGTAGGCAATGACCTTTTCCAAAACTCCGCCATCGCTGTCGGAATAACGCGCCCACAATTTGAGTTTCGTCTCGGCTTCCTCCGGCTTGGGCGCGGCCAGCACCGCCGGCTCGAAGTAGCGTACCTGTCCGTTCTCCTCCAAAATCAAGTCACCGTAAGTGTCGCGGATGGTTTCACCCATGCGCCGATCCGGGCCGAGATTGCCAACGACCGACCGGATCTTTCGCACCGCCTCATCACCGCGAAACAAAAGCGCCATCGCCCGCCGCCGCCGCCCGGTTTTGGCGTCCGGCGAAAAATTTTGCAGGACGTATTCCTTGAGCAGTTCCTGGATTTTCCGGTCCTGCGGGTCGTGCGCCGAAACAATGGTTTCGGCATATTGCTTAATCAATTCGGCGCTGGGCGCGAACATGCGCGCCGCCGCCAGGTCCAGACCGGTGCGCGAAATCAGCCGGCTCAGAATTCCGCCCGTGCGCGACTTGTAGAGCGAATAGGGGGTGATAATGACGTAGGCGAGCTGCTGGGACATAGTTAGCTCGTCGCGGTCGGCGTGGTTTGGGTTGCGCCACTGGGAGCGGCCTTGCCGCCCAGAATCTTGAACATGACCGTGCCACAGGTCGGGCATTTGCCCTTGATCGCCTTGCGCCCGTTCTTCATCGTTTCTTCAACGCCATCGGCAATCTCTTTCTTGGCCTTGCATTTGACGCAATATCCTTCTGCCATAAAAACTTTGCCGCCCGCGCTTCATGCCCGATCGGCAACAATAGGATACCGGCACAAAACAGCCAAAGCAACTCGGAAAAGGAATCTGCTTAACTCATTGGAAACAAATTGGTTGTAGTCAATCAAACCGCCTGCACAGGCCCCAAATTGCCCGACCTGCTGGCCAAATCATTTAGCGCGGATTATACCCACCACGCGATGATTATTACCGCCGATGCCCGACGCGGGGTGACGCTGCCGAAACCCACTCGTCCCGGTAACGCTTTTGACCTGGAAACGACCGGATCTGGCCAGTTTCTTTTGACGTGACTGGAAAAACCGGCGCGCAAAGTGACCTTGTGCCGGAAAAATGGATTTCTGGTCGCCACTTCCGGCAGGCGCATCACGATGGCCGGGGCGAATGAGATTTGTGTTTTATGCTCGCCCTCATCCTGACCTTCTCCCCCGAGGAGAAGGAATAGCAATTGCGCGCTTTTAATTTTGCGGATGAGCGTCCGGCAAATCCAGTCGCACGAATTTTCAAGAAGACGGCGGACGATTCTCCCTCTCCTCGGAGGAGAGGGCCGGGGTGAGGTCGAGCGTGAATTATTTGAAATCCGAATTCCGCAGGGGAAACAAGCGGACGGGTCGCGTTCCGCAAGGCGGGACGGAAGGAAACTCTCTTCCTGAAATCATTTTGGAATGGATGACTGGGGCGGATGCGCCAGACTTGCCTGCCGGTTGACCGGCAGGTCAGCCCTACCTTTCGGCTCGCGGGGACGCTCGGCTCACCAATATGAGCAGCGGTGTTGGTTTTGGTTCATTGAGATTTACTTTACCGCCTGCTTCCTTAATTCCGTTTTCAGAATTTTCCCCGTTGCATTGCGCGGCAGCGCGGGCAGAAAGACAATCTGCTTCGGCAATTTATAGTCTGCCAGTTTGCTGCGGATGAATTGCTGCAAAGCCTTTTCATCGAGCGTTTGCCCTTCCGCGGCCGTGACAAACGCCACCGGCTGCTCGCCCCGGCGCGGGTCGGGCACGCCGATGACCGCCGCTTCCTTCACGCCGGGAAACTGGTAAATCACTTCCTCAATCTCGCGCGGATAAACGTTGATGCCGTTCACCAGCAGCATGTCCTTCTTGCGGTCGGTGATGTAATAATAACCCTCCGAGTCGCGATACCCGACATCGCCGGTGTAAAGCCAGCCGTCGCGCAGAACCTTCGCCGTTTCCTCCGGCTGATTCCAATAGCCCAGCATCACGTTCCCGCCGCGGATGCAGATTTCGCCGATTTCGCCGACGGGCAATTCCTGGCCGGCGTCGTCGCGGATGCTCAACTCCACGTTCGGGATGGGTTTGCCGATCGAGCCTGGTTTGTTGATGCCGTAGATGGGATTGACCGTGGCCACCGGACTGCTCTCGGTCGGGCCGTAGCCTTCCCGCAGCGGAAACGGAAACTTACGCGTGAACTCGTTGAACACCTCAACCGGCAACGGCGCGCCACCGCTGATGCACAGCCGCAGCGGCAGCCGGCCGAATTCCGGCACAGCCAGCAGCGCGCGGTAAAATGACGGCACCGCCGGCAGGATTGTGCCGCGATGCCGCGCGATCTCCTCCAGCACCGACTTGAACGGATGCAGCGTTTTCAAGAGCAGAATCCCGCAGCCGCACAACGGCGGCAGCAGGGTGCCCACCGTGAACGTGAAGCTGTGAAACTGCGGCAGCACCACCACGACGCGGTCGTCCTCCCGCACCTTGAGCGCCGCCACGCAACTCGCGATGTTGTGGAGAAAATTGCCATGCGTGAGCATCGCGCCCTTCGGATGGCCGGTCGTGCCGGAAGTGTAGAGCAGGGCCGCGAGGTCCTTCTCGGAACACGAAGATGGAGAATGAAGAATGCAGGATGGATTGAGCGCGGGAAAGTCTTCGACGCGCAAGATTTCGAGCGATGGCCGCGCGGCTTTCAAGGTTTCGAACTGTGCCGCCAGTTCCGCGCCGGTGATGAGCACGTTCGCGCCGGAATCATTCAAGATGTAACTCACCTCGGCGGGCTTCAGGAAGTTGTTGATGGGCACGACCACGCCGCCGGCCGATAAAATGCCGAACACCGCCGGCACAAACTCCGGACAATTCTTCACCCACAGCGCCACGCGGTCGCAGGGTTTCACGCCGAATTTGGTTTGCAGATGGGCGGCAACTTTTTGCGACTGCGCGAAGAGTTCGGCGTAGGGAATCTCCGTTTCGCCCCAAAAAATAGCGATTTTGGGCGCGTGCTTTTTCGCGCAATCGGCAAAGGCGGTGGCGAGGTCCATGTTTCAAAACATTATGAAAAATGTCCGCTGACTGGCAAGCGGCGAAACCAAACGATAGAGCACAGTTTCGGTGGGGTGAGGCGACTGACGAGCCGGCTCGCGGGCGGCGTCCTTACTTGGTCCGGAGCGCGGATTGTCTTAAATCCGCAGCGGCTGGATTAGTCGAGCGCGCTGCGAGTTGAGACAACCCGCGCTCCGGGCCGGCAGTTTGAATGTCAAATCAGGACACGACCGGCTCGCGGGGACGCTCGCCCCACCCGGAAGATAAATTCTGCCAGTACCAACCAAAAGGCGGAGCATTGGCGCTGCGCGCCGATGCCATCAACCCACCGTATCATTTAACGCGCTTAAACAATTGATTCAACAGGTTTCCGACCGGCGACGAGGAATTGGTGACTTGATTCAGCAGGCCGCTGCCGAGCGATTTTACGGTCAAGCCGACCAGCGCAGATTTTTTAATTTCGGCCTTGGGGTCGCCCAGCTTGCCCGTCATTGTCAAAAATTGCGGTAACGGGACATAGCTTGCGGTGGCCGAAGCGCTGGCGGAAGCGAGGTTGAGCTGTTTGGCAATGGACTGGCTGACGGAAACCGTAATGGGAATGTTGATGGTGGAATTGGTCAGGACCGGCGCCAGAATGATGCCACCTTGGGCATCCGCTTCAAAAGCGGCACTTTGCACGGTGGCTTGTTGCAGGTCAATACGTCCTGCGCCGGCCCGGCCTTGCGCGGCAATCACTTCGATCGGCGATTGTTGAAGCTGGTTCATCAACCCGCCGCCTTGCCCTGTCACCTGGCCAAGCAGCGAGGCGATGGCACTTTCGGGATTGCTCAACAATTGTGGAATGGTGGCGATGACGTTGATCAGTGATTTGAGGATTGAACTGTGAACGTTGATGACGGACAAGTTCAAGTTGGTGGCGCCGATATTGAACTGGCCGGTCAGATTTTTCTGCAAATTCGCGCCCGTCATGCCTGCGCCGATGATTTGGGCATGGACCGTCAACGTTCCGGCCAATTGACCGTGGCGGTCGGGAGCAAACGAATTCACCAGCGGCGCAAACGGGATCCGGTCGGCATCAACGGCGAGGTTGTATTTGTAGCCGGGCACGTCGAGTCCCAAATCCACCGCGGCATTCACCGGTGCGCCATTGAGCACGAGCTGGAATGGTTTGATGGTCACGTGGCCGCCGTCCAGTTTCACCATCGTCTGAAAATTGGTGATCACGACTTCACGCAGGTAAAGCTGACCGATGTCCGCGGCGACCGTGAAATTTTTCAGGGGCAGGATTTTTGCCGGCGGTTCCTGATTGGCGGCGGAAGCCGGGCCGGGTTGCGACACGGTCGTGGGCGATGTTTTCCCGCCGGCCTTCGCGCCGCCGGCGAACAGGTCGTAGTAACGGGTCAGGTCAAGCGAATCGGACAAAAGCCTGAGGCTCCCTTGAACGGCGTTGGTTTGGGAAAAGTCAACGTGCCCCTGCAATTGAACCCGGTTTTGCGCGCGGTCGGTGGGTGTGAGTCCAATTTGAAACTGGCGGATGTCCGCCGCCTGTTTTTGCAGGGTGGTGTCAATTTGCAGCCCGGCGGCCAGCGGCGTCGCGGGAAACTGGTGTTGGGGGTCGTTGACGACGAGATTGGTCACCTGCAAATCGGCCTTGATGGCGGAACTGCGATCCGGTTCATATTGGACGGAGGCGTTGCCGTTGATGGCAATCGAAACCAGTTTCTTGCCGGCCAGCAGCGGTTCGAGCAATGGACGCAAGCCGTCCTGATTGAAACCCGACAAGCTGGCCGTCAATTGCGCCGATTGGTGGTCAAGGTCGTAGGAGCCGGTGAGGTCAAAATTACCGCCGGGGTTTCCGCTTTGAGTCAATGCGCCGTTGAGCCGGGTGATTTGGATCCGCACCGGCGTCCGGCTCACGTCCAAATCCATCGTGCTGCCAAAATTGTGGAATTGGTTTTGGCCGGCCTGCCCCGTGAAATCAGCGACCACAAGCTGGCCAGTGACCGTTTGCGTGCCTTGTTTTTGCGTAACGCGACCTTTCAATTCAATGGTGCCTGACGTAACGTTTAGACCAGAGCTGGGAAACGCACTGGCTAATCCCGCCAGCGGAGCCTGCAGCGCAACCTGCGCGTCCGCGCTTGCGTCGGTCAAGTCATACCCCCCGGAACCCGAAACCGTGAGCAACGGTTGATTTTGCGCGACGATTTGCACACGGTATTCGCTCAGCTTGAATTGCTTGAAGTCCGAGGCCCGGCCGTGCGCCTCTAAATTCACCGTTCCTTGGAATGTCTCATTGCCGCCGAGCCGGGCCGTGAGGTTGTTGATTTGCGAATCCAGATCGAACAAAAACTGCTGGCCGCCTTTTTGCGCCGCCAGTTTCATTTTCAGATTCACGTTGCCGGCCGAGGCGGCATTGCCGAGGAAAGGCTGCCAGTCTGCCAGCTTCAAATCTGTCACGTCCAGGTCGAGCGCGGAATCGCCGACCCCGTTTGCGCCTTTCCCCCATGCCAGGTTCATTGGCTGGGACAGGCGCGCGGTCAGCAGGGGATTGCCGTTCTGTGTGCTGGTCAGAGTCAGTTTGTGCAGCAGCGCCGTCTGCGCCGCGTTATCCACCGTGACATCGTAATCCGCTCTGAAATCCAGTGTGGGCGTCGTCTGGCCCGCCCGGGTCAACCGGACGTTGTCGGCTTTGAAACTGCCGGTCGCGGCGATGGCCGCGCCGGATTTCGTCAATTCGATTTCGTTGGTGGAACTGATGGTCGTCGGGCCGAAATCAATTCCGCTGGCGGCTCCGGCCAGATTCAACAGCCGCCGGTCAATGCCCAGCAATTTCACCTGCAACCGGCCTTCCATTTTCTCCATGTCCAACGGACCGTTGGCGG
>Ga0181532_10004774_pt1 | contig 11714 bp, 11 predicted proteins | sample PEATcosm2014_Bin_33_FD_119768 | JGI IMG/M metagenome (GOLD analysis project Ga0181532, IMG submission 119768) | Peatland microbial communities from MTU Mesocosm Facility, Houghton, MI, USA - PEATcosm2014_Bin11_30_metaG | ecosystem: Environmental > Terrestrial > Soil > Wetlands > Peat | place...
GCCACCGCCGTGGCGAGGTCGCTTTGCGCCTGGACGAATTCAGAGGCTTCCACGGTCGCGAGCGTCGCACCCTTGTTAACGGTATCGCCCAACCCGGCGACCACTCGGGTCACTCGCCCCGAGTAGGGTGAATACACCGGCGTCGTGCGATCGCCGTTGACGGCAATCTTCCCTTCGGTCAATTCCTCACTGACGAAGCCGTGCAGGCCCACGGTCTCGATGGTCAAGGTTTTCATCTGTTGGACGGTTGCGCGGAAAGTGCCCGGCGGGGATGCCTCGCCGGCCGGCGCCTCGCGCTTGCCGAAGACCTTGCCGCCCAACCAAAAGCCCAAAATCACCAAGATGACCGCCGCCAGTCCGACGGCCGCCGCCCGCAATTGGCGCTCTTTAGACCAGGCGCGCCGGTTGATCGCTTCCTGGCCGCTCGGCTGTGATCCAGGATCGTTCGGAACTTCGGTCATGCATGAACTCCATATACTCGCGCAGTCGAACGCCCGCGCCAATCGGTCACGCAGTGTGCCACAGCCGTTAAAAGGGGACGAGCGCGGCCGGACGCAGTCGATCCAATCTCTTGTCGAGCCGCTGTTTAAAAATCCATGGGCGCATGGCTGAACCTCGTTCGTGAACGAGATCCGATCATGTCCATGTCCCCAAACCAGGGATACTCGGAAGTTTCACAGTTCCCCGGCGACGCCTGCTTGACTCAGAATCGGTTCGATGGCATTCATTCAGAGACGACACGGTGTAACCGCGAGGCGGTTGATCTGCGCTGACGCGGCTTTGGCTGCTTCGGCCGGGGTTGCCGGTTGCGCCGTGGGACCGAATTTGCACATGCCGCAAGCGTCCAAGGATGCCGGCTACACCACCGCACCGTTGCCGCAGGCGACCGCGTCGGTGAACGTGCTCGCTGGCGATGCGCAGCGGTTCGTGAGCGGGCAGGACGTGTCGTTCAAATGGTGGGAAGCCTTCGGCAGCGCGGCATTGAACTCCCTAGTTGAGCTGGCATTTCGCGCCAACCTCACCATTAGCGCGGCGCAAGCGGCGCTGCGCCAGGCGCAAGAGCTGGTCTACGCGCAGCGCGGCTGCTTCTATCCCACGGTCGCCGCGAACTACGCCTTCGAGCGTCAGAAGCTGCCGGGCAACACGGCGACATCCTCGGCGCCGGGTGTGCAGGGCAACGGCCAGAACATCACCCCCCAGTGGTCCCGCCCAACCGGTGACCTATAACTTTCATACCGCAGAGTTGACGGTGGATTACACGCCGGATGTGTTTGGCGCCAATCGGCGCGAAGTCGAATCCTTGGACGCGCAAGCGCAGATGCAACGCTTTGAACTCGAAGCGACCTACGTCACGCTCGCCTTGAATGTCGCGGATACGCTGCACGCGATGCTCTCCGACGCCGACGCGCTGGCGGCCGCCATCGAGACGGAGCGGGCGGCCAAAGTAACTCTCGATCTGACGCATCAACGCATGCAGGACGGCTATACCGACTACCTCACCGACCATGCCGCGGGAATGGCGTACAGCCAAGCGGTGCTCGGCCTGGTGCAGGCTCAAGCGACTCGATTCGGCGACACAGCGGCGCTTAATCAGGCGCTCGGCGGCTGGCGGAATCGTCGTGGCGAACTCGCCTTGGCCAACGGCCGGGAATCGGAGTGAGGCGAATGTCCGTCGGGTCCTCGCAGCCCTCCCCGTGGTCTCGCAAGGCAAGAGGATACTATGTATCGAGGACAATTCGGAGGCGGCCACGCTGATAGCGGAGGATCTTCGGGAGCGTGGCTACGTCGTGACGATCGCGCGCGACGGCCACTCGGGCTTCATGGCGATATTGCAGGCCAGACCCGATCTCGTGCTGTGCGACGTCAACATGCCCGACATGGGGGGCTTTGAGGTGCTGGAGTCTTTGAGGGCGCTCGCGCCCACGTTTGGGCCCGTACCGTTCATTTTTCTGACGGCGAGCGCGGATCGCGACGCCGAATCGAAGGGGCGGCGGCTCAGAGCAGACGATTACCTCACCAAGTCCATCGATTTCGAACATCTCGCGGCCATTATCGCGCGCTTGAGCCAGGGACCGCGCCGCGAAATTTGGTATCGTCCCAACTTGGAGGAGGAACCGATCCCTGCGCAAGCCTCGTCCAGCCGCCTCATCGAGCCGTGAGATGCCCATGGACCATACATTTGATGCCACGCCGCCCTATCTTCCGTTGCCGCGGGCGGATCAGAAGACTCGTTCACCGCGTTGGACGCGATGGCTCAAGCCACACTCCCTGCGGCTACGCTTGTACTCGGTCGTTGCGCTGCTTTTCGTGCTGGTGATCGGGCTGGGCGCCCTTGGCTTCGCGCGGCTCAGCGACGTCAACCGGGCATCCGAGATCATTCGCAATCATTGGCTGCGCGACACGCGGATTCTCGGTGACCTCAGCAACTATATGTCGGACTATCGCGCTGCGGAAGCCACGCAGCTGCTGTCCCCCACCCCGCTGGAATTTGCCGCCAACGAAAAGGCGATTGCCGCGCTGGACGCCACGGTGGCCGGCAGCCAACACGACTACGAAGCGAATCCTCAAGACGCATCGGAAACCTTGCTCTACGCGCAGTTTGCCGAGCAATGGGCCGCTTACAAGTCCGTTGCCGCCCAGGTGATCGCGCTCGCGCGCGCTGATCACGGATCCGAGGCCGTGAAATTGTACAATACGGATTCACGCCGGGCGTTCGATCTATCGAGCAATACGCTGAGCCGACTCACGGGTGAAACCGTTTCCAAAGCGCGCCAGGACAGCGATCGGGCGGCGCGTACTTACCAGCATGCTCGAACGATGATTGCGACAACCATGGTGCTGGCCACTTCACTGCTGTGCAGCGTGATCATTTACATCAGCCGCTGCATCTTGGCACCCTTGCTCAAGCTCGCGACCTGCATGCGCAGCCTGGCCGCTCACGACACGGAGATCTCCATCCCCGACGGCCAACGCGACGACGAGATCGGTGAGATGGCGCGCGCCGTCGCCGTATTCCGTGACGATGCCGTGACTCTCGTAAACAGTCAGCGTCGCTTGATCGAACAAGCCGCTGCGCTCGAGGAAGGGCTCGAGAACGAAAAGCGGCTGACGGCTCAGCAACGTGAATTCGTGTCGATGACGTCCCATGAATTCCGAACTCCTCTGAGTATCATCGACGGTCACGCGCAGCGCTTGATCAAGATGAGCGACAGGCTCGATCCACAGGATATCGCGGATCGGGGTGCGCGCATCCGCAATGCGGTGCAGCGAATCACGATCATCATGGACAGCTTGCTGGCCACATCGCGCGTTTTTGACGGACAAGTCGTGTTCCAACCGACGGCCGTCGATCCCGGGTCCCTTTTGCACGAGGTGTGTCAGGTGCATCGCGATGCGACCCGCGGCGTCGTCATCCGCGAGGAGTTTTCGGCGTTGCCGGCGACGATCAATGGTGATCCGAACCTGCTGTTTCATGCGTTCAGTAATCTGCTCTCGAATGCCATCAAGTATTCACCGGCAGGGAGCCCGATCGAAATCAGCGCCCGGCAGGAGCCGGGCCTCTTTGTCGTCCAGGTGCTCGACCACGGCATCGGCATCCCTGCACGCGATCGCAGCCGGCTATTCGAGCGCTATTTCCGCGGCAGCAATGCGACCGGCATAGCCGGCACCGGAGTCGGCCTGCATCTGGTGTCCATGGTGGTGAACCTGCATCACGGAGAAGTGTACGCGGAGAGTTTGGAGGGGGTGGGCTCGCGATTCATCGTGCGCCTTCCGCTCCGCACGTCGGCGTTCAGTGCGCCAGCAGGGAGCACGGGTGTTCCCCTACCAGCCTAGAAATCGACGGATAGGATCATAGAGATTCAGATGCTTTGGCGCCGTGTCCAGCAGACCTCGAAGCTCACGATTCAGGTCGTCGGTTTAGTTCTCTTGTGCGCAAGCGTGATCGTGGTCGCTTTACCGACGAAGTCCTGCGCCGAGACGACCGCGCCGCAGACCGAGCAATTGACCGCTTATGAACAGATCCAGCGCGGAGCCCAGCTTCGAGCGGATATTGACGCAGCTTACAAGAAACTACGGGCGTCTAAATCCCTAAAGAATAGCATCCATGATGGAAACGACGTCACTGCAATCGTTCTCAAGTACATCCCCGTCGGTATCTCGTTCGACGATGCGGAAGCAATACTCGAGGCGGCTGGCTGCACGGTTGGGCCTCCGATACAGGGGCACATATCTGCAAGAACTCTTATGACGGATCGCCTTTTCGCCCTCAAGCATGCGTTCGCCGTTGATCTGACGCCGCGAGTTCCCGGTGATTTCAGCGTCGTCGACAACGTCAGGGCAACAATTTATCTGGACTACGTGCCCAATGCAGACAGGCATTAGCCCTGCATTCGGGGAAGCAGAAGCGCGCTATTTGCGCACTTTTGGCGCTCCCGCAGACGGATGATTCAACCGGTACACCATATTCTTCAGTTCGGTGGGGTCGAGCTCTCCGTCTTTATTCTTGTCCGCAAAATCGAACTCCGCTTGCATATAACGCATGAATTCTTCTTTGGAAACCTTGCCGTTCTTGTCCGTGTCCATGAGCTGCAGAAGCTGCACGAGCGGAGTAAGTCCGGTCGCAAGTTTAGCGCTGGGAGCGGCGACCGGCGCATCGTCAGCTACTGCAATGGTTATGATGGAACCAGCTGCAAGAAAGACTGATGCCGCGACTATCGTTATAAATATCTTCGACATGCTGACCTGTCCTTTACGTCAACTTGATTCCTTGAGTTCGAGTGGAGCGCCATTATACTCCTAGAACTTGACCAGGATGCCGAACGACCACATGGACTCGCGCCTCACAAGATCCGGGTACCACACGCCGCCCTGACCGGCGCACGCGGTCTGCGCTTGCGACAAGCTACCGGCTCCGTATCCGGAACTTGCGCCGTTATTGCACGCGTAGTCTTGCGGCGAGCCGTTGTTGCCGTAGGGAGGCGTCACGCCGCCCGGTCCTGCGAAGTAGGGAACGCTCGAATGGCGATATCCCACTTCCGTCCACCAGGTGATCCAGTCACTGGGCATGTACTGGAAATTGATGGTGGAATCCCACTGGCGCAGCGTCTGCCCCGGAAGCTCCGAGAAGTACGGCGTACCGGTTGAGGCCGTCGCTCCGTTGATCGGCGGCAGCAGGGTCAGGTAGCGGCCCGGATTGCTCATCGCGCCGCCGCCAAACGTGACAGCCCAAAGGTCGTGGTTAAACCAGTAACGGTCGTAGAGCATCCAGCCGAGAAAATCGCTTTTGTTCGGCCCGCTCGAGCAGGCGACACCGCCGCCGTACTGGCAACCCGCATCTATCGTGAGTGAGAATGCCGCCTTGGACACACCTCTGCCGTTAATTTTGTTATCGTAGTATTTCACCTCGATGCTATCGTCAGTGTGAATACGAGTGATGCGTGCGTAATTGACCGGAACGCCATTGACGACATTGACCGGCACGCCATTGACGGTGGCAGGGTAATTCGCTAGGTTGTCCTGACCGATGCCATAATTATTGAACACCAGCTTAAGATTTTCGTTCGGCAACCACAGGATCTGTCCTCCGACGCCCGGATGGGAATTGAACTTGGCGTAGGACGCCCAGCCGTTGATGATCCAGGGCTCGATCTTTAGCTTGTTGGTCGGGAACCACTGGATTCTCAAACCATTGAAGACCCAGGGCGTGTTGGAAGACACGTAAGAGGGCTGATAAGTCCAGTTGTCATAGTTATAGAAACTGAACAGCCCGATGTACGAGGCGAAAATTCCGGCATCGACATTGAGTCCATGGTTCACATCCCAGTGATAGCCGGCGTTCGCTTCGGCGACGTAGCGATATGCGTCCGGGAGGTCCCACTGGCCGACGCCGCCAATATTGCCGGAACTCGAGTCATTGCGCGGTATCGTTGTGGCAAACAACCCATACATGGAAAGGAAGCGAGCCTTGACGTTCTCCCAGTGGAAATCACCGCCAAAACTGATCTGCTCCAGCTGGACTTCGCCTGCGCGAAACTCCTCGGTCGAGCCGACGATCGTGTGATCCACCGGGTGATTGAAATCGGTCACGTAGTAAGAATCGAAGCGTATGTCCGGCGTGAAAAACTTCGTATCGAACACCGGTGCATGGTTGCGTGGGTTGCCGTTCAGCCACGTGAAATCCGCATAGGCAAACGGGGTCTCGTTATCGACTTCGGGGCCGGGCTCGGGCGCCTGAAGGCCCAAAGGTACCGTCGCCACGAGCACCGGAGCCGGAGCTTTGGGCGCAGCTGCAAGCGCCGGACCCGTGACCGGTGCCGTTGCCGGAACATTCATCACAATGTCGTGCCGCGTCGCTTTGTTCGCAACGACTTCAAGCGAAGGCACCACCACGTCCGGGTAGCCATCCACCTGTGAAGTGATCGACCACGTGCCGGGCGGAAGATCGGCAAATGAATAAATGCCCTCGCTATTGGACACCGTTGCGCGAATGCCGCCCCCGCCCACTTTGATGGCCGTCACGGTCGCTTCTGCAACCGGGAGCATGGCGGAATTCTTGACGATCCCGACGATCGTTCCCGACGATACTTTGGCCACCGCGGCCGCGGATTCCTCGGCCAAGACTGCGGGCATCGAAAGCCCGGTCGCCACAACGGATATCAGAAAGCTTTGCAGGTACTGTTGGATCTTCATCTTATCCCTCATCGAACTCGCCTGAGCTTCAGCGAAATTCTTGGCCGCGGTGCGAAACGTCGACGACGGCGTCAGCTTACTGACGGCCGAGAGCGTGGCTAGACCAAAGGGTGTTAAAAAACGCATGCGGCGCGTGAGAAAGTTGTTAACTAGAGACCGGGCTCCGCAGAAGTTCCCGCTTTGCAGGGGGTACGGAGTCACCCCGCGTCGACCCAACTCACCAGATCCCGATTCGTCTGCACGCTTCTCTGGAAGCTGAATCCGATAATTGACACAGCCGGAAATATTTACTTCTTTTTAACGCGGCGGGTGCTACGGTCATCGCGTGTGACGCTGGGAGAATGCAAATCGCCATGAGCACGAGGCCCAAGAGAATCCTCTGTGTCGAGGACGACCGCGACACGGCATCATTGCTGTATGAGGAACTCGTCGATCGCGGATTCGCGGTTCAAGTAGCCTACAACGGCTTTGACGGTCTGGCGGCCATTCTCAGAGACCCCCCGGATCTCGTGCTTTCCGACATCTGCATGCCGGGGATGTCCGGATTCCAGCTGCTCGAGCGGCTCACGTCCATGGAGCCGCGTTTCGAGAGCATGCCCTTCGTTTTCCTCACCGCGTTGGGTGACCACGACAGTGAGCTCAAGGGGTGGCGGCTCGGCGCCGACGATTACCTCGTCAAGCCCGTGGACTTCGATGTGCTTGCCGCGCTAATTGCCGCGCGGCTCGCACGCGTCGCCCGCAGCGCGGTCTGGCCCAAACTCGTTGGCCTGCGTGAGCGCGAAGTCCAAGCGCTCACCTGGGCCGCACGCGGCAAGACATTTCAGGAAATCGGGACGATTCTGAGTTTGAGCAAGCGTACCGTCGAGTTTCATCTCGAAAACGCTCGCAGGAAACTCGGTGTCCCCACGCGCACGCAGGCTCTCATCAAAGCTGCCAGGGGACATCTGATCCAACCTTGAGTCACGTCGTCTTCAGCATCACGATGCCCTGTGGCGTGCATTGAGGAGATCCGTAACTCCGCGCAAAGTTGCCGCAGCATCGGCCTCGTCTCCCTGCGCGCACGCACGGAGCACCATCCGCAAATGCCGCTTCATCCAAAGCGCCTCCGCCGCGGTGTACTCCGAGCCGTCGTAGGCGAACATGCGCATTTGTCCCGCTTTGTCCGGGCGCAATGATTCAACAATCCGCTGCACGATCACGCACTGTTCGGTGAGTGCACGGCTGCAGTCGGCCTGCGCCTGAGTCGATGCTGCCAGCAGGTAGGTCAATCCGACGATAGAGGAAACAGTGCAGGTCATACAGATTCTCCGAAAATGAAAGCTTTCTTTCATCGTACGGAGACTCGCGCGCGCGCCAAGACCGACAGGCGTTAAAAAAAGCGGCGCTCAATTAGGTGAATTGCCGGCGTGAGGCTCGGCTTCCATGACGAGCCGGTAACCGACGCCTGGCTCGGTGAGGATATGGCGCGGGCTACTGGAGTCGACTTCAATTTTTCTGCGCAAACTTCCAATATAGACCCGCAACCCGCGCGAGCCGTCCCGATTCGGACCCCATACCTCGTTGACGATTGCCGCGTGCGTGACGATACGATCGCCGTGGCGCGCAAGTGTTTCCAGTATGCGGTGTTCGAGCGGTGTCAGGCGCACCTCGCTACCATCGCGCCGCTGGGCGACACGCCGGCCGAGATCGATCGAGACGTCGCCGAGTTCGAGTACGCCCATTGGCAGTTTGCCGCGCACGTGGCGCCGCACGACCGATCGCACGCGCGCCAGAAGCTCGGGCGCGCTGAACGGCTTAATGACGTAGTCGTCCGCGCCCTTCTCAAACGCCGCGAGACGCTCGGCTTCGGCAGTGCGCGCCGACAATACGATGATCGGAACCGGCGACCAGGCGCGAATGGCAGTAATGACGTTGATGCCGTCGCGATCGGGTAGACCGAGGTCGACCAACACGACATCCGCCTTGTGCAGCCGTGCGTCGTGCTCGCCGCGAGAGGCGGTATCGGCGATCACGACTCTAAAGCCGCTTGTCTCAAACAACATGCGGAGAACGTTCTGAATCGCCGTATCGTCCTCAACGATCAGAACAAGATGCATTGCCTCCGTCATGCGTGATTCATCGGCGGTTCATGCGGCGGCGGTTTGAGCGGCAGAGTAATCTCGAAGCGCGCTCCACCGGATGCGACGCGTACGGCGGATATGTCGCCCCCGTGCAACCGCGCCACCGCACGACAGATCGCAAGACCGAGACCGACGCCGACGACGTTGCTCTCGGATCGCCCGCGCTCGAACTTGTCGAATAGTCGTTCGGGATCGCCGGCTGGAAACCCGGGGCCGTTGTCTTCCACGCTGATCATTGCGTTGGCGTCGGCGATGCATGCTCCGATGACGATTGTCGTTTCCGAAGGGGTATATTTCACGCAATTTTCCACGAGATTGCTCAGCATCTGCACGATCAGGCTGCCTTCCACGAACAGCATCGGAAAATCAGGCGGTATATCCACGAGCAGCCGCCGGCACACCAGCCTGCCTTCGTTCTGCCGCAGCGTCATACCAATCAAGTCCTCCAGCAAATGACATTCACGCTTGACCTCAGGGGCTCCGGTTTCCAGGCGTATGAGTTCGAGAACATTTGACAAGAGTTCGGTCATATCGCGTGCCTTGTCCTCGATCAAGCGGCCGAGGGTCGTGCGCCGGTGCACATCCAGAGGAAAGCTCTCGTGCGCCATCATGCTGCCTGCGCCCGCGATTGCGGACAGTGGCGTACGCAGATCGTGCGATACGGAGGCAAGCAATGTGTTTCTGAGCGCTGCTCGCTCCGCGGTTAGGCGCGCGGCTTGCGCCGCGTCCGCGAGCCGCACGCGCTCGAGTGCCAGCGCGAGCTGGTTGGCGAGAGCCTCCAGAATACGGCTCTGCTCGGGCAACAGGGCACGCCTCGGGTCCGAAGGCCTCAGGACCAACACTCCCCGCACGTCCTGGCTACCGATCAGCGGCAGATACATGAACCGTTCGGCAGGGAAATGCTCGGAGCCGAGACCCGCGCGCCACTGATGCTCCACGACCCACTGGCAAATCGCCCTGTCCGGCGACCGCTTGCCGGTCGCTCGCGAATTGCGCAAGTGCCCCTGCTCGTCGCGCACCAGAACCAATGCCGAACCATGCGACAGTTCGGCGATGTGACGCTCTGCCACCATCACCATCGTGTCGGCATCGCGAGTGACCGTGAGCTCGCGGGTCATCGCATACAGCGCCGCCGTTCTGCGTTCGCGAGCAGCCGCCGCCACGGTTTGGTGCCGCACGGCAGCAACCAGGTTGGCGATAATGATCGCCACCGCCAGCATCACGCCGAAGGTGACGAAGTAATGCGGATCGGACACGAAGAAGCTGAAACGCGGCGCGACGAAGAAGTAGTCGAATGCCGCAACATTGGCCAGGGAAGTGAAAACTGCCGGGCCGCGGCCGAGACGCAGAGCCGCGAACGTGGCGCCCAGCAAGTAAACCATGGCCATGTCTATCAAATCGAAATGGTCGAGCATCGGCAACGTGATGGCCGTGCACAGTCCGGTCAGGCCAAGCGCGGCGACGTAAGACAACAGCCACTTCGTCTCCACAGTGCGCGCGCTCGCCAGACCGTCGCCATCGCCATCGGCGATGCTGCGCTTTTCACGGGCGATCACGACTAAGTCGGCCTCGATACAGTTGCGCAAGAATACAGCCGCCGTGGAGCGGCGCAACGGGCGCCACCCGATGCGCCGGCGCGAGGCTCCCATGAGGATGGTTCCCGCACCGTGCGATCTCGCGTATTCCTGTAGCGCATCCGGCGGCGAGGCGGCCACGAGCGTTGCTGTCGTTGCGCCGAGCGATTCGGCGAGGCGGCTCCACTCGATGGGCGAGTCCGGCTGCGGCCGCGATTTGCCGAGGAACCCGGGTTGTTCAACGCACACCACTGTCCAATCCGCACTCATCCCCTTGGCCAAGCGGTGGGCTGCTCTCACCAGCTGCTCCGCTTGATCGGCGTCTTCATCCGGTGCGATCGCCACAACCACGTGCTCGCGGGCATCAAGCGCCGCAGGAGCGGCGCAATCCATTGAATCCGCTTGGCCGCCGACAGCGATTGAATTGGTGCGTGTCTCGGTGGCATCGTCGGCGCCGGGTGCCGATCGGCGATCAGGAAAATAGGCGATGTTCATGATGCAGTTCGTCGGCAAGCGCCGGCAAGCTCAATGACATGAGTCCGATGGCGATGATTCCCGGGATCGAACAAAAGCAAATTTTCAGCATTACAAACGCTCCATTACGCACATCCTCCGCTTTGGCAAACTCCGTAGGGCAAGCGGCACGGCAACCAACGATAGACGGGGCGGTGTGAAATCAGTGTGAAAAAAAAGCGCTCCCGTGGGTGTCACCAGCGAAAACAATTCTTATTAAGGAATGTCTGCGCCGCGCTACCACAGCGCAATCGCGAGCGTTCGCAAATCGTTCGAGCGAACAGGACAGTCAGCGTCAAAAGACCGTCGCCTTTGCGTACCTAGAATTTGACCAGGACTCCAGCCCCCCAGATCAGTTCGCGCGTGCGAAGGTCCGGAAACCAGTCACCCGCGTCGCACTGGCCGGTGACGGCATTGGCACCGCCACCGACACAGCTTCCAGGCGAGCCGTTATTGCCGCCGGGAGGCGTCACACCGCCCCCTCCCGACCAGTAGGGCACGTCCGAATGCCGAAACGTCCCTTCGGTCCACCAGGTAATCCAGTCTTTCGGCATGTACTGGAAGTTGAGCTGCGAGTCCCATTGATAGAGCTTTTGTCCGGGCTGCTGAGTGAAGTACGGTGAACCGGTTGCGGCCGTTGCTCCATTGATGGGCGGAGTCAGGGCCAGATAACGGCCCGGATTGTTCATGAATCCGCCGCCAAGCGTCACCGCGTACAGATCGTTGTGGAACCAGGTACGGTCGTAGGCCATCATGCCGACAAAATTTTCCTTGTTCGGCCCGCCCGTGCAGTGCACTCCGCCGCCGTACTCGCAAC
>Ga0181532_10004775_pt1 | contig 11713 bp, 9 predicted proteins | sample PEATcosm2014_Bin_33_FD_119768 | JGI IMG/M metagenome (GOLD analysis project Ga0181532, IMG submission 119768) | Peatland microbial communities from MTU Mesocosm Facility, Houghton, MI, USA - PEATcosm2014_Bin11_30_metaG | ecosystem: Environmental > Terrestrial > Soil > Wetlands > Peat | place...
GACCAAGCTCTATTTCGTCAGTGCCCGCGGCGGCTCGAAGGAAATCTGGCAGATGGATTACGATGGCGCCGGCCAGAAGCAACTGACACGTCTGGGATCGATTGCGCTGTCGCCGCACGTCTCGCCGGATGGTTCGCGTGTGGCGTTCTCCGGAGTGACCAAAGATGGTTGGCAGATCCTGATGTACTCGCTCGAACTCGGCCGGCTGGTCAGCTTCCCCCATTTCGGAGGCGATAATTATTCGCCGGCGTGGTCGTCGGACGGACAGAACATTGCGTTTTCGTCGTCGCGCACCGGCAATACCGAGATCTACGCGGTGAATTCACTGGGGGCCAGTGTCCACCGATTAACGGAGAGCAAAGGTCCCGACGTTTCGCCGGTCTGGAACCCGAAGACGAATGCGCAGATCGCGTGGGTGAGCGGGCGAACCGGGCTGCCGCAGATTTACACCATGGCGTCGGACGGGACCAACGTGGGCCGCATGACAGACCAGGGATATGCGGTGTCGCCGTCGTGGTCGCCGAACGGGCAGTTCCTGGCCTTCGCCTGGGTGCGGCACTATGGGCCTGGCGCGCCCGGTGCGAGTGACATCTACATCATGGACGTCGCCAGCAAGCAATGGGCGCAGCTGACGCATGACGGCGGACGTAACGATTTTCCCTCGTGGTCACCGGATGGGCGGCACATCGTGTTTCAGTCCAACCGCACCGGCAAGGTGCAGATCTGGACGATGCTGGCGGACGGTAGCCAACAGCGGCAACTGACGACGTCGGGGGAGAATTCGCAACCGAACTGGAGCTTCAAGTAAGCGGGGATGCATTCTAACGAGCGTTCGTTATTTGTTCCACGTGGAACAATTTCGGTTGCCAATTAAGGGTCTTATTAACAATGGGTTACACATGCGATCGGGACAGGACGGGCGGCAGGAGGAGCACACTTCGGCCCAGTCATGACTACTGCGAGTGCTCTCGCGTTGAAACGGAGGAGAAAGTTGAAGCAAACACGGAGTGAATGGAGCAAGATCACGATTGCGTTGGCCGTCGTTCTGATGGTGAGTGCCTGCGGTAAGAAGGCGCCGCCACCGCCTCCGCCGCCACCACCGCCTCCGGCTCCGGCGCCGACTGCCTCCTTGACCGCCAATCCCAACAGCATTGCTGCCGGGCAATCGACGACCTTGATCTGGAAGACCGACTATGCCACCGATATCAGCATCGATTCGATGGGCAAGGTCGATCCCAGCGGTTCGCGCACGGTGATGCCGGCCGAGTCGACAACCTATCGCCTGATTGCGAGGAACGACAGCGGCACCCAGGAAGCGACGGCGCGAGTCACGGTGACGCAAGCTGCCGCACCTCCGCCGCAGACGTCTTCCGATCAGACGGCAGCGCAGTTGTTCGCGCAAAGTATGAAGGACGTGTTCTTCGACTACGACAGCTATGATGTCTCGCAGCAGTATCAGCAGGTGCTGCAGGCCGACGCGCGTTTCCTGCAGCAGCATCCCAACATGAAGTTCATCATCGAGGGACACTGCGATGAGCGTGGTTCGACGGAGTACAACCTGGCGCTGGGCGACAATCGCGCCAACTCCACTAAGCAGGCGCTGATCTCGCTGGGGATTCCGGCAGACCGCATCCGCACCATCAGCTACGGCAAGGAGAAACCATTCTGCACCGAGAGCACAGAAGCTTGCTGGGCGCAAAACCGGCGAGCGCATTTTGCCTATCAGCGATAGAGCGGTGATAACGTGGGCGGCGAAATCGGTTGACGCCGCCCACGCGCTTCCCTCGCCGATGGTGACATCCTCGGCGTACCATAGTCTCTTCTAGGGTGGCGATTGAAATTCCTTCGTGGACATACTTTATGCAAATTCGTAACACCTTACTTTGGCTCGCAATTGCGGCCATGATGCTGGCGGCAGGAGTTCCCTGCTTTGCTGCGAACAAAGAGATCGTGCAACTGCAGACCCAGGTTCAATCGCTGCAAGACCAGGTGGCGCGCTTGCAGCAGTCCGTCGACATGAACATGGGCGTGATGAAGAACCTCATCGAGCAGAGCGCCGACAGCGTCAACAAAATGAACGCAACCGTCAACGACCTGCAAAACAAGATGCAGGGTCTGACTGCCGACAACAGCGGCAAGATCGATCAGCTCTCCACTCAGATCCAGTCGTTGCATGACTCGGTGGATGAGTTGAAGTCGCGTCTGGCGAAGGTCAGCAAGCAGCTCGACAACATGCAACAGGGCGGACAGAACCTGCCGGCAGGTCAGCCAGGCATGACTCCAGCGCCCAGTGGGGCTGCCGCCGCGCCACCGCCCGGGGGTGACGCCTCTGCTGCGCCTCCGGCGGATGTTCTCTACAACAACGCGCTGCGCGATTACAACTCCGGCAAGTACGATCTCTCCTCGCAGGAGTTCGGCGACTACATCCGGTACTACTCGAATACCGATCTTGCATCCAACGCACAGTTCTACATTGCCGACATCGAATATCGCCAGGGCAACTTCGAGGCGGCGGTGAAGGATTACGACAAAGTCCTGGAGCAATATCCGGGCGGGAGCAAGGCGGCTGCGGCGCAACTTAAGAAGGGCTACGCACTGCTGGAGTTGGGACAGCGCGACGCCGGGGTCCGTGAGTTGAACAGCCTGATCGCGCGCTATCCGCGCTCCATCGAAGCTTCGCAAGCCCGCGACCGGTTGCGCCGCCTCGGCGTGGCCAGCGGCAGCACCACCCACAAGCCGGCTCCGGCAACGCACTAGAGATAGCCACATCCACATAACGGATTTCGCGGGAATTCAGCCCGGGAAACATTGATTGTGTTGCCTCTTCCTGCGCACGTAAAATGGTGCCGCACGTAAACGCTGCGCTCCATGAAAACCAACATTACCTTGAAAACTGATTCCGCCTTGTTGCGCGAAGCTCGCACTTTAGCTGCCCAGGGCACGTCGATAAGCGCCTTGCTTGCCGGCCAGTTGCAGCAAGTAGTGCAGGGACGCACGCGTTACGATCAAGCCCGGCGGCGTGCGCTCGCCGTCTGCGAAAGGGATTCAATTTGCAATGGACTCGCTCACGCTCCCGGGATGAGATCCATGAGCGATAGATTTCTTGTGGACAAGAACATCCCCGCGCGCTACGACAATCCTCTGCTCGTCATCTCCTCCGCCGGAGATCCTCCTGTCATTCCCTGAGCCAGCACCAGTTCCCGAGTCTCGCTGCGGATCGTGGGCAGATGCATCCAGAACAGAATCGCTCCCGCCATGCAGGCCATTCCGCCCACTGCCACCGTCCAGGGTGCGCCCAGATGATGCGCTACCGTCCCCGCCGATAGCGCGCCGAACGGAGCCATTCCCATGAACATCATGGAATACACCGACATTATCCTGCCGCGCAACCGATCCGGGACCATGGACTGAACCAGGGTGTTGGACGAAGCCATCTGGCACATCATGAAGAAACCAACCGGCAATAGCAGCAACGTCGAGAGCCAGAAAATTCTGGAAAACGAGAACAGAATCAAGCTCAGCCCGAAGCCGCAGGCACACATCGCAATCACCTTTCCCAGTCCTCGGACACCCACGCGCGCTGCCAGGCTGGCTGCGCCCAGCAGCGCGCCCACACCGGTTGCGCCCATCAGGATTCCCAGTCCTTTCGCGCCCCCGTGCAAAATGTGATCTGCGAAGATCGGCATCAGCACCGTGTAAGGCATCCCCACGAAACTCACCAGGCCAAGCATCAGCAAGATGGCGCGAATCGGCCCGGTATTCCGCGCATAGGCGAAACCTTCCAGCACATTTTCCAGCGGCGAGCCTTGTGTCGCCAGCTTCGCCCGATGTTCAATGCGCATCAGCAACAGCCCGGCGATCACCGCAAGATAGCTGACTGAGTTCGCGAAGAAGCACCATCCCTCACCAATCGACGCGACCAGTATTCCCGCAATCGCCGGCCCGATAATGCGCGCTCCGTTGAACATGGAAGAGTTCAGCGCGATCGCATTCATGAGATCCTCGCGGCCCACCATGTCGATGAGGAACGCCTGCCGCGCGGGGATGTCGAACGCGTTCACCAACCCGAGACCGGACGCCAGCACCATGATCTGCCAGACGTGCACGCGATGAGTGAGCGTGAGCGCCGCCAGAATTCCCGCCAGTATCATCGACGTGATCTGTGTTGCGATGACCACACGTTGGCGATTATGACGGTCGGCAACGATACCGCCAACCGGCGCCATGATGAACACTGGAATTTGACTGGCGAAGCCGACCGCGCCCAACAGGAATGCCGAGCCGGTCATGCGATAGACCAGCCACGACTGCGCGACGGTTTGCATCCACGTACCGATCAGGGAGATCAACTGCCCGGCAAAGAACAACTGGAAGTTGCGATGCCGCAGCGCCCGCACCGCCAGCGACAGCTTCGATTCGCGCGACGCCGGCCGCACGAACTCCTGCTTCTCCTCTTTGACAAACTCCGGCTTCTCCTCTTTGAGGACAGAGTGCAGAGATTCGTGTTCAGATTGTTGGGATTTCTCGGCCATCGATTCTTTGATGCTCAGACCAAAGCCCGCTGTGCAAGCTTGGCGTGGCCCAAAGTCACGGCCACAATCCAGAATACTTCAACTGACGCCGGCGATGTCGGGTGCAAAATCTGGATTGCATGCAACCAGATGTCATCTGGCTGTGCTGATTCTGTTCCCTGTATCTGCTGATTCTGTTCCCTGGCTGTGCTGATTCTGTTCCCTGTATCTGCTGATTCTGTTCCCTGGCTGTGCTGATTCTGTTCCCGGGCTCTGTTGACTCTGTTCCCCGGCTCTGCTGATTCTGACTTTGAAGGGGCGCGGCTTCAGCCGCGCCATGTTGAACCCTTTATGTTTGTCATCACGAGCCGACTTTAGTCGGCGAGGGATCTGCTTTTCTCCGTATTCGGCAGTGGAACACGCACTCCCAAAATCGAGCGCCGTAGGCGCGAAATAATCTAGCCCAGCACGGAGCCGGAGGCGTAGTGCTGGGTTACGTGGGAAAAGTACCTGAGTCCCGTAGGGACGGCACAGTTCTCATACGGGCATCATTCCGCCGGTTGCAACAGAATCGCCCGCCGAATATCTTTCTAACTTGGCCAATCCGTCAACACCCAACGTCCCCGTCTCGCGCCGCTTCTTCCGTCGCGTCAAAGGGATTGTTCTGCGTCCCAGCGCAATCTACCGCCTCTACTTGCGAGCGAAGTTCGGAGCGACCAGCCTCTCGCAACCGCCCGGCCCGAACATCGCCAACGGAACTCTGAAGAACAAAGCAGAGTGGGAAGCGGCGCTGGCGAACGGAAAGCGGCTGCACGTTCCATTGCATCGCGGCGCCGAAAAAAACTGGGACCACCTCGCCGCGGTCACCACCATTCTCGCCAATACCGATCGCTCCGCCCGCATCCTCGATGCCGGAGCCGAAATCTACAGCAACGTTCTGCCGGCATTGTTTCTGTATGGATATCGCGAACTGTATGGCATCAACCTGGACTTTACCGCGCCCTCGCGCCGTGGGCCCATCCGTTACACGCCGGGCGACTTGACAGGCACCCCGTTCCCCGATGGCTTCTTCGACGCCATCACCTGCCTCAGCGTGATCGAACACGGCGTCCCGTTGCACGATTACTTCCGCGAGATGTATCGCCTGTTGAAGCCGCAAGGCCTGCTGATCACTTCAACCGACTACTACGCCGATCCCATCGACACGCAAGGCCACTTCGCTCACGGCACACCGATTAAGATTTTTTCCAGGCTGAAAATTGAGGCGGCTCTCGATCTGGCGCGATCAGTGGGATTCGAGACAACTGGAGCTGTTGATCTGGAGTGCGACGAAAAACCCATCCGGTGGGAGCCGTTCGGTCTGGATTACACATTCCTTCTCTTCACCCTGCGGAAGCCGAAGTAGAGCGACGATCAGTGCCCGAATTCCAGCACGGTCAAGCCTTCGAACTTTTGCGAGCGTGGCTCGCCAAAGATCCCCCGTAACTTTGATTCCATATCCGGCGTGTAGTCTCGCGGTGGGGTTCCGTCGCGCAGCATCACCCAGACGTGAGGAAACGCCCTGGGATCGCGGTCCAGAGGCTGCTCGAATTCTCGATAATCTGCGCCGCTGTCGTAGAAGCGTCCGAAGACGCGCAAAGCCGGAGCACCTGACCGATGCAGTTCGTAGTAATAATCGAAGCCCGGGCGCGAAAAGTTTGGATAGATCAAGACCGCATCGCCGGGTTGAGCGGCGGCCAGCACGGCTGCGGTGGCATTCCGCCAGTCTTCGCGCGGCTTTTGGTATCCCATGAAGATGTTCACAATGGAGCTGACACACAGCGCGACTACGAGCCAGAAGCCCACGTGATGTTTGGGTAACGCAATCATGCCGCGGGCGGCCAGCATAATGGTCGCCGGCAAACAGAAAATCATGTAGCGCTGCACAAACACCGGGTTGTGCAGCGAGATCAGGGCCATCAACAATACGGGCAGGGATGCCCACGAGACCAGCAGAGCGCCGCGCCAGAAAATCTCAGGTGCGCCCTTGCGGTCTCGCCAGATGGCCATCAATGCTGCAATCCACAAAATTCCAGAGAGCACCAGCTTCTCGCCTGCGCCTCCAAAAAACAATGCCAGATGCAGTAACTGTTTCGGCGTGGCTTGAGTCATCCACGGAAACGAGGTCGTGTGTGCCGGCACGCGCAGGACGAACGTCAGTCCAGGTGCGGCCAGCATCAGAAGCAGGCAGCCGTGGATTAGCATGCGCCGCCAGAGATCTGGCTTTCGCAGCACCAGCAGTGAACAACCCTGCGCCAGCAGCGCCAGGCAGGCGAACGAGTGTGAGTAGAAGGCGAGCGCGCTGCACAGCGTCCAGAGGAGCCAATCGCGCTCGCGGTTGGCTTCGACGGCGCGCACAAAAAACCATGCCGACGCCAGCACCAGCAGAATAGCCATCGTGTACGCGCGAGCTTCCTGCGAGTAGTACACGTGAGTGGGGCTGAACGCCAGCAACGCAGCCGAAGCCAGGGCCGCGGTCTCGCCGGCCAACCTGCGCGCCACGATGTAAATGAGTGGAATGGATGCGATGGCAAAGACGGCGGAGGGCAGACGTATCCAGGCCTCGCTCTGTCCCAGGTGCAGCCAGCCCCGCATCAGCAAGAAATAAGCACCCTGATAGCTGGCTTCGCCGTACCACCAGATGTGCTTGAACTGCGGCCACGGCAGACGGGCGATGGCGACCGTGGCCGGCTCATCAAGCCATAAACCCTTGGCGCCCAGATGCAGCAAACGCAATGCCGCCCCCGCAATTGTCAACAGAAGTAGTAGAAGTTTGCGGCCGCCAGGCGCTAGCCCGGATGCGGAGACAGCGACTTGCTTCGATGCAAACGGAGCGGCGGACCGCTCGCTGGCCGGCGGCATAGACACTGAGTTTATCAGCAGCGAAAGAGGCGGCTGCTCTAGCCCCAACTCAGCTGATATCCTCTTAGCGCGCATGCCTACATTTGCCGCGGTCGATATTGGTTCCAACTCGGTGAGGCTCAAGATCGCGAAGGTAGTACGCGGCCGCCTCGAGGAACTTCACGAAGAACGCGAGGTAACGCGCCTCGGCGAGAGCGTCTTCGCCAATGGCGCGCTCGACCCGCAGGCCATGGCGCACACCCTCCGGGTGCTGCGGCGCTTTCATCGCGCTGCGCAATCCTATGGCGCCGACCGCGTTCGCGTGGTTGCCACCAGCGCCCTGCGTGATGCCCGCAACAGCCGCGCCTTTCGCGATTGGGTACTTACCGCTACGGGATGGAAGGTCGTTGTCATCTCCGGTTTGGAAGAAGGCCGGCTTATTCACCTCGGAGTTCTGTCGGGCGCTCGGGTTTCGAAGAAGCGCGCGTTGCTGATCGACCTGGGCGGCGGCAGCTGCGAATTGACGCTCTCCATCTCAGGCCACATCGAGGACATGGTAAGCCTGCCCATCGGCGCGGTGCGTCTCACCCAGACCTTCCTGCACCACGATCCGCCGTGGCGAATTGAGTTGGAGCAGATGCGTGGCGTGATTCAGCGCGAGGTGACCCGCATCCAGAAACGCATCATCGGCGCCAAGCTACAGATGGCCCTGGCGACCTCGGGGACACCGGCCGCGCTATCGGGGCTCTACACCGCCAAGGTACGCGGCTACGATGAGAGCAAGCCGCACACCGTGCCGCAGGCAGCAGTAGCTTCGCTGCTGAAGGAACTGAGTCGCCGCAATCTTTCTCAACGGCGCGCCCTGCCCGGCATCGGCCCGCGCCGCGCCGAGATCATCGTTGCCGGCGCAATGGTTTTTGCCGAACTGATGCAGCTTTGCCAGTTGCGCAGCTTTCGCTATCTGCCGTTAGGTTTGCGCGACGGTCTGCTGGCGCAGATGATGGCCGACTATAACGCCAGCGCGGCCATGCGCGAACGCGTCGAGTCGGAACGTCACGACGCCTTGCTGACTGTAGCCAAGCACTATGGCGCTGACTTGCAATTTGCCCAACGCATTCGCGATTTGGCCTTGCAGCTCTTCCAGCGCCTGAAAGCCGTCCATCGATTGCCTGCCGAGTATGAAGATTGGCTGGAGGCCGCGGCCATGCTGCATGAGGTGGGCGCTTACATCAATCGCTCGGGTCGGCGCCGCCACACCTACTACGTCATTTCCAACTCCGAGCTGTTTGGTTACACGCCGCTGCAGCGCCGCATCATTGCTGCTGTCGCCCGTTACGTCGGCAAATCACTACCCACACCCAACGATCGCGTGATGAGCATCTTGCCCGGCGTTCACCAGATCCATGTTGCCAAGGCCGTCTCTTTACTGCGTCTCGCGAGAGCGCTTGATCAGGGACGCCGCGCGGCCGTAAGCCAGTTAAAGGTCCGTCTCCACCAGGATGGACAAGTGCGTTTGCTGCTGACTCCAAAACCGCCGGAAAGTATCGAGCTCGAGTTGTGGGCAGTGGAACAGGAAAAGGACTACTTCGAGACCGTCTTCGGACGCGAGTTGCTGGCCGAGGCTTGCTGAATCGAGCGCACAATCTTCGGCGGCATACACCACTTGAGCACGGCCGGTCGGCGTCCCACCTTCTCTACTTTTGCAATGGTGCCTTTCTTCATTTCGATCGCATGGGGGGCAGCCTCACCCGCCAGAAGTTTATTCACGAACTCTGTCATGCTGGGATTGTGGCCCACCACCAGGATCGCTTCCTTACGGCTGTGGCGGCGAAGCAATTCCTGGAACTGCTCGTAGGTGGCCTCCGACCGGAGCGCGGCGTCAGTAACGACCTTCTCTTCATAGCCGATCTCATTCGCCACAACCGTTGCGGTTTGCGTGGCCCGCCGCAGGGGGCTGGAGATGATGGCATCGACAGTCACATCTAGTGCCGCCAGGGCACGTCCCACATCGTGGGACTGCTCGATACCCAGCTTGTCCAGCGGCCGTTTTTCATCCTTGGCGGGATTTAGTTTTGCTTCGCCGGCGTTGGCGTGACGCAGAAAGTAGATATCCATAACGACTATTTTGCCCTAACTGGCCGTGCGACGGGACGCCGGCGAGACGCCGGCAATTCCGGAATCGAATCCAGCGTGACTTTGCCTTCCGAGAGCGCGATCAGAAATTCCTGTGCGTTAAATTGCGCCACGCGCTTCGACACGCGAGAGCGCACGGCATCAGCGCACACATAGCTGCCGTCGGACTGAAGAATTCGGGCCTGCATCGTATCCGCCAGGTATGCCTCCAGGATCTCCCCGCGAATCCGCTGCTTCAACATTACGTCCTTTATGGGAAACAGCACTTCCACGCGCTCATATAAATTGCGCGGCATCCAATCGGCGCTGCCAAGATAGACTTCGTCCTCGCCGCCATTGGCGAAGCAAAAGATCCGGCTGTGTTCCAGAAAGCGTCCGACGATGCTTCGCACTTTGATGTGATCGCTGACTCCGCGCACCCCGGGCCGCAGGCCACAAATGCCTCGCACAATCAGGTCGATCCTCGCTCCCGCCTGCGAGGCGCGGTAAAGCTCGCGAACAATGTTGCGATCGAGCAGCGAATTCATTTTGGCGATGATGCGCGCCGGCCGGCCGTGCCGCGCGTGATCGGCTTCGCGGGCAATCAGGTTGATCGTCCTCTCGGCCAGATTGATGGGCGCAACCAGCAGTGGATCGTAGCTTGGCCGCTCCGCGTAAGCGGTCAGAAAATTGAAAATGCCATGTACCGCCGATGTGGTCTCCGGGGCGGCGGTGAACAAACTCAAATCGGTGTAGTACGTCGCCGTAATCGAGTTGTAGTTGCCCGTCCCCAAGTGAGCGTACAGCCGCATCTCGCCGTCAGGATCTTTGCGCACCATCATCGCCAGCTTGCAGTGCGTCTTCAGGCCCACCAGGCCGTGGAACACCTGCACTCCCGCGTCTTCCAGGGAGCGCGCCCAGCGGATATTGCTGGCCTCGTCGAAGCGCGCCTTCACTTCCACGACTACCGTCACTTCTTTTCTGGCGGCAGCGTCGATCAGAGCTCTGACAATGGGGGAGTCCTCGCTTGTACGATATAACGTCTGCTTGATCGACAGTACATTGGGGTCCTCGGCGGCGGCCCGGATGAAGCCGACAACTGAGTTGTACGAGTCGTAAGGATGATGGAGCAGGATATCGCGATGCCGAATCTCTTCGAAGATGTCCTGCGATTTACGATTTAATTGCAAATCGCGCGCCACGAACGGCCGGAACTTCAAATCGGGGCGCGGCGTCTCGTCGTAAATATGAAACAGTCGCGACAGGTTTACCGGGCCATCGGTGCGATAGACCTGCCAATCTTCCATCTCGAAGTATCCGCGCAGGCGCTCGATCATCTCCGGCTTGGCATCCGCCTCAATCTCCAGGCGCACGGCATCGCCCTTGCGCCGGTTATGCAGCTCGGTGCGGACCGACTCCAGCAGATTGCGCGATTCCTCTTCCTGCAGATACAGGTTGCTGTTGCGCGTGACTCGAAACGCCGCCTCGGAAATGATCTCGTAGCCGCGATACATATCGACGGTGTGCGATGCGACTAAGTCGGCCAGAAAGATGTAATCTTCGCTGCCGTTGCGGCGCGGCAGCTTGATGAGCCGCGGCAGCACGCGTGGAACCGTCACCACGCCCATGTAGGTCGTCGATGCCCGGCGCCGGCGGCGCAACAGCAGCGCCTGGCACAGCGCCTTGTTGATCACGCGCGGAAACGGATGAGACGGATCGACCGTCACCGGAGTAAGCAGCGGGTCCAACTCCCGGTCGCAATAGTCGGTGACAAACGATCGCTGCTCTGGCGTGAGTTCTTTCATGCCGACCACGCGAATTCCCTCTCGCCCCAACTCCGGACGCAACTCGTGGTTCCAACAGCGATACTGGTCGCGCATGAATTCGTGCGTGAGTTGGGCGACAAGCTGGGCTTCCTGTTGCGGCGTGCGGCCATCGGGACCGGGTTCGGTCTGCCCGTCTTCCATCCGCTGGATGAGGCCGCCCACACGAATTTCGAAAAACTCGTCCAGATTGCGGGCTGTGATGGCGAGGAACTTCACCCGCTCCAGCAGCGGATTGCGCGGGTTCTCCGCCTCCTCAAGCACACGGCGATTGAACGCCAGCCAGGAGGCTTCGCGGTTCAAGACCAGGGAAGAATCATCCAGGGAACGTCTGACCATACGAGAGGACTGACCCCACTAAGCGCAAGTCCGACTATGTTACACGAA
>Ga0181532_10004777_pt1 | contig 11712 bp, 9 predicted proteins | sample PEATcosm2014_Bin_33_FD_119768 | JGI IMG/M metagenome (GOLD analysis project Ga0181532, IMG submission 119768) | Peatland microbial communities from MTU Mesocosm Facility, Houghton, MI, USA - PEATcosm2014_Bin11_30_metaG | ecosystem: Environmental > Terrestrial > Soil > Wetlands > Peat | place...
ATTATCGCCCTTTCCAGCCTCGGTGCGTCCAGGGCGATTCCGCAATACGCCTTCATTGGCGCATCCAAGGCCGCCCTCGAAGCCGTCGCCCGCAGTCTCGCGCAGGAACTCGGCGCGCGCGGCATCCGCGTCAACACTGTGAGCGCCGGTGTGGTGGATACCGACGCACTCAAGCACTTTCCGAACCGCGAGCAGTTGCTGGCTGAGTATGCGCGCCGCACGCCGGCTGGCCCCACGCTCACAGCCGAGGACGTGGCCAATGCCGTTTACTTGCTTTGCCTGCCGGAAGCCTCAATGATCACGGGGCATACTCTGGTTGTTGACGGCGGGTTCTGCATTTCCGGATGAAGACCCCCACCCTCACAGATGCGGGACTGACCGGTCGCGTGGCCCTGGTTACCGGGGGCAGCCGGGGCATTGGCCGTACGATTGTTGAAACCCTGGCCGGGGCGGGCATGACCGTCGCCTTCACGTACCGCGAAAACGCCGCCGCCGCCGCCGAGGTCATCGTTGGCGCCCCGCCATCCCTGGTTTTCGCGGAAGCGGTGGATGTGCGCGATGCCTCAGCCTGTGCGGCTTTTGCCGAGAAAGTCACCGAACGCACGGCGCGCATTGACGTGCTGGTCAACAATGCCGGCGTGATTCGGGATAATACGCTCGGACTGCTCGAGGACGATGACGTGCGGGTGGTGCTCGAAACGAATGTGATGGGGGCATTCAATATGACCCGGGCCATCGCTCCCTACATGATTTCCGCCCGGCGCGGGAAGATCATAAACGTCAGCTCCGTCGCCGGCGAAAAGGGCGGCCGGGGACAGACCAACTATGCTGCGAGCAAAGGCGCGCTCAACGCCTTTACCCGGGCACTCGCCGTCGAGCTCGCCCCCCGGGGCATCACGGTCAACGCCGTCGCGCCAGGCGTCATTGATACTGATCTTTCCCGCCCCGTGCGCGAACAGGCGGGAGACCAGGCGCTATCCCGCATCTTGCTCCGGCGGTTTGGTCGGCCTGAGGAAGTGGCTTACGCCGTCTGGTTTCTGGCGTCGCACTATGCCGACTACATCACGGGAGAAATTCTCCACGTAGATGGCGGATTTAAAATGGAATAACCACCAATGAAAGACAGCAACATCACCCAAGACGAAATAGCGGCCGTGTTCCCTAAAGTAGCGGAGACCATGGCCGATGCCATCAGTTGCGAGATCGAGAAGGTCAAACTCGATTCCTCGCTGATTGATGACCTGGGCGCGGAGTCCATTGACTTCGTGGACATCGTCTTCCGCCTGCAGCGGCTATTCAAGGTGAAGATTCCCCGCGGGAAGATAGTCGAGGAAGCGCGCGGCGTTTTGTCCGAGGCCGAGTTCGAAAAAGCGGGCGTGGTCTCGGACGCGGGGGTGGCGCAGTTGCGCGCCTTTCTCAACGAAGTGCCGGCAGAAAGGTTCAAGTCGCCGCTTCACGTGGCTGACATCCCGCGGCTGTTCACCGTGGAAACGTTCTGCAAGCTCGTGATCCGCCAGCAGCGCGCCGCCGCGCCAGCCGGCGGCCCTCCATCAGCGTGACCCGGGTTACCTCCCCCGCATGGACAGTCATTTCCGCGCTTTCTCGTTCGTGGACCGTATCACGCGCCTTGGACCGGGCGACTCCATCCGCGGGCAATACACTATTCCGCCGACGTTGGATGCTTTCCCCGCGTCGCTCGTGGCCGAGGCGGTGGGCCAGCTCGCCGCCTGGGCGGCCATGGCGACGGTGCGTTGTTCCCATCGTCCGGTGGCGGGCATCGCCGGCACGATCGAGCTGCTTTCTGCCGTCCACCCGGGCCAGGTGCTGGACTTGGCAGCAGAACTGGAATCGGTGGACACCGAGACGGTCGGCTACGGTGGCAGCGCGCACGCCGACGGCATCCCTGTCATTCGCCTCCTGGACTGTGTCGGACCCATGCTGCCGGTGGAGGACTTTGATGATCCGCAGTCCGTGCGCGATCGTTTGCCTTTCCTCCGCACGGTGGGCGCCGCCCCTGGCGGCTTTGACGGCTTGCCGGCTTTGGCGTTGGATCCCTGTGGCGGCGAAAGGGACCGGGTCGCGCGGGCGCGGCTGCACGTGCCGGCGGCGGCTCCTTTTTTTGCCGACCACTTCCCCCGCCGCCCGGTCTTTCCCGGGACCCTGCTCATGCATGCAAGCCTGCAGGCCGCAGCCCTGCTCGCCACCCCGGCGACCTCTGCCAACGGCGGCGCGTGGATGCCGCGCACCGTCTCGGATGTCAAACTGCGCACCTTCATTTCTCCCGGTGAAACCTTGAGCCTGGAGGCCAGACGGATCGGGCACTCCGATTCCTCCCTGGCCATCGCCGTCGAGTCGCGCATCAAGCAGCGCCTAGTGGGCAGCGCCGAGATCCTCTTCTGCCCGGCGCTCAATCTATGAAAGCACGCCGTCGCGTTGCCATTACCGGAATCGGGATGGTGACTCCGGTGGGACTGGACGCGCCCACCACGTGGGTGAACCTGGTCGCCGGGAAGAGTGGCGTGGACGAGATTCGCGGATTTGACGCCCGGGGTTTTCCGACCCGGATTGGCGCTGAGGTCAAGAACTTCGATCCAGCCCATGTCATTCGTGACCGCAAGCTTTTAAAGTTCGGCTCGCGCGCCCATGGGTTTGCGCTGGTGGCCGCCGAGGAGGCCATGAAGGACGCCGGTCTGCGGCCGGCGCCCATGACGGCAGCACGCTGGGGCTGCGCCGTGGGCGCGGGCATGATGGGCGTGTCCTTTGGCGAATTCCAGAAGGTGCATGCCGCTGCCGGGGCCGATGGCGAGTTTCACCCGGACGACCTGCTTGACCCCGAGTTCCCGGCTGACCCGGTTGGCTTCTGCCGCAGCCAAACCAACGCCGGCTTGGCCCTCCTGACCCGCCATTTCGGGATCCGCGGTTACGCGACTGCGGTGCATACAGCCTGCGCCTCCGGCGGCCAAGCGGTCGGTACTGCCCTCAAGGTGATGCGGCGCGGCCATGCGGATTTCATGCTGGCGGGCGGCTACGACTCCATGCTCAACCCGATTGGTCTTTCGGCGTTTTGCCTCCTGGGAGCACTCTCCGTTGATAATGACGCGCCCACACGGGCCAGTCGGCCCTTTGACGCCACGCGCAACGGCTTCGTCCTGGGAGAAGGCGCCGGCTTCCTGGTGCTCGAGGACTGGAGCGCCGCCCGCGCGCGTGGCGCCCGCATCTACGCCGAGCTGGCAGGCGACGGCAACTCGCTGAGCAGCTATCGAATTACCGATTCCCACCCGTCCGGTGACGGTCCCATTCAGGCAATGGGGCAGGCGTTGGCTGATGCCAGTATGGCACCCGGGGACATCGACTACGTGAATGCCCACGGCACCTCCACGTTGATGAACGACCGAAGCGAATGCGCCGCTTTACGTGTCGTCCTGGGCGACCACATCGGGCGCGTGGCGGTCAGTTCCACCAAAAGCTGCATGGGGCATCTGATTGCGGCAGCCGGCGCCGTCGAGGTCGCGGTATGCGCCCTGGGGATTCACCACAGCATCGCTCCTGTCAATGCCAACCTGACGAAATTCGATCCCGCCTGCGATGTCGCCATCGTGCGCGACCAATCCCGCCCGCTCCGCATCCGCGGCGCACTTTCGAACTCGCTCGGTTTTGGGGGCTCGAACAGTTGCCTGGCGCTCCGGCATCCCGGGGAGGTCGCGGCATGAGCTCTGCCCACCGCATCCTAATCACCGGGACCGGTGCCGTCTGCGGTGCCGGCCGCACGGTCGAGTCCATCTGGAACCTCATTCTTTCAGGAAAATCGGCCGTTGCTCCTGTCACGCAATGGGACGCCCAGCAATGGCCTGTCGGCGTGGCGGCCGAAGTTCCAGCTTCCGAGCTCCACGCGCTGGTTGAGGATCGCCGGCTCCAGAAAATGATCTCGCGCGCAGACCTTTTCGGCCTTTACGCCGCCGGCGAAGCCATCCGGGAGTCGGGGTTGGCCGCGCAGCGCGGCACGCTGGAGGCCCCCGCCGCCGCGCGGTTCAACGACCGCAGCGGTGTGTTTGCCGGCTCCGGCGGCGGAACCTTCCGTAGCACCTACGAGTTCTTTCCCCTGCTCACCCAGGCTGCGGGCGACCTGGTGGCCTTCGGCCGCGATCTGGAGACGGCCGTGGATCCCATGTGGCTGTTGCGGCAATTGCCCAATAATGTGGTCTGCCATCTCGGCATCCGCCATGGCTTCCGCGGGACCAACGCCTGCATCACCAATCAATGTGTTGGGGGTGCCATGGCCGTGGCCGAGGCCGCGGCGGCCCTCCGGGCCGGCGAAGCCGACCGCGCCGTGGCCGTTGGCCACGATGCTCCGATTGAGCCGGAAACCATGCTGCACTATCACAACCTGGGTCTGCTTGCCCCGCATGCCCTGCGTCCCTTCGACCGCTCTCGCGCCGGCACGATCTTCGGCGAAGGCGCCGCCGCCGTCATGCTCGAGACTCTCGCCAGCGCGCAGGCCCGCGGCGCTCCCGTTCTGGGTGAGTTGCTCGGCTCCGGCTGTGTGACCGAGGCAACAGGGATTCTCGATGTGCTCCCCGACGGCGAGGGTCTTGCCCGCGCCATCGAACTCGCCCTGGACGAGGCGGGTGTATCACCCGAGGAGGTGGGCATGGTAGTGGCGCACGGCAACGGCACCCAGGCCTCGGACGCGTCCGAAGTCGCCGCGCTCCGACGTGTGTTTGGACCCGCGCCGCCCCACGTCACCTCCTTCAAATGGGCCCTCGGCCACGCGATTGCGGCTTCGGCGACCCTCGATTTGGTCATGGCTTTGCGGGCGCTCCAACAAGGGGTCGTGCCAGGCATCGCCACCCTCGACGAGTTGGATCCGGCACTGGCCCCGTTCCCGGTCTCCCCAAATCATCAGCCGCTCCGCCGCGACCTCGCCCTCATTTGCTCCCGCGGCTTTGGCGGCATGAACGTAGCCCTCCTCCTGCGGGCGGGCTCTTTCCGCTCATGAGGGCCGCAACCGCCCGAACGCCCCGCTGCGGCCTGGACACGGTCGAGATACCGCGCATGCAGAACCTGCTCCGCGATCGCACCCCGGCGGAACTCTCCGAACTCTTCACCGCTCGTGAACTTGAAGAAGCGGGCACTGGCCCGGGGCGCGCCGCAAGTCTGGCTGCCCGCTTCGCAGCCAAGGAGGCCTGCGCCAAACTGTTCCCCCGGGAAACCGCTCTTGGCGGGGTTCACCCGGGAGATTTCAGTGTCGCCCGCGATGCTTACGGTGAACCCCAGGTATGCGTCGCCCCCAGGGCACAGGCTGTGCTGAACCGCCATCGCATCGCCGGCCTCCGGGTGTCGCTGACGCATACGGAGGCAATGGCTACTGCAATCGTCTGGGCTGACCCCAGGGAGACTCCCGTGCCCTGGTTCGGGGGGCTCCTCTACCATTTGCTGCCCTACCGTCGCGCCGTGGTCGTGGGCAACCTGCGGCGAGTCTTTGGCGATGTCCTGCCCGAGAACGAAATTGTCCGGCTCGCCAAGGCCTACTACGCCCACTATTTACGGTTTCTCCTCGAAATGCTTCGTCAGCCCTTCATGTCGGCAAAACGTCGAGACGCCTGGATCAAGGTGGAGAACATCGAATCGCCCCTCCGCGCGCACGCTCAGGGCAAGGGGGTTTTGCTGCTCACCGGTCATTTCGGCAATTTCGAAGTTGCTACGGTGGCGGCCGTCGCCAAGCTTCCACAATACCGCGGTCAGTTCCACTTCCTCCGCCGCCCGCTGAAACCGGCCTGGTTGAATGCTCTGGTCACCTGGCGCTTCCATCGGGCCGGCTTCGCCACCTTGTCCAAGCGGGGCTCGTTGGAGACCATCTTTGAAGTGCTGCGCGGCGGAGGCTTTATCGTCTTCGTCTTCGACCAGCACGCTTATCCCCCGGAGGGTATTGCAGTGGACTTTTTCGGCCATCCCGCCGGCACGTTTAAGAGCCTTGCCCTGCTGGCACTCGAAACCGGCGCGCCGGTCGTCCCGGCCTCGAGTTCGCGCGAACCCGATGGGTCGCACGTGATCCGCTTCGAAGAACCGCTGCCGCTCCTCGAGTGCGAGGATCCTGGCGAAGCGATCCGCCGCAATACGCGCGCCTACAACGCGGCCCTCGAGCGCATGCTATTGCGACATCCGGAACAGTGGATCTGGATGCATCGGCGATGGAAACTCCAAGCCTCGCCTCCCGCAGCTCCTGCGGCCTCTCTGGACTGACCTGGTTGGCGCCATACCGAACCCCAGGCCACTGTCGAGTGTCCAATCGCCAATTGCCCCTCGCCACTGGCCACTGGCGCCTGGCCACTTCCCACCCACCACCCGCCACCCGCCACTCCCTCCGTACTGCACCAAAGGACAATAGGCAGCCTCATCCCATCCACGCTAACCTCCCCCCCGAACTAGAAGAGCAGGCCCTATCAGCGATCAATAAGCAAAACAAAACAAACCAACAGGAATACAAATGAAAAGACAGATTAATCGAATAATGAATACATTCTTCGCGACGGTCCTGGCTGCCAGCGTTGCTGTCCCGGCCTTGGCCGAATCGAAGCACAAAATCGACGCGCGCGTCCGTGACCTGACCGATTACTTCGAAACGGTGCAGAAGGAGGCGGACAACGCCGTGCCGGCCGAAATTCTGAGCAAAGCGGGCGGTCTGATCATCATGCGCACGTACAAGGTCGGATTCATCTTCGGCGTGGCTGGCGGTCACGGGGTGGCCATCGTCAAGAACCAGACCACTGGCAAATGGGGCCCGGTCGGCTTTCTCAAAACTGGCGAAGGCAGCTTCGGCTTCCAGGCCGGCGGTCAACGGAGCGATATGATTGTGGTGCTGATGAACAGCGACAGCGTCAAGCTCCTGACCGATCCGAACTTGAAAATTGGTGTGGACGTGCGGGCCACAGTAGGACCGAAAAGTGCCGGGGACCAGGCCAACCTGAAGACCGACCAGACCCCGGTCCTGGTTTACAGCGATACGACAGGTGCTTACGGCGGCGCGTCTCTCCAGACCGGAGGCCTCTTCCCCGATTCGGGCGACAACAAGAAATACTACGGCAAAAAGCTCACCATGACCGAAATCCTCGTGGATGGGAAGGTGGAGCCTACGGAGGCAGCCAAGCTGCTCGCCAGCAAGATCGAAGAGTACGCCAAACCGGCCAAGAAGTAGATGCGGCGCACGCAGCACTCAACGGCCAGTCCGATGATGACCAACAAAAGGAAGGGAGAAACGTAGCTATGAGAACCAACCGAAAAGCATTCATTATCCTGCTGACCACCAGCATAGCTGTGCTCGCCTGGAAGGTCAGCGCACAGACCGTTGACGACGAGCTCCAGGTCGCCCGCAGCGCGCTCAAAGCCGACCGCAAGGCGACCGTGGCCGAGACGATGCAGTTCAGCGAGCAGGAAGCCCAAGCCTTCTGGCCGCTCTACGAAGAGTATCGGGCCAAAATGGACAAGTCGGCCGACGCCCTGGTCAAGCTGATCAAGGAGTACGCCCAATTGTATCCCGATGTTCCCGACGACCGGGCCGAGGTCATGCTCAAAGACCTTGGCCGCCTTCAGGAGGAGCGGGTGGAAACCAGGAATTCCTACCTCAAAAAGATGGGGAAGATCCTGTCGCCAGCCAAGACGCTGCGTTTCGCCCAGCTGGAAAGCCGGCTCGACCTGGCACTGCAGCTTGAAATGGCCTCTAAGATTCCGCTCGTCCCGATTGAGGGCCGCCTGACCGGCGAGTCAGCCAGTGCCGTCGCCGTCGCGGAGGGTGTTCCCGGGGCCAGCGCGGTGGAGACGCATCAATTGACCGCGACCGTTACCGCCATTGATAAGGCCACCCGCAAGGTGACCCTCCTGGGCCGGGACGGGATCAAGCAAACAGTCACAGTGGGGCCGGCGGCCATCAACTTCGCTCAGATACATGTTGGGGATCAGCTCAAGGTCACCGTGACCGAGTCGCTCGTCGTGTATGTGGCTGGCGAAGGCGAGACCCCGACTGACGGCGCGGTCGGGATGGTGGGACTGGCCCCCAAGGGTGCCAAGCCGGGCGGCATCATGGCTGCCACCACGCAGGTCACGGCCAAGATCACCGCTATAGACCTTGAGCACCGCAAGGCCACTCTCCAGTTCGAGGACGGCACAACCAGAACTGTCGCCGTCCGCCCGGACGTGGATCTGGGCAAGCGGAAGGTTGGCGAGACAGTGGTCATACGCGCCACCGAAGAGCTGGCGATCCGGGTAGAGAAACCGTAGCTGGCCGCGGGGCAGGTGAGGACCGACCTGTCACGAGTTACACATGAAGCCGTCCCTTGCTCTCATGAATCGGTTAGCTGCCGTTCTCATCTGGGAGGGCATGCTGGCGGCCACCGGTTGCACGCACCTCGGCCCCAAAACCGTGGCCGTGGACCGTTTCGACTACAGCACGGCCATCGCGGACTCGTGGAAACAGCAGACGCTCCTCAACATCGTTAAGCTGCGCTACATGGACTTGCCCATCTTCCTGGACGTGGCGTCCGTCGTCAGCGGCTACTCCATGCAAACGGGTGTCAGTGTCAACGGCACCCTGTCCTCCCAAAACGCGATCCAGGGCAACTACGCTTCGATCGGGGGACAAGCCATCTATACCGACCGGCCCACCATCACCTACGTGCCGCTGACCGGCGAAAAGTTCCTGCGCGGGCTCATCACCCCGATTGATCCGAAGAACATCTTCTTCATGCTCCAGTCCGGTTACTCCGCGGACTTCCTCCTGGGCCTGACCGTGGAGTCGCTCAACGGGGTGCGCAACCGCTCGACGACTGCTGGCGCGGTCCGGGACGCAGACCCGGAGTTTACCCGCGCGCTGGCCTTGCTGCGTGAGGTGCAGGCGGCTGGGGCGTTCGGGATGCGCGTCGAGGAGGACAAGGCCAAAGGCTCAACCGGTGTGGTGTTCTTCCGGCGCGACGACGTGCCCCCCGACATCGCCGAGAAGGGGGCGGAAATCCGGCGGTTGCTCAAGCTTCCGGTGGAGCCGCAGAAATTCGTGCTCACCTATTCGCCCGCGCGCGGGGCGGACAATGAACTCGCCGTCAACAGCCGCTCGATGCTGCAAATCATGCAGGCCTTTGCCAGCTATGTGGACGTGCCCCAGGCCCATCTCAAGGACTCCAGCGCCTGGCCCTCCCTTGAAAGCGCCCCCGCGGCGGAGGGCCGCCGGCCGGACGTGCGGATTCACAGCGGCAAGGAAAAGCCTGGGCATGCGTTCGCCGCCGTCCGTTATCGCGACTACTGGTTCTGGGTGGACGACGGCGACTTGCGAACGAAGCGCGCGCTCACCGCCGTCGTGTTCTTCTTCACGCTGGCAGAAACCGGCAGCACCGAGAGACTGCCGCTGATCACCATCCCGGCGCAATAGGCGTGTAGCACAAACCAAATGACTCACCCGATTGACTCGAGAAAGGACGAGAACATGAACACAACTGAACAGAACAGACTGGAAGAGGCTCGCGAGCAGAAAGCTCCCTGGAAGAAATGGGGGCCCTATCTCAGCGAACGACAGTGGGGCACGGTACGCGAAGACTACAGCGATAACGGCAACGCCTGGGAGTATTTCTCCCATGACCAGGCGCGTTCCCGCGCGTACCACTGGGGCGAAGATGGCCTGGCCGGCATCTCCGACGACCGCCAACGCCTCTGCTTCGCCATCTCCCTCTGGAATGGCAAAGATCCCATCCTCAAAGAACGCGCGTTCGGGCTGACGAACGGCGAGGGCAATCACGGCGAGGACCTCAAGGAGTACTACTTCTACCTCGACAGCACTCCGACCCACTCCTATCTGAAATACCTCTACAAGTATCCGCACGCCGCCTATCCGTATGAACAGTTGGTGGTGACCAATCGTGGCCGAAGCCGCCAGGAATTCGAATACGAACTGATCAACACCGGCGTCTTCGACGGGGACCGTTACTTCGACGTGTTCGTGGAATACGCCAAGGAATCGCCCGAGGATATCCTGATCCAAATCAGCGTCCACAACCGGGGTCCTGAACCCGCGGAAATCCACGTGCTACCGACGCTCTGGTTCCGCAACCGGTGGTCCTGGGGTCGGGATAACCCGCGGCCATCGCTTCAAGCTGCTGCGGGCAAGGCCGCCGTGGTGAAGGCGAGCGAAGCCGAGCTGGGCGAGCGTTATCTCTATTGCGATGGCCAGACGTCACTGCTCTTCACGGAAAACGAAACCAACGCGAAGCGGCTCTTCGGCGGGCAGAACCGGACACCCTTCGTCAAGGACGGCATCAACAACTTCATCGTCCACGGGCAAACGGATTCCGTGAATCCGGAGCAGACCGGCACCAAGGCCGCGGCGCACTATCGCCTGACCGTCGCGGCGGGCAAGTGCGAGATCGTTCGACTGCGATTGAGCCCCGTAGCGCCGGGTGCCCTGGAGAAGACCTACGGGCAGGGCAGCGGCGCTTTCGGCAAACATTTCGACGAAGTCCTGCAGGCGCGCCGGCAGGAGGCGGATGAATTCTACGCCGGTGTCATCCCGCGCTCGCTGGATGCCGACGCGGCCAACGTCATGCGCCAGGCCCTGGCCGGGATGCTTTGGTCCAAGCAATTCTTTTATTACGACGTGAACCGCTGGCTCGAAGAGCGGGACTGCGATCCGTACCGTCGGTCGGGCAAGCGAGCGCCGCGCAATGAGCAGTGGCACCACATGTACAACGCCGACATCATCTCCATGCCGGACAAATGGGAGTACCCATGGTACGCCGCATGGGACCTCGCCTTCCATATCCTGCCGCTCACGCTGGTGGACGTGGATTTCGGCAAGCAGCAACTCGATTTGATGTTGAGTGAGAACTACCTCCACCCCAATGGCCAGATCCCGGCCTACGAATGGAACTTCGGCGACGTGAATCCGCCGGTACATCCCTGGGCCACCATCTTTACCTACCGCCTGGAAAGGGCGCGCACGGGCAAAGGTGACATCGCGTGGCTGGAGCGAAGCTTTCAGAAGCTGTTGCTCAACTTCACCTGGTGGCTCAATCGCAAGGATCGTTCGGGCAAAAACGCCTTCGAAGGCGGGTTCCTCGGCCTGGACAACATCGGCGTCTTTGACCGCAGTTCGCCGCTCCCCACCGGCGGTTACCTCGAACAGGCTGACGGCACGGCTTGGATGGCCCTCTTCAGCCTGAACATGCTCGAGATCGCCGTTGAGCTGGCGATAGAGGACGCGACTTACGCGGATATGGCGGTCAAGTTCATGCAACACTTCGTCTCGATTGCCTCGGCCACCATTCACGCGGGCGGCAACACGGGCATGTGGGACGAGGAGGACGGGTTCTTCTACGACGTGCTGCAATTGCCGGACGGCCAGGCCCAGCGCCTGAAGGTCCGCTCCATGGTGGGCCTGCTGCCGCTCTGTGCGGTCACGGTATTCGAGGGCGAATTTCGGAAGAAGCATCCGGAACTCATGAAGAGATTTCGGGGATTCATCGAGGCCCGCCCGGAGCTGGTCACCTTCATCCATGATCCGGGCAAAGAGCGCCACGCCGGCCGCCGGCTTGGTGCGATCATGGACGAAACCAAGCTCCGCCGCCTGCTGGCCAGGATGCTGGACGAAAATGAATTCCTCAGTCCCTACGGCATCCGGGCACTCTCGCGCTACCACGCGGAACATCCCTACGTGTTCAACGTGGGGGGCCAGGACTA
>Ga0181532_10004782_pt1 | contig 11699 bp, 10 predicted proteins | sample PEATcosm2014_Bin_33_FD_119768 | JGI IMG/M metagenome (GOLD analysis project Ga0181532, IMG submission 119768) | Peatland microbial communities from MTU Mesocosm Facility, Houghton, MI, USA - PEATcosm2014_Bin11_30_metaG | ecosystem: Environmental > Terrestrial > Soil > Wetlands > Peat | place...
ACGACCTTCGACAAGAACGATTTCCGCAATATCGTTCCGCGCTTTTCGGCGGAAGCCCGCAAAGCGAACCAGGCGCTGGTCGATTTGCTCGGGAAACTCGCGGCGCGCAAGCGCGTAACGCCCGCGCAGGTCGCTCTCGCATGGCTCCTGGCGCAGAAACCCTGGATCGTGCCCATTCCCGGCACGACCAAGCTGCACAGGCTTGAGGAAAACATCGGCGCTTCGAAGCTGTCTCTCGGCACCGATGATCTCAAGAAAATCGATGAGGCCCTGTCGCAGATCACGATTGAAGGCGAGCGCTATCCCGCTCATCTTCAGAAGCTGGTCGGGCGCTAAAGAGACCGGGCGAACAATGAACTTTACAGCACTAAGTGGAGAACCAGTCGTATGAAATACCGCAAACTCGCTAACACCGGCACAAGTGTGTCCAACCTCGCCCTCGGCGCCATGGACTTTGGAGCCAAGACCGGCGATTCCGAAGCCTTCGCAATCCTCGACAGGTTTATCGAAGCGGGAGGCAACTTGGTCGACACCGCCAATGTCTACGGAGGCGGCGAGTCAGAAAAACTGCTCGGACGATGGTTCGCCGACCGTCCCGCCGACGTCACCGACCGCGTCGTCCTGGCGACGAAGGCCCGCTTTGGGACCGGGCCTGATGTCAACGAAAACGGGTCCTCCCGTCGCAACCTGGACCGTGCCCTGACGGCGTCCCTGCGTCGTCTCGGGCGGGAAAAAATCGACCTCTACCAGCTACATGGCTGGGACCCACTGACCCCGATCGAAGAGACGCTTCGCTTTCTCGACGACGCCGTTCGCGCCGGCAAGGTCAACTACATCGGCTTATCAAACTTCACCGGCTGGCAAATGCAGCTCACCCTGTCGACCGCTGCGGCATTGGGCCTGCAAGCACCGGTGACGCTACAACCGCAATACAGCCTCGTCTGCCGTGAGATCGAGTACGAGATCATTCCCGCCGCTCTCCACAATCGGATCGGCTTGCTGCCCTGGTCGCCGCTGGCGAGTGGGTTCCTGACAGGTAAATACAAGCAAGGTGAAATGGCTGCCAGCGACAGCCGCGCGGCTTCCGGCGGACCGATGTACGCCCGGATAATGGGCAAATTCACATCCAAAGCGCAGAACTGGGCGACGCTTGACGTCGTGCGTGAGATTGCGGACTCACTGGGCGCAACTCCCAGCCAGGTCGCTCTCAGCTGGGTGACAAACCGACCCGGTGTCACTGCGCCGATTATCGGGGCCAGGACGCTTAAATACCTGGAGCACAATCTGGCTGGCGCTGACCTGGAATTGGGGGACAGCTTCACAGCCCGGCTTGATGAAGTCAGTGCGCCGACCCCAGACGAATATCCGTACGGCCCCTTCGGTGAGAAGCAGCGTGGCAGGTACGTCGAATCAAGCAAGCAAGCCATCATGGAGCTCTTCTAATACTTCGCTTAGGAACTCAAAGGAGCAACGAATGCAGAAACGCAAACTTGGAAAAAGCGGCCTCGAAGTCTCGGCAATAGGCCTGGGTTGCATGGGCCTGAATTATCACCGCGGCCCGGCTCCTGACAGGAAAGAGATGATCGCATTGGTCCGCGCCGCCGTCGAGCGCGGCGTCACGTTCTTCGACACCGCCGAGGTCTACGGCCCTTTCACGAACGAGGAACTGGTCGGCGAGGCGCTCGCGCCCGTGAAGAAAGGCATCGTCATTGCCACCAAGTTCGGCTTCGACCTTGGCACTGGCGGATCGGGCGCGCCCAATAGCCGGCCCGAACGCATCCGGCAGGTCGCCGAGGAGTCGCTGAAGCGGTTGCGGGTGGAGGCCATTGAACTCTTCTATCAACATCGCGTCGACCCCAATGTCCCTATCGAGGATGTCGCGGGCGCCGTGAAGGACCTGATCGCTCAAGGGAAGGTCAGGCATTTCGGATTAAGCGAGGCAGGCGCTTCCACCATCCGCCGCGCGCACGCTGTCCAGCCTGTCACGGCTGTCCAAAGCGAATATTCACTATGGTGGCGCGAGCCTGAGGCGGAAGTGCTGCCCGCATGCGAAGAGCTGGGAATCGGCTTTGTTCCCTTCAGTCCTTTGGGCAGAGGCTTTCTCACCGGCAAGATGGACGAAACCACGACCTTCGGCGGCAACGACAACCGCACTACATTGCCGCGGTTCACCCCAGAAGCGCTGAAGGCGAACCAGCCCCTGGTCCGCCTGCTGGAAGAGATCGGGCGCAAGAAGAACGCAACGACGGCGCAGATCGCGCTCGCCTGGCTGCTGGCCCAGAAGCCATGGATCGTTCCCATCCCTGGAACCACAAAGCTGCATCGCCTCGACGAAAATATCGGCGCTGCCGCTGTCGACCTTACGCAACAGGATCTTCGGGCCATCGGGGAGGCGGTCTCAAAGATCAGCGTGCTGGGAGACCGCTACCCCGCGACCCAGGCCGGGATGACCGGACGCTGACCCGCAAACTTAGATCAATAGAAGGAGTAAACCATGACTACGAATAAAGTTTGGCTCATCACGGGCGCCGGGCGCGGCATGGGCGTGGATATCGCCAAGGCAGCTTTGGCCCACGGCTTTAAAGTTGTCGCCACAGGCCGCAATACGGACAAGGTGACTCTCGCGGTCGGAAAATCTGCAGATCTCTTGGTCGCGAAACTGGACATAACGAAACCAGCGGACGCGGAATCAGCGGTTAAGGCCGCCGTTGACCGGTTCGGCCGCATAGACGTTCTCGTCAACAATGCTGCAAACTCTTGCGCCGGCTTCTTTGAAGAACTATGGCCGGAGCAAATGGAGCGGCAGTTGACCACCAGTCTACTCGGCCCCATGAACGTAACCCGAGCCGTCCTCCCGGTTATGCGCAAGCAGCGTTCATGCCTGATCATCACGGACACGCGCGCGTAGATTACGGCTTCTTCGCGCTGTTGAATCTCTGGACCCGATTCGTAGCTTGACTCTGTTTGTTTGGCCTTCCTCATCCGCCTTCTTTCGGAGCTGGATTTTTCCCGCTACCCTTCGGGCGCCCGCCCAATCTGCCCTCACTAACGGCACGGTGGAATCCCCCAGAAACCCAGTACGGAAGTACCGAAACACTATTCAATTTCCATACCAGCCGCGTCCGCCGCAACCGCCAGCGGCTGCATTGAAACGGCTCTATCGAAAACGCCGAGTTTCGCTACACCCCACCTTCTTGCATGGGGCGTTTCCGATAGAGTTCTAACGTATTTTGTCCACAACTCCCGTTTCGTGCGGCTGGAGCTGTTTCCTCGCCGAGCGCGTGAAGGCCAGGCCGTGCGCGCCGCGGGCGCCAACAACGGCGCCCGTGAAGACAGGTTGTCAACAGAACCCCATAGAGAGCTGATGTAAACGCCGACACCATTTTCCCAAACCAGCTTGCGGAATCCTGTAGAATGATGGTCGAAAGGGCGAGCTCGGGTGCGATCCGGCGAGCAGTTGGCTCGCGGACGACGGCTTGGCGCTACTGAAATGGATGTCCTCTGGCTGACGGCTGGCCTGGGCTGCGATGGAGAAACCATCTCCATCACGGCAGCTACTCAGCCCGGCCTGGAGGAACTGGTTTCCGGTGCGCTCCCTTGGGCACCTCCCATCAGGCTCCACAATCCCTTTCTTGCCTACGAAGCAGGCGACGATTTTCTGGCGCCGTTCCATCGCGCGGCTGAACGCAAACTGGCCCCGTTCATCCTGGTGGTGGAAGGCTCCATCCCGAACGAGGGCAACAAAGCGGAGGGCTACTGGGCGTCATTCGGCACCGATCCTAGAACGGGGCAGCCGATCCTAACATGCGATTGGATCGACCGGCTGGCTCCCCATGCGTGGGCAATCGTCGCCGCTGGAACGTGTGCAACCTACGGCGGCATACATGCCATGCAAGGCAATCCGACCGGAGCCATGGGGCTAGCGGATTATCTCGGCTGGCAGTGGAAATCGAATGCGGGCATTCCCATCGTCTGCATTCCCGGTTGTCCCGCTCAGCCCGACAATATGACCGAGACCCTCCTCTATCTTCTGCACCAGTTTGCAGGGCGCGCGCCCATGATCCCGCTCGACGATGCGCTCCGGCCCGCCTGGCTTTTCGGCGACACGGTGCACGAAGGATGCGATCGCGGCGGCTACTACGAGCAGGCGGAGTTTGCCGAAGAGTACGGCTCGCGGCAATGCATCGTGAAGTTGGGATGCTGGGGTCCGGTGGTGCAATGCAATGTGGGCAGGCGCGGATGGACCAACGGAATCGGGGGCTGCCCCAACGTCGGCGGTATCTGCATTGGCTGCACGATGCCCGGATTCCCCGACAAATTCATGCCGTTCATGAATCAGCCGCCGGGCTCTCTCCTTTCTTCCAACGCTGTCGCGACCTACGGCCGCGCGATCCACGCCCTGCGACGCTTCACGCAAGATTCGCTCAACAAAGAGCCAAGCTGGCGCCACCGGTAATGGCATGCGATTCCAGACCCCACAATCGGTGATGGATCGGCTGAATCCGGCAGATGCGGAAGAGATCCTGCATGCGCTGGCACGGGTGTTCCTGAATTCACCGGATGGCGAAACTCCCACCGTCGAATCTCAACTCCCCAATACCGAGCCGGTCAACCTCGAAGCCCAATACCGAACCCTGATCGAGCAGATCCCAGCTGTGGTGTTCATGGTTTACCTGGATCGCGGCGTGGGCGAAGCGTATGTCAGCCCGCAGATCGAGACGATTCTGGGTTTTTCGCGAGAGGAATGGCTGGAAGATCCGATTCGCTGGTACGAGAGGATTCATCCCGAGGACAAATCCCGCTGGAGCGCCGAGGCGGCCAAAATGTTTCTCTCCGGCGAGCCGCTGCGTTCCGTTTACCGCGTGACCGCCCGCAGCGGCGAGGTGGTCTCGTTCCGCTGTGAAGCCAAAATGGTCCGACACCCCAACGGCCGCCCCTGGTTCATCCACGGCGTCGGGTTCGACATCACCGACCTCAAGCGCGCCGAAGAGGCACTGCAGGAAGAACGCAACTTCGCCTCCGCGCTCGTCGATACGGTGGGCGCTTTGGTCCTGGTCCTCGACCCGCATGGGCGAATCGTGCGCTTCAATCGCGCGTGGCAGAAGAGTACCGGATATTCCGCCAGCGAGGTGATTGGCAAGAACGTTTGGGATCTGCTGGCAGCGCCTGAGGAGAGCGCCCGATTCCGTGAGATTTTCCAACAGGTGCGTGGGGGCCTGCTGGCGGGAGCTTATGAAAGCACATGGGAGACCTCGCAGGGTACACGCCGGGTGATTTCCTGGTCGAGCGCGACGCTTGCCGGCATGCGCGGCTCCCTGGAATATGTGATCCTCACGGGAATCGACGTCACCGAATCCAAGCGCCTCGAACGGACGATCCTCGATATCAGCGGCAGAGAACAGCGGCGCATCGGTCAGGACCTTCACGACGGGTTGGGCCAACACCTGACCGGCGTGGCCTTCATGAGCAAGGTGCTGGAGCAGAAACTGCGTGAAAAGGCGTTGCCGGAAGCCGCCGAGGCCGCCAAGATCGTCGCTCTGGTCAACCAGGCTATCGACAAGACGCGGGAACTGTCCCACGGTCTTTTGCCCGTGCTGTCGGATGCCCAGGGGCTGATGGCCGCACTCGAAAGGCTGGCATTTCAAGTTGAGGACTTGTTTCAGGTTTCCTGCGCCTTCGAATGCGACCGGCCGGTGTCGATTCGCGAGAGCGACGTCGCGACCCATCTGTATCATATCGCCCAGGAGGCCGTAAATAATGCGCTGAAACATGGGCGTCCCCGGCACATCGTGGTTCGCCTGCAGGGCGGCGACAGCCCCTTTCTGAGTGTCGAAAACGATGGCGCGGGGCTGCGTGAATCGGGGGCCTCCGGGCAGCCCGGTCAGGGAATGGGGCTGCTGATTATGACGTATCGCGCCAAGATGATCGGCGGCGCTTTGGAAGTTCGGTCCAACCCGGATGGAGGGGTGTTGGTCTGTTGCACATTTCCATCGGGAAATCTGGAATAGGAGGTGGGTTTATGACGCCGCAATACCGAGTCGTGTCGGCGGCGAAGAAGGCGACGGTTCTGCTGGTGGACGATCACCCGATCGTGCGTCAAGGTCTGACGCAACTCATCAACCAGGAGCCGGATTTGGCCGTCTGCGGGCAAGCCGAGGATGCGAATGGCGCATTCCATGCGATCGCTACTCACAGGCCCGATGTGGTTGTCCTCGATATTTCCCTCAACGGGCCTGACGGGCTTGCCGTGCTCAAGGACATTCGCCTGAGCCACGCAACCCTGCCGGTGCTGGTGCTTTCCATGCACGATGAGTCCCTTTACGCCGAACGCGTGCTGCGCGCCGGCGCCAATGGCTACATCATGAAGCAGGAGGCTACCGAAAGGGTGCTGGAGGCCATCCGCCGCATTCGGAACGGAGAAGTTTACGTGAGCGACCGGGTCGCCAGACGTTTACTGGCGCAAGTGGTCAGCAGTCCGGCCTCGGCAAAGTCGCCAATTGAAGCGCTGACGGACCGTGAGCTCGCCGTCTTCCGGCTCATTGGCAAGGGCCGCGGCACTCGCGAGATCGCCGACGAACTGCGCGTCAGCATCAAGACCGTCGAGTCCTACCAGGCTCACATCAAAGACAAGCTTTCCCTAAGAAACGCTCGCGAACTGTTCCAACACGCCTTCCAGTGGGTCACCCAGCAGGACGGCCTACAATGACACTCGGTTGACAGAACGTGGTTGGTGGGTCGGTTCCCCCAGACCCGCCGCGCCCCTGCTTGTCACGGCCCGACTTGGGGCTGGCGTAGACGCGGGCGTCGCCCACCCTCGGCGGCTCCCTAACGAGAGGCCTCCGCATGTGAGCCTCGATACTCAGGGAACCCCCGATCTACCAAATAGTAAGTGCCCCGCGTCGAGAAATGGCACCCGCCTGATTGAGCCTTCAGAGCGATCATTCTAAACTCAACACGGCTGGTAACTCAGAGGGATGTATTCGCGGACGAAAGTCCGCACAGGTTTGTGTTTTCCTGACTACTTCGCAAGGAGGGGACTGCCATGGCGGAGAAGCTTCCGTACGGCCGGGTAACTCAAAAGCCGTCACCGGTCCGTGATGTTCATATCGTTTGGATGACCGCGGGTCTGGGCTGTGACGGCGATTCCGTTTCCATCACCGCCGCCACACAACCCAGCGTGGAAGATGTTTTGCTCGACGCCATTCCGGGCCTGCCCAAAGTGCATCTGCACAATCCGGTGCTGGCCTACGAAAATGGCGGCGACTTCCTGGATTTCTGGTACAAAGCCGAAAAGGGCCAACTGGATCCTTTCGTACTGGTGGTGGAAGGTTCCATACCCAACGAAAAGATCAAGAGGGAGGGATATTGGGCGGCGCTCGGGACGGATCCCAGCAGCGGCCAGCCAATCCCCACGAATGATTGGATCGATCGTCTGGCGCCCAAGGCCATCGCCGTAATCGGCTGCGGAACCTGCGCCACGTACGGCGGCATTCACGCCATGTCGGGCAATCCGACCGGGGCCATGGGCCTCAATGATTATTTGGGCTGGGAGTGGCGCTCGAAGGCCGGGATCCCGGTTGTCAACGTTCCCGGTTGCCCCGTACAGCCCGACAACTTTATGGAGACGGTCTTGTACCTGCTTTATCAGGTTGCCGGGCTGGCCCCCATGATTCCGCTCGACGATGTCGGGCGCCCCGAGTGGCTGTTCGGCCGCACGGTTCACGACGGTTGCGACCGGGCGGCGTACTACGAGCAGGGCGACTTCGCCACGGAGTACGGATCGCCGAAGTGCATCGTCAAGCTAGGCTGCTGGGGGCCGGTGGTGAACTGCAATGTCCCCAAGCGCGGCTGGATGGCCGGCATCGGCGGCTGTCCCAACGTGGGCGGCATCTGCATCGGATGCACCATGCCTGGGTTCCCCGACAAGTTCATGCCATTTATGGACGAGCCGCCCGGCAGCAAACTATCCACGGGCGCGGTGGGCGTGTATGGCAGAGCCGTCAGCGCTTTGCGCTCGTTCACCAACGCCACTCTGAATGAGGAGCCGAAGTGGCGTCACCCGCGGGCTGAGCTGACCACCGGCTACCACTCCAGGAACTACTAAGAAGGAAGAGGAGCGAAGAACTATGAGCACAATCACCGCGCCGACATCTCAAACCCCCGGGGAAACCAGAAAACTGGTGGAGATGAACTGGGATCCGATCACCCGCATCGTGGGCAGCCTCGGGATCTTTACCAAAATCGACTTCGAGAACCGGCAGGTTGCCGAATGCCACAGCACTTCTTCCATCTTTCGCGGCTACAGCATTTTCATGAAGGGTAAAGACCCCCGCGACGCGCACTTCATCACCAGCCGAATCTGCGGTATCTGCGGCGACAACCACGCTACCTGCGCCACCTATGCACAGAACATGGCCTTCGGCATCAAGCCTCCTCCCATGGCCGAGTGGATCGTCAACCTGGGCGAAGCTGCGGAGTACATGTTCGACCACAACATCTTCCAGGACAACCTGGTGGGCGTCGACTTCTGCGAGCAGATGGTCAAAGAGACCAATCCGGGCGTTTACGCCAAGGCCGAGAAGACTTCAGCTCCCCATGCCAACGCGCACGGCTTCCGCACCATCGCGGATATCATGAAGGCGCTCAACCCCTTCACTGGGTCGTTCTATCGGGAAGCGCTGCAAATGAGCCGCATGACGCGCGAAATGTTCTGCCTGATGGAGGGCCGCCACGTCCATCCGTCGACGCTGTATCCCGGCGGCGTCGGAACAGTCCCCACCGTGCAACTCTTCACGGACTACCTGGTGCGCCTGATGAAGTACGTCGAGTTCATGAAGAGGGTGCTCCCGCTCCACGACGACCTGTTCGACTTCTTTTATGAGGCCCTCCCGGGCTATGAAAAGGTGGGACAGCGCCGTATTCTGCTGGGATGCTGGGGCTCGTTCAACAATCCCGACGTCTGCGACTACACGTACAAGAACATGACTGCGTGGGGTCGCGGCATGTTTGTAACGCCGGGTGTGGTAGTGGATGGCAAGCTGGTGACTACCGACTTGGTGGACATCAACCTGAACATCCGCATCCTGCTGGGCAGTTCCTACTACGACGGTTGGGAGAACGCCGAGACCTTCGTCCAAAAAGATCCGCTCGGCAATCCCGTAGATAAGAACCATCCCTGGAACCAGACCACCATTCCACGCCCGCAGAAGCGCGACTTCGGCGGCAAGTACACCTGGGTCATGTCGCCCCGTTGGTTCGACAAGCGGACCGGCGATCATCTGGCGCTCGATACCGGCGGCGGACCGATCGCCCGCCTCTGGGCTACCGCGCTCGCCGGGCTGGTAGATATCGGCTACATCAAGGCGACTGGCCACAGCGTCAAGATGTATCTGCCTAAGACGATGTCGCTGCCCGAAGTGGAATTCGAGTGGAAGATTCCCAAATGGAGCAACGCCATCGAACGCGACCGCGCACGCACCTACTTCCAGGTCTACGCTGCCTGTTGTGCGCTGCACTTTATGGAAAAGGCGATGGCCGAACTGCACGCCGGACACACCAAGACGTGGACCGATTTCAAGGTTCCCGACGAGGCTATCGGCTGCGGTTTCCATGAAGCCGTCCGCGGCGTGCTCTCGCATCACGTCGTCATCCGGGGCGGCAAGATCGCGAATTACCATCCCTATCCGCCGACGCCCTGGAACGCCAACCCGCGGGATGTCTACGGGACACCGGGGCCATACGAAGACGCCGTGCAGAACACGCCGATCTTCGAAGAGAACGGGCCGGACAAATTCAAAGGCATCGACATCATGCGCGCGGTCCGCAGCTTCGATCCCTGCCTGCCCTGCGGCGTCCACATGTACGTGGGCAACGGAAAGATGATCGAGCTGAATCACTCGCCGATGTTTGGGATGCAGCCGGATGAACCATGATCGATGAACAGAAGCTTCAGCATCGGATGCAGCGAATTGCCGAACTGGTCAGCAATCTGGACTCGGAGGGCGTAGCCCCGGGCGTAAGAGGGCTGGCGAAAGAACTGATCGAATCGGTGATGGATCTTCATGGGGAGGCGCTGGACCGGACATTACAGGTCCTGCGCGCAGCCGGGGAATCGGGCGAAAAACTGCTCGGCTCCCTGGCTGACGATCCTGTGGTGTCCAGCGTCCTGTTGCTCTACGGCTTGCACCCTCTGGATTTCGAAACGAGGGTGAAGCAGGCCATCGAGAGGGTTCGCCCCACGCTGCACAACTACGGGATACATGCGGAACTGATGACTACGAAGGGCGGAACTGTGCGCATCCGGCTGCATGGAGTCGATAGCTCATTCACCGCCCGAACGGTGAAATCGGCGGTGGAAGACGAACTGTACGCCGCCGCCCCGGATGCCGCGTCTCTGGTCGTCCTCGGGCTGGAGAAATTTGGCGCGCCGGATTTCGTACCGCTGGAAATGGTTGGTGCAGCCAGCGCAGGCAAGTCCGGCGACTGAAGGGACCATGACGGGGCAGCGGACACAGCCACCTCTGAACGCGTTTGGAGCTCTCCAGCGGTTTGCGCGGAGGCCGGCTCCCGAGGAGCGTTGCGAGCTGTGCGGCTCCGCGGTGGCACCCGACCATGAGCACCTGATGGAGGTGGACAAGCGGCGCCTGGTGTGCGCGTGCCAGGCGTGCGCCATCCTGTTCAGTGGACAAATGGGCCAGCGCTACAAGCGGGTGCCATCCCGTATCAGGCTTCTTCAGGGCTTCCGCTTGACCGACGCGCAGTGGGAAGACCTGCTCGTGCCAATCAACATGGCGTTTTTCTTCCAGCAGAGCGCGGACGGCAAGGTGGTGGCCATCTATCCCAGCCCTGCGGGCGCCACAGAGGCGCAATTGCCGCTCGACACCTGGCAGCAGATCGCCGCGGAAAATCCGGTATTGCAGTCGATGGAGCCGGATGTCGAAGCGCTGCTGGTGAATCGGCTGGGCGAGCAGCGCAGCTTCCCGTCGGCCCAGTATTTTGTGCTGCCGATCGATCGGTGTTTCAAGCTGGTGGGCCTGGTGCGCACGCACTGGCGCGGGCTTTCCGGCGGAGGCGAATTGTGGCAGGAACTGGCCCGCTACTTCGCAGAGTTGGAGGAGCATGGCGCCTGATCTCGATTTCCGGGTGGAGAGCGTAGCGCCCGTTCCATTCGCGGCGATTCCGCTGCTGGGCTTCCGCATCGCCGTCACGAATGGCAAACCCGAACAGGCGATCTACAGTGTCGCCTTGCGCGCGCAGATCCAGATCGAAGTGACTCGGCGCTCTTATAGCGCGGAAGACCAGGAGCGACTGCGCGATCTGTTCGACGCGCCCGAGCGTTGGGGCCAGACGCTGCGCAATATGCTGTGGACCAACGCCGCGACGACGGTGAACCCGTTTACCGGCGGCACTACGGTCGAATTGCAGGTGCCCTGCACGTTCGATTTCAACATCGCCGCCACCAAATATTTTCACGGCATCGAGAGCGGCGAGATCCCGCTCTGCCTTCTCTTCAGCGGCACGGTTTTCTACGACGGCGGCGATGGCGCACCTCAGGTGGCCCCCATCTCATGGAGTAAGGAGACGCGCTTCCGTCTGCCCGCCGGGACTTGGCGGGAAATGATGGAGACCTATTATCCCAACATCGCCTGGCTGTGTCTGCGGCGGGATGTTTTCGAGCGCTTGCATCAATATAAAATCCG
>Ga0181532_10004786_pt1 | contig 11692 bp, 14 predicted proteins | sample PEATcosm2014_Bin_33_FD_119768 | JGI IMG/M metagenome (GOLD analysis project Ga0181532, IMG submission 119768) | Peatland microbial communities from MTU Mesocosm Facility, Houghton, MI, USA - PEATcosm2014_Bin11_30_metaG | ecosystem: Environmental > Terrestrial > Soil > Wetlands > Peat | place...
AACCTGAGCAGCCGTTTTGCCTACCGCTATGCCCAGCTTGTCGAGGCTCTCGTGGTGGAAGGCGGCTCCGCCGAAGGCGCCCGCTACGTCCAAAGCTGGACCAATCCCGAGAGCCTGGCTGACGCCATTGAGGCCGAGCTGACGCACGTCCTCAAGCAGCAGGGTAACAAGACGCAGCGGGAGGCCCGCGAATTGGCGAAGCTCTGGCGAGACCGGCTCATCGGCGATGCCCCGGCGAACCCCGCGCTCTCGCCCCGCGACTTCCTCCACTTTTGGACCGCGTGGGCTTTCGTCAACCGGAACACGGACTCCGGCACAACCCCCGAACAATGAACCCTATCCTACTCGAACCCACCGACGTGTTGTTCTTCCGCGACGCCGTGCCTATGTCCGCAGGACAGGGCAAGGGCGCCGGTTGCAGGCTGCCTTTCCCCAGCACGTTGCACGAAGCACTGCGGACCAGCCTCCTTCTGGCGAGTGACAAGATCACGAGCGCCAAAGAGGTGCCTGGCCGCCCAAGCAAAGCGCCTCGGAAAGGTAATTGGCACGCGGAATCTCATGACACGGACATCCACATCGCCAGCAAGGCTTACTGTTCCCTCAGGACCGTGGGGCCGTTCCCGTGGACTGAGACAAAGGAGAAGCAGGACATACTCTTGCCTGTGCCACTCGACGTGGCTTGGGAAAGCGACCCGGGAACCGTACCAAACCAGCCGCCGCGTGCGTTGCGCCGCTTGCAACTCTTGAGGGACACCGCCGCCGCTTGGCCACCGCCCGCGCAAGAGCCGGAAACTGTTGTTCCGCCGTGCCTGCCCGTGGCCACCACCCCGCCGGACAAGCACGGTCAACTCCACGGCTGGTGGACCTCCGCTCAGTTCGCTGACTACCTCAAGGGCGAAACTGCCAATACGGACCACCGGTTCGATCCGTTCCCGACGGAAAGACTCTGGCAGCCGGAGCACCGCATTGGAGTGCAGATCAATCCCGGCACCCTCGCCGCGGAACACGGCCAACTCTATGCCGGCAGCTACCTCCGCGCCCACGCCTCCACGCGTTTTGTGATGCAAGCCGGCTTGAGCGATCCCCGCAACGGCGAGGCCGACGAATTGGACGGACTCCAATGGCTCCTGCTTGGGGGGGAGCAGCGGCTGGCCCGACTGTGGCACAAGGGGTTTCGTGATCCATTTGCCGATTTCGCCAAGCCGCCCGTAGCACCCGCCGGCGATGGCCCGTGCGTGCTTAAATGGGTAATGGTCACGGCAGCCATCTTCGCCCACGGCAGCCTACCGGGTTGGTGTTGGAACAACAGCGATGGAAGGCCCGCTGGCCAGGTCCGCCTCGGCGCCTCGGCCCGCAAATCTGAGCGCGCGGCGTTGCCCGGCCGCGCCCAACTCATTTCCTGGTGCCTGGGCAAACCCCTCACCGTCTCTGGCTGGGACTTCGTCGAACAGACCGCCAAGCCGACGCGCCTGGCGGTTCCGGCCGGATCGGTTTACTACTTCCTCTGCGAGGGCCGCGCCACCGCCGCCGCTTTGGCGAAGAAGCTTCACTGGCAGCCGCGCTCCGACTTCTACGGCGAAAAAGGCTGCGGCTATGGTCTGGTCAGCTTCGACGCGCAAATGCACCCCACGTCCCCGGACGTCTGCGCTTTGGCCAAAGAACTCTTTATCCAGTAAAACCAAACTATGACAACGAACATGAAGCAACATCTCCTGACTCTCTACACGCGCACCCCGCTGCACGTGGGGTCCGGCACATCGGTGGACGTGGTGGACCTGCCCATTATGCGCGAGCGCATTACCGGTTTCCCGCTCATCCCGGCCAGCAGCCTTAAAGGAGTGCTGCTCCAGCACGCCCGCGAGACGTTTGCAAACGGCCAGCACGCTCGCTCCAGCACTATCCCGGAAGAGGCGAAGATACTCTTTGGCGCCGCAGACACGGAAGGTGAAGGCGAGAACAGGAAACAGGTTTCCAACGCCGGCTGTGTCCAAATCATGGAGGCCAAGATCCTTGCCTTCCCCGTCCGCTCGCTCGCCGGGTGCTTTGCGTGGCTCACCTGCCCGGCGGCGTTAGAGCGGTTCCAGCGGGACACCGGCCTGCTGAAACACGCCGACGGCAAGCCCCTGCCAATTCCGCAACCACCCAAGGACACGGTCGTGGCCGGAAGGGAGCTGGTGGTGAACAAGCAGGTCGTGTTGGAAGAATACGCGTTGGATTTGCACCGCCCGCTCAGCCCTGCCGACGGCGACCGCAAACTCGTTGAGAAACTAAGCGGTCTTACCTGTGACCCGCTCTGGGCGGGCAAGCTCTCCACCCGCCTCGCTGTAGTCCACGATGAGAACTTCCAGCACTTCGTCACGACCTGCACTGAAGTCGTAGCTCGCATCGTCATCAACCCCGCCACGCGGACAAACGAGAACCTCTGGAACCAGGAGAACGTGCCCTGCGAAACAATGTTCTACAGCGTGCTCACCGTTCTGCCGCCGCGCCGCAACGGTGTGGAAGCCGGGTTCGACGCCAACGCCAAGCTCGCCGAGCTGCTGCCCGTTCAAAAGCCGCCTATTCTCCAGATTGGCGGCGACGAAACAACTGGTCACGGCCTTTGCGAGATCAAATGTGAGGAACTGAAGGAGGTGGCCAAGTGAAGACGCTAGCTCAAATCCGCGCCGCGAACGCGTTGCACCATCGGCAACTGGTGCAAACCGCGCTCAACCAGCCTGGGCAAGGAGATGCCCTGAGCGGCTTTCCCATGCTTATTAAGACCGACGGCCTTCTCGCTGCGCTCGCCTTCGCCACCGAGCAAAAGCGGAACCAACAAGGGCAGCTTGTGCCGAAGCATGCTGCGGACTCTGCCATCGCCTTTGCGATAGCCGCGCACCTGCGCCACAACCAAGGAGACGAACGCATTGCCATCACCAGCGCTCAGAACCCTGACACGTTGGTGGTTGAGTTGACTGGTGGTGACGCCGCGCAGCTTCGTCGTGCCACTGCGGAGGTTCTGGCCTTCCTCAATTACCTCAAACGCTTCGTCGCCTGACCTATGCTTGCCGTCCTTGAACCGGTGCGCGAGGCGTTGCAGAAGCGCGGGGCTTCCGATTCCTGGAACCTCCAACTGGACAAGTTGTCGTTCGAACGCGGCAGCGGCGATACCAGCGCCAAGAAGCTGTCACTCGATGCCGCCAGGCGCTCCTATGGCGACCCCCGCACCCAAGCGCACCTGACCGACGCCTGTGAACGACAGCGCGCGTTCCGTGCCTTGCTCCGCAGCCAGCACGGTGCGAACTACCGGGAAGCCACGCTCATCAACTCCACCCGGCTGTTGCTTCACCTTGGTCGGGCGTCCGTATTGGAGAATGTCGGACTTGCCTCGGAGCGTAGCACCGGTCTGCCGGTCATTCCCGGCACTGCGGTCAAAGGTATCCTCAGCACTTGGGCTTGCTGGGAGGCTAACCTTCTCGCTGATGGCGCGCTGCCGGAAGCCATTGCCAAGCGCGACCAGGATCGTGCCCGGTTCGCCGGCTTGGCCGAGCGCATCTTTGGCTCGAACGCGGAAAGTGGGTCCACGGCTGGCGGTGAGATCATCTTTGTTGGCGGCTTTCCCCTCACACCACCCAAGCTCGTGCTCGACATCCTAACGCCACACGAGCGCGGCAACCCGCTGCCGAATCCATTCCTGGCGCTCGACCCTGGGACCCGCTGGGTGTTCTCGCTCCTCGCCCGCCCGCGCTACGGCGATCCAGACAAGCTCTTGCAGCAAGCCGCCGAGTGGCTCAGCGAGGCCCTCACCCAAGTCGGTCTCGGCGCCAAGACGGCCGCGGGCTATGGACGCTTCCGTCCCCTGACTGCTGCCGAGACGGCGCAACTCGAGGCGGGACGGCAGGCTGACATCGCTGCTGATGCAGCGAAGCGAAAAGCCGCCGAACAGGAACAGGCACGCGTGGCGGCGGAAGAGGCCAAACGGGCTGCTGCCGAAGCCCTGGCCAAGCAGAAGGCTGAACGGCTGGCTCGCCTCTCACCCGAAGAACGCGCCTATGCTGAGTATGTAGATAGAGTCGCGGACTGGACTGCTCCCGCGCGTGAAATAGCCGCCAAGCCCGAAGCCGAGAAGCAGCACATTCTCCGCTTCTTCCGCACCTCAGAAGGCCAGGCATTGCTAAAGACGTGGACCAACGAAAAAGGCAAGAAGCGGATTCAAAACCTCAAGGACGCCGGCCTATGATTCTCCCAGCCGCGCCATACTCCTTCAAGCTGCTGACCGCCTGCTTCTGCGGCGGAGCGGACAACCAAACCGCCCCGGCGGAAATGCGCATCCCCTCTATCCGCGGGCAGGTGCGAGCGTGGCACCGTGAGCTCTCAGGGGCGGAGACGGTGAACCGCATCTGGGGCAGCACCGTTGGCGAAAGCGGTGCCAGCCGCGTGGCCTTGGTCTGGGATGCTTCTGTTCCGCCCCGGCAGGCTCATCCCAAGCCCCTCATTCTGCCCCACAAGAATCAGGGAGCGCGTCCGGCTTTGTCGGCTGGCCAGTCCTTCGCCCTGACACTCCAGCGTCTGGTCGGCTGCCCGACAGATGATTGGGCGGCCGCCCAGGACGCCATCAAACTCTGGCTTCTCATCGGCTGCCTTGGCCTCCGTGCTAACCGAGCCGCGGGAAGTGTATGGCCCCTTGATCCCAACCATGAGGGGAGGAAGTGGGTGCCGCAGACCCCCGAACAACTTGGGAAGACATTGCGGAGTCTTGGCTTTCGCTGGCCGGCGCAACTGGTTGATACCCCCGCTGGAACCAGCGCCGAACAACTGCGCGAATTGGCCTCGAACACGGTCAAGGGACATCCCGATCTCTTTGGCGAGATCAAGCCACACCGCATTCCTTCGCCTACCAAGTTCAAAGTCATCGAGCTCGCCGGCCAGCCTCGCTTGCTCGTCACCGCGCCGCCTCCGGTCAATCTGGCAGCAGTTCGAATCGCGCTTTCTGGCCCGAACAAGGCCGGTCAGTTTGCCTGGCAGCCGCTCTGATCCCAAGACACAGCGCATGCCGGCCCTCCTAATCCTCACCGTCGGCACCGGCACGGCGGGCAAGCATTCCGACGTGGCCACCGGCCTGGCGCACACGATTGACCTCACCGCCCCGAGACTCAAGCTTGCGGGCGGACCAAAACCTAGCTAACTTAGCTAAGTATGATTACTGTCAACATGCACGAAGCCAAGACCCGGCTCTCTGAGTTGGTCAAGGCGGTCGAGGAAAAGGGCGAAACCATTGTGCTCTGCCGCCACGGCAAGCCGGTGGCCGCGATCCGCAAAGCCGCCGGCGCGCGGGGACGGTTCAACCGCCTCAAACCGCACCCGGGCTTGAAGGTAACCCTCGCCCCCGGCTATGACCCCATTGAGCCCCTGGCAGAGGAGGAGTGGCCCTCCGAGTATCGGTGAACTGCCTGCTCGACACCTGCGCGCTGCTCTGGCTGGTCAACGGAGCGCCGGAGCTTAGCCCAGCCGCCCGGGCCGTTTGCGGGCAGGCGGGTGCCAACGTCTTCGTCTCCGCCATCAGCGCGTGGGAGTTGGCGCTCAAGCTGGCGCGCCGGAAGTTGCGCTTCCCCAAGGCCCTGCCCGACTGGTGGGCCAAGGCCATCTCGCGCCATCGCCTGGCTGAACTTCCTGTCAGCGCCAGCATTGCCATTCGCTCGGTTGGCCTGGAGCCGCTCCACGCCGATCCCGCCGACCGCGTCCTCATTGCCACGGCCCAGGAACACGGCCTGAACCTCCTGACCCCGGACCCGGTCATCGCCAAGTACTCCAACCTCAAGGTGCTATGGTAAGCGGGTCTGACCCAAACCCATTATGAAAACCCAACTCTGCCTCCTGAGCGGTGAAGTGATGCCCAACGTCATCGGCGTGCTCTACGACCGGCCCCAACGGGTCGTGCCAGTCGTCACCAAACAATCCGCCTCGCAGGTGCAGCACCTGCAAGCGGCACTGCGCGCGGCGGATTGTCCGGTGACGCTCGCAGAGGCGGTTACGGTGCTCCCTTATGACCTGGCCGACTGCCTGTCCGCCATCGGCAAGGCTGCCTCGCCGGCAGACGAGCTTACCATTAACTGGACTGGCGGCACCAAAATCATGAGTTTTGCCGCGCGGCATGTCGCCGAGAGCGCGCTAGCACGGGCGATCTACGTCAACACGGCCGACCTGCAACTGCTCATCGAAGAGGTCGCTGGAAAGAGCCCCGCACAGTCGGAGATGCTTGATTCGGCGGCGCTCGGTCTGAATACGCTGGTCCACATTCAGGCCGCCGGCCACGCGGTTGAGCACGGGGGCTCCTTAGGGGAATTCCGGGCTGCGCATACGCCCGCCCCGGAGTTGTGCGCGGCGGCGGAAGCAATCGTGGACGCCCAGGGCCGCGAGTGGCCGGACCTTTTCAGACTGGCGGAGGCGGCAGACAAGCACTACGCCCCGCGGCAACTCAGCCTGGGCCTGTTGCGGGCGCTCCAGGCCGCCAGGGTGATCCAACCTGCCTCCATTCCCGGCGCTTTCTTTCTCCATACCGAAACCCTGGGGCGGCCCTTCCACCGCAATTCTCCGCAGCAAGAAAACGCCAAGTTCATCAGGGGCGGCTACCTGGAAGTGTTCCTGTGGTCGCAACTGCAACAGCGCGGCGCTTTTGACGACGTTGCCTGGCACGTGACGCTGAATCCCGGCCAGCGGGGCCGCGTGAGCGAATTTGACGTGGTGGTGGCCAATGGCGGGCGCCTGCTCACCATTGAATCCAAAGGGCGCCTCGAACTTTCCGAACTCGCCGACCTGATCGAGGAACAATATGCGCGCTCCCGGCGCGTTGGCCGCCTCTTTGGCCGCTGGGTCGTCTATATCCATCAGTCCAAGGCGGAGTACCAGTCAGATAACGCTCCCAAGGTCATCGCCAGCCAGGAGGCCCGGGCCGCGGACTACGGCGGACGTTTGTTCTGGCATGATGACCTTGTGGACCTGCCGGTGCTGGTAGCCGAGTACCTTGATGAAGCAAAGCAAGCTCTATGACTGGCAACCGGGAACCGCGAATTGCGGCTTGCGGCTTGCGGATTTAAGCTCCCGACACATGCGCTCGCACGAGTGGATTGATGAACGCAGCCTGGCGTTGGACCGCCAGGTCGCTGCCAAGCTCCGAGCCGATCCGTCGCTTCTGGGGCGCGCCCGAACCACGCTGGACCGCTGGCTGGCGCAGCGGCCATCTGCGGTGCCACCTGCTCTGCGGGAGTGGCAGGAGATTCTCTCCCGCTGGCCGCTGGAGCGGATTCTGGAACTGCTGGCCAGCTCGGACGAAGACCCCCGCCGGCTGCGGCAATCCAGCCCCTTCTGCGGCATCCTCTCGCCCGAGGAGCGACTGGCCATTCTCAAGGAGTATGAATCGCACCGAGCTTGAGCATGTCATCCGCGCCGCCAGCGGCATCACCGGCCAGACCGACCTGGTGGTGGTCGGCAGCCAGGCGGTGCTGGCGCAGTTCCCGCAGGCGCCCGCAGCCCTGCTCGCCTCGATGGAGGCGGACATCTATCCCCGCCATCGCCCGGACCTCTCCATTCAGATTGACGGTGCGATTGGCGAGCGGTCCCTCTTCCATGAGACCTTCGGCTACTACGCCCACGGCGTGGATGAGACCACCGCCATCCTGCCGCCGGGCTGGCAGGACCGGCTCGTGCCCATCCGCAACGAGAACACCGGCGGCGCCACCGGCTGGTGCCTCGAAGTCCACGACCTGGCGGCCTCCAAACTGGTCGCCGGGCGCCAGAAAGACCTCGCCTTCGTCCGCCTGCTCCTGCGCGAGAACATGGTTTCGAGCAGCACCCTCGCTACCCGGGTCGAAGCGCTCCCCTTGCCCCCGGACCGCCTGGACCTCGCGCGCAGCCGCTTCCGCCGCTTGTCAGGCGGCCCCTGAACCCTGCCCATGTCCTCGCCCGACGTCCACCAACGTCCCCGCGCCTGACTTGTGCGCCAAACGCTGCTTTACTCACGCCATGAAACCTTCCCACTCAAAAACCAGCGCCCGCTCATCCGCGCTCAAGACCCCTTCCAAACCCTCAACCCTCAACCCTCAACCCTCAACCATCCTCCTGGCCGTCACCGGCGATTCCCCGGCCATCCTGACCGAGACCCTTTGGTGCCTGGCCACGCAAGCCGACGACCCTTTTGTGCCCCATGAAGTGCTGGCCATTACCACCACCCGCGGCGAGACCGCCCTGCGCCAGCAGTTGCTCACCGCGCCCAAGGGTTGGAACGGGCGCACCGTCTGGGACACCCTGGGCGATAGCCTGGCCGCCCGTGGCCTCCCCACCGAAGGCCGGCTCCAGTTCCGCGTCCGCCTCATCGAGCAGACCTCCCCAAGCCCCGGCCCGGTCCGGCAGTTGGAAGACATCCGCGACCGGGAGGAAAGCGAGGCCGCCGCGGACACGATTCTCCGTGTGGCGCAGGAAGCCGCCTTGCCCGAACACAACCGCGTGGTCGCCAGCGTCGCCGGGGGACGCAAAACTATGGGCGCACTGCTGTATGCCGTCATGTCGCTCGTCGGCAAGGAACATGACCGCGTTACCCATGTCCTGGTCAACCCGCCTTACGACACGCGGCTTGAGCCGATGTTCTACTTCCCGGTTCAGCCCGTTCAGGAGCTGCGCGATGCCAAGGGGAAGATCTTTCGCGCCGAGGATGCGAAGCTCGATCTGGCGGAGGTCCCGTTCGTGGTCTTACGCCACCGCTTCGGCGACCTGGCCAAACGGGAGGCCAGCTTCATGGCCCTGGTCCGCCGCCACAACGCTTCGTCCGGCGCGGTCGGGGCCGACATCACTCTGGACGTCGCCCGGGGGATGCTGGAGGTGGACGGCGCACACCTCACCCTTGCCCCGCATCACACCTTGCAGATCGAGTTCGTTCTGCGGCTGGCTCAGGCCGGACTTCAGCCCCGCGACCATGCCGAGGCCTGCGAGTTGTTCCGGCTCTGGCGCTCCTGCCTCACCGGGGAAACGGACCCTGCCGACCCAGCCAAGGCCGGCGCAAACCTGGTCGAACAGGTGGGTCAGTTGCCCAAGCCCCGCGCCGCCAGGTCTCTTACGGACGGCGACCGGAACTGGCTTAAGAACCTGACTGGCGACGACTACAAAGACCCGCTCAGCAAGGTGCGCATCTGGCTGCGCGAGCAGGGTTCGCGCTGGCAGATGGGCGCCGAGCGTGCCGCTTATGAGCTTCCCCCCGGCTCGCGCGTGACCATTCAGGCCTGAGCCTGCCGTACCCTACGCGATACCCTTCGCCGCACTGAGCACCCCCAGCGTCCTGAGCGCCGCCATAGCCACTCGCAAGCTGTGTACAAGGGATGTACGAAGGGTGCTCACCGGATGCTCACGTGCTGAACCTATGGGCATCCCTGGCGCATCCGGTGTGCTCCCCTTGTACATAGCGCGGGACAACGAAGAACTTGCCTCGGCGGGGGCAGCCTGGGTCTCGGGCGTTCCCGGTGCCGCAGCCGCCTTCGCCTTGCTTTCTTCGTTGCTTTGTTGTTCATTCGGCAGCGGCCCGGGCGGGATAATCGCGCTGGTTACGTGGTCCTGGCCTTTCCAGCCGTTCTTCTCCTGGCACGTCACGATGAATACCTTCTGCCCCGGGGCCGGTTCCCCAAACCGTGCGGTGTACAGGGCCGTGATGTCGCCCACACCCCCGGTCGCCGGCCCCAACAGGCCCAGGTAACGCACCCGCCGGTGCTTCATCCGGCCCGCGCTGCACGGCGCCTGGCCAAAGACCATGATGTCCTCAGTGACCGTGCCCACATTCAGCAGCAGCCGCAGCCCGCTTTCCGGGTCATTGACTGCGGTCAGCGCGCCGACCGGATTGGGCGTAAACACGACGGGCATCGGGGGTTCTTCCAGGGGCGCCTGGCCGATGCACCTCAATGTGCTATTAATCTGAACGCATAGTTGTTGGCCGCTAAGATTCGAGAACTCGCCCAGGGAGGGATGGCTGGGGGCGCTTTGGGCCGCCACGATCCAGCGCTGGCGTTGGTCCTCGGCAAATTTCCTGCTCCACCCCTGCGAGGCGGCGCCGAAGTTGTAACGCATGCGGACCTGGGCCGGTGACCTTCCATCGCGCGGGATCACCAGCTCGCGGGCGCAAAGCCCAAACCGGGAGGGATAGAAGACTTGATTCGAGATTTTTCCAGTTCGTGGGGAGGCTGACACTTTCATTGCAGGACGTTGTTTCTAATATCGGCCGGGAGAGTGGCCCGGCTGCCGGCCCGGCAGGGCCGGCGTTCCGAGGCACAATGCCTCCGTGGCCGTACCGTAATTCTGGCGCAAGCGGCCATTCTGTCAATCGTAAAATGCGGCACGCACATTGCGGATTGAGAACCCCGGGGAATTGCGGCCTGCGGCAGGTGGAAGCGGCTTGACCCGAGTGTTTCACACCGTGCCCGATTCGCTGACAAGGTGTAGCCGCCGACGTCAGTCGGCGCACTGGAGTTTGGACATTGTGCAGACTGGACAGGAGCCAATCCCAAAGGGATTGCATCACTCAGCCCAGGGTTGCGCGCCGAGCGCTACCCTGGGAGCTGCGCCGAGGAGAGTCCCAACCCTGTAAGGGTTGCATCACCGCCCCTCGCATACGACGAACGGTATGTGTGGGATTGAGTGCAGTGAAGGGGATGAACGATGCAACCCTTTCAGGGTAGAATGTATCTCGGCATCAGCGCCCCAGGGTAGCGCTCGGCGCGCAACCCTGGGCTCAGTGATCTAATCCTTTCAGGATGGAGGCCCGCGGAAAATGTCCAAACTCCAGGGCGCCGACGTCAGTCGGCGCACCATTTCCGTAGCGAAGACAGCGCCGGCTGACCTCGGCGCCTACGGGGGTGTGAAAAATGCGGCTTGAGGCCCGGCGCGCGCCGGCGCCAAGCCAGTCTCCGGTCTACAATGTGCAATCGGCAATCGGCAATTCCCACCGCCTCACGTCTTGAGACGTCCCCGCCCTGGAAGGTTCGCTGCGTCCCCACTAGGGTGCTGGCATGCGAAGAAACATCAGACACATCCGCGCCCGCTCTGGCTGGCACCGCTTTTAATCTGCACTCCGCACTCCGCAATTGATATGCCCACCGCCTGCATCATCCAGCCCCATTGCCGCGTGAGCCTCAAAAGCGAGCGCCTCGAAGTCTTTGGCCGCAACGAGGCCACCGACCGGGACGAAGTCCTGCGCGAGATTCCCATCCGCGACCTGGACCGGCTCATCCTGGCCGAGTCGGTGCAACTCACGTCGCCGGCCTTGGCCGCGCTCCTGCGGGCCAACATCCCAGTGAACATGCTGGCCTGGAACGGGCAGTTCCTGGGCGGCTTCCTGCCCGCCCAAAACGACCACGGCCTGGCCCGACTGCGCCAATACCGCCAGACCCTCGACCCCGCCTTTGGCCTCCAGATGGCCGGGCGCATCGTCACCGCCAAAATCTACAACCAGCGCCGCGTCCTCCAGCGATTGGCCGCCTCGCGGACCACCGAATTGGAGAATGCAGAGTGCGGAGTGCGGAGTGAAAGCACCAGCACACCTGAGTCGGCCCAGCCCGCCAGTGCCCAGTCTGCAATCTGCGATCCGCAACCCGCAATTCCCGATGGCCAATCCGCAATCCGCAATCCACCCTCGCCTGGCTCGACGCTCTCTTCGCCTCCCTCAAGCGCAGCCAGACCA
>Ga0181532_10004787_pt1 | contig 11691 bp, 2 predicted proteins | sample PEATcosm2014_Bin_33_FD_119768 | JGI IMG/M metagenome (GOLD analysis project Ga0181532, IMG submission 119768) | Peatland microbial communities from MTU Mesocosm Facility, Houghton, MI, USA - PEATcosm2014_Bin11_30_metaG | ecosystem: Environmental > Terrestrial > Soil > Wetlands > Peat | place...
AAAGCGGCCCGAAGAGTATGCCGCCTGAAACAACGGCAGGGTGGGCGCGCGATTGTCCGGATGGACCGCGATGGCGTCGAGCAGCAGCGGCACGCGAGCGGCCGGGTCGGCGGCGTTCTGCGCCGCTTCCAGGCGAGCTTCGTAATAGTACGGATGGTTGGCTTCGGCCGCGGTGATGTGGCCGCGCGCCAGCAGGGCCAACTCACCCTCCCAGCCCGTGCGGCCGCGCTTGGCAGCCTCCACCCGCGTGAGGTATGGGGTGTTCGCATCGGCGGCGATGGCGTTCAGATCGCGGCCCAGACGGACGCGAGCCGTGGCATCCCAGGGCACCGCACGGGCGCGGGCTTGGATGTACTCGGCGGCCTCAGTTTTGTGACCGTACTTCTCAAGCAGATCCGCGACGGGTATCAGGTCCTGGAACGGCTCGTCGGCCACCAACTGCATGCGGTGCAGGAGTGGCGCGGCGCCGGCGATATCGTTCGCCTTGAGGCGGATCTCGGCCAGCCCCAGAAAGTTGCTGGCGGCGAAGTTCCCGTTGTCGAGTTCGCGCGAGTAGGCGAACGCCAGAATCTGATCGGCGATAGGTTCTTGGTGACGGCGCGTGAATGGTTCGGCGGCGTTACGGAGGGCGTCGAATCCGGGAGCGTCAGTGGGATTGCGGCGATAGCTTTCAAGCAGACTGGTAAGCTCGCCGGCCTTGGCGCTAATGCGGAGTTCGACCTCGAGGAATTGCGCGCGATGGGTTTGCGGGACGGCCGTAAGCAACGCGCGGGCGCCCGCCAGATCGTTGGCATCGAGAAGCAGACTCGCCAACTGCTGCCGCCACATATCCAACATCCAATCGTTGCGCTGCTCAGGCGGCTGCTGTTGGTTCAGATAGATTATCCGGCGAAGCACCGCAATCTTATCGGCGGCGCTTAAGTCGGGGCTATCGGTAAACTGTTCGAGGACCTCGAAAGGCTGATTGGAGAAGTCAATCAAACGGTACTTAGCGATGGGGGTGATCAGACTGTCGCTGCGGTAACGGGCATGCCGGTCGACATAGGCATGGAGCAGCGAGTCGACAGACGGCAGCAAATCGGCGGCGACTCCATGTTGCCCGATATGTTCCAGGGCGGCGCCGCACTCCGGCCAAAAACTGTTCACCAGGTTAGGACGCCCTTGTTGCGCCTGGAATTGCGCGATCGCCTGCTTCCATTGCGCCACCGCGTCGCTGTGCTTGCCCTGATCCCAAAGGAGCAGTGCGATGCGGTCATGCACTTCGCCGCGCGTGGGGTCGAGTTCCAGGGCGTGGTCGTACTCCGTGAAGGCGCGGGCCGGCTGGCTGCGCTCCACGTACCAATCGGCGAGGTCGGAGTAGGCAGTCGAACGGCCGGGACTTTCTTCCAACTCCGAGGGCAGGTAATCTTCCGCTTGGGCGCCTCCCTTCAGCGAGAGGTATTCGCCATAGCGCGCGCCGAAGTAGAACCAGGCCGAGCCGGCGAATTGCAGATCGTGATCGACCGGCTTCCCGAGCCGCTCGCCGATGGCGCCGCCGCCCAGCGCCTGTCCGAACACAGGCGTCGCGTCGGGCGTGGAGTTCCAGTAATAGAGGCTGGTCAGCGCGGCGTAGGCTCGGGTCCAGATGGGCGGCTGATGTTGTCCCCGGGCGGTAATCGCTGCCAGCGCCACGTTGGCATTGCCGCTCGCCACCGCGAGGTCGGCCGCATCGTCGCGCTGTCCGGCCCAGCGGAGAAGTTTCGACGGATCGCCGCGCGCCAGGATTTCGAGATAGCGGCGGGTTTCCGGCACTTGGCCGAATATGCGATCCAGGCTGGCGGCATCGCCTATGGAAGTGTAGGCCTCGGCGGCCTGCGTCAGCAGCGCGGTGCGGCCGTCACCCACGGGAGCGCGGGCCGCGAGCGTTTCCAGTTGATGGCCCAAATCCTCGAAACGCATGCGGCTGTTTTGCAGTTCAATCAGCTGCCAGGCTTGTCCTTGTTGCGCGGCTTCCGCCTGCAGCCACTGGGCTTCCAGGTCGAATACTTCGGCGCGGCGTGCGATGTCGACCCAGTAAGAGTCGGGATGGTCGCCCAGACGCTTTTCGAGTTCCGCGGCGAACGCGTCTTTCTCCTCGGGAGTATAGTAGCGGTCGACGGTATCGGCCATCGAGATCAGGGCGCCGCGGCGGTCCTGAAGTAACTTGTCGAGAACGATGTTATATTGGCGCGCGCGGGTCATTACGCGGGCATAAGTGTCGGTGTCTTCCTTACTAAGATCGCGTTCGCCGGCGCGGCGGGCGAAGTCAGCTGCTTGGTTTACCAAATCAAAACTCTCCAGCCTTGCCGCGATCGCCAGGAGCAGGTCGGCACGTTCCGGACGGCCTTCCAGGTACGCCTTACGTAGGGTGGCAACGGCGGCATCGGGCTTTTGCTCGCGGGCCTGCAATTCCGCCACTTTGTCGAGCCAGTGCGCGTCGCGATAGCTGAGTTCCCAAAGCGCGGAGTACGTCTTTTCGGCCTCCGCAAAGCGCATCAGCCGCTCTTCCAGCGCGCCGCGGCTGGCGTATAAATCGGTCCGATCCGGGCGGATCTTCAGGGCGGCGGTGTAAGCGGCGATGGCCGCATCGAAGTTCTCGAAAGTCGTGTCGAGTCGCGCGGAGACCATCGGCCAGCGATAGTCCTTGGGCGAATCGGTGGCGGCTTTGGCGTAGTAATCGGTCAGGCGTGAGTTTAGGTTGTGGCGCGCCGCATAAGTCGCGGCCTCGTGAATCAGTCCCTCGTCTTCGGGGTAGCGATTGACGATCTCAATATATTCATCGATCGCGCCGGAGAAGTTATTCAGGCGAGTCAGGGCGGGAATCAGGCCCCGGCGGAGTGCCGCGATGCGGGAGGTGCGCTCGTCGGCCGCGAGGGGCGCCTGCTTCATGGAATCGATGGCGGCAAGGTAGAAATCGCGCAGGCCGGTGTCGTCGGCAGCTTGCGCATAGGTGTCGGCCATGGCCGCCAGATAGCGGGCGTTGAACGGATCGGCGGCCAGCAGCGGAGCGAGCAGTTTTCGCGCTTCGGGGAACTGGCGGACTTCGGTGGACTTGCGCGCCGCTTCATAAGTGAAATCGCTGCGATAGCCGGCGTTGGCTCTGGCCGCAGCGGCTGTCAAGGTCGCGATGGCTTCCGCCGGAAGCTTATTCCGCCAATAAAAGTCGGTGGCGGCGCGGATCACACCAAGACTCGTGGGGTTATCGCGCACGATGCCGTCTACCGTCTGACGTGCCGCGGCGATGGCCCCATGCGCTTCTTCAATGCGCATCAGGGCGAGGCGCAGGCGAATGCGGTCGATGGGATCGCGGCTGATGGCGGCCTGCCGTTCGGCGGCGGCTTCCTGGATGGCGGCGAATCCGTATCGGGCCGCGGTGGACTCCACGAAATCGAGCGTGGCGGCCGAGGTTTCGGTGGAGGCGGCGTGCTTCAGCAGTGCTTCGATATCGGCGGAACGCTTTTCGGCTTCCAGCACCGAAACACGCAGGCGCAAGGGCGCCGCCGCGGTGGCGGAGTCGACGAGGCCGCGGTATTTCGACCGTTCCGCGAGCGACAGCAAGCGCGCCTCCGCGGGCGAATCGTCCTTGGCCCCGAGGATGTATTGCCGGACAGCGGCGGCATAATCGCGCTTGCCTTCGTAAGTCGCGCCGGCTTCGTAGCTATACAGGTCCGGCTGGTGGAATCGGGTCCGCGCCTCGCCGATCAGGCGCAGGGCGTCATCGTATTTGTAGTAATCCCAGAAGATGGTGGCGGCTTCCAGATACCCATCGGGCTTGCCGGGTTCGACCTGCGCGATGCGGTTCCAATAGGGACGCGCGCGGGTAAAGAGCTCGCGATCGGCCAGTGTGTCGCCAACGCGCGCCAGTGCGTCATGGTCGCGCGGCTCGGCCTGCGAGATGTGGCGGGCGAATGTCACGGCGCTCTCCGTCCGGCCGAGGGATCGCTCCACAGTGGAGGCGCGAAGCGCGAGCGCTGTGTCGCCGGGAAAATCGGATGCCAGGGCGCGGAACTGCGGAGCGGCGGCTTCGTAATGGCCGCGCCAGGCTTCGCCCTCCGCCAGGAATTGTCCGGCCGCGGGATTGGTTTTGCCATTGGCGTTCCGCGCCGCGGCGAGATCGCGATCGAGCGTACTGGCGCGGGACATTTGCTCGAAAAGCTGCGCGCGCAACTGCGGATCGTAGAACCAGTAGGTGCGCAGCAGTGCCAGGCGGGCCGCTGGATCGGCGGTTTCGCGGCGCGAGTACACGGCCAGGAGGTTCTTGACGAACGTCAGATTGTCGGGAAAACGCTGGTGCGCGTAGAGATTCACCTGACGCGTGAGGGCGGCGTCCAGCGAAGCCGGAGCTACGATCTCGCGGAAGTACTTTTCGAGCCCCGTGCCGCTGAAAATCTGCACTACCTGGCGTGTGAGTTCGGCGAAATCCTGATTGCGGCGAAGGCGTAGATACCAGCGCGCCAGTTTCTGCTGCCAGCCGGAATTGGGAAACTTGGCGGCGGCCTCTTTGTAGACCTGCTCGACTTGCGCGCCGAGGCCGCGCTGTTCGAGAAACGCAGCGAGCTTTTCGTAGAGCGCCTGGTCTTGCGGATTGCGGTCGATTTCGTGGCGGTAGAGAGCCAGCGCGTCGTTGGTGCGCTTGAGCTCCACCAGACGCGTGACGTAGCGGTCGAACACCTGCTCGTATTGCAACTTCAGCGAGTCGTTGCCCGCGAGTTCTTTGAGCAGGGAGTCGTAGATCGCCTGTTCGTCGGCCACGCGCCGCTGGCGGGCGAACGAGCTGGCCATGGTGAGGGCCACGCTGTAATGCTCGAACGATTGCGGGTATGCCGCCAGGAATTTGCGGCCTGCGCGGATCACGCCATCGTCATCGCCATACTGCTCGTAGGCGCCGATCAGGCTCGAGTGGAGCGAGGGCGCGTCTTTCGCGTGCGGAAAGCGGGCGTCCAGCAGATCGAGCAGCTGTGAAGCGCGCGCGCGATGGAAATACGCCACGGACATCTGGTTCTCGCTTTCGTACTGCCACCGCGGAGACGCTCCATTGAGGACCAGCGAGAGGATTCCGTTGAGGAATCCGGGATGCGGGTCCATGGTGGCGATGTCCTTATATAAGGACAGGTCGCCCGCTCCGAAATGGACGGGCTTCTCGGGCGCGCTCAAGAGAAGACGGGCGAGGGCGGACAATCCGCGCTCGCGCGCCGCGTCATCCGCCGAGGGAAGACTGTAGAGCGCGTAGTATTGCCGCGCCGCTTCGTCCCACTCCTCGATGTCTTCGAGCAGTTGGCCGGTGTCGTAGAGCTCGCCAGCGGTCCAATTCTTTTTGCGCGCGCGATATTCGAGAAGAACGCGGCGAGCGGCCGCGGCATTCTTCTCGTTCTGGTAGTAGTGAAATTGGCGGGCCACCGGATCGAGGCTTTCAGGCTGAGCGGCCGCCGCGGCGCGCGCGTTCGACAGGAAATCGCGCAGGCGGCCCTGGCCGCTGAGCAGGTCGAAATAGCCCTTGAGCCAATTCGCCGGCATGAGCGGACGGAAAGCCTTGTCGAAAATGGCGATCGCCCGATCGACCGACCCGCGTTTCAACGTGAGCCCGACCTCTTCCACCCAAATGCTCTCGTCATCGGGAAACGCGCGGCGGTAGGCTTGGATTTCCCCATCGGCGCCGGCGAACTGGCTGTGGTCGACGAGGTAGCGGATGTAACGCTTGGCGAGTTCTCCCTCCTTCGGGAACCTGGCGATCCAGGCGCGGTACTGCTCCATGACGGCCGTTTCCGGCAAGCCTTGATCTTCGGCTAGTTTGACCGCCCGCTCGAATGCGGCCGCCGTGGCGACGGCGTCGAGCGCCGCGAGTTCCTGCGAGGTTTGGAGACGGCGATGGTAGTAATCGGCGAGCGCGATGCCGTCGTTAGCGAGCGCGGCGTAAGTTTTCCAATCGGCCTCGGCGGCGGTGAAATCGAGCGCCAATTCGGCCTCGCCGGCTCGGAGACGATAGAGGTAGGCGTCCTTCGGTGACGCGGCGCTACGCTCGGTCAGCGCCGGGCGCGTTTCGCGGGGCGGCCGCCGGGCGTCGATCGTGCCGTAGGGCAGCGCCATCGAGCGGAAGAAGACGCCGCGGAGTCCGGTGTCGACAGCGAGGTTCTGCACCCAATCGGAAAGGTTGGCGTGGAGGACGGTGGCGAGCGCGAGCGCGATCAGGATGCTGAGAACGGCAGCGCGTCGGGGAGCCCTCCCTAACGGTCGCGGCTCGGTAAGAGAGTCGTGCTTACGGAAGGATCTCAATGGCCACCTCCTCACTGCCGATATTGTGCGCGACATCTTCGGCGATCACGGTGAGCTGGTATTTTCCGGGACTCAGCTTGGGCACGCTCATCTCTCCGGTGTTCGCGCCGGCCTGCCGATTCCAGCGCAAATCCACGGGGGCCGCGCCGTACAGCCGCGCGACGATGGTGCGCGCACTGGCCGAGGCGTTCACGCGCAGACGAATCGTCTCACCCGCCCGGTACCGCGTCTTATCGAGATGTGTACGAATTGCCGGCGGATGGCTGGCGATGACGAAGCTTTTCGACTCGCGATACACGCCGCCGTTGCGGTCGCGCAGGATCAGTCGGACGAGATACGTGCCGTCGGCGAGGTCCGCAGGCGCCAGGAAACGAGTCTGCCACACGTAATCCTCTTTGAGATAGCGCAAAGGTTTGGTGAGGCCGAATGGGAAGATAGCGACCACGCTCTCGATGGCCGGGTCGGTCTTCACGCGGATGAGCGGGTCGCCGGGGCGGATCACGCGCGGCCGCAAGAGAGAGCGCGGCGCCGCCAGGAACGAGGTGTAGGGCGTCACAAACTTGAACTCGCGCGACAAGCGGATGATCTCATCGATGCTGGCGCGATCTTCGCCTTCGCGGTCGATTTTGGCCAGCAGGGCGTCCACGCGGGCCTTCGCCCAGGTGCGTGGCAACTGCGGATGATCGAGACCTTGCGTGGGAAGCGTCACCTGCGCGCTGGCTGTTCCAGCGGTAAAGGTGGCCGCACCCGGCTTCACATACTCGCCCACCCAAGCGCCCATTGACCCTGGAAAGAATCGGTCATCGAGAGGGTAAATAAGGCGGAAGTCCTCCTTCGGCGCGGTCGAGAGCGTCAGGTTGTCCACCGGCCGCTTGCCGAGCTTGCTCAGGAACGCGGCCAGTTTGAAGTCGATCGGTTCGGTGGAACGAACCCATTCGACCAGACCGTCGTTGGCGGCGAGCAGATTGAGGAGCGGCAGGTTGGCGTCGTCGCCCACCCCGAAAACGTAGGTTCGCGGACGCCGCTCGGCGGCCAACCGCTTCCACGCGTCCGAATACTTCGCGGCCAGGCGCGCGTTTTGAATCGTGCCGATGGTAGCGCCGCCGTCGCTGATCAAGACCACGTATGGAGCGGCATCGCCATGGGCCGCGAGATCGAGCCCTTTCGTGAGGGCGCCTTCCAGATCGGTGCCGCCGCGCAGATCGCTCTGCTTCACGAAGGCCAGCGCCTTCTCCACCTGGTCGGTGGTGGCCGCGACGGGGGCGGGAGCGAATGCCGTCACCTCCGAATTAAACAGCAGCAGATCGAAACGGTCGGCCGGCCGCAGCGCGTGCAGCAATCCCTCCAGCGCGCGGTAGCTGCGTTCCAGCTTCTCCCACTGCATGGAAAGCGAGCTGTCGAACAGGGCGACCACCAGCCGGGGCGCCTCGTCGGACTGCCGATTGGCGAGCAGCGTCGACGCTTCGAAGTAGCCCGTGGAACTGTGCGAGGGATCGCGATAGGTGAGCACGGAAAGCGCGCCGGCGGTCGCCGGATCGAGATCCCATTCAAGTGAGAGATCCTCGGAGAGCGGCACATTGCGGCCCTCAAAGGAAGCCCGCACGCGATGCGCGCTACGCTCGCCGACGGTCAACGCGTATGCCTTGCTCCCCACGCGGAAATCGCGAAAGGCTGCCGCGCTTTCGAGATCGAGCGAAATTCGCAGAATGCCGGCCGTCACCGCCTGGTAAACGTCCGGCCGCAGAGGAACGGCAAGCGCCGAGCGGAGATTCTCCACGGGAACGCGCTGGTGGTACTCCATCTCGATGCGCTTCGTGCCAAATGGCGGGATCGGTACGATCTTCGCTGTGAAGAGACTGCTGCGGCGAGCCTCATCGGCGCCGCGCTCCCCTTGTTCCAGCAGACCCGGATCGATCGCCTGCTGCTTCAGATTCTCGTAGATCTCCTCGGCGCGGCGGCGCTCGAGAATCACACCGGGAATGCGCGTGAGCTCATCCCAGACGGCGAAATCGGAGACCATGCCGCCCGTCGGCAGGGCGAAGGAATAGACGCCTTCGGTGATCTGCGCGCTGTGGCTGCCGAAAATCTGGCGGATGTTCACGCGCGCGTCTCCGTTATCCACGCGGATCTCGATGGTCATCTCGTCGAGCGAGAAAATCGCCGCATTGGGCTGCTGAAGTCCGCTAGGAACCAGCACGCCAGCGTCGGCCATCAGCGCGCGCGCGGCGCAACCCGCCACTGCCAGGACTGCAAACCAGCGTTTCATCGCAGATTCTGCTCCCTTGCCCGCACTAGTCCGTTGTCCGTGCCGGCATAAATCGCGCCGCCGCTGGCTGCCAGCGCCGTCACGTTGAGCGACGGCAAACCATCCGTCGAGAAGTGCCAGCGGGCGGTGAGGCGGTCGAAGACGGCGAGGCCGTTTTCCATGGTGCCGGCGTACACTCGCGTGGGCGTCACCAGCATGGCGTTGGGGTTGATCACGATGGATCCTCGCATATCCGGGAATGCACCCCAATCGCCATTGCGCGAGAAGCGGACCACGCCCGCGCCGTACGTCCCCACGAACCAGTCGTCGCCCACGCGCTGGATGGCGGTAATCCAGTTGTGCCGCAAGCGCGAATTGAAGGTGGTGTAGCTGGCGCGCACCACGCCGCCTTCCAGCACTGAAAGGCCGCCGAGAGTGCCGGCGAGCAGGCGATTGTCGTCCTGTGCCAGCGCGTACACATGTTGATTCACCAGGCCGTGAAAGTCGGACACGCTATGTGTCCCGCTGTCGTCAATCAGCGTGATGCCGGCGGGTGTGGCGAGCGCCATCCCGCTGCCGCGGAGCGCGATGTCGGTGACGTCGTCGGCGATCAGGCCCTGGGCGCGGCGCATCACCTGCCGCTCGGCGGGGCGATTGTCGAACATCACCAGGCCGTTGGCCGTGGCAACGGCGGTGGAATGGCGGGCGGGGTTCTCGACGATGCGATTGATGCAGTAGAGCGCGTCGCTTTCGAAGTGGGTGACGCGGTCGCCGTCAAGAACGTCCAGGCCGCGGTCGAAATACCCCACCCAGAGGCGTCCGGCGGAATCGACTGCCAGGGCGGAGATGTTGCGGTCGGCCAATTTGGAGGGCTCGGCACCGGTCACCAGTTTCCACGACGTTTCGCCGTTCGGAGTGGCGTAGAGGCCCTCCGAGGTCACGGCGAGGATGGCGCCGGGGACGTTGACCAGCCGCTGGATGGCGCCCGTCGGCTGGCCCGTCGAAGAGTGGACCGGGCGCGGCACACGCGGTGCGAGCGGAATCGCCGCGACACCTTCTTCGAGACTGCCCGCCATTAGCCTCTCACCGTCGAGAGCGAGAGCGGAGGTGAAGAATCCGCGCGCCAGAGTGCGATACAAACGGCCCTCGCGGAATTCGGCGATGCCCATCGGTCCGCCGGTGAAGGTCGACGAGCCTGCGACCAGTAGCGAGGTCACATTCGCGTCCGGCAGGCCCTCCGCCTCGCCGAAATGTGCCAGAGTGCCGGCTTGCCAGTGGTATACACCGCGATCTGCCGTGCCGATCCAGATATTGGCGCTATCCCCGGCAAGTGCCGTGACGCGGACCCCGGCCAGGCCCGCGTCGAAGGGCGCCAGCGTTTGGCCATCGAAGTAGAAAACGCCGTGGCCGGCGGTGCCCAGCAGCAGGCGTCCGGTATCGAGAGGCAGTAGCGCGGTGATCTTTCGGGCTATCGGATCGGCGGGCAGGATCTGCCGAAAGCCGCGGCCATCGAAAGCGAGCAGTCCCGCGCCGTCGGTCGCCAGCCACAATTCGGGACCGCGGGCGCCCGCGACAGTCGCCACCGCGAGCCGCCCGAGTACTGCGGGAGGGAGTTCCAATCCGGCCCGCCAGCGATTGCGGACCGTCCCGGCGTCGTCGTATTCCACGAGCGCGGAGGGGCTGGAGACGAAGGCGCCGTTCGCGAAGCGCGCGACATCCGTGAAGGACGCGGGCGTGCCGATCGGTTCGACGGCGGGGAGGGCGCGATCGAGCGGGCGGGTAGTGAAGTTCGCGATCTGCGCGGCGGCGACCTCGGCGGTGGCGCTGCGCGCCGCGCGGGCGGCTTTCCAGAATGCGATCCCCACCCACAGAGTAGCTGCCGCGACAATGGCGGCCGCGGAGAGCCAGAGTTTTCGGAGGGTCATATCGGTGACTCGCAGTGCAAGTGAAGGTCCGCGACTGCGCCTCGCTATATTCTCCGCTAAACGCGACGTCATTAGTTTCTGCGGGCGCGCCCCAGTGAGAGACCATCACAGAGCCGCAACCGCAAGGGAGCGGACACGCAATTGTTTATGACGCTATGTCTAGTTGGCGAGAGGCTGGAAACTGCTGCTTCAAGCTGCCTGACGTGAAGTACAGTCTCTATCGGGCCTTCTGAGCCTCGCAGCCGGCCAATCGGAATGTCGGGGTGAAGCGGTAATAGTAGCGTGTGTGGGCGGTGTGCAATCGCCATCCGGAAGCGCGATTTTCGTGGCGAGCCGGTAGGTCAGCTGGCGAGGTGTTAGAATGCGCCAGGATCGCAGCAATCTGGCCCACATGACCGAAGAGGAGCGTGGTAACAGCCCGCCCGGCCGCCCCGACGGCTGGCAGCGCCATCTGGTATGGATCACCGGGGTCTGGGTTCTGCCGATTGTCTGGATCCTGCGATCGGCCGTTCCATCTTCGGCGCTGTCCACCGGCGTGATCCTCATTGCAGCGGCAGTCCTGGCGCCACTTCCCGGCCTTCTCTTCTATCGCCGGCGGCATCGCCGCGCACTCGCCGACGCGAGGAACGCGCGCGAAGAAGCGGAAGAACTAAAGCTGCAACTGCAGAACGTTCGCTTTCGGACGGTGCGATTGCGAGAGGAGTTGTCGGCGGCCGATCAGCAGGCGAGGCTATCCCATCAACTCACCCTGCTAGGACAATTCACCGCCGGCTTCATGCACGAATTCAACAATCCCCTGGCTATTGTCACCAGCCGTATCGAGGTGCTTCTGGAGGAGCGCAAGGGAGATGCCGCCCTGGTGAGCGATCTGCAGCAGATGTTGAAAGAGACGCGCTACATGGGGAACATCGCGCGCACCCTGTTGCAGGCGCTGCGGCGCGAGCGTGGCGGCGAGGTCTTCGAGCCGGCGAATCCGGCCGAGGCGTTGGACGAGGCGCTGGCGGCCTTCCTGACCGTGGCCAATGAGCGGGGTGTTCGAATGGTGCGCGAGATTGCCGACGCCCCGCACGTCAACCTGCCCGGGCACGTGGTGAGCGAAGTCATCCGCGGGTTGTTGAGCAACGCCTTGGACGCGCTCAAAGGACGCGAGGATCCCACCATTTGGATCCGCCTGGAACCGTACCGCACCGCGGGAGCCAAGGCGGTGCTCAGAATCGAAGACAATGGACCAGG
>Ga0181532_10004788_pt1 | contig 11689 bp, 11 predicted proteins | sample PEATcosm2014_Bin_33_FD_119768 | JGI IMG/M metagenome (GOLD analysis project Ga0181532, IMG submission 119768) | Peatland microbial communities from MTU Mesocosm Facility, Houghton, MI, USA - PEATcosm2014_Bin11_30_metaG | ecosystem: Environmental > Terrestrial > Soil > Wetlands > Peat | place...
CGGCGCGCAGGGAGTGACGCGCCCTACCTGCCATGCTTCGGAACTTCTTTGTCGTCATACCAGTGATACTGACCAAAAGCGCCCGAAAGGCTTTGCATCCGGTACGTTTCACGCAATTTGAACGTATTCCGCTCGCTCTCCCTGCGGAAATCACCTGTGGCAGCACGCGGGGTGGCCGGAAGACATGTCCGGGCTGAGATACGGAATGCCCAGAGACATGCCGCGCAGAATGAGCAGCGTAGCCACGAGAAAGACGCACACTGGAATGGCTCGGAGCAAATTCAAGCGTAGTGAAGGCGGAATCAGTTTGCCTGACAGGCTGATCGCCAGCATCATCGGCACGGTGCCCGCCCCGAACACGGCCATATACTGCGCGCCCGCCACAATGCCTCCGGTTGCAGCCGCACCGGCGCAGGCCACATAGACCAGCCCGCACGGGAGCAGCCCATTCAGCAGGCCCAGCACGGCCAGCGATGCGAACGACCGGCGGCGCAGCAGGCCGGACATCCCAGACTTGAGCCGATCCACCAGCGATGTCACCGGCCGCCATACGACCAGCTTGCGCGAGGCGAAGAGCCCCAGGAGCAGCACGATGCCCAAGGCAATCGAAACCCAGCGCTGAACCCCCGCCAGCAGAAACGTCCAGCCCGCGAGCCCGAACACGACTCCCAGCAGGCAGTAGGTCACGATGCGTCCCAGGTTGTAGGCGATACGGCCAAGCACGTAAGCTGGCGTAGTGCTTCCCGCCTGTGGCAACGCCAGGGCCAGCGGCCCGCACATGCCGGCGCAATGGAGGCTGCCCACAAGGCCAAGGACGAGGGCAGTCCAGACGTCTATAGAAGCGATGCCCATGAGGTGTGGCAGTTCAGCTCAATCCTGGTGGCATGGCCGCCATCGCCAATAGCCAATGGCCAATCGCAAATGGCAGATGGCAAATGGCCGGCCCAAAAGAGCGAAAGGGAAGCTTGGCCCAGGAAATCTGTTTTCATCTGAGTTCATCTGTGGTTTCCCTCCGTTGAGTTAGGGGCAACGAGCGCTAGGAACCCTTCGCGCCCACAACCACCTTCTGCTCAAGGTAGTAGTTCTGATTCTCAGCGGTCCACGTGATCCGCACCTTCCAAAGGCCGGGGGCCAGGCCGGCGGCATCCAGGCGCTGAATGCCGTGGGCGTCGGGCTCCAGTTTGATCGCGCGATCCATCTCCGCGGCAGAGGGGCGGTACAGCTCGATGCTTCCCGAAACCTCGCCCAAGGTCTGCCCGGGCGGTAGCGAGACGGTGATTTGCCGATGCGCCGCGTCATAGGTGACTGCGGTCTGGCTGGCGTCGCGGCGCGTGCGCTCGGCCCGGTCAATCTGCCCTTGGAATTTGAGCTCCTTCTCGTAGTAGTCGGCGCTGACCAAGTCAACCTTTTGCGAGCAGGCCATCACGACCAATCCGGCTGTGCCGGCGACGAACAGAGAGCAGAATACGATGATGCCTATCGGCCAGAGATTGCGGGTGGTCTTCATTTCTTTGTTCACTGTGCGGTGTCATCCCGCGGGCCGATGAATCCCGTCTTGAGCATCTCCAGCCGGCGGCCCTGGGAATAGACGCCCACTACGACCGGAGTTGTGCGGGGCTTCATCACCGCCGGGTCGAGCTCGATCAGCACCGAGGTCTCCGCTTGCTTTTGCGGCGGGGCCACAATGGCCTGACCCATCACCTGAAGACTGCCGGCGGGGCTTTCCAGCTTGAGCTGAACGGGCACCTCGCGCGAGGTCTTGTTCACCACGCGGATGGTGTAAAGGTTGCTGTAATGGCCGTCGGGCATCTTCTGAAACAGAGCGCCCTGGGCGCGGAGCAGCATCGCCTGCACGTCCGAGCGCGTGAGGAGCAGGACTCCAAAGACCACGCCCAGCACCACCAACACGACCGTGTAGCCAGCCAGGCGCGGCGTCAATCGGAGTCGCTCGCCCCGTTCGATGCCATTCAACGAGGCGTAGCGGATCAGGCCGCGCGCGCGGCCGATCTTGCTCATGACGGTGTCGCAGGCGTCAATGCACGCGGTGCATTGCACGCACTCCATCTGCGTGCCGTCGCGGATGTCAATGCCGGTCGGACAGACCACCACGCATTGCTGGCAGGCGACGCAGTCGCCGTTGCCTTCGGCTCGGCGCTGCTCGAAGGACTGGCCGCGATGCAGCGGGCCGCGCTTCTCGCCGCGCTTGTAGTCGTAGGCCACGACGATGGAGTTCTCGTCCAGCAGCGTGGATTGGAGGCGGCCGTACGGGCAGATGAACGTGCATGCCTGCTCGCGAAAGCGGGCAAAGATGGCGTAGAAGACACCCGTGAACAGGACTATCGCCGTCAGACCTTCCAGGTGATTCGCCGGGTTGTCGGTCACGATCTGGAACAACTGTTCCGTGCCGATGATGTAGGCGAGCAGCGTGTTGGCGATGATGAACGAGAGTCCGAAGAAGATGGCGTGCTTGCCCGCCTTGCGCATGACCTTGCCGGCGGTCCAGGGCGCTTTGTCCAGGGCGCGTTGTTGGTGCGAGTCGCCTTCGATCAGGTATTCGATCTTGCGGAACACCATTTCCATCAGCACGGTCTGCGGGCAGGTCCAGCCGCACCACAGGCGCCCGTAGGCCGCGGTGAAGATAATGATGCCCGTGATGAACACGAGCAGGGCCACCGCGAACATGACCATGTCCTGCGGCCAAAAGATCTGGCCGAGAATCACGAACTTGCGCTCGACCACGTTGATCAGGAGCAGCGGGTTGCCGTGGATCCGGGTGAAGGGGCCGGCGAACATGACCGCCAGCAGCAGCCAACTCAGCACGGTGCGTGCGCGGAAGAACCGCCCCTGCACCTTGCGCGGGTAAAGCCACTGCCGGTGGCCTTCCTGGTCTGCGGTGCTCAGGTGATCCCGAAAGTCCTTCCAGTCCACGTCCTTCACCGCACCCGGGCGGGCGGGCGTTGGCGGCTCAGAACTGTGCGACATCATGTCAGGTAGGGACGCGTTCCACCGCGTCCCTCATGTTGCAAATGATTTGAGGGACGCGGTGGAACGCGTCCCTACCGGCTATTCAAATTCACTCGGGCCGGTCTTGAGCGGGGCCAGGTTCTCCGGCGGCTTGGGATTGGGCGGATGCGTGCCGCGCAGGGTGTAAATGTAGCTGGCCACCTCGTACACTTCCTGAGGCTTAAGGCTGTTTTTCCAGGTGATCATCCCCTTCGCGGGCACGCCGTTCCAGATGGTGGTGACGTTGTCCACGAAGTTGGAGCCGTGGATCCAGTATTCATCCGTCAGGTTGGGACCGACCAGGCCGCCGCCATCCGCGCGGTGGCATGGCGCGCAGAGCAAGAGAAAGGTCTTCTTTCCACGCGCCAGGACCTCCGGGTCTTTCGAGGGCTCGAGCTTGGACATAGTCGCCTCGAACCGGGACATGGCCGCAACCTTAAGCGCTTCGCCTATCTTCATCTCAGCCTGATACTCGGTCGCCATCTGGCCTTTCGTCGCGAGAGCGCCCGTGGCGAAAACATGGTAGTAGGACATGTAGCCCACGGCGAAAATGATCGTCAGGTAGAACAGCCACACCCACCAGCGCGGCAGCTTGTTGTCCAATTCACGAATGCCGTCGGCTTCGTGGTCCAGCAGCAGGGGATCCTTATCCTCAGTCATGTTGATTTTCAGGTTTGGGGGCCAGCGGGGCGTCGGGCTCCTGCGGCGAAGCGCCTTCCAGCGGCAGTTCCCGCATGGCATTCAGATAGGGTTTCTTCAGTCGAATGGTCCACACCAGCAGGCCGACAAAAGCCGCAAAGAAAAGGCAGACGGAGATGACCCCATACACGCCCACACCGCCCATTTTATCCAGCACATGCTCAATCATAGCAATCCCATAGGGCATTTGAAGTTCACTTGAACAAGGCCCGTACCGCAGCCGTAACCAGCTCGGGAGCAGGTAACTGGTAACCGTAAAAGTACTTGGAACTTATCGCCACCACGTCACCACCGATCTTGGAGACCGTGCCGACCCAGGCTCCTGCCGGAAGCTCTCCAAACCTGCGCTTCACGAACTCAACATGCGGAAGTCCCATATCCCAGGTATATTCGGCGACACGCCCGTCCCTGACCACGACCAAGAGGGTTTGTCCGTCCGTCAGCCTGATTGGTTCTACATCGCGCATGTCTCAGCCCGACAAGTGTCTAATCCAACTTATGTAACCTATGTGGCTCATGTAACTCATTCAACTGCTCATTTCGCCGCCGTCGTTACCGGCGCGGGCACGGCGGTCTTAATGTCGGTGCCGAGCCGTTGCAGGTAGGCAATCACCGCAACGATCTCGCGGTCACTCCGGGCGGTGACGCTGCCGACCTTGAGGTTCTCGACGACCTTGGCAGCTTGCGCCTGCAGCTCTTTCTGGGCCGGCCCGTTCTCGTATCCCTGCGGGTAAGGAACGCCCACGCTGCGCAGCGCCTTGATGCGCGACGGCAGGCAGTCGGTGTCGAGCTTGTCTGCCAGCAGCCACAGGTAACGCGGCATGATCGAGCCGGGCGAGGTCGAGCGTGGATCATCCATGTGGTTGTAGTGCCAGGCATCGGGATACTTGCCGCCGACGCGGTGCAGGTCCGGCCCGATGCGCTTCGAGCCCCAGGTGAACGGATGGTCATAGACAAACTCGCCCGCCTTGGAGTATTCGCCGTAGCGCTCGGTCTCGGAGCGGAATGGCCGGATCATCTGCGAGTGGCAGCCCAGGCAGCCTTCGCGGATGTAGATGTCACGGCCAAGAAGTTCGAGCGAGGTGTAAGGCTTCACCGAGGCGATGGTGGGCACGTTCTGCTTCACCAGCCACATGGGGATGACCTCCACCATTCCCCCGATGAGGATCGCAACCAGCGCCAGCACGGTAAAGGTCAGCGGCTTGGCTTCCAGCCAGCGGTGGCCCCAGGGGCGGTCTTCGGCCACAGCTTGAGGCCTCAGCGGCGCGGCCTGGGCTTCGGTCTCCGGCACGAATACGCCGCTCTTGGCTGTCTTGTAGAGGTTCACGGTCATGAGCACCACGCCGCTGATGTAGAGCGTGCCACCGACCGCACGCAGCATATACATCGGGATGATGGCCTGCACTACCTCCAGGAAATTCGGATACTGCAGAAACCCGTCCTTGTTAAACTGCTTCCACATCATGCCCTCGGTCACCCCGGCCACGTACATCGGCACGACGTAAAAGACCATGCCGAGCAGTGCGATCCAGAAGTGATAATTGGCCAGCTTGGTGGACCAGAGCTTCGTGGTATAGAGCCGTGGGAATATCCAGTAGAGCACGCTGAAGGTGAGGAAGCCGTTCCAGCCCAGCGCCCCGGTGTGCACGTGAGCGATGATCCAATTGGTGTAGTGCCCGATGGCGTTGACGCTCTTGATGGCCAGCGTCGGGCCTTCCAGCGTAGCCATGCCATAGGCGGTCACCGCCACCACCATGAACTTGAGCATGGGGTCCTGCCGCACCTTGTCCCACGCGCCGCGCAAGGTAAGGAGCCCGTTCAACATGCCGCCCCAGGACGGCGCGATCAGCATTATGGAAAACACCATGCCGAGTGATTGCGCCCAATCCGGCAATGCCGTGTAAAGCAGGTGATGGGGGCCCGCCCAGATGTAGATGAAGATCAGGGCCCAGAAGTGAATGATGGACAGCCGATAGGAGAACACCGGGCGGTTCGCTGCCTTGGGCAGAAAGTAGTACATCATCCCGAGGTAGGGCGTCGTCAGGAAGAACGCCACCGCGTTGTGCCCGTACCACCACTGCACCAGCGCATCCTGCACGCCGGCATACATGGAATAGCTCTTCCACAGCGAGGCAGGCACTTCCATCGAGTTCACGATATGCAGCACGGCCACGGTCACCGCCGTCGCGATGTAGAACCAGATGGCCACATACATGTGCCGCTCGCGCCGCTTGGCTATCGTGCCGAACAGGTTGACGCAGAAGATCACCCATATAACGGCGATGGCGATGTCAATGGGCCATTCCAGCTCGGCGTATTCCTTGCTGCTGGTGAAGCCCAGCGGCAGCGTGATGGCGGCGCTGACGATGATCGCCTGCCAGCCCCAGAAGTGCACCCAGCTCAGGAAGTCGCTGAACATGCGCGCCTTGCACAGCCGTTGCAGCGAATAGTAGATGCCCATGAACATGCCGTTGCCGACGAAGGCGAAGATCACGGCATTGGTATGCACCGGACGCAGCCGCCCGAAGGTAATGAAGCGGAGGTTCAGGTTGGCCCCCGGCCAGAACATCTCCGTGGCGACGAGCAGCCCCGCCGCCATGCCGACGAGGCCCCAGACGACGGTCGCAATCGCAAACGCCCGGACGATGCTGTTGTCGTATTTGAACGTGTCCACCAGGGCGCCGGAGCCACCACCAGTCTTCATCCGCCCACCCCGCATCTCTCGCTCTGTAGCTTCCATCATAGTCAATTCATTAGGCCAATTTACGCTTGTAACTCATTTAACGTTTCCCGGTCACGCCGAGCGTCTTTCCGGGCTCGGGGAGGGCTTGCTTCGTGGTCTCGTCCTCGTTCAGGATGCGCATTGCCGGGGTGCAGGTGTCTTCGAACTGGCCCGCCTTAACCGCCCAGATGAAGCTAGCCAGAAACGCCACCGCCACTCCCAGACTGGCCAGAATAAGTATCAGGATGACAGACATGCTTAGCTTCGGTTCGGGTTTCGACGGTCGGCTATCATTGTTCAGTTAGGCCCGCACGCTTTGCTGCCAAGCGAGTCGCGCCGCACGCAAACAGCACGACCGATATAGAACTCAGCGGCATTAGTATCGCGCTGATCACCGGCGACAAGACGCCCGCCGCCGCAATGCTGATGCCGGCGGCATTGTACAAGAAGGAGATGCCAAAGCTCAAGCGCACGATTTGCGTCGCATGCCGGGCCAGAGAAAGGATCCGCGCCAGCCGTACCACCTCGCTCGCCGCGAGGATGACGTCGCTCGCGGGCGAGAAGGCGCCTACCTTCTCCACGACCGCCACCCCCACGTCGCTCTGCTTGAGCGCGCCTGCGTCGTTCAGCCCGTCGCCGACCATCACGACCGTCTTGCCGGACTCCTGCAGCCGACGGATAAAGCCCAGCTTGTCCAGCGGGCTCTGGTTAAAGTGCAGCGCGGCGGCGTTGCCAAACAGGCTGCGGAACCGCTCCCGCTCCTTCTCGTTATCACCGCTCAGAAGTGCCAATTCGTAGCGCGCGCCGAGCCCGCGCAGCAGGTCATCCATCTCGGGCCGTAAGGCATTTCCCAGCACAAAAGCCCCACGCAGTTCCCCGTCAATGGCCAGCCAGACCATGCTACCCTTTTCAGCGGGAGATTCGGGAAGGGCGACCCCCGCACTCGCCAGCCACTCGCGTGCCCCGAGCCGCACCTCGTGTCCCTGAATGCGCCCTTGGATCCCGCACCCGGCTGTCTCCCCAAACCCCTCCACCGTCCCTGCCACCGGCTCGGCCGCCAGCGCCTGCCCGATCCGCACCGCCAGCGGATGCGTCGAATGCCTCGCCACCGCGCCAGCCCACCCTCTTTCCTCGCCCCTCAACCCTTCCTCCGTAGCAGCCGACGTAAGGAGGCTCTGCTCTCCATTTGCCATTTGCGATCTGCCATCTGCCGTCCGCCCATCGCCTTCTGCCTTCTTCCTTCTTCCTTCTGCCTTCCCGTAAAACCTCACCGCTTCAGCCCCACCAGCCGTCAGCGTGCCCGTCTTGTCGAACACAATCGCGTCCACCTGCGCCATCCGTTCCAGGACGAGCCCGTTCTTTAGGAACACGTGTCTTCGGGCCAGCAGCCGTTGCGCTGTGCCCAGCGCAAAGGGCGCTGCCAGCGCCAGCGCGCACGGGCACGCCACGATCAGCACCGAAATGAACGCCTTCATCCCACGCCCTGCGTCTCCTGCAATCAGCCAGAACGCCGCAGCCCCAACAGCCACCGCGATCACGGCCAGCGTGAACCACCGGGTGACCCCGTTCGTGAGTGTGTTCAGGCTGCTCCCGCGCTCCTTCTGGAACGCCTCGTGGTTCCACAGCGAAGCCAGGTGGCTCTGCGAAACTGCCTTAACCGTCTCCGCCTCAATCGCGCCACCCATCTGCCGCCCTCCGGCGTAGAGGTAATCCCCCGCCGACTTCCGCACAGGCTCGGCCTCGCCCGTCACGAAGCTGTAATCAATGCACGCCGGCCCGCTTACCAACCGCGCGTCGGCAGGAATCAGCTCTCCGTTGCGCAATAACAGGCGGTCGCCCACTTGCAGGTTGGAGATGGGGATGGATTCCTCGCCCACCGCTGTTTTGCGCGTGACCGAGAGGGGGAAGAAACATTTGAAGTCGCGGTCGAACGCCATCCGGTCGAATGTCTTCTGCTGGAACACCCGCCCGCAGAGAAGGAAGAAAACCAGCCCGGCCAATGAATCCAGGTAACCAGGGCCGCGCCCCAGCACGATCTCGTAGGTGCTCGTTGCGTAAAGAGCCGCGAGCCCCAACGCAATCGGCACGTCCAACGTCAGCATCCGCCGCCGCAGTGACAGCCCCGCCGAACGCCAGTAATCCGACGCGCTGTAAAACACCGCCGGCGCCGCGAGCGCGAGGCTCAGGTACCCGAAGATGACCCGGACCAGAGGCCCGCTGAGGCTGTCCAGCCCGAGATACACGGGCAGGCTCAGCAGCATGATATTGCCGAACGCAAAGGCCGCAATGCCCACTTGCAGCCATTGCCGCTTGCGGGCGGGGTCGCCCTTCCGCTTCTCCAGCTCTCCCAGCGTCAGCACCGGCTCATAACCGATTGACGTCAACAGCCCCACCAATTCGCTTAGCGCGATCTTCTCTGGCGAGAAGGAAATGGTTGCCTCACACCGTGGGAAATTCACCTGCGACCGCCCGATGCCCGGGCTCAGCCGGAACAGGTTTTCCAGCAGCCACACGCAGGCCACGCAATGAATCGCCGGGATTTGGAGCGTCACCCGGCTGAGCTTCCCATCCGTGAAGTCCAGCAAGCGTTGCTGCAAGCCGGGGTCGTCCAGGTAAGCCCACTGCTGGCGTTTGGCCGGTTGCAGGATTCGCACGCCCGGATGACGGTTCAGCTCGTAGAACTGTCCCAGGCCACTCTCGGCCAGCAAGTCGTGGACGAAGAGGCAGCCCCGACAACAAAACGCCTTGCCCTCTTTGGCCAGCCCAGGGTCATAACACGGCTCACCGCAGTGGAAACACGCGGCAGGCTGCGCTCGGGGGGACGCGGTCGCGCTGCGAAGCGAAACTTGGGGCTGGTCTGCGACGCATGGTGCCAGCCCGGTCAGGGGGTGCTCGGGGGCGCCCGTCACGCTCTCGTGTAACACTGTACTCACGCTACCGGTTGTATTCGGCTGAGAAAGGCCACTGCCTCGGCGACCTGTGCGTCCGGCCAATCCCCAAATCCGAACTGTCCGGTCGTGCCAGCGCGTAAAACGCCTATCATAATAACGCATCTCTCCGCCTCCGCAAGGCGCCCGCCGCGCTGATTTGCCATTTCTTTGACTTGGCTCAAGGCCGCCCTGCGGGCAGTAGTGCAATCTACGCGTATGAATTGGCAAGAAATGTGTAGTGAGAATGAGTCGCAACTGGGAGCCTTGCCCGCGTCGTATGAATCGGTCGAATGTATTTGAGTCTGCTGCAGGAAATGAACCCCGGTGCGAGGTTTGTCCGCTGAGCCGGGTGAAGGCCGGCGTGGCCGTGCGCATCAAGCAGTTGTGCGCCGCGCCCGAACTCCAGAACCGCTTGCGCGAACTCGGGCTGGGCGAGGAGCAGATCATCAAGCTGCTGACCAGCCAAACGAATTTCATCTGCCAGGTGTGCAACGCGCGCCTGGCCATCAGCCAGCAATTGGCTCAACTGATCCTGGTCGAACCACTCCGCCCGGCGCTTGTTCGAGTGGAGGGGTAGTCTCCGCCGCAACGGGCTCGCCGCGCTTCTGCGCTGCCGCCCGCACCCGCTTAATCCCCAGCCCACGGGTTTCACACTCCGAAACGCCGCGCGAGGGCACTGGGTGCGCGGTCGGCACTTAGTTGGCTAAAGCCTTCGCCGTTCCGGCGGTGCAGATAGCTGCAAAGCCAGGAGACCTGCCGCGCCTTTTTGGCGTTGAGGCGAGTGGGGATGGGAGCCCTCAATAGCCAATCACGGAGCGCCGATAACCGATGGAGCGCTCATTTGGCCTTCCAGGGGAATGGGGATGGGAGTATAAGCGAGAGCCATGAGCGATCATCAATCACTCATAGCCAATAGCCAATAGCCGATTGCCAATAACCAATGGGCAACAGGCAATAACCAAACCAAAGGAATCGAAAGGAGAATCACTGCATGGCTAAATATACCAAGTTCGAAGAACTCCCAGTCTGGAAGGAGGCAGCGCGGCTCTATAACCGCGTGCTCGATCTCCTTGAAGAACCCGGCGTGCCGCTTACGCCTGGCTTCCGCAACCAACTCGACCGCGCCGCGCTGTCCGTCTCCAACAACATCGCAGAGGGCTTCGAGCGTGTAACGACCAATGAGTTGCTAGCCTTCATGGCCATCGCGCGGGGTTCCGGCGGCGAGGTGCGCTCGATGATGGCCGTGGTGAAGGACCGGCCCAAGCTCCGGCCCCAGGTCCGGCACCTGCAGGAAATCCGCGCGCTGGCCGAATCATGCGCACGGCAACTGACCGCTTGGGGCGCTTCGCTTGAAGGCTCACCCGTTCAAGGCAAGCGTCACCTTGCACCGCCGGAACGCGAGAAGCGTGAAGTGGCGGACAAGGCACGCGAATTTCGGCTGAACTTCCTTCGCAGCCTCAAACCTAGCCATCCGCTCTTCATGTCGCCCGAAGCCCGCGCCGCGCGAGGTGAGCCGGTTCCGGAGTAGCAGGTAATTGGCGCATAATCAGCAGCCAAGGCTGTCGCCGTTGTAAGCCAGTGGCAAATTGGCCATCGGCTATTGCCTATTGGCTATGGCCATCCCTGGCCCGTGAATCAGAGTCTCTCCCGTCTCGTCGCTCCGGTGGCATTCTCCCCGGCCTGCGCTGGTTCCGGCGCCGTGAACCGCCCGACCATCTTCTACAGCGCCCACCTAGCTTATTTAACGTCGTTGCGCGTCCGCGAGCGTTCATGTCATCCTTCAGTTCAGCTAGGAGCGCCATGTTTGTGGCAAGCTCTCGGCAGAAGCCCGTGCGCCTTTTTCGGGGCATTGACATCCCTGCGCGCGGTGGCTGGATGAAACGAATCCGAGGCCGGCCGGTCAAAACGTCAGATGGCAGATGAGCCGCCTGAACTCAGATGAGCAGTGCACCCATTACTCAACGCCACCGTGGCCGGCTAAACTGGCGCGACGTGGGTGTCTTGTATGGGCGTGAGTTGCGGGCGGCCTTGCGCGAGAAGACCATTGTCCTCAACAGCCTGTTGATCCCCGTCTTCCTCTACCCATTGCTGCTCTGGGCAGCGTTTAGCGGCATCACTTTTGTCATGGGGCAAACCGAAGGATTCGTCTGCCAGGCCGCCATTTCGGGCTGGCCGGCGGCCCACCCCAAACTCCGCCTGAACCTGGAGCACGATGACAAGATCGTTTTGGTCGAGCCAGCGGACCGCGAGCGGGAGAAGCAGCAGATCAAAACCGGCCAATTGGACGCGCTGCTCGAATTCCTCCCGGCGAGCGGAACCAAAGCGGCGCTGCCAG
>Ga0181532_10004790_pt1 | contig 11681 bp, 10 predicted proteins | sample PEATcosm2014_Bin_33_FD_119768 | JGI IMG/M metagenome (GOLD analysis project Ga0181532, IMG submission 119768) | Peatland microbial communities from MTU Mesocosm Facility, Houghton, MI, USA - PEATcosm2014_Bin11_30_metaG | ecosystem: Environmental > Terrestrial > Soil > Wetlands > Peat | place...
CCGTCGGATCCAGGATCTGAATGCACTGATTCTTCAACGTGGCGTCGACGACCATTCGATTGCGTTTTTCGCAGTGCATGGCGGTAGATTAGCGGAACCTTTTATTTTGCGTTTCGGCGATACCGGCAAGCCCGCTTCCGCCGAGGAGACAGTCCGGGATTATCTTGAGGGTACGGGCGGCGCGAAACCGGCCGTCAATTCGAATGTGCGACAAAGTGCCGCGGAGCTGGGCGAGCATCTGGGGTTGCTGGCACGGTGGTTTTTCAGCAGTCCCCGCGAGGGAGAGATATTCTTTCAGGAGAAGGATTGGCCGTACCGAAGAATCCTGCGGGCTTGTTCGCGCCTGCTTTCGCCAAAAAAAGAGCAGGGTGAGAAAACGGCCGATCCTGAAGGCAAGACGAAAAGCGAGGAAACCAAATGAGCCGGGGAGCGACGCCGGAAGGCACAACGAGATACTCTGAAAAATTCAAAGGAGTGGCGGCGGAGGGACACTTTCGCAAGGCAGAAAATCTGTTGGTCTCTTCGCTGGGGATCGGAACATACCTGGGCCAGCCCAACGACTCAACCGATTCGAGTTATACCGCAGCGATCGTCGCAGCAGTGGAATCGGGCATCAACTTGATTGACACGGCGATCAATTACCGGCTGCAGAGGAGCGAGCGAACCATCGGCACCGCGCTGAAGGTGCTGGCTCACAAAGGCATTACACGCGACGAAATTGTCGTCTGCACGAAGGGGGGCTATTTGACGCCGGACGGGTCCATGCCGGCGGACCCGAATCGCTATTTTTTCGAAGAGTACCTTCACAAAGGCATTTTTTCGGCAAAAGACATCGCTGTCGGCAGCCACTGCATGACCGCACGCTTCCTGGAAAATCAATTAGGACGCAGCCTGAAGAATCTCCAGGTAGATTGTATCGATGTCTACTACCTGCATAATCCCGAAACGCAGCTTACGGAGATCACAGGAGCGGAATTTCTTAAACGCGTGCGAGAAGCATTCGTTTTTCTGGAGTCCTCCGTTGATCGCCACAAGATTCAATATTACGGGATGGCGACGTGGAACGGTTTTCGTCAGGAGAGATCCGCACGAGACGCCATGCAATTGGCGCAATTGGTGGGAATCGCGAAGGAAATCGCTGGAGAAACGCACCATTTCCGTTTCGTGCAACTGCCGTTTAACCTGGGAATGACCGAAGCGCTGACGATGGGCAACCAGACACTGGGTTCGGAGCAGAAAACAGCCATGGAAGCCGCCGACGAGCTGGGAATCACGCTGATCGCTTCTGCCTCACTCCTGCAAGGACAAGTAGCGCAGAACCTGCCGGCGTTTGTTGCCGAGGCAATGGGACTGCAGAACGACGCGGAACGCGCGTTGCAATTTGCGCGGTCGGCTCCGGGGATAACCGCGGCGCTGGTTGGGATGTCACGGACGCCGCACGTGGAAGCGAACACGCGATTGATCGCGGAACCGCCGGCGGGCCTCGAGCAGTTCAGCAAATTATTTTCGCGCGGAGAAGGAGCGTAGGGGTTCCGGACAAATCATTATAGTTTTTTGAGTTCGGGATGGCGCTGCATCAACCATGAAGTGATGGCTTGGTCTAACTGATCGAGATATCCGGAAAAAAAATGACCGGCGTCTTGGACAAAACAAAGTCGAATGTCTCCGGCCATGCGGGCCACGAGCGGCTCGACGGTTTGCCAGGCGCCATATTCGTCGTTGGTTCCTTGAACAATTAATTTGGGCTTGCTGCAGTTTTCGAGATAGGTGAAGTCGGAACTGTTTATGGGGATGCCCAGGCCGATCAACTCGTGAACCCGAGGATCCGCACAACCGGCTTGCAAGCCTACCCAGCTTCCAAAGCTGTAGCCACCGACGAGCATAGGAGTGTGGGGATATTCCTCCACCAGGAAATCAATCGCAGCCTGAACATCTTCGCGTTCTCCCAATCCCCGGTCATGTTCTCCAGCACTTAGACCTGCGCCGCGGAAATTGAATCGCAAGACAGGAATGCCCAACGAGTCCAAAGATTTTGCAGCATGATAAACAACTTTGTTGTGCAACGTGCCGCCAAAGAGCGGGTGAGGATGGCAGAGAACGGCAGAGAGCGGGGGCCGAGCGGCGCGCGTCGGAGTCCATAGGAGGGCCTCCAGCTTGCCGACTGGACCTTGCAGAAAGAGACTGCGGGAGTCGTGGTGAATCTGCATGGGAACTCGAGAAATCCGGAAAAAGTGTAACCGATTCAGAACAGAAGCACATGGATTCCCCTTAAGTACAGGTGAGGAGTGAGTTCTAGTCCGCCCACAACGAGGTAAGCAAGTACTAGAGCTAAATTTGTTGAATTTCGCATTGCAGTTTGGCTGCGCGGATGTTACTTTCAGCGCGGCTTAGAGAAATGAGGGGGCCCGTATGGGCGATTTGTCCGATCGGCGTGAGGCAAGGCGATTTGTAATGACTTTGCCGGTGCGCGTATTGGCGCACGACGCCGGCAGCCCGGAACTGCGCGCAAACACACGTGACGTGAGCTATCGAGGGCTTTATTTCCTAACCGAAGCGCAGTTTGAAGACGGCAGCGAAATCGATTTTATCCTCACTCTTCCTCAGCAAATGATCTCCGTCGGCGATGTGAATATCAGGTGCCACGGCAAAGTGGTTCGCATCGAGCCCACCGAAAACGGCAAGACAGGTATTGCGGCGAAGATCGAGCGATACGAATTTGTCCCTGTCCGCGCTTCCGCCGCCTGAGCGCAGAGCCCTTCGCGCAGAAAAGCCCGCGTGTGCCCGACCACTTTTGCGTAGAATAGATCTGAAGAGTTGCGCGATGCTTGACGGCCCGCGATTCTTGGGGGATTACCATGTATCACTACGATCCGACACAGGCGCTTGAAGAATTGCAAGAGGAAGCCTTGCTACCTCACCCGGTGAAGCTCCGGGACATGATCTTGAGAAATCAGCTTGGGCCGCAGGACGCCCAGTTGCTCAATCACGATTTTCAGCAATACCTCACGCGCTTCGGAGAACTGCAGAAACTTGCGAGGACCATTCTGGAAAAGCTCTCCGTCGGCCAGCGCAAGGCAGCCTCGTTGTGACCAGCGCATGAAAGTGCCTTTCGCGCCAGGGCACAAACCTCGCGTCCTGATTCTCTCCGCTTCTTCTGGCGCGGGACACGTGCGAGCCGCCCAGGCTCTGGAGCAAGCTTTCCAGGCGAGGGGGGACTGTCATGTGGAGCACATCGACGCAATCGGTCACGTCAGCAAACTCTTCCAACGGCTCTACGATGATGCGTACATTGCGATGGTGCGGCGCGCACCAAACTTGATGGGGCTGCTGTACGACCGCACGGACGAGCCCTGGAGCCATGCGCGGCGGCGACTCGCCTTGGATCGATTGAATACTCAGCCGATGATCCGCTTGCTCAAACGAGTGCAGCCGGATTTGTGCATAGCCACGCATTTTTTGCCTGCGGAAATACTGGCATGGTTAATTGCAAAGAGAAAATTGCGGGCCCGGCATGTAATTGTTGTGACCGATTACGATGTTCACGCGATGTGGCTGTGCCGCACGGTCGATAGATATGACGTCGCCCTTGCCGAATCCGCGGAATATCTTGCGGGCATTGGCGTGCCCCGGGAAAAATTGAGAGTAACGGGGATTCCCATCAATCCACGTTTCGAGATCCCGGTCGCACGCGGGGATGCGCGCCAGAAGCTGCACCTTTCTGCTGATAACCGTGTGTTGCTGATCTCCGCCGGAGGTTACGGGGTCGGTCCCGTAGAACAACTGGTGAAGGATCTGTTGGCGCTCGGACGGCCGTGGCAAATCGTGGCCATCGCCGGAAAAGCGGAGAAACTGAAGACACGGTTGGAGCATCTCTCCAAGGCGGCCGGGAAATTGCCGGATGGCGAAAGCCGCTTGATGAGCGTGGGATTCACAGAGGAAATGGATCAGTACATGGCTGCGGCGGATGCGCTGATCGGAAAGTCCGGGGGATTGACGACATCTGAGGCGCTAGCGCGCGGGCTGCCGATGATCTTGATCGAGCCGATCCCGGGACAGGAGGAGCGCAACGCAGATCACCTTCTGGAAGCGGGAGCTGCGATTCGCTGCAATAATCTGCCTGCGGCCGCGTGGAAAATTGCCACTCTGCTGGACAATACAGAAAAACTACAAGACATGAGCGCGGCTGCGAAAGCGATGGCGCGTCCACGAGCAGCCAAGGACATCGTCGAAGATGCCCTGAGGCTGCTAAACTGATTCGGTTTGATTCCAGATCAGAAGTACTGAGGAAATAGCCGGGTTGACATTTTGAAATTATGAGACGCAACACGCTATTGATTGATGCGGACGATACACTGTGGGAGAACAATGTGTTCTTCGAGAAGCTGATTGAGGATTTCATCAGCCTCGTCGAACCGTGCGGTTATAGCCGCGCATACATTCGCCACATCCTCAACGAAACCGAACGAAAGAACATCCGCCAGTACGGCTACGGGGTGCGGAGCTTTGGCAGGTCCCTTGAAGAAACGTACTTGAAACTTGCTGACCAGATGGCGCGGCGCGAAGTTCTTGCAGAGATCCACAATCGAGTGGTTGATTTGGAGAGGACGCCGCCCAAAATTCTCGATGGAGTGCCGGAAACCCTGGCGTATCTCACCAACCGTCACCGGCTAATTTTGTTCACGAAGGGCGAGCCGGCGGAGCAGGCGGCGAAAGTGGAGCGCTCCGGCCTGCAGGGATTTTTTGAAGCGATTGAGATCGTCGCAGAAAAGGACGCGAAGACCTATACACTGCTGGTGAACAAGCACAAAATTGTGAAAACGCAGGGATGGATGATCGGGAACAGCCCGCGCAGCGACATCAACCCAGCGATGGAAGCGGGATTAAATGCGGTGTACATCCCGCACATGAACACATGGCAACTCGAGCACGAGGCGGTCGTGGCGGGATCGGGAAAACTGGTGATCGTGCCGACGTTCCGCGAGTTGCGAAACCATTTTTAGGGAAGAGCATCGTTACGTTATCCGTGCGGTCGCAAAAGAAATGAATCCCGGCGGGCGTGTCGAGTGTGGCGCTGGGCCCCAATTTGGCTCTTGCGGGCTGCCGCTAGCCTCCGAAAGATACGCAAATAGTTCTTTTGGAGCAGATTCTATGGCCACGACAATGACTTATTCTTCCCGTTGGCGTGACGCGTGGTTTCACGATGCCACGACAGTGTATCTCAACGCTGCGGGACAATCCCCGATGCCGCGCGCGTCCTTGGAAGCAGTTCAGGCTTCCCTGGAATGGAAGAAGTTCCCATACGTGCTGACGGATCACTTTGAGATCGATCTTCCGACGCGCGTTCGTGCTTCCATCGCTAGTCTGATCGGCGCTTACCCCGAAGAGATCGCCTTGACCACCGGAGCCAGCGCAGGCTTAATAGCGCTTGCGTACGGGTTGCATTGGAAGCGCGGCGACGAAATACTCACCGCAAACCGCGAATTTCCGCTGGAGTACACCACCTGGCGACCAATGGAAGTGCGCGAGGGCGTACAGCTCAAGGTGATTGCGCCGCGCGGCCAGTGGATTGCGGCGGAGGACTTCATTGCGGCTCTGACGCCACGGACGCGAGTGGTTTCTGTGAGCCTGGTGCGATTCGACGACGGCTCGATGCTGGATGCGGCGAAGCTCGGTGCGGCCTGCCGGGCACAAGGGACAGTGTTGGCGTTGGACGTGAGTCAGTGCTGCGGGGCAATGCCCCTGGACGTACGCAGATTGGGGGCAGACTTTATCACGTGTTCCGGGTACAAGTGGCTGTTGGGTCCCTACGGCACTGGATTTTTTTGGGGAAAGCGCGAGTTGATGGCGAGTTTCCGACCAGGACCGTACTACTGGCAAGGAATCGCGGGCCTGACTGATTATAGTGCGCTGATCTTCGAGAATCCGGAGGCGGCTCAAGGCGGGCGTCCGTGGGATGCATCGGAAACGGCGAGTTATTTCAATCTGGCCGGTTGGGACGCGTCACTCAACCTTTTAAAACAGATCGGAGTAGACACGGTTGCCACGCACAATCAGAAACTCATCACGCAATTGCTGGAAGGCATTCCCCGCGATCGATGCGTGTGGACCAGTCCGGAACAGGCAGCTCGCCGGGGACCGTATGGATGTTTCGCCGGGCGCAGCCTCGAGCAAACACGAGAGATCTACGAACAGATGAAGGGAGCAAAGCTTATCGCCAGCTTGCGCGAGGGCAACATTCGGGTTTCGACGCACCTCTATAACACGGGGGAAGATATCGACAAGGTGATTCGAGTGATTGCCCGATGAATACGGAAGCGAAATGGCCAAAGGTAGCGGTCGTTGGGGCCGGGGCTGTCGGCGGGTATTTCGGGGGTATGCTGGCCCGCGCCGGGGTGCCCGTTGTAATGATCGGGCGGCCTTCGTTTGTTGAAGCAGTGTGTCGCTCAGGGTTGCAACTCGACTCATTCCGATTTCAGGATACAGTCCATCCGCAAGTGTCCACGGAGTTGGCTGCCGCCGCCGGGGCGAAGGTCGTTCTTTTTTGCGTGAAAACGACAGACACAGCAAGTGTTTCCAAACAACTGGCCGCGATTTTGCAGGCAGAGTCGGTGGTCGTGAGTTTGCAAAATGGTGTGAACAACGCCGAAGAGATTCGCGCAGCTTCCGGCCTCGAGGCCTTGCCCGCGGTTGTCTATGTGGCGGCCTCGGTTCCTGCTCCGGGGACAATAAAGCATTTGGGACGCGGCGATCTTGTCGTCGGGCCGCCGAATGAACGAACGGAGAAGATTGCTCGACTCTTTCAGTCAGCGACAGTCCCTTGCCGCATCTCCGAAAACATGGAAGGCGAGCTGTGGACCAAGTTGATCTGGAATTGCGCGCTCAATGCGGTGTCTGCGCTTGGGCGGGTGACGTATGGAGAAATTATCGCAAACGCAGAGGCGAGGAAAATCATCGAGGCGACGGTGCATGAGACTTTAAACGTCGCCCGCGCCAAAGGTGTGCATCCACCTGGTCTCGAAGACCCAAAGGCAGCGATTGCGGGTTCGTTCAAAATAGCCGATCAGATGAGCGGAACGCGCTCTTCAACCGCGCAGGACCTGGCCCGCGGCAAGCACACGGAAATCGACTCGTTGAATGGCTACGTGGCTCGGCTTGGGGCTGCGCTGGGCGTGCCCACTCCGGTGAATCACACGCTCTATACGCTGGTGAAACTGTACGAGTCGGGATTCCCTTCCCAACAATAAGCAGTGGCTTACTCTCGTTCCGGACCGTGAAAAGGGATGTGCACGATGGCCTCGACTGCGACGGGCTGGCCGTCTTTTGTGGCGGGACGGAACTTCCACTGGCCGAAAGCCGCGATGGCGTTCGCGTCCAGTTGCTGATCAAGGCCGCGAACAAGTTGAATGCTGTCTACGCTGCCATCCTCGCGGATGACTCCATACAAAATCACTTCACCTTCGACGTGCTCCTGAACCAGATCTTGCGGATACTTGGGATCGACTTTTCGAACCGGATCCGGCGCACTGACGGGCCCGATCGTGTGCGGAACGCCGCTCAAATGCATTTCGGAAAAGTGGATGATCCAGCTTCCCGTGACGCTATTCAGGTTGGGCATGTCGATGTTCATCGAGTAGACGTGATGCGAAGAAAAAATCTGCTCGGGGGGAGTCCCGGGAGGAAGAGTTGCGAAATTCGGAGGACCAGTGCGTTCGGGAGGATCATTATCCGAATTGGGATCTGGACGTTTATAGAGCGATTGTGTTTTCGGCAAACTTAACTTTGCCGTTCCACCGAGACCCGAGACACCCGCATTGGGTTTTGGATTTCCCCCCGAAATGCTGATGCCGATGGAACTCTTGCCCCCCGCATCACCGGCGCTCGAACCAGAGCCGCCGCCCGGCGCGTTAGAAGGAGTGCCTGAACCGCCGCCTGTCCCCGAGCCCTTGCCTTCCGGCGAAATGGCAACGCGAGAGGCGAGATTCCCATTGGGAACTTCGACGACGGGGGCTGGAGGCGCTGGCGAAGATGAGAGAGCGATAAGCGTAGCCGCTGGCCCGCCGGATTGGCCTGTAGCCGCTGCCGCGACCTCCGGGGCCGGAGCCACTTCCCCGTTTTGCTTGCGATCTGCCAACCGCGGTGCGGAGCCCGCATTGATGTTGAGCTGCGGCTTTGCGGGAGCATCGGCAAGCTGGGCGAGGCTCATTTCTGCGGAACGTGTCTCCAGATTCGGCACGTCCGGCGCAGGCGCATCCGTCGTGGCGACCTTCTTCACCTGCTTTGGTCGCAGCTTGGCTAAGGTCTTTTCACTGATTTCCAAACGTGGGCGCTCAGGTGCCGAAGGAGTGGCAAGCTGAACCATGTTTGGAAGTGCGGGCAAGAATTTTGGTGGTTCGTTGGGTGCTGCGGTGTTTACTAAAGTCTGACGCGGATGAGTTGGATGAGACGGATCCGTGAAAATTCGCTGGCGAGGATGAAACGCATCACTATTCTCCGCAGGAGGATCGTTCACATTTTTTTTGGTCGTGGCGACGCTGTGAGATCGCTTCGGAAGGTTAAGAAGAGGCAAGTCCTCAATCGATCCAGACCAGGTAAGTTGAGTGTTCTCGAGAGCGGTAACTCGTTTTGGAGAAAAAGGGATAGAGGGCCAGGGGACGATAAAAAATACAACGTGCCAAAGAGCGGCAGCGGCGATTGCGAGGTAAGGGATTCGCTGCTGGATGCGGCAATCAATGAAGATATTACCTTCTGGCTCGCCTTTGGGCACGCGCGTCCAGCGTAAAAAGACGGCGAGCTCGCTAAGGAAGTTCTGATGAAAGCTGTTCCAGGCAATCGACAGCTTCGGTTCACCAATGCCGGGCAGATACACGGCGATCGGATAGATCTCGTTCTGACCGAGCAAATCGAACGGATTGACCTGGAATCGATGAAACATCTTCCTTCCATTATATCTATATCGTGCCTGCCCTGAACTCACGCGGGGTATGGGGGCATCGCGAGGGCGCAAAAGAATAGATGATCAGGGCGCGCCGGAGGTTTACTCCATTGCGGTTTCGCTCACGGGACTTTTTTTCAGTAGCCGGTAAAAGCTCAGGGATGCATCACCCTGACGCAACACGCGCACCCGCTGCAAATTTTCCACGGTGGCTGGAAGTTCGAACTTGCGACGATGCTCTGCGATAACCAGACTGCCTTCGGCAAAAATCGCAACAGAACCGAGGAAAGAGAGCACGCGGTCATACTCTGCTGCACTGTCGTAGGGCGGATCAAGAAAAAAGATGTCGGGCACTTCCGTGCTAGGGGCGACCTCTTTTGCGAGAAGGTGCAACCCGTGCAGCACGTCGATGGGTAATACCCGCGCGCCTGTTTGTACCTCAAGTGACTCGAGATTCTTCTTGATGAGAGCGGCGGACGGCGCGTGTTTTTCGATGAACACCACTTCCTTTGCGCCACGGCTCAGCGCTTCGATTCCAATGGCGCCGGTGCCGGCAAAGGTGTCAATGAACCGAGAGCCGACCACGAGCTCGCCAAGAATATTGAATAGGGTTTCGCGCAGGCGGTCGCTCGTCGGGCGCAGAGCCAGCCCTTTAAAACACTTCAGCTGGCGGCTGCGATAGATTCCGGCAATTACACGCATGAGAGCTTCCGCGCCTCACCTTAACCGATGCGCGCAAGATAATAGCGCCGCTGCCATTCCCCAGGCAAAACGCGAAGCACCCCCTGCAGCGCCTCTTTCCTAGCAGGATCCTCGGCGAGGGTGAACGCTTCCTTGCGGGCAAGCTCGAGCAGTTGGCGATCGCGCAAGGGGCTGGCGACCTGGAATCCAAGATCTCCGGATTGGCGCGTGCCGAAAAATTCACCGGGACCGCGCAACTGCAGGTCGGTTTCGGCAATCTCAAAGCCGTTGTTGGTACGCACCATCGTGTCCAGACGCGACTGGCCTTCTTCGGTCAGGCGACCGGGGGCGATCAGGATGCAATGTGATTTTTGCGCGCCGCGGCCGATTCGGCCCCGAAGTTGATGTAACTGTGAAAGCCCGAAACGCTCCGCGTGCTCGATGACCATTACGGTGGCATTCGGCACATCCACGCCGACCTCGACGACAGTGGTTGCCACCAGAATCTGGACCTCGTTGCGGCGAAAGCGCTGCATTACATCCTCCTTTTCTTCGCTCGAAAGACGGCCGTGCAGCAGACCTGCGCGCAGCTTCGGAAAAACGGATTTGGAGAGCCGTTCATATTCTTCCACCGCCGCCTTCAGCTCCAGCTTGGACTCTTCGATGACCGGATATACTACGTACGCTTGGTGGCCCGCCTCGACTTCGCGCCGGAGAAATTCCCATACGCCGGGAAGATGGGATTCCTTGGTCATGCGCGTGTGGATGGGTGCGCGTCCAGGAGGAAGTTCGTCGATCACGGAAACATCCAGATCGCCGTAGAGCGTCAGCGAAAGAGTTCTTGGAATCGGCGTGGCAGTCAGCACCAAAACATGCGGGGCGTTTCCGTGCCTTACGGCTTTGTCCATTAATTTCTTGCGCTGGAGAACGCCAAAGCGGTGTTGCTCGTCAATGGCCACAAAGCCCAATCGCTGGAATTCCACATTTTCTTCGATCAAAGCATGCGTTCCGATCACCAACTGCGCCTCGCCGGAGCGGATGCGTTCGAGTGCAGCAGCTTTGTCCGCGGTCTTTAACCCGCTGATCAGCAATTCAACGCGATAGCCTCCGGGCGCCAAAATGCGCCGTGCGGCCAATTGGTGTTGCACGGCAAGAATTTCCGTTGGCGCCATTAAAGCGGTCTGGCACCCGTTTTCGATGGCGATCACGGCAGCTTGCAAAGCAACGATGGTTTTTCCGCTGCCCACGTCTCCTTGAAGAAGGCGATTCATCGGAACCGGGCGTTCCAGGTCGGAGGCGATTTCCGCGAGCACGCGTTTCTGCGCGCCAGTCGGCTTAAAAGGAAGAATCCTTTTCAGGGCATCGCGGATTTTGCCTTCACGCACGCGAAACGGAATGGCGTTTTCCTTGCGGGCGGCTTTGCGGCCTAGCGCCAGGCTGAGTTGGTACAGGAAAAACTCTTCAAAAATCAGGCGGCGCTGCGCGGGGGAACGAAACTGATTCAACGCTTCCAGCGATTCTTCCGGCGGAGGGAAATGCGTGTGGATCAGGGCATCGCGACGGGAGGGAAGACCCAATCGGTTGCGCATTTCGAGGGGCAGGACGTCAAGAATCTGCTGCTCGAGATTTTGCAGCGTGGCGTAAATCGCTCGGCGAATCTGCCGAGTGCCAAACGTACCCACGGCCTCGTACACCGGGACGATGCGCCCCATCTCCGTCGAATCCACCTCCTCGCCGCTAAGCACTTCGATCTGCGGATTCACCATTTCGCGGCGAGCCGGGCGTTGTTTATCGATTTCCACTTTTCCGTGAAGAATTAGCTCCTGCCCGGGTTTCAAGCGGCCTTCCAGGTAGCCACCATGGAAAAACTTGCAAGGGAGAGAACCGGTGTCGTCCTGCACAAGCAGGTGGTAGATTGCATCGCGGCCGTACATGCCGCGCACGGCTTGCCCGCTCATGACTCGAGCGCGCAAAGTGTAAGTGCCGTTTGGTTGTACATCCTTAATCTTGGAGAAATGGATGCGGTCTTCGTAGCGAAAGGGCAAGTAATTCAGCAAGTCTTCCAGCG
>Ga0181532_10004792_pt1 | contig 11680 bp, 13 predicted proteins | sample PEATcosm2014_Bin_33_FD_119768 | JGI IMG/M metagenome (GOLD analysis project Ga0181532, IMG submission 119768) | Peatland microbial communities from MTU Mesocosm Facility, Houghton, MI, USA - PEATcosm2014_Bin11_30_metaG | ecosystem: Environmental > Terrestrial > Soil > Wetlands > Peat | place...
ATACCAGAGGGACGCTGGCGGCCTGATTGAAGTCGAGCGCGTCGGGAATGTGAATCATTGTGGCGGCGGGCACGGCGATCAACTCGCAGTTGCCGCCGTCGACGCCGTTGCCGAGCACAGTGAACTCGCGGCACTGGTTCTGCACGCCGGCGAGGCACTTCACGCAGTGTCCGCAGAAGTGCATGGGCGCGACCAGAACGCGCTGGCCGACGGTGAATCCGGTGACGTATTCGCCGATCTCGGCGATTTCGCCGGCGATGTCGCTGCCGAGGATGTGCGGCAGTTTCACACCCGGCAATCCTTTGCGCACCCACACGTCGAGATGGTTCAGCGAGCAGGCTTTCACCCGCACCAGCACTTGATCTTTGCGCGGCTGCGGGTCCGGGACGTCTTCGTAGGTCAAGACTTCGGGGCCACCGAATTGATGAATGCGGACGGCTTTCATAAGAAATCCTTCTTTCACGGTCGGAACACCGGGCCCGCAGCTGACGCTTGGCACAACCCGAGGGCCCCTTGTCTGAACATAGCATTCTACGGGCCAGTCCATCATGAAAGCCGGTGGAACCGATTCGAACAAAAATTGTAGAATGACCGGGCTTCGCCTGCCTTCATTCAGCGTCGTGCCTTCAAACGGGAGGTTGGATGGCTCAAATCACGGAAATGCCTCCGGTTTTATGCCGGTTTGGATTCATGATGTGACCCATCCCGTCAGCTGGAAGTGGTTTTGTTACCGGGACGACGTGATGCTGCTGCAGTATGCCCTGAACCAAATCATGGCCAAGGTGAAGCTGTCTGACATGACCAAGCCGAGGAGAGGACCGCTCGGTGATTTTCCGCCGTCGTTCGGGCCGGGGGGGCGGGAGTATCCCCAGGTTGAGCCGCTCGATGTGGATGGAGTCTTCGGCAAGAAAACCCACGCGGCGCTGGTGAGCTACCAGCAGTCGGACGTGTGTGGCAGCCATTGCATAAAGGCGGATGGCGACCTTGATCCGGTTTACACATACATCTCCGGGTTGAGGGGCGATCCGATTGGGCCGCGCAATATGACGATCGAGACCAAGGTTACCGCCTTCACCATGTTCAAAATCAATCGTGACATCCTGACGCTCTATGGCAAGCTCATGAACGAAGAAGACATGCCGAAAGAGCTCAAGGACACGCTTCGAGCCCGGCCGTACTGGAAGCCGGGAGGGCGTCGTTGACCGGGGTCGCTGATCAGGACACTTGGATCTCTTAATCCGTATTTGGCTTGCCTGATTATTTGACTTGCCTCGGGATAGCCCGAATAATCGGCGATATGGATATCTACGAACAAATCGTCGAGCTTCGCCGCGGAGGGCGGCGCGGAGCTGTCGCCACGATCGTCAACGTGCGCGGGTCGATTCCGTCGTTCCAGACGGCCAAGATGCTGGTGCGGGATGACGGCTCGATTGTGGGCACGATTGGCGGGGGATGCGTGGAGGCCGACGTGTGGCAGGCAGCCCGCGAAGTCATGGAATCGGAGAAGCCGCGAACCTTAAAGTTTGACTTGAACCAGGATCCGAAATACGACACGGGCCTAGTTTGCGGAGGAACGCTGGAAGTTTTTATCGAGCCCGTGTTACCTCCAGCATTACTTTATGTTTTCGGTGCAGGTCATGTAGCCCTCAATCTTTGCCAGGTTGCCGCGAATGCTGGATTTGACGTGACCGTGACCGACGACCGGTCCTCGTACGCGACCAAAGAAAGGTTCCCCGCTGCGCGCGAAGTTCACGCGCTGGATTTCGAAGAGGCTTTGCAGAAGCTGGAGCCGAACGAAGCTTCCTACATCGTCATCGTGACGCGCGGGCACCGCGACGACATGCGCATTCTGCGCTGGGCGGTGCAGACGCGGGCGCGCTATGTGGGCATGATCGGGTCGAAGCGCAAAGTGATTGGGATCTTCAAGACACTGCAGGCCGAGGGCGTGCCAGCGCATCTGTTTGACCGGGTGCATGCGCCTATCGGGCTCGATATAGGGGCGGTCACGCCGGAGGAGATTGCGGTTGCCATCACGGCGGAGTTAATCGCGATCCGCCGGCATGCGAGTTCGGCGCTGCCGCATCTCAGCTGGTTTCAGGGGGCGCGGGAGGAGTCTGGCGCAGGCGCAACGGCGGAAGCGATCGAAAATGCGATCGACGAACGCGACCGCCACCGCTGACGGTTTTGAAGACCTTAACCACGAAGTATCACGAAGTCTTGATTTTCATGTTTCCTTCGTGAACCTTCGTGTCTTTCGTGGTTGATGTTCTTTCGGCGTCAAACTGCTGCTGACAGCCCGCCGCTCACTGACTTTCCTCTCGCTTTCTGCTATCTTCCGCAATATGGCGCGCTCTGAGAGTTTCGCCGGCGTGATTCTGGCCGCAGGCGATTCCTCGCGCATGGGCGCGGACAAAGCGCTGCTGCCCTGGCCGCCGCGAGTCGCGGGGCAGCCGCCGTCGAAGGATACTTTTCTTTCGGCGGCCATTGGATCGCTGATGTCGGCCACCGACTTCGTCCTGATCGTGGCGGGCAAGAACGAGCCGGCGCTGGCTCCGATTGTTTACGCCAGCGGAGCGTCGCTGGTGACCAACCCTGACCCCAGCCGGGGCCAGTTCAGTTCCCTGCAGGTGGGATTGCATGAAGTGCTGAATCGTGGGCGCGACGCTGCCATCATCACGCTGGTGGATCGGCCTCCGGTGAGCGCGGCGACGGTGCAACTGCTGCGGGATGCCTTCCAATCCGCTCCGGAGAGCGTCTGGGCAGTGGTGCCCGAATTTTCCGGCAAGCATGGGCATCCGTATCTCGTCGGGCGCGAGTTGATCGAAGCTTTTCTGCAGGCGCCGCCCACCGCGAGCGCTCGCGAGGTCGAGCATCGCTGTCAGGACCACATCCAGTATGTAGAAGTCAGCGATCCGTTTGTGGCATTGAACGTCAATACTCCTGAGGATTACGCGGCATTGAGCCTTAGGGGCTAAAGCCCCGCTTATTTCCTCCACGCTTTAACGCGGCCCTGAAGGGCCGCTCTTCCACGGTTCTGCACACCCTCGCAGGCAGCGTACGCATTTTCGTAGGGAATGCACTCATCTGTACGGTTTCTTTGATCCTGGGGCTCACCCCGTTTTTTCTCTGCACGTTTTTCTCTGCACAATTTGCGCAGTCTAGGTTCGGCACGTTATCGTCGAACAGCATGGAAACCGTTGGGGCACAAACTCTCGATCCTACGCGGCAGGAATTTCTGGAATCCGTTTTGCGGCTGGAGCCGCGGGTGGCGGCGTTTGATTGCGACGGCACACTCTGGTCGGGCGACGCCGGCGTGACGTTCTTCGACTGGGAGATCGAACGGGGGATCGTCTCAGACAAAGTCGCGCAGTCGATGCGGGCCCGCTACACCGAGTACCAGGCCGGCAAAGTGAGCGAAGAGGATATGTGCGGCGAAATGGTCACCATGCACAAGGGCATCGCCGAGGCCGCGATGATGCAGGTCGCTGCGGAGTTCATGGCGCACGTTTTTCCCGGGCGAGTTTTTGCCGGGATGCGAGAACTGGTGGGGCGGTTGCGACAGGACGGCTGCGAGGTTTGGGCGGTTTCGTCGTCGAACGAATGGGTTATCCGCGCGGGCGTGAGGCAGTTTGAAATTCCTGAGGACCGCATCCTCGCCACCAAAATTGAACTCGACAATGGGGTCATCACCGACAGGTTGGTGCGCGTGCCGTCGGGACCGGGCAAGACTGAGGCGCTGCGCGAAGTAGCGAAGAAAAACGTCGACGCGGCCTTTGGCAATTCGCGCTGGGACGCCGATATGCTGACCGCCGCCAAACATGCATTCGCGGTCAATCCCAATCCCGACCTTGAAGTGACGGCGCGGCAGAGCGGGTGGGCCATCTATTTTCCCGACGGAACGCGCTCCTAGACTCTGTTATCCGATTCCCAGCACCTCGTTGAAGAAACCCACCAGGTATTTCCACACCAGGTAATAAGCGATCAGAGCAAAGCAGAACCCAACCGCCGGAATCGCGTATGGAACAACGAATTCGTGGGACAACAGCAGGCCGCCAGCAGTCGCGGAGAGAAATCCTGAGCAGGTGGCAAGGGCAAATCCAATGGGCGCCAGAATAAATGGCAGGAGCGCGCCATGCAGCCCGATCGGCAGATGGGGACGCGGACGCAGCCACAGATAAAACATATTCCACGCGCCAAAGATGTTGGGCACCAGGGCCATGGGGAATATGATGGCGCGCTCGATCGGGATGGGAATCTGGAAGGTATAGCGCGCGATCAGAAAACCGGTGAGCACCACCAGCAGCATCATGGTGGGTACGGCGGTGCCGGCCATATAGGCGCGGAGATAAGGATGAGTGTTCATAGTGTCCTCCGGAATCAGAAGTGATACAGCCAGATCGGGATCGCCTTCGGAAACAGGAAAACGCCGACGATCACGGCGGCCAGCAGGGCCCAGTCGAACCACGGCACTGCAGCCAGCGCCGCCGGCGAAAACAGGACGGCAACCCACTTCCGGGGGCGCGCGTTCTGGTCGAAACGCCGCAGCATTTTCGGCCACAGGTCGCGGTCGAGTTCAGCGGTCATCGGCGTTAGCGATCGCTTCAGCAAATCAGCAAGTCTCTTCTGTTCTGGCTCGTTCATTTCTTGCTCAGGCTTCTCTTGTTCAGGCTTTTCTTGTTCAGGCATGGCTTGTGTCCAGGTTTCCTAGTTTCTTGCGTAATAGGCGCACCGCGCGAAACAGCCGAGACTTCACGGCCGCGGTGGAAATATTCAGCGCTTCGGCAATCTCAGCGTGCGGACACTCTTCAATCAGGGCCAAAGCCGCTACGGCGCGCAACTGGGCCGGCAATTGCTGGAATGCAAGTTGCGTGCGCTCGCGCAGCTCCCGCTGGGTTGCCGGATTCTGAATTCCCGGATTCTGGATTGCCGGATTGACGGTACGCGGGTCGGGTGCGGATTCAGGCCTCAGACTCTCAGCAAATTGTTCTTCGCGGGGCCGCGCCGTTTTCAGATAATCGAGCGCCACGTTGGTGGCGATTCTGCGAGCCCAGGCTCCGAAGCTGCGCTCCGGCTGGAAGCGCGCCCGCGCCCGGTAAATCCTCCAGAAGGTTTCGATGGTCAAATCCTCGGCCGCCGCCGGATCGCGAACGATGCGCACGATCCAGCGGAACACCTCTCCCTGGAAATGCCGGAACAGCGTCTCGAAGGCATCGAGCTCGCCGGCAGCAAACTGCGCCAGGAGTTTCGGAGGCTGTTCGAACAGTTCCATTTTCCTTTTCTATATACGCTTATTCCTTTTCTATATACGCTTACTGGCGGGCGGCGGCGATGGTTTCATGTTTTTCTTTGGAAGGGCGCCCAAAATCATCAACCACGAAGTATCACTAAGGAAGACACATCCAAAACGCAGATCTTCGTGATACTTCTTGTCCTTCGTGGTTCATGCTTTTTCCTTGGACGGCAAACGAACCTCGCGAGGGGCACGAAACGCCGCGGCGTTTACAATTTGAATGGCATGTATTCGACCCAGATGCTCGATCATTTCCAGAATCCGCGGAATGCGGGCGAAGTCATCGACGCGGACGCTGTGGCGCAGATTGAGAATCCGGCTTGCGGAGACGTGCTTCGTCTGACCTTGAAGATCACGGCTGGACGCATCGCGGAGATCCGGTTCAAGGCCAAGGGATGCGTGGCTGCGATGGCATGCGCATCGGCCCTGACGGAACTAGTGGCGGGAAAAACTCCGGATGAAGCTCGATCGCTGAACCGAGACTCCCTGATTGCGGCGGTGGGCGGCCTGCCGCAGGCTTCGACGCACGCGGCGCAACTGGCCCTGGACACGTTCTTCGCGGCGCTGCTGCAGCTGGAATCCTAGCCTCGACCATGCCTGGCTCTCACACTCCCCGCCGCATCGCATGTCTGCAGCCGAGCGCGACCGTCATTCTGGACGCCATTGGCGAACTGGGGCGCGTGGTGGCTTGTACGCGGTATTGCGTTGACGTTGTGCCCGAGGCCGGTGACGGATCGCGCGTGATTCTGGCCGACTCATGGACAGCCGATGCGGCCGAGATCGTGGCCGCAAAGCCCGATCTGGTGATTGCGGCGGTTCCCTATCAAGAAAAGTCGGTCATCGAAATCCTCAGGGCTGGGGCGCGCTTTCTGGGCATGGCTCCGAAGACACTGGCGGATATTTATGCGGATATCGTAACGATCGCGGGAGCGGTGGGCGCCATGGATCGAGGAGAAGAAGTGATTGCCGCCATGCAGCGCGACATCGAAGAAATGAGCAGCCGGACCGCCGCAAGCGCTCGCCCGAGGGCCTGGTGCGAGGAATGGGGCAAGCCCTTGATCGCCTCTCAGGGATGGGTCGCGGAACTGGTCGAGGCCGCAGGCGGGGAATTCGTGGGCAGCGCCGGCCGTCAGACTACGGCGGAGGACGTCCGACGGCTCGATCCGGAAGTGATAATTGCGGCGTGGTGCGGGGCGGGAGACCGCGTTCCGCTGCAGAAGATCGTTGTGGAAAGAGGCTGGCTGCAAACCACCGCGGCGGCTTCTGGAAGGGTCTACTGCATTCGGGACGAATTCCTGAACACTCCCGCACCGACGCTGCTGCAAGGCTTACAGGCGCTGGCGTTCGCGATTCATCCTGAAATCTTCCCAAGCACGAAAGGAATCAGGCGGATTACTGATGTTTCCGCTTCCAATAGATGATATTCACGCCGTGAGTTAAGATTTCAGTTATGCCCGTAGCCCACAGAATCGAAGAAATTCGCACCGAACTCACTGAGTTGGCCCAGGCTGTCCCCACCGCCCAGGAACTCATGCAGGCAATGGCGCAGTTGCTGCACGAGCGCATGCTGAAATATAACTGGGTCGGCTTCTACATGCTGGAACCGGGCGCGCAGCCGCCGGTGCTGGTACTGGGAGCATTTGAGGGCGCCATGACGCCGCACACGCGCATTCCGCTCAATCAGGGTATCTGCGGCGCGGCCGCATCGAGTGGACAGACGGTAGTGGTCGACGATGTCAGCAAAGATCCGCGCTATCTGGCGTGTTCACTCGAAACCAGGTCGGAGATTGTGGTGCCGGTGTTTGTCCACGGCACTGTGGTGGGCGAACTGGATATCGACAGCCACTTCCCCGCAGCCTTCACTCCCGAACATCAGCATCTGGTGCAGCACTGCGCGATGCTGGTGGGGAAGAAGCTGGAAACCTCCAGACACTAAAATCCCAGCGCTGAGATTGTTCGAAACCATGAAAGCGAAAGCATGAGAGTCGAAAAGGGCAAAGTGCGCGCGCCGGAAATCGGCCGGGTGTGGCTGAATTCGGCTCCTCTGAGTTTTCGGCAGTTGCGCGGGCGCGCCGTGCTGGTCGATTTCTGGGATTACACCTGCGTCAACTGCATTCGCACCCTGCCCTACGTGCAGGCGTGGCACGAGCGCTACCGGGATAAGGGGCTGACCGTGATCGGAGTACACACGCCGGAATTTATGTTCGCGCAATACGAGTCGAACGTGGAGCGCGGGATTCGCGAGTTCGGGCTGACCTATCCGATCGTCATCGACAGCAATCGTGAAATCTGGAAAGCCTTTGCCAATCGCTACTGGCCGACCAAATACTTGCTCGACAAAGATGGATACCTGCGCTACGGGCATTTCGGCGAAGGCGGGTACGGAGAGTGCGAACTGGTGATTCAGGAGTTGCTGCGGGAGATTGATCCGGCGGTGGAACTTCCGCCGTTGATGGAGCCCCTGCGCGAAGAAGATCACGCAGGCGCGGTCTGCTACCGCGCGTCGGGCGAACTCTACCTGGGACATCGGCGCGGACGCATCGGCAATGAAGGCGGGTTTAAAGAAGATCAGATTGCCGACTACGTTTTCGCGGGAAAGCTGGAGGAGAACTTCTTTTACGCGAATGGGCGATGGGCGTCGACGGCTGAATACTTCGAGGCGGCCGAAACCGGGCCTCATAGTTTGTGGTTGAAATGCGACGCGGTCGCCGTAAACTTGGTGATGGCCAGCCCGCACGCTGCGTCGGCCGAAGTTGTTGTCGTCATTTTGCAGGACGGCAAGCCGCTCACTCGCAAGCAGGCGACTCGAGACACACGCTTCCGTCGCAGCGCGAACGGAGGCGCGGAAGAGAGCTACGTCCTGGTCAACGCGGCGCGCATGTATTTTCTGGTAGACAATCACGAATTTGGCGAGCACGAACTGGAACTGCGCTGCTCGACCGGCGTTGCCGCGTTCGCCTTCACCTTCACCAGTTGCGTCGATCCCGTGGCCAGCGCGCTCAAGACTGCCAGCGTGCCCGAGCCGGACGTGTCGAAAATATGAAGCGCGTGGTTGCAGGTCTCATCGTGAAAGACAGCAAGCTGCTGGTGTGCCAGCGCACACGCCACCAGACCATGCCGCTGAAATGGGAGTTCCCCGGCGGAAAAATTGAAGAAGGCGAACAGCCGCGCGACGCTCTCCGCCGCGAACTGGAAGAGGAACTCGGAATCCTGGCCTCGGTGGGAGATGAAGTCAAACGCATTCAGCACGAGTATCCCAACGGGGGCATGGTCGAGCTGCGTTTCTTCGTCGTGCGCAAATACGAGCGGGAAATCGAGAACCGGATCTTTCGCGACATGCAGTGGGCTAACCCGAAGGAACTGTCGAAGTTCGATTTCTTAGAAGCCGATTTGACCCTGGTGAAAGACCTGGCGGCGGGGAAACTGTTATAGACCTTGCTTCGCCAAGCACGTTCCCCGCTGACGGATCGCCCGTCGAAAATCCCCACGTCTCGCAAAAGGCGCGAGACATGAGGCATCCACTTCCCGCTCGACTCCCACGTCCGGCTCTAGCCCGAGCGCAGCGTCCAGAACCACGCCACCGTCAGAACGATCATGACGCCCGTTGTCAGCCACGCCACTACGTTGAACAGCCGCGTGTTCACATACTCGCCCATCAAATCCTTCTTGTTAATGAGCAGGAGCATAAAGATCAGAACAAAGGGCAAGACGACTCCGTTCACCACCTGCGACAGCACGGCGATCTTCACCAGGGGAAGGCCAGGGATCAGGACGACGGCACCGCCCGCCGCAATCAGCAGCGTATACAGCCAGTAGAAGGCAGGCGCCTCGCCGAACTTCATTCCCACGCCGGATTCGAACCCTAAACCTTCGCAGACGGTATAGGCAGTGGAGAGCGGCAGAATCGACGCTGCGAATAAAGAGGCATTGAACAGACCTACAGCGAAGAGAATGTAGGCGTAGTCTCCCGCCAGCGGCTTGAGGGCCTGAGCGGCATCGGCGGCATACTTGATGTCGCGATAGCCGTGAACGTAAAGCGTGGCAGCGCAGGCCACGATGATGAACCACGCGACGATATCGGTGAAAATGCAACCCGTCACGACATCGAGGCGCGAGGCCTTATAGCCACGCTTGGACACACCCTTTTCGACAATCGACGACTGCAGGTAGAACTGCATCCAGGGAGCAATCGTGGTTCCAACCACGCCAATGACCATGTACAGATAAGCCTGCTCGCGAAACGCCTTCAGGGCCGGCGGTTTGAAGGTCGCGATGGTCGCCTCCCTCCACATGGGATGCGCCTTCACGCCGGCAATAATGTAGACAACATAAAAGAACGACGCCGCGAGAAATACCTTCTCGACGGACTTGTACTGGCCTTTCACGACAATCAGCCACACAATCACACAACACACCGGCACGGTGGCGTATCGCGACAGCCCAAATAATTCGAGGCTGGTGGCGATGCCGATGAACTCGGTCACCACGTTGCCGAAGTTGGTGATGAGGATTCCGATCATCATAAAGAACGTGATGCGGAATCCGAATTCCTCGCGGATGAGGTCGCTCAATCCCTTGCCGGTGACAACGCCCATGCGGGCCGACATTTCCTGCACCACGATCAGCGCGAGCGTGATCGGGATCATGGTCCAGAGCAGAAGATGTCCGAATTGGGCCCCGGCCTGGGAATAGGTCAGGATGCCGCCGGCGTCATTGTCAACGTTCGCGGTAATGAAACCCGGCCCGACGACGGCGAGGAACAACAATATCCGGGTTTTCGAGCGTTTGAAAAACTTCATGCGCACTTTTCGCTGACATAGAGATGAAACAATTTCCCGCGAACGACGCCACAGGATAAACGCACACGGGGAATCTGACCAAACAAAAAGTGCTCAGGAAATGAAAATTAAAGATGGCGGAGTTGGTGCGGGCGCCGGTCAGCGATTGTCTACTCGTACCGCAAGGCCACCATAGGGTCAACTCTGGAAGCCCGGCGGGCGGGAATATAGCAAGCCAGAAGCCCCACCGTGGTCAACAGGAACGAAGCGCCGAATATGCTAGCAAGGTCGAGGGCACTGATGCCGAAGAGTAATCCGGACATGAAGCGTGAAAATGCCAGCGCCGCGGCAACGCCAACCGCCAATGCGTAGAGCAAAATGACAGAACCTTTCCCCACAACAAGCTTAAGTATCTTGACCTGGTCGGCACCCATTGCCATGCGGATGCCGATATCGTGAGTCTGTTGGGTAACAAAATATGACATGACACCGTATGTCCCCCCGCCTGCCAGCAGGAGCGCTATCGCGGCAAATATTCCTAAGAGAAACATATTAAAACGTCTGGGCGATACGGAATCTGAGAGACGTTGCTCCATGGTCTGAATATCGTAGACGGGCTGATCGTTATCGACCGCTTCGACTGCCGCGCGAACAGATGGGACCAGGTTCAGCGGGTCAGAAGTGGTGCGAACCACGAAATACATCGCTGCTCCGCCCCTTTGCGAATGTGGGATGTACACCTGCAGCGGTTCCTGTTGGTCAATCCCCAGGTGCCTTACGTTTCCTACCACACCCACGATTTCTCGTGGCAATCGTTCGAAGTCGATTGTGATCTTCTTGCCGAGAGGATCTTCTTGCGGCCAGTAACGGCTGGCAACCGCGGCATTGATGATCGCGACCCTGGGGGTCTCATCGCCGTCATCCTCAGTAAAGTAACGACCTTTCGTAAGAGGAATGCCGATTGCGTTGAAGTACTGCGGCGTTACAACGCTGAATTCACCAGAGGGTTCATCGCCCGGATCCCACGCTGATCGCCCCACGATGCCGAAGCTGTGGACATCACTGCCACCCAGAGGAAGATTATCAACCGCGCCGACCGACCTGACACCGGGTAGAGCACTGATTCGCTGCACAACCTGCCGAAAGAAAGCGATCTGGCGGGGCGCCGGATATCGATCAACGGTGAGAGTCGTATTCATGGTTAATACGTTGAGCGGATCGAGCCCGAGATTCACTTCCTGAAGACGAAAGAAGCTCCTGATCATCAGACTTGCGCCAATCAGCAACACCAAGGCCAGAGCCATCTCGGAAGCGACCAGCAGGAGGCGGAGGCGTTGCCAGCCTTGTCCCATGGTGAATCCGCTGCCCCCCACTTTGAGTGTTCTGATGAGATCCGGTTTCGAAGCCTGGAGCGCAGGCACCACGCCGAAGAGAACCGCTGTGAAGACCGACAGGCCTAGAGTGAATGCGAGCACTCGGCCGTCGACCGCGATCTCATTCGTTCGGAGAAAGTTGCTGGGGCTGTGATTAGAATTAAAGAGAAGGCGAGTCCCCGCGAAGGCCAGGATTAATCCTAAAATGCCGCCTAACAGTCCGAGCAGCGCGCTCTCGG
>Ga0181532_10004795_pt1 | contig 11680 bp, 25 predicted proteins | sample PEATcosm2014_Bin_33_FD_119768 | JGI IMG/M metagenome (GOLD analysis project Ga0181532, IMG submission 119768) | Peatland microbial communities from MTU Mesocosm Facility, Houghton, MI, USA - PEATcosm2014_Bin11_30_metaG | ecosystem: Environmental > Terrestrial > Soil > Wetlands > Peat | place...
ACTGTAGACTAGGAGAGTTCTCGCTCCACGGAGGTTCAATACTACTCGGAGAGAAGTTTCAGACTTTGTAGTTCGCGAAGGGCTTGCTGCATGTACGCAGGTGGGTCCAGCAAATCAAGGGAGAGATTGAAACAGTGGAGTAACACCTGGCCCGCTTGGACGGTGTAGGCCCATTTGAAGAAGGCCACGACGGGCGCATCAAGATAAATCTGTACCGCGCCTCGACTGAGGGGATAGAAAAGTAGCCGGTGGGACCATTCATTTCGCAGGAGTTGAAGAGTGGCCTCCTCTTCGATTGCGTTGAAAAAGATGAGAATCTCTTCCATGCAATAGGAGGAGAAATTTGGTTTACCAGCTTATTTTCAACTCAGTCCTATAGGTAAACCAGTTGTCGCGAGGGTTCAGGTCCGAAAGGTCGATGTGTTCCTCTCTTTTGACACCGAATTTAACCTGGTAGTCGAGGTCTTTGAAATGAGCAATGACCTTGTATAATTCGGGCTTGAAAGCAAATCTTGCCAAGAAGTCTCCCTCTTCTGCTTTCTTAGGCTCGTTTGAAGATGCCAGCCAGATGCTGGCCTTATCCTCTCCCTTGCGCACTGCTTCTGCAATGGATTCTTCAATCCAAGAAATGTGGTCCCTGAGCCAATTGGCTCGCTCGTTGCGCCACTTCTCGGAGGCCTTTGCTTGCCTTTTGCGTTCGGCGGCGTCACGTTCGTTCTTCAGTTCGGTCGCCCTTTTCTGGGCAGCGAATTTTGCCTCTTTGGCGTTCATTTTCATAAATTCACCACTTGATCGTCAGAATTGTGTCTCGCGTGTAGTATGGAGTTTCCGATCCACACTCTCCGCCGCTGTTCAGATACGCAGCGGAATCATCGTGGTGTGTATTCTCGCCTGTGACTTCACACTTGTAACCGTCGCGCCGGAGTTTGGCGAGTACAATCTTGACATATTTGCCCCACGGAGCATATTTGAGATAGCCCTCACCCCATGCATGATACCATGTGCGAATCTCCCGGTCGCCATAGTAGTAACGATCCACTTTAGTTGGGAGATATTTGTACTCCCCACGCAGGCAGTCGTGACCATCCTGAGAAAGTGTGATGGAGGTGCTTCTTTCACCATATTCCACTACGGATTCAATGGAGTCGCGGAACTGCTTCTCAATCTTTGCGATGCGTTCTTTGCGAAGACGCGGGACGGACTCCTTGAGAGCCGCCCGACGCTTTTTGAGTGCTGCCGATTTCTCAGCCGCTTCTTTTTGTGCGATGGATACTGCTTTGGATCGTGCTTGAGCTGCTTTCATTATCTCCTCACTACTCCTTGCCAACGAGTTTCAGAAAACGTTCCCGCCAAGCCTCACTTAGACTGGGGTGCCGGGTAGCTTTCTCTCGCGCCAAACGACCCGTCTCATTGTCCCACTTGCTGCCTTTCCAAAATCCTTGCTTTTTGAGACGGTCTTCAAGTTCTAAATTCGCGGGGCCGGGGTAGAAAGAGCACGTGACTTCGTGGAGAATTGGACACGGATCTACGCGGGTTCCGCGCAACTCCCAACCCCCGCATTCGTTGCAGGCGTGGTCGGATAAATCCGCGCATACGCGGTGGGAATCTCGATACATCAAGAATTTCTTAGTCATAGGAGAGGGATTCTTCTTCCCAGGTGGGAAGCCAATAGTGGATGGTAACTGGCATCCAGTAATTTTCGGGGGTAACTTCTATGGATTTAACGATGCCGCGATTGTGATGCATGACGGAAATACACGACGCCACGCAATTTAGTGACATGTGCTCTATAATGGGAAGATACCCGGTCAGCTTCTGTTCAACAGTCCGTGAATTGGTTCGCATTGGAATCCCCTTAATTGGCTCAATGGTTATTACTGTGATTTTAGAGTAACGTTGGGAAATTACGCCTTGTGGATAGCGCGCATGATGCAAGGATACACCCAAGGTTCACAATGGAGGTCTGGAACAACGGGAGATCTTGGCGCAGGGATTGAAGGGCTAGGTTTCGCAGGCGGAACTGTTGGTGGTTTAGGGTTCGAGGGTGCCACTTGGAGAGTAAATAAAAAGACAGCGACGATGAGAAGACGAATCACTCCGTTTCCTCATCTGAATCTGAGTACCGTAGATCCCGATCCACGTCCAGTTCCTGGATGGTGTCTTCATCTTCCTCTTCAAATTCTTCGTCTTCAAACTCTACAAAGTCCTCTTCAAGTTCTTCTTCGAGTTCGTCAGTGAGATCTTCGTTCTCATCTTCTTCGTAGCCCAATTGTTGCCTCCTATTCGTTAGGTAAAATCCCAAAGCTGGCCAACCACTGTAACAACTCGGACAAAGTTACTCGCCGCCAAGATTGTTGTACTGCCGGCTCCCTTGGATCTTTGACTTCAATTATGAAGTCGGGTTTTTCATCCAACTCTATGTAACCTAAATTTGGGATTTCTACCAGAGCTGTCCATGAATTTGACGGGTAGCCGTCTATCCATTGTTGTTGCAAACGTAGCCCGGTTGCTTCAATGCCGTTAATCCGAATCTCAATCGATTCGATCTTGGTTTCCATGCCTATTTAGTACCCGATACTCGCAACATTAACTTCTTCATTAGTCGTCGGTGCCGTGCTCGGGCGGCAGGAGTAAGGAATTTCGCGATACGTTTCCGGAACTTTTTGTACGGGTAGGGCTTGCGACCATTGGTCAACAAAAACTCACCCTGTTCTTTGAGTTCCTGCATCAGACGGCGTTCAGCTCGCCTCGGAAACTTGTGCCCTAACAAGCGGTGGTGGCGTAAATGCAAGATGGCGGCTGACCGCGTTGGTAACCATACACTGTTCTCTTGGGCGAACCGCATATTCGTGCGCCGGAGCATTTTGCACCCACAGCAACAGAACTGCCCGTTCACGTCACCGTACATGTACACTTCGTGGTTGTCATCCCAGGATCGGCAATAGCTCATTTGGATACCTCCAAAATCTTGGCTAAAAGATCCGCCTGCTTCTGATACCACCGAACCGCGTTTCCGGCCCGCTTGTAAGCGGTGGGCATCTTTTCAGCGGCGGCTTTAAGCTCAAAGAGTGATTCAGGCAACCACTCCTTACCAGTCTGGCGTTTGTAGTCACGGATCTTCAATAGCGCCCGGTGCTTCAGAGCACGCCAAGTTGCCATGCGCAATCGAACATCTGGAGGATTCGTTCGCACATCACGTTGCTCAGCATTGATGGTGGTTTGTAACCAGATTTGTGCAGCTTCTAACTGCTTGTGGAGTTTGGGATTCTCTTGGAATTTAACGAAGCAACAGGATCCGGTGGGGACAGAGAGGTCCGCCGGATTCTTGAGGATGTAGACGAGGCGTATTGATCGTCCACACAGGGTACACTTCGTCTCCGAATGGAGGCCGGAATCATAGCATTGGCCTTTGAAGACGAAGTTGGCAAGGTCGCCCATGCCTCTCTGCCCGATGCTTGTATTCATGTTGGTAGTCTACTAATTGGATTTCACTTTCGGTTAAGAGACCACCGGAGTGTTGCTGAGTCCATTGGTGCCGAAAACTCGACGATAGCGTTCAATTTCGATCGGTATGCCCAGAGCCTTGGCGTAGTTATCGGAGAGCTTAACTGCGGGCTTACCTTCAACCTTGGATACTTTGCAGATCAGACTGATTGGGTCAAAGTCCTGGCTAGGATCACATCCTCGAAAATCGTTAGTTAGAAAAGTTCCCCAACCCGCGCTAAAACCAATTCGTCCTTTGAAATAAGTGTGAAGATCAACGATGTCATCGACGTCCAGGGAGTCTGACGCGATGATGAGATGTTCAAGCGGATCACGGCCATGATCCTTGAGCCATTGGATGTATTCATCCCCGGCGATGTAAGGATTCTTGCTGTCGATACGTTGACCCTTCCAAGCAGCGGCCCAGTCAGGAGCATTTTCTAGAAATTGTGTAGTTCCATAGGTATCCGGTAACATGATGCGGAGAGCACCGTCGTAGGTCGCTTGCCATAAGTCAAGGACACGATATTGGGAGGCTTTCAGCGCATCGTCATCGGTTGTAAGTGCAGCCATGACCATGGGAATCTCATGCGCGTTGGTCCCGATAGCCTCTAGGTTGTGCTTGTAAGCGAGAAAAGCGTTCGATGTTCCAGTGAAGGCACTACCCAGATTCTCTGCCATGGCGTTAACCACATATTCCTGCCACAGAAAGCTGTGGCGGCGGCGGGTTCCGAAATCCGCCACGGCGAGATAAGGGACACAATTCAATCGTTTTATTTTATTCCAGAGTTTTGTTTTCGCTTGTGCGTACAGAATATCAAGATCAAATTCGCGGAGTCTTTTCAAACCAGCTCGGGTCTTGAGCTCGTCAATTATGGAAAGCACGTAAATTTCCCACATCATTGTCTCGGTCCAAAGACCGTCGAAAGTGAGTTGAAATTGCCCGTCTTTAATTGACAGTTCATAGTCTGACAATCGGAAATCGTGCTCGAGCCACTCCAGAAAAGCAGGTTCAAAAATTCCGCTACGACCATAAAAAGTGTTACCAGCAAGCCAGACCAATTCTGATCGACGAAATTGGAGATTGCGAACATGGTCCAGTTGGTTGATAAGCTCCTCACGCGGAAACTTGTCGGCTAGGCGGACGGAAATGGAGCGATTGAACAGCGAAAATGCTACGTGGGTTTTAGGAAAATGCTTCCAGACGAATTGGAGCATCAGTAGCTTGTAGAAATCGGTATCAAGCAGAGATCTGATTATCGGGTCGAGTTCCCAGTTGTGGTTGTGCGCCCGTTCTGCGAAATTAACGATCATTCTCGGTTAACGAATGTGAACGAATCGAGAAACTGCACCATGCCGATAGTTTCGGCACCTTGATGTACGACCACTACTTGATAGAGGATGTTTCCCAAGAGGAATGTGCGCTCATGGAAGTACATTGTCGTGCCATCTTTAGTAACTTGATACGTGAACTCCAGACCCTCATACCCTTGGGTGATGAACTTCTCCGAAGTCTTGGTGCCTCCCACGCCTTCTATAGACCCCGACTCGGAGCTACGCAATTCGGCCTCTAGAGTTGCCCCACTTTGTTGCCCCAACGCACAATCCCGTTGGGCGGTTGACGCATAATTCGCCACACCAACCGCATAGAAATCGTTGCCGGCTGGCGCGGAATAGCTTCTCAGATAAAGAGATGGGCATCCGGATACATTTCTTCTAGCGTTGACTTGTGTTCCTTTGGATCGGCTCCAATTTTCGTTAAGCTGTAGAGAAGAGCCACTGGTACTGCGATGGCAGCGAAAACTGCAAGCCCGGTTAGAATGTTCATCATGTTGTACCCTACTAACGGAACCCAAATTTCAGTTAGTCTTCGTTCTTGCGCCAAGGAGCTATCTTGAGCTTGTTCCGTTGTTTTCGCACGCTTTCTTCATGATTCTTTTGTTGCTTGCGCCGTTCGATTTCTTGTTGGCATTCCTTGCAGAAATACTGATCGTTGTTGTGCTTGCATCGGACGTAGGAGTCATCGTAGATGTTGAACAAGTTAGGCGATTCCTTTCACGGTTAGAAACGCCACGTTGCTTTTCTCTTGATTAACACGGATGTCGTAAGTGTAGATCTTCCAACCATCAAACGAGAGAGTAGGAGGCCGATTTGGTACGGAGAGAGCAAGTTCTAATGCTTTGACTTCTTCTTTGGTTAGATCCCGTTCAATAACGAGTCTCCCATAACACCGTGGATGGTGAGCGTTACCCGCAAGTCTTCTCTTAGGTGTATTGCTCACTTGGATCCTCTGTCTTTGGTTCTGGAAATAGATGCTCAACTTCATGGCGCATGTCCAGGTTGCGCAGATAACACGAGATCAAATAGCAAATGCCATATTTTGCTGGGTCTATATCGTGCATTAACCACGGCACATCAAAAGCCAAGTCAGTCAACTCGGACCAATTTTCGCAGCGCCCTTTGATTACGTCGTCAGCTAAGGTCGAGTACAGCGCCACCCGGTTGGTCATCTTCTTTTCGAGTTTCAGATTGTCGCAGCTGGTCGGTGTTACGAGAGCGAAAACAGAGAAGTTCATCTCGGGGTGGTCTTCCTGAAGTTTGGCTGCTATCAGACCACCCAGAGAGACTCCTACGATAAGAGAATTGGGTAAAATGAGCGGGAGAAACTTCTTCTCAGTATGGTAGAGAGCGTCCTCAGCCATGTAGAGAGGATCGGAATGGCACAAACCTGGGCGATGGTAGTGAATGTCTGGATAGCCATGAGAAAGGATCTTCTCGAGCAAAGCAACGGTGCCGTCAGGATTTCCGCCACGCCCGTGGAAGAAGTAAATGTCCCGAAACCGAGGCTCTTTGTTCATTCCTGGTTTTCCTTCAACTTTCGAATTTCGCCCGCCAATATGCTCATCCCACAGAAGAGAGCACTGAAAAGGTACTTTTGGTCACTCGTCACGTAAAACCACGATGGACAAAGCACGATGGCGATCGCAAAACAAAATGTGGCGACTTCGAAGAACCCCATAAAAGGAGAGGTTTTCACTTCGCTCCTTGGATGCCATTGTCCAACCAGGCATCAATTTCGTCGCGCCCACCGCCAGCTTCCATTATCTTGCCGGCTTCCACCTGACCAACCAACGTGGCTAACGGGGTAGAAACAGCGTGGTAGATCTGCCGAACGTCCGGGTGTGTAGACGCACCCGACTGTTCCAGGTAAGCGAGGAACTCCCGGCACTTGGCTATGACTTCTTCACCCAGCTTAACCGGCAGCGGTTTTAGGTGGAATTTGTTTCTTTTGTCTTCGCTCATATGTTACCTACACTCCGGATTCGTAATTGCGTTCTTTGCGGCTCGGAGATCAGCTGCGGTCAATTCTTCTTCCAAGGCGCGTTTTTCACAATCTAGTTCTTCCTGTTTGGTCCTAATTTGGGCCATGCGTCGGGAATATCTTTCCCAGGGAGTTTCCATTTCTGTTGTCCCTCCTTCTAATCTACCGCAAAATCTTTGTTTCCGCTAGTCTAACCACCTGTTCAGTTTCTCCAGGTCATTCCGTATTCCATCGGTGAACCCCAATGCGATGGCACACAGACAGCGGGGTATGAATAACAGAACGCTTCTACTTCTGGGGTTCGGAACGTGAGCAAACCAGCCTTCCTCCTTGTCCCGGTCGATGTGGTGTTTCCAGTGTTTCCTAACAGTGGGCCAGAGCAAGGCTCCTATCACACCATCGAACAGGACCATCAGGAAGATTTCAAATTCCCAGTGGGCCTTATCGTGAAGCAACGTCCAAAAGGTTTCGGTGTCTAAGATCACAGCGTCTGAACCTCCTCGAGTACCAGGCCGCAATCCAGGCAGACCTTGCCTTCAAAATTGTCAGCGAAGCACCCCGGCCCCGCCCGATGGTCAATGCGGATATACTCCACCACAAGGGAATGAAGACAGCTATGTACGGCCCACGGGCGCGGGGATGGTAGTGGAAGAAATCTTATGTCCTTGCAATAAACCGTGTCCCAAATATTGGTCTTTGTGACATCTGGCAAAAAGCGGAGAGACGGGGATTTCCGGATTCTAAACCACCGTAGAATTTGGTCAAAAGTCAAATGATCTCTCCGTCTTCTGCGTAGCGTTTTTCATAGTCTTCTAGCATAGTGACAAATTCCGACATCTCATTCGCAGGTAAGGGCCAGTCCTTGCAATCAAAGTACTCTGTCAGAACTTGTTGAGCATACCCTTCGGGGTACCCGGCCATCAAGACCACTTTCCGAAATCGTTCTCGGTACTTGTCACGTTCCGTCTGAGGCTTTGGGAGTTGAATTATCCGGCCTCGGATATTGACATCTATGAAACCTTCAGCGGCCATCAAAAATCTCCTAGTTACTTCTTGTAGCTGTGCAACATCGAATAAAAAGTGACAAAATCCGTACCAGGGATACTCCGGCGAAAATCATGATCAAGAGCGAACTGATGGGAATATCTACGAAGTTCTTCAGCTTCGGTTTCCGTCATAGTGACGGCTACATAGATAAAAGCAGAGTTTGTACCGCAACCCGCACCTTTGCATAAGTTTGGCAGATCAGGGATGTGAACATACAGGAACTCCGTTTGACGAAGCGCCATATCCTTCGGGGTTGTATTGTAAGCGATGAGTGCTAACAGCACCAAAACGATTGTTGTGATTAACACCTTCACGATTCGTACCTCCACATATATACTACCGTAGGACTAGAACTATCGGTTACTGTAGTATGCAGACTGTTTACAGAACCGTTAACCTCACCAATCAAAAATTCTATATCGGCGTACACGAAACCAATGATTCCAACGACGACTACCTGGGATCCGGAGTTGTTTTAGAAGCCGACATCAAGGAATTAGGTCGAGCTAGCTTCCAGAAAACAGTTCTCTTCTCATTTGGTGCTCGTAAGGATGCTTACGAGAAGGAAATGGAGCTCATTGAAATCGCTCGAGAAAATCCTCTCTGTTACAACATCCACGGCGGTGGCCGGGGCGGTAATACTCGTGCTTACCACAAAGTTAAGAGGTTCGGCGCGGCTAACCCGATGTTCGGACGGCGTTGGACCGCTGAAGAGAAAAAGGCCATCGGCGAACGTAGTCGGATCATGCACCGGAACATGACTCTAAAAACTAAACTTGAATCTAGAAGAAAGTCTAGCCAAGCCCAAAAGGGTAAGCCGAGGAAACAGTCTTCTGTGGATCGAATGAAAGAGACCAAACTCAAAAATCTCGGAAAGCACCGGTTCACCATGTATGAACTTAGAGATCCAAATGGGCAAAGCTATGTTATAACGGGGCATCGGAACCTAGCAGCGTTCTGCAAAGATCACAAACTTAGCATTTGGTCCGTGGACTGGATTCTCTTAGAAAACCAAGAACCCAGCCACGGAAGGTGTGTTGGTTGGACGGCCAAAATCATTGGGCATGTTCGTCAGAAATCGCCTAGCGCACCGCAGTACTCGCAGGTTTTGTCTGGCGGACCGTCTTTTGGGCAGGTTGGAGAGTGGTCTACCGTTCCCCGCACAGGATAGACAGTCAACCCATTCTCCTTCCACATGTTACAGACTACTGGTCTATCATCAAGTACGAAATCGATCTCCCACTTCTGAAAGAGGGTTAGGAACATGTCTAGCAATTCCTTCTTGACTACCCGGTCCGGACGACCGTCCTCAGTTTCACGCATCAGCATATGGTCGAAGGGAACTCCTTCCCTCGCCAGCCAGGTGCAAGTGTCGTCACCGCTTCTTTCTTTCCGACCAGACAGAACCAGCACATTGTGGTCCTCATACAGAGCACGGACCCATGCTACCACGACAGGGTAGGGGTTGTCTAATAACACTTGTTCACTGAAGGGATTGCGGACATCGTAAGGATTGGCCAGCGTTCCGTCCACGTCAACCAGGACCCACTTGGCACCGGGCAGGCGGACGTTCCATCCTCCGTTGAGGAGGTCTGCCTTGTCGCGCATTGGCCGTGTGACGGTCACTGTAATCCCTTCAAGAAAGCGTCCATTTTCGGAAATTTGATTCCTGCTGCCTCTTGCGCTGCTAAGAACTCCCGACGCTTCTTGATTTCTTTTACGTAGGCCGGTGTGATGATGTAAAAACCGACGTACCAAAGCAACCAACGCAATGTGAACCCGAAGTAGACGCGCCAGTTCCAACCGACAAAGAAATTTGGAATCAGGTCTGGAGAGCCCATCCATCTGTCACACCGCTCCTGGCCAACCTGCATGCCAAGCCGTAGTGTGGTGCTCTCAAATTCTGCGTGGCGCTCAATCATATTTGTTCTGTATCTTGGCCCACTGCCGAAGTACGTTCTTGCGCATCTGCTTACTCATGCGCTGAAAGAACATGATCCCATCCAAATGGTCAACCTCATGCTGCGCGATGCGAGCTTCCATACCTTCCAGCTCCAGCACGCGCTCGTCACCGTTCAAATACTGAAACTCCATTCGCACGAACTGCGCTCGCTCTACCTGGTCATAGATAGTGGGGAGCGACAAGCAGCCTTCATCCGCCAAACTCCGGCCTTCGAATTCAGACAACACCGGGTTGCAGACCACAATCGGACTCAAGTCGTCGTTGTCCACGAATTTCATCGCGAACATCCGCTTTCGCAGGCCTACTTGCGACGCGGCCAACCCGACGCCAGTACCGGATTCCTTCAAAGTGAAAAGCAACAGGTTCCCGAACTCCGTCAGATTGTTCCCGAACTCTCCCTTGGCGACTGGACGACAGACTTCGGACAACACTGGGTCGTCCCAGTATCGGAGATTGAGTTTCTTTCCGAGACGCAGCACTTCTTCGTATTCTTCCAGCAAGGTATTATCCATGCTGGAGGTCAAAACATTATCTTCGTCCATGTTGTAAACTACCGCTGAAAAGGGCGTTTCGGCTAATACTTCGAACCACCGTCGTGCGAGTCGTCCGGGCTAACCGGCGTGAATGGATCCAGGTCGTCCTGGAGCTTTGTTTGAAGGTTGCCATACTGCGAATCCAACGAGACCGGCGCGGGGGTAAAGCTGCCCCAGAACGCTCGACCAGATAGATATGGCTGCCAAGCCAGGTCAAACTCGCAATTGTCCGGAGCGTTGGCGAAAAGCGGAGCGATCTTTTCGTCGGTGAACCCCGCATAACCGCAACCTATTCTGGTGACTTTGAAGGTCATATCGGGATGCATAGCGGCATAGCCAAGAAACTGGCGTACATAGTCCATAACTCTGCCGAAATCCAGAGTGCGGCCAATCCCATCACGCTTGGTGTACTTGGCTTCGCAAGGAGGATGATTCTCCATACTACGTGGGCAAGGGTTGCGGCGGACGGGCGTATTTTTCGGACAAACACCACCGGCCTCCAGATCCTTCTTGCATTCGGGTTTACCCTATGCCTGATGAGGCGACCGCGTTTGCCTATGAATGCTACTTGATAGATTTCTGGGGAAGAAAGGACAACGGAACTGGTATCTTACGAAATCTTACCGACGGAGGGGAAGGTACCAAAGGGAAAACGGAATTCACGGTAGAGCACCGAGAAAAGATCCGGCAGTCTAAACTCGGGAAACCCCGGTCGTTAGCAACGCGGGAGAAGATCCGCTTGAGTCATTTAGGGAAGAAACAAACTCCTCAACACAGGAATAATGAGAGACTCGCCCGTTTGGGAAAGGAACAATCACCGGAACACACCGAGAGCATTCGTCAAGCAAGATCAACTAAAGCAGCACGAGAGCACATGAGACAGATCAGGTTGGGAAAATCTTGGTCAAAAGAAGTCCGGGACCGGATTGCTGAAGGTCAAAGAAGGCGCTGGCAAAGCGTCAGGGCCGGGAGACCCGGCCCATAAACGATTAGACTTTGTGTTTACGTTGGACCATCGCGTGTGCGATGAGTCTGTAGCATACGGCGATGACGCCGCGCCACGAGCCATGTTCGATTTCCTGCACGATCTCTTTATCGATCGCCAGGGCGTCTGAAACTGGTTTGCTCATGTGATTGCTCTCCTTTCCTAATTAAATTCTACGAGGTAGCGAATGTTCGCCTGACTGGTACGGTAGACGATCTGCTCGTCAACCCAAATGCAGGTTTCATTAGCTCGCCCACCCTGTCCGCCGCAACACGGCGTTCTCGATTCGTTTATACCACCAGTCCGACGACGGGCTACGCTCAGTCTCGTAGCAGAACAGATGCCAC
>Ga0181532_10004796_pt1 | contig 11679 bp, 9 predicted proteins | sample PEATcosm2014_Bin_33_FD_119768 | JGI IMG/M metagenome (GOLD analysis project Ga0181532, IMG submission 119768) | Peatland microbial communities from MTU Mesocosm Facility, Houghton, MI, USA - PEATcosm2014_Bin11_30_metaG | ecosystem: Environmental > Terrestrial > Soil > Wetlands > Peat | place...
ACTCTGACACAGCAGCGACACGTTCCTTGTGCCTCGGCGATCTCGTGGCCATCAGTGACCTTGACGCTCGCACCAACGCCGGGTACCGGCGTAACTGGATGAGCGTCGGTGTCGTCGTGCACGGAGCGAGCCCCCAACCGGGACACGGACCGGGCGTTATGGTGGTCCTGAGCGGCCCGGCGGAGCTCTTCTCGGTGGGCGTCGAAGGTGAGGACCACCAGCCTCTGTCCGAGGAGAGGCTCATTTCTGCCGCGAAAGGCGAGGGACGCGATGATGCCTGAGATGAGAAGCTCCCCTGGAAGCCTGATCAACCGCGCTTCCCTGCCCGAGGTGGTCCACGACGAACTGCGCCGGCGCATCCTCAACGATGAGCTCGCGGCCGGCGAACGCTTGTTGGAGTCCAAGATTGCAGAGGAGTTCGGCGTGAGCCGCACCACGTTGCGCTCGGCCCTGCACGACCTGGCGAATGAGAACCTGGTGAAGATCAGCAAGCGTCGTGGGTGCTTCGTCGCGCGCATGGATGCTGCGGAGATCCAAGACACGTGCTTCGCTCGGTTCCTCCTCGAGGCCGGGGCCGCCTGCGACAAGCTGAACTGGATCACCCCCGAGGCGCTCGATGAGCTCGAGGCCCACGTGCAGGAGATGAAACAGGCCGCGATAGTGGGCGATATGGCGGCGATCGTCGATGCGGACACCGATTTCCACGGGCGCATCGTCTCGGCCGGAGAACGCCTACGCGTGCGCGATCTCTGGCACATGCTCGACGGGCAGATGGGCGCGTTGATGCGCTCGTCGTTCGAGCAGCAGGGCATCAACATGGACGATCTCGTCAAACGCCACGTCGATGTGATCGAGGCGTTGCGCTCGCGCAACGCGAAGGTGATCAGAGAGGCGATAAAGGACCACTACCTCGAGCGCCACATGCTCGACGGGGACTAGCGCATAGATGCGCCGGGCCCTTTTCTTGCCTGCCTTCGACGGGCTGGCTGACCCCGATCGCCTCGTCCATCTGGCCGTGCAAGCCGAGTTCGCGGGTTGGGACGGTTTTTTCCTGTGGGATCACCTCCTGTACGCCGAGCCGGTGCGCGACATCCTCGACCCATACGTGTGCCTGGCCGCCATTGCCCAGGCAACCTCGAGAATCCAGCTCGGACCGCTCGTGACGCCCTTGGTACGCCGGCGCCCGGCGGTAGTCGCCCGCCAGGCCGTCACCCTCGACCTGCTCTCGCACGGGCGCCTAGTGCTCGGGTTTGGCATCGGTGACGACGGCGGTCCCCCAGGCGAACTCTCCGCTTTCGGTGAGATTCTCGATGCCGCCGCCCGGGGACGTGCGCTGAGCGAGGGTCTCGCAATCCTCACTGGACTGTTTTCGGGCGAGAAGGTGCACCATGAGGGCGAGTTCTTCCGTGCCGCGGATATCAGCTTCTCGCCTACGCCTTGGGGGCCAGGTGGTATCCCCATCTGGCTAGCAGCGCGCTGGCCCAACCGGGCGCCGATCCGCCGGGCCGCCAGGTTCCAGGGGGTCGTCGTCATCCAGATGACCCGGCCCGCCGACGTGGCGAAACTGCGTGAACAGCTCCGCGAGGCGGGTGCCGACCTTGAGCACTTCGAGGTCGTGGTGGTGGCCAGCGGCGGCGAGGACGCCAGCGCCTGGGCCGAGGCAGGCGTGACTTGGCTGCTGACCCAGCTGGGGCCCTATCGGTTGAACTTTGACGAAGCCCTCGAGGTGGTGGCGGCGGGGCCGAGCGCGACCTGACAAGCCTCCGGAGGAACCGGGCGGCTCAACTTCTCCGAACTGGAGAGCGTCATCTCTAGTCGGAAAGTGAGGTTGCTGGTCGGCGATCCGCATGAACAAAGCTCTGATATGACGAGGTGTCGGTCTCGTCCGTGAGCGCCTCGACGTGCGCGTGACGACGTCCAGCAGTCCATCGCCCGGCGCCGGTTCGTCCTCCTACATCATGCCCAGGGCCTGCAAATGCGCCGGGAGACGCAGGCGACGCTCGTCGGACCGGAGCCCAGCCGCAATCTCCGAGGGCCGTAATTTGGTTCCAGGTCTCCCTTACAACTATTGTTAGGGAAACCTGAATCATGTGTCGTACAGTGAACGACTGGCAAGCCGATGCGTTGCGAAGGGCTCTATCTTGTGCAGTCCAATGCCATTGCGGCCCATGGCGTGGCGTCACCGTTCGTGTCGACAACGGCCTTCCAGCGCGGTGCCGATGAAGGTCTCACTGATCATCCATCTCCGTACGTGGAACGAAGTGTTCGCACCATCCGGCACCTGAAACCGGCGACACTTGTGGCCCTTCCAATCATCGCAGTTGCCCGAGGCAGCTCTCTCGGCGGACAGCTTGTCGCGACATGACAAGCGTCTTGCCCTCGAGAGTGGACCTGGAGGTACAGCCGCGCCCGGTCGAGAAGGACAAGAGGCGAAGGACACGCTGGTTGGTCGTTCCGCTGCTGGCCCTCTGTGGTCCAGGCCTTGTGGTAATGCTCGCCGACACCGACGCTGGAAGTCTCATAACTGCCGCCCAGTCCGGGGCCAAGTGGGGATACGAGATGGTCCTTCCCCAGCTCGTGCTCATCCCGGTCCTCTACATCGTCCAGGAGATGACCGTCCGGCTTGGTGTGCTTACCGGAAAGGGTCACGGGGCCCTCATACGCGAGCACTTCGGACGGGGATGGGGGTTGCTGTCGGCCGGGATGCTCTTTCTTGCGGGCACCGGGGCACTGCTCACAGAATTTGCGGGCGTTGCCGGCGTGGGCCAGCTCTTCGGCGTCCCCCGCCTGTTGACCGTCCCGGTGGCCGCCGCGTTCCTCATCGGCATCGCCATGACCGGCAGTTACCGTCGTGTCGAACGTATCGGGATCGCGCTCGGCCTCGCGGAACTGGCCTTCATACCGGCAGTCGTGATGGCGCATCCGAGCTTCAGCGCCATCGGCCGGGGCCTCGGGCATGTACCGCTCGGTAACAGCTCATTCACGCTGCTGCTAGCTGCCAACGTCGGCGCCGTGATCATGCCGTGGATGATTTTCTATCAGCAGGGCGCGGTGCTCGACAAGGGACTGCGAGTTCAAGACATCCCGCGGGAACGGCGTGTCACCGCTGTCGGTGCGGTGCTCACCCAGTTGATCATGGTCGCCGTCGTCGCCGCCTTTGCGGCGACAATTGCCCGCCACCATCTCGGGGTCGCGCTCGACAGTGTCGGGGAGATGTCCTTGGCGCTGCGCCCGTTCATAGGCGGAGTCGGGTCGAAGGTCCTTCTCGGGGCCGCAGTCCTCGGCGCTGCCCTTGTCGCGGGTCTGGTCGCGTCCCTGGCCGGTGCATGGGGGATCTCCGAGGTTTTCGGGTGGACACACAGCCTCAACGGCCTGCCGTGCCGCAAGAACGCGAAGTTCTACATCGTCTACGGCCTTGCCCATGTCGTGGGCGCGGTTGTAGTTCTCTTGAGTCTTGATCTCGTCAACCTCGTCGTCGATGTCGAGGTGATGAACGCGCTCCTGCTGCCGATCGTGCTCGGTCTGTTGTTGGCCCTCGAGGCGCGGGCGCTGCCCTACGAGCACCGAATGCACGGGTGGCGCCGGGGACTCGCAACTGGGCTGTGTGTCGTGGTCATCGGGTTCGGTCTCTACATCGCGCTCGTGACGCTCAGACACCTGTAGTTCTCTCGCGTGTCCCCTCAGCGCGGTATTGCCGTTTCGGAGAGACCTTCACCCGACTTGCCGGCGCGAGGGGAGGCGAATTACGCCGCCACCGTGCCATGCCGGTTGTAGAATCCGCTTCGCATCATGGCGCCGAGCGCACATCCTCCTGTGGAGGAGTATCTCCAGATGATCGCCATTCTCGGCGAAGAGGGCATTCCCGCGGTCCAGGCCCAGCTTGCCAAACGACTTGGGAAAACCCCTGCGGCGGTCTCCGAGGTCATCCTCCGTCTCGAGGCCGACGGTTACATCACGCGCGACGGCCGCGTGATCACTCTGACCGATGAGGGCCGTGCGGTGGCGACGGCCGTGATCAGGCGGCACCGCCTCGCTGAGCGGCTGTTGGTCGATATCATCGGCATCTCCTGGTCCGCCGCCCACCTCGAAGCGGGGCGGTGGGAGCACGTGATCTCAGACGTGGTCGAGGAGCATCTCGTCGCCCTGCTGGGAGATCCGGCTACTTGTCCGCATGGCAATCCGATCCCGGGGAGCCATAACTCCGCACCCACCCGTTTCGAGCTCACTGCCCTCAGCGACGTCGAAACAGGCCTGCCGGTCCGCGTGGCGCGTATCAGCGAGGATGTCGAGCAGGACCGGGCCTCTCTCATCTTCTTGGAGGGAGCAGGTTTCATCCCCGGCGCAGCCGTCAAAGTTGTGGAGAACCAACCGGACGGTACGCTGCTGCTCGAGATCGGGGGCGGGCTACGAGCAGTCGGAGCCGCGCTTGCTCAGCGACTGCTCGTCGACCGCGCCTGAGAGGGGGCTCAGTCTGCCTGACCGGGCTGAGGTGCGCGCTCCGCGCGGTCGTTCCCCGGCGCGTCCGCGGCGAGGAGCAGTACCACGCACCATCCACATCGATACAGCGGTGAATCGCCGCCGAATGCAGAGCAGGTTCGTCGGCATTCGTGAGCTGGCGTCAGCTCGTTCCTACAGCTGGACCGCCAGTTTGACTCGTGCCCACTCCAGGGGGTGACTGGTCGCGGATGAGCGAGCGAGGTGGCCTCACCCCTACGGGCTCGGCAGCCGGGCGCCTCCGGATGGTGCCGGGAAGGCCTGGTGAGCTGCCGCGGAAGCGGGCGTGCCGCCGCGTCGCGGTGAAGCAAACACCCTGGCCGTGATCATGTCGGTGGAGCACAGGTCGTAGACGCGCTCGAACGTGTCGAGGACGAGGCGGCCCACGTCCCTCGTGTCGGGGTAGATCGTCGCCTGCGTCGCCCACCAGTTGGGCTTGGCCGGAAGACGGGGCGTACTCCATCCGATGGTGGCGAGGATCTCCTCATCCTCGGTGCTCAGGCGGTCGGAACCTTCCAGGAAGTTGTTCGAGGAGGCCTCGGCGACGACCGAGCCGTCTTCGCAGACCAGCAACTGCACGTAACGCCCAGGTGGAAGGCCGGCATCGAGAATGAGGATCCACCGGCCCGGACTGTCGACGAGCAGGTCGACCAGCCCGACAAGGTCGCGCTTGAGCGCCATAACTGTCATGGTCCAAGTCGCCGGCTCGGTCCTTGCCGACGGGACCGTCGACGGGGAGATCGCGTGCTCCCGTTGCGCTGCCAGGAGCTCGTCGACGTCGAGGAACCACTTCTGCAGTTCCGCGCGACTATCACGACGGGTCATGTTGCCCTCCTCATCGCCTGGCGTTGGCACCGTGCCTTGAGTCGGTTGCCGAACCGTCAACGGGCCAGGTCCCTCGGGTCACTCTGGATGAGACAACCAGGAGAATACCCGGAGGTTGTGTCACTGAGGTCGGGCGATCGGCGCCCCTTTAGCCCTCATCGGGCAAGAGACTGCGAGGTGCCAGAAAGACGCGTCCGACCCGGAGCGGCCGGGGCGTCTCCTGTCGGGGGTGCTGGATCGAGGGGTGAGATGTCTGCCTTGCAGAACCCAACGTTCAGCACAGTCCGGCAGTTCTCCGGGCAGCGGACCTCTCCCAAGCCCATGAAAGGATGGCGCTATGACAGCATGGTCCATGAAAGCGCGCCAGAGAGGACCCCGATGACGAGTTTGCAGGCCCCGAAGTTCAATGCTCGCAGAGCGGACGGTGGTGCTGTCGCTGTCGAACGTCTCTATGCGGCGGCAGAGTCGGACTTCGCTCACTTCGAAGTCATCAAGGACCTCGTGGATGAGTGCATCGATCTGTCGCTGAACTACCGCCAGAGCGGACATCCGGGCGGCTCGCGCTCCAAGGTCCATGTCCTGCTCGCTTTGCTTCTCTCAGGGGCCATGCGCTGGGACCTCCGCCGTCCCTGGTTGCGTTTCGGCGACCGATTCGTGCTCTCCGCCGGGCACACGGCGCCTCTGGTCTATGCGACACTCGCCGTGCTGAACGAGGGACTCCGGGCGCGCCACGACCGGACCGGCGATCCGCGCTATGCCTTCCCCGACGACGGTCGATGGGCCTTGACGTGGGAATCGTTGCTACAGCTGCGTCATCGCGGAGGATTGCCGGGACATCCGGAGATGGCGGGTCGAACCTTGTTCCTCAAGTTCAACACCGGTCCTTCCGGCCACGGCATGGCGCCCGCGGCGGGCGAGGCGCTCGCGCTCAAGCTCGCTGGAGCAGAGGAAGTCAAGGTCTTCGTGGTGGAAGGCGAGGGTGGGCTGACCGCCGGGGGCAGCCACGAGACCAAGAACCTGGCGTGGGGGCTAGGTCTGGTCAATCTGGTGTTCCTGATCGACTGGAACGACTTCGGCATCGACTCGCGTGCCGCGTCGAGCGTGGTCCACGGTTCGCCTGTTGATTGGTTCGCCCCTTACGGCTGGCGGGTCACGGGCACCGAGCACGGATCGGAATGGGGCCCGGTGACCAGGGCAGTCCTGGAGAGCGCCTGCGGGGCCAATCCCGATGGGGTGCCGAGCGTCGCCTGGTTCAAGACCCGCAAGGGCCGAGGTTACGGGAAGTACGACCACAAGAGCCACGGCACTCCGTGGCCGAGGAACTCGGAGGAGTTCTGGGCGGTGCGCAAGCAGTTCATGAGTCGTTACGGTGTCGAGTACGCAGGCGTCGACGAGCCTGCGCCCAGCGATCAGTCCGCGCTGCACGCCCAGGCTGAAGAGAACCTGCGCGTCGCGCTCGAGGTGCTGCGCCGGGATGAAACTCTGGTCGACTGGCTTTCCGAGCGGCTCTTGAGCATCGCCGACTCGGTGCCGAGCCACATCGACGGCTTCCGCCTCGACGCCGGCGCGGGCGTGCCCTTCTCGGATTCCCGGCTCTTCGACTTCAACAGCTACCCGGACCAGATGTGGAAGAAGCCCGGGGAGAAGGCGGCAAACCGCGCTGCTCTAGGAGCGTGGGGGTCGTACGTGAACGCCTCGGCCAAGCGATCTTACGGTCGTCCCCTTTTCATCGCCTGCTCGGCCGACCTTGCGGAGTCGACGAACATCTCAGGGTTCGCGGAGGACTTCGGGGACCTCCCGGGCTTCGGCTGGTACGAGCGTGATGAGAACCCGACCGGAGCCCTGCTACCCACAGAGATCACCGAGTTCGCCAACGCCGGTCTTTTGACCGGCCTGGCATCGGTCAACCTCGCCGACGACCCGTTCGCCCGCTTCGACGGGTTCTGGGGTGCGTGCTCGACATACGGAGCCTTCTCGTATCTCAAGTACGGGCCGATGCGGCTTTTCAGCCAGCTCGCTCAAGACTGCGAGCTGAAGGTCGGAAAGCTCCTGTGGATCGCGGGTCACTCCGGCCCCGAGACGGCAGACGACTCCCGTACCCATTTCGGGATCTTCGAGACAGGCGTCACTCAGTTGTTCCCCGAGGGCAAGGTCGTCGATCTGCACCCATGGGAGTACAACGAGGTGCCGGTCGTCCTCGGCGCCGCCTTCGCGAGCGATGTGCCCATCGTCGCGTTGCATCTCACTCGTCCGGCAATCGAGATCCCCGACCGTGCCTTGCTCAAGATACCGTCCCATCTCGCCGCCGCCCGGGGTGCCTACGTCCTGCGCCAGTTCGAAACTGGCAGGCCGAAGGCGGGAACCGTGTACGTGAGAGGAACGATGCCTACCCGGAACCTCTTGCAGGTGCTGCCGGAGCTAGGTCGCCTCGGGCTCAACGTCAAGGTGATCGCCGCCATCAGCACCCAGCTGTTCAGGATGCAAAGCCGTGACTACCGCGACGGCGTCGTCGGACCTGGCGACCGGGTCGATGCCATGGTCGTGACCAACGGCGCCTTCAAGCTGATGAACGACTGGGCCGAGGGGTCGATCGTGCGGGAGTACTCCCTTTCCGCGGACTGGGACGACACCTGGCGGACGGGGGGGACCGTGGACGAGGTCATCGACGAGGCCCATCTCGCCCCGGAGCACATCGTTTCTGCCATAGAGCGGTTCGTGACCGAACGCCCACGGCGACTGGAGATGATGCACGCGACCATGGACGCAGTCGAGCGTCTCTAGCGGCCAGGCCGGCGCCGCGAGGATGATCGAGTCCGCTCGCGTCTACGAGCAGGACCTCAGGTCGTGGCTCGAGCCTCTCCAGCGCGCGGGCGAGGATCGGGCCTTGTCTCAGGGCCAACAGGTCGGGCACGTACGGGAACGGGACACGTGAGGCCACGACGCTCTGGGCGAGGACGTCGTCGGCCTGCCTGGGGCGCCCGAGGGTCATGGCACCTCTCAGATGGTGGTCGGTCCTGCGGCCCTGCAGGTCCGCTGCGCCGGCGCGCCAGGTGACGGCCGTTCACGCCCGGTCGCCCGACTGGCCGGGACCGGGGCCGGCGCGGGCGTAGGCGATGAAGCACCCGTCGAAAAAGGCCCGATGGCCCGATGCCAGAAATGGCTGGGCCGCTCGTGTTTGCGCCGCGGCCGCAGCGAGCCGGTACTGCAGCTCCACGAGCTCTTCGTCGTTCTTGGGCCATCCCCACGACTCGGCTGGCACAACACGATTCTCGCCGACTCACAGCCCCGAGCGGGCTCCGAGGCGCCAACGATGGCTACCCTGGTGCAGTGAAGGGTGACCGGGTGGAGGTCCTCGTCGATGTGGGAGCCGGGGTCGAGCGTTTCGAGATCGAAGCGACTCGGGCCGGAAGGCGCGTCGAGGTGGGAAACGCCCGAGGAATAGTCGAGGTCACGGAGGTCACACGCTCCGGGACGCCGGTCCGCACCGCGCGGTTCATGGTCGCCAAGGTCGTTGCAGTGGTGGAGCATCCAGCCCGTGACCGAGAACCCGACGCCCCGCGCCGGAGCGCCCGCGAGGAAGGGGAAACTCAATGACAGACGTTCCGCACCGGCCGGTGATCGTCGTCGGCGTCGACGGTTCGCCGCAGGCTACGTTCGCGCTCGAGGTGGCGATCGAAGAAGCTCGTCTTCGGCGGGCGGTCCTGCATGTCACCTACGCCTATCCCGCAATGGGTGCCCAGATCACGGGATCCACGGCCAAGGAGTACTACGGGGAGACCGAACACGACGCGAGGCAGGTTCTCGAACGGGCCGCGGCCGCGGCACAGTCCATGGAAGGTCTCGAGGTCGAGTGGCTGGGCATTCCTGGGAACCCGTCCGAGGTGCTCATCGAGGCCAGCCGAGGGGCCAGTTTGTTGGTGGTCGGCTCGAGGGGACTGGGCGGGTTCAGGGGCCTCTTGATGGGATCGGTCTCAAATCAGTGCGTTCACCACGCCCACTGCCCGGTGCTCGTCGTCCGCAGCGAGCACTGAGCCGTAGCTCGCGCCGGTCCGCAGCGACCGGGCAGGTTGTGGGCAAACCGTTCCGGGAGTGCCCGGAGGCACAAGCCCACGCACAAGACCCTTGGCTCGGCCAGGGTCAATGCGCGCTTGCCTGCTTGGCGAGGTAGTCCTCGCTCACGAGGGTCGCCGAGTCCCGGTTGAGAGTCTCGCCCCGGAAGAATGCTGGCCGGAAGGCCTGCATCAAGAGCATGAGGATGATGCCGAGCAGGAGCATCCCGACGTCGAGGATGAAGACTCCGCCGACCTGACGGCCGAAGATGCCCCAGTGCGTGTAGCTGTTGGCAGGCTGCCAGTAGTACCAGAAGGACCAGCCGAGGATGAAGAAGAGTATGACGCCGCCGAGGGTAGGGAAGACACCTTGCATGAACAAATTGCGGATGCTGCTCGTGAGGCTCTTGCGGTAGTACCACGTGCAGGAGAACCCGGTGAGCCCGTAGTAGAAGGCGATCATCACCCCGAGCGAGTCGACCGAATCCTTGATGACCTGCCCTTTCGAGAGGTAGTTCATGACGACGTAGAGCGCGATGGACACCACTCCCATGACCACCGTCGAGACGGTGGGTGTGAGATGGCGCTTGTGGATCCTCTCGAAGGATCGGGGGATCGACCTGTAGACGGCCATCGAGAGCGTGGTGCGCGCCGTCGGGAGGATGGTTGTCTGGGTCGAGGCTGCCGCGGACGAGAGCACCATCAACAACAAGAGATGGTCCAGGATCGATGCCAGGGTCGAATGCCCGAAGATGGCCGGGCCGAGTATCGACAGCACGTCGCCGACGTTGTTGGGGTTCCCGAGCCCGATGCCGCTCGACCCGATCCCGGCGAAGGACTGCACGCCGAGGATGACGAGCGCGTAGATGCCGAGCAGGACGAATGTCGACAAGACGGCCGCTTTCCCGGGCACCGTCTCGGCATTGGCGGTCTCCTCGTTGCAGGCAACGGCCGTGTCCCATCCCCAGTAGATGAAGAGCATGTCCGCGAGGCCGACGATGAAGTCGCTGAAGTGCTTTACGGCAAAGGGGTTGAACCAGGAGCCGGTCGGAACGAGGTGCCCGACCGGAGCACTGCCGTTGCCGACCCTGACGAGCGCCCAGACCGACAGTACCGTCAGCATCGTGAGCTCGATACCGAGCAGGGCTTTTTGGAAGTTGGCGGAGATCTCGATGCCCACGTAGCAGATCCAAGTCATCGCGACGATCCACAGCACTCCGACCAACAGGACCCAGCCGCTCGTCGCGTTGTTGCCGATGTCCTTTGCGTTGAACAGCTCGAACACGTACTGGCCGGCGATCTGGGCGAGGCTCGCCATCACGAGGATGTCGGATGCGATGATGCCCCAACCGCCCATCCAGCCCACTCTCGGAGTGAAGGCCCTCGTCGCCCACGTGAAGGTTGTCCCGCAGTCCGGGTCCGCCTTGTTCATCTCCTGATAGCCGACAGAGATGAAGTACATCGGGACGAACGCGAGGACCGTGACGATCGGCGCCTGAAGCCCGATCGCGACGACCACGAAGCCGAGCGTGGCGGCCAGGCTGTATGCAGGTGCAGTCGAGGCAACGCCGATGACGACACTCGAGATGAGGCCGAGTGCGCCGCTCTTGAGTCCCTTGGTGGGCGCCTGACCTGCAGGCTCTACGACGATCGAAGCCACTTCGCTCCCCCCCTGCGACGTGCGACGGCGTCTTTCGTGCGATGTGAGTGTCCTCGCTCACCTCGCAGTCCGAATGTCGATTCCGGACACGCTAGCGCCCCCGCTCCCAGCGGGCGCACGCGGCGCTGCAACCGCGTTGGGCTCGTGCCACTGTGGCGTGTGCGCGTGCTGGGGCGGGGAGATTGCGGTAGTCGCGCGGATGTTCCGGCCGGAATGCCGGGCAGGCAACGCTTGTTCACCAATTCGGTCAGCAAGTCCCCAGCGATACGAAAGAGGCGCGATGCCGGCAGTGACAGTTGAGAACGTCCTGACGTTGCCGCGTATCCCCGCGCCCGATCCGGTCGCGGCACGCGAACGCCCCGTGAAGTCTGTGACGACCGCGCCCTCCGGGCTCGAGGGAGAGGGGTTCCCGGTTCGTCGCGCGTTCGCCGGTGTGAGCCTCACCGATCTTGACCCTTTCGTCCACATGGACCAGATGGGGGAGGTCGACTACGCCCCGGGGGAGCCCAAGGGGACACCCTGGCACCCTCACCGGGGTTTCGAGACTGTCACTTACATCATCGACGGCACCTTCGTCCATCAGGACTCGAACGGTGGCGGGGGCCGGATCACCAACGGCGACACCCAGTGGATGACCGCGGGCGCCGGGAT
>Ga0181532_10004797_pt1 | contig 11678 bp, 10 predicted proteins | sample PEATcosm2014_Bin_33_FD_119768 | JGI IMG/M metagenome (GOLD analysis project Ga0181532, IMG submission 119768) | Peatland microbial communities from MTU Mesocosm Facility, Houghton, MI, USA - PEATcosm2014_Bin11_30_metaG | ecosystem: Environmental > Terrestrial > Soil > Wetlands > Peat | place...
CATGTAGTAATAAGTCGCGCCTTGTATGATCCACATCGTCCCGTAGGTGGCTATAAAGGAGGGGATGCACAGCCTCGTGACCAGAACGCCGTTGATGAGCCCAATCAGAAAGCCGCAGCCGAGGCCGGTAGCGCCACCAAGCCAGGCCGAGCCCGTGGCTTTGATGACGGTGGCCGCAACGCACGCCGAAAACGCAATGTTGGCGCCGATAGAAAGGTCCAAACCTCCGGTGAGGATCACCAGCGTAAGGCCCGCCGACATGAAGAAAAGCAGGCTGGTCTGACGCAGCACATTGAAAATGTTGTTCGTCGTCAGGAATGCATCGCTTAGCAGAGCAAGTACAACGCAAATGATCGCCGCGCCCAACAGGCGAAAGATGAGTTGCACCAGATCCTGTGAAATGCCGATGCGGACAGACGGAGGCACGTAGGTGGTGCTCATGACGAGCTCCGAAGGCTGTCGATGTATAACGCAAGAATGACCAACACGCCGATACAGGCGACTTGCGCCGAAGACGGCACCGCCATCAGATTTAGGCCATTGCGCAAGATTCCGACCGCGAATACGCCGAGCAAGGTGCCGAATAACCATCCGTTGCCGCGCTCGAAGGACGTGCCGCCGACCGCTACTGCCGCAATGGCATCGAATTCCATGCCCAGCGCGGCGGTCGGATGACCCGCATTCATTCGCGCCGTCAGCAGCATCGCGGCAACACCCGCCATGATGCCGCCAAGGCCATAGACCGCGATCAACATGCCGCGATCGGACACACCCGCAAGTTTCAGCGCTTCGCGATTGCCGCCCAATGCTGGAACGTAAGTGCCAAAACGGGTGTGATAGAGCAATATGTGAAAGAAGAGATACGCCGCACCGCCGAGAACGATCGGCATCGGCACACCGGAAACCTTACCGGAATAGATGAACTGTATGCTTGGCGGAACGCCGACGACGCTTTGCCCGTCGCTAACGATCAGGGCCAGTCCCTGAGCGGCACCGAGCGTTCCGAGGGTTGCGACGAACGGCGGGATCGCCATCCACGCAACTAGGAAACCGTTTAGAACGCCGAATGCCAAACCGACAGCGAGAGCCGTGGCAAGACTCAGAATAAAAGATCCGGTCGCCACAACCGTCAGGGCAAGCACGACTGAAGCAAGCGTCAGAACCGCTCCAACCGACAGATCCAGTCCTTCCGTCATGATGATCAATGTCATCGGCAAGGCGATCATCAACAGAATGGTCGACTGCACGAGAACATTGGACAGGTTTGCGGCGGAAAGAAATCCTGGTGCGACCATCGCAAAAAGCGCCGAAAGCAGAACGAGGACAACGGCGACACCCGGGATGGTTGCGATAGGTGAGCTCGCTGTAGAGGCGGTAGCGAGATCAGACATGGTGCATCCCCAGTCTCAAGATATTTTCTTCCGTCAATTCTTCGCGCGCGAGTTCACCGACAATGCGACCCTCTCGCATGACGTAAGCGCGATCGCAGACATGAACGATCTCAGACTGCTCTGAACTGATCATCAGAACAGCTGCTCCATCCTGCACGAGACCATCGATCAGGGCGAATATTTCGGCCTTTGCACCGACATCTATGCCGCGGGTGGGCTCATCGATGATGAAGAGGCGTGCGCCGGTTGTCAGCCATTTGCCGATAACGACCTTTTGCTGGTTGCCACCGGACAAGAAATTAACGATTTGACGTGTCGATGGAGTTGCAATGCGCAATCGACGCACCATCTCGTCGGCAGTCCTTCGCGCTACGGTCTTCCGGAAAACTCCGTCGGGAAACAGCTTGTTCAGTCCAGCAACAAGCAAATTGTCGCCGACGGAACGCAACAACGCTAATCCCTGGGTTTTCCGACTTTCCGGGATAAAGGCGAGGCCCTGCCGAACGGCCACGTCCGGTGCGCCCTTTCGCAAATCCCCGAAAACGTGGATTTGGCCCGACGCGATCCGATCCGCGCCGAAGATTGCCCGAGCAACCTCGGTACGACCCGAGCCAACCAGCCCGCAAAGTCCGACGATTTCGCCAGAGCGAACGGTCAAATTGACGTCTGAAATGCCATTAGCCGCCGTTGCGTTCTGTACATCGAGAACAATCTCGCCCGGCTTCTCGCAGAAATGACGTCCATAGCTGGTATCGACTGAACGGCCAACCATGAGCCTTACAAGCTCGTCAGGCGTCGTCTCCGATGGCAGTACGCTTCCCACCTTGCGACCATCACGTAAAACGGTAATGCGATCGCCAAGCTCGAAAACTTCAGCCATGCGATGGGAGATATAGATGATGGCCACTCCATCTGCCTGGAGCTTCCTCACTATGACGAAAAGACGTTCGATTTCCCGATCCGAAAGCGCGGCGGTAGGTTCGTCCATCACCAGAATGCGGGCATCTTGGGAAAGCGCCTTGGCGATTTCGACCATCTGCTGCTGAGCAATGCCGAGCTTATGGACGGGAGTGCGGGGATCAATGTCGAATCCGATCTGATCTAGTACCCGCCTGGCCTCGTCGCGGATCCGTTGCCGATCGATGGTCCCGGGCAGCACGCCCGGAAACTCGCGACCAAGAAAGATATTTTGCGCGATATCGAGATAGGGAACCAGCGAGAATTCTTGGAAGATGACGGCGATGCCAAGTGTTCGGGCATCGGCGGGACCGCGCATCTCCACCCGCTCGCCCTTAAAATAGAACTCACCGCCATTTGCGGTATAGGCGCCGCATAACACCTTCATCAACGAGGATTTTCCGGCACCGTTCTCGCCAAGCAGCATATGCACTTCGCCCGGCCAAACAGCGAAGGAAACATCGTCGAGCGCTTGCACGCCGGGAAACGACTTGCTGATGGAGCGCAGCTCAAGCAGCGGAACACCGTTTCCCGAACCAGATTTCAAGCGGGCGCCCGCGCTACCCGTGAACTCGTGGGCCAGACTCATATTGCCATACCCTGATGGTGCAGCAACTCGAAGCAACCAACGCCGGCGCCACGATCGAGAGGATCTACTGTCTCCAGTTCGATGATATTCATCGTTACTCCTCCCGTTGGATATTGACCCTTTTCGGGTTCTTGCGGCAGATTTCCCGCCGGTTCGAAGGACGCTTAGGCGTGGTCTGTGACAACCTGGAATGTCGACCCGATTCCAGATACCTGCGATCTCTTTCGGCTCAAGACCGAAATCGAAGCAATTTTGCCGAATTTTCCGTTCGCCGGTCGCTCTGCAATCGATTGTATCCTAAGCTGCATGAAATCTCTGGTCAATCTGTGTTTCGCTTTGAGCCTGGCTGACTGTTTGATTCGCCTAAGAAGGCGAGCCGCATCTGGGACGGCTCTGTTTAGGAGAGAGATGAAGCCGACGGAGGAAGCCATGCAGCCAACCGTGCTTTGAGGGGGAAAAAGGAGGGCCTAAGCGAAGCCGCGACTGCCTTGTGAGTCAGGCGGCCGAGATCGACATTGACGCATGTCCTCGAGTGAGGATTCCCAATTGCTGCCGCGAAGTAGCGAACTACGCATGCCGCGAGCGTCCAATGGTTGCCTGAAGCACCAGGCGAGCCAAGCGATTATTTCTCGGACGCGTCCAATATGGGCTCGCGGGAGATCACGTCGGATTTTCCGCATAGCTCCCAAAGCCGCAAGCGAGAGGATTTTATTTGCTGCGTCCCGCATCGCCCACGGCCTGACTGCCTCCGCTTAGATTCGCCCGTCAAAGATCGGTCAGCGTGCCTAGCGCGCGTTCGGCGGCAAAGGCGGTCGTCTCGGACAGCGTCGGATGGGCATGGATGCTCAACGCGACATCCTGCAAGGTTGCCCCCATCTCCATGGCCAGCACCATCTCGGCGAGCAGTTCGCCCGCGCCGGCGCCGATGATAGTGGCGCCCAGAACGCGATGGTCGTTGGGGCAATAGACCAGTTTGGTCAGCCCGTCTGCCCCGCCCGAGGCGAGATTGCGCCCACTCGCCGACCAGGGAAAGCTGGTGGTCTTGTACGCGGAGCCGCTTTCTTTAGCCTGCGCGGCGTTGATGCCGACCCAGGCGAGTTCGGGGCTGGTATAGGCGACCGAGGGGATCAACGTCGTTTCCATCGCGGCGGCATGACCGCTGGCCACTTCGGCCGCGACTTTGCCCTGATGGGTCGCGCGGTGTGCGAGCATTGGCGCGCCGGTTACGTCGCCGATAGCGAAGATATGGCGCTGCGCGGTGCGGCATCTGGCATCGACCGCGATCTCGCCGCGCGCGTTCACTTCGATTCCGGCCTTGTCCGCGTCTAGCTGCGCGCCATTCGCGCGACGCCCGACCGACTGGATGACGACATCGACATCGATCTTCGCCGCGGCTTCGCCGCTGCAGCTGAGCATCAGCCCGACGCTCGTCGCCGTCAAACCGTCTACGCCAGTGCCGGTGCGGATTTCGACGCCCTGCCGTTCGAGCGCGGCGTGCAGCACGCCGACGGCCTCGGCATCCGCTCCCGGCGCGATCTGACCGCTCAATTCGATGATGGTGACCTTCGAGCCCAATGCGGAGTAGATCGTGGCCATTTCCAGGCCGATAACGCCGCCGCCGACAATCGCCAGACGCGCGGGGATCTGGCGCAGCTCAAGGGCGGCGGCGCTGTCCCAAATGCGGTCGTCCTCGGGCCAGCCAGTCAGGCGAATGGGGCTGGAGCCGACCGCGATGACGGCCTGGTCGAAGGTCCAGTCCCGCCCGTCGATATTCAGTCCGTTCGCTGCCGTGAAGCGTGCGGTGCCCTGCACGATCTGCACCTTCCGCTTCCTGGCCAACTGTCGCAGTCCGCCGGTGAGCTGGCCGACGATGCCGTTCTTCTTCGCGCGCAGCGCGCCAAGGTCGATCTTCGGGTCACCGAACGCGATACCCCAATCCGCGATCTCGCGGGCCTCGCGGATCAGGCTTGCCGCGTGCAACAAGGCTTTGGATGGGATGCAGCCCTCGTTCAGGCAAACCCCGCCCAAACTGGTGCGCGGATCGACCAGCACAACCTTGCGGCCCAGATCGGCGGCGCGGAAAGCGGCGGCATAACCGCCAGGTCCCGCGCCCAGCACGATGAAATCGGCATGATGGTCGGTCACATCAGCCTCTCAGACCAGCATCCGGCGCGGATCGGACAAAAGCGCCGCATAGCGCACAAGGAACCGCGCCGCCTCCGCGCCATTGATGACGCGGTGATCGTAGGACAGATCCAGCGGGACCATCGGAACGGGTAACCATTGGTCCTCCGCCCAGACCGGGACGATCTCGGTGCGGGAGAGCCCCAGAATCGCGACCTCCGGAGGGTTCACGATGGGAGTGAATGCGCTTCCGCCGATGCCGCCGAGATTGGAGATCGACATCGAGGCTCCTCCCATCTCTTCGCCACGGATCTTGCGCGACTGCGCGCGCGAGGATAGGTCGGCTACTTCCGCCGCGATTCGCCAAAGGCCTGAACGGTCGGCATCGCGGATCACGGGCACCATCAACGCATGCGGCGTGTCGACGGCGATGCCGACATGCACATAGTGCTTGAGGATCAGCGTCTCGCCATCGACCGACAGCGAGCTGTTGAAGCGCGGGAATTCCACGAGGCAGCGCGCCAGCGCCTTTACGTGAAAAGCCAGTGCGGTCAGCTTCACGCCGCGCGCCGCGGCTTCGTCCACCAGCGATTTGCGGAACGCCTCGATCGCTCGCATGTCGGCCCGATTGTGATGGGTGACCTGCGGGATTTCCGCGTTCGCGGCCGACAGGTTCGCAGCCGCGATCCGCGCCAGGCGCGGCACGGGCTCACGCGTGACCGGCCCGAACTGGCCGTGATCGACGTCCCAATACCGCCTGTGGTTGGAGCCGGCGGAGGCTGCCGGCCCGTTGCCTGACAGAAACTGATCGACATCTTCTCGCGACAGCGTCGCGCGGCCTGTTGCGGCGGAAACCGTGGAGAGATCGACCCCCTGCTCGGTTGCATAGGCCCGCACGGCGGGGCTTGCGACAAATCTCACTTTGCCCTCCTCACCAATTGGCCGAGATATACTGGGTTTCCATGAATTCGAGCATGCCCTCATGCGCGCCCTCGCGGCCGAGGCCCGATTGCTTGGTGCCGCCGAAGGGCGCGGCAGGGTCGGACACAAGACCACGGTTCAGGCCGACCATGCCGTAATCCAGTCGTTCGCAGACCTGCAATCCGCGCTTCAGATCGCGGGTGAAGACGTAGGCCACCAGGCCGTATTCGGTGTCGTTGGCGCGGGCGATGACCTCTTCCTGATCCGTGAAGGTCTGAATCGCGGCGACGGGGCCGAAGATTTCGTCATCGATGCACGCCGCGTTCTTCGGCACCCTGGCAAGGACGGTGGGCGGGTAGAAGAAACCGGGACCGTTGGGGATGGTTCCGCCGAGGCGCAACTCGGCCCCCTTGGCAAGGGCGTCTTCGACGAAGGCCGCGACCTTTTCGCGGGACTTCGCATTGACGAGAGGTCCGACATCGATGCCGTCGTCTAGGCCGTTGCCCATCTTCAGCGCGGCCATCTTCGCGGTGAAGCGGCGGGTGAAGTCCTCGGCGACGGCCTCATGCACATAGAACCGGTTGGCGGCCGTGCAGGCTTCGCCGAGATTGCGCATCTTTGCCAGCATCGCGCCTTCGACCGATACGTCGAGATCGGCATCCTCGAACACGATCAGCGGCGCGTTGCCGCCCAATTCCATCGCCGGCTTCAAGACCTGATCGGCAGCGGCGTGCAGCAGCTTGCGCCCGACTTCCGTGGAGCCGGTGAAGCTGACGACCCGGACGCGGGGATCGTGTAGAAGATGGTCGACCAGCGCGCCGGTCTTTTTCGAGGGCAGAACGTTCACAATCCCCTTCGGTACGCCGGCCTCTTCCAACAGAGGCATCAGCGCAAGCATGGTCAGCGGCGTTTCCGATGCCGGCTTGATGATGACGGGGCAGCCCGCGGCCAGTGCGGGCGCGATCTTGCGGGTGCCCATCGCCGCCGGATAGTTCCACGGCGTGATCAGAACCGCGATCCCCGCGGGCTTGTGATGCACCATGATCCGCGCGCCCGACGAAGGCGCGTTCGCGATCCGCCCGTCGTTGCGCACGGCCTCTTCCGCGAACCAGCGGAAGAACTCGGCCGCGTAAGTCGCCTCGCCCATGGCGTCGGCGCGGGCCTTGCCGTTTTCCAGCGTGATCAGGCGGGCGAATTCGCCCAGACGGGCGGTAAACAGTTCGAACGCCTTGCGCAGCACTTCCGAGCGCTGGCGCGGTGTGCGGCCCGCCCAATCCGCAAACGCAGCTTCGGCGGCATCGAGGGCGGCGTCGGCATCGGCTATCTCGGCCGAGGCGACGGAGGCGAGCACCTCCTCGGTGGCCGGATTGATCACGTCGAAACGTTCGCCCGCGGCGCCTTCACGCCACGCACCGCCGATATAGAGGTTGGTCTGGTCCATCCTACTCTCCATCTTCAGAGGAGATGACGGAGCGGCTCGGAAAGCTGCCCGGCAAATCCGGAAATCAACGCGAGCGCAGCCTCTGGCGTCAGTTGGCCGGGCGCGCATTCAAGGGTGATCAGCATATCGGGGCCATCGCGCGTGACGCTGAGCACCGGCGCGGCTTCCCCTCCCATCCTGATCGCGGTGACCGCGGTCGCCCGCAGATCGCGCAGGATCAGCGTGGCGGCCTGTCCGGTCTCCGCGCTTTTCGCGCGCCCCAATCCGAGCCGGTCAGGATCGATGTAGAGGCGCTTTTGGCCGAAGGCCTCGGCAGCCACGATCATCGGCTTGTCCGACCCGCCTTGCCGCAGCGCCGCGGCGGCCATGCCCGCCATCACCGATGCCGGATCCGGGGATGCTCCGGTTTCCGCGCGCATCCACTCGCAGAACCCCACAAATCCGTCGCCGCGCACGCGCGCCGTCAGGTGGCGCGAGGCATGCGCCGGTTTCGGCGCCACAACGGCGAGCGGGGCGGACAACGCGCGCAGCGTATCGATGTCGCTTGCATGATAGGGCTGCAGGATACTGGCCGCGACCAGCCGCGACAGGTCCAGCCCCTGCTCCGCCGCCAGACGCCGCGCCTTGGGCGATGCAAAGATGCGCCGGCCTGTCGCTTTCGGTTCAGGCGCGGCGAAGGCGGTCGGCGCGCGCGCGGCCGCCGGGTTCGGATTCGATTTCGGCTCCGCTGGCGTGGTTGGGGCAGCCGCCGCGAGCGAAGGCGGCTTGCTGTCGACGCCTGAGGCGGGAGCCGTGCGCGGGTCGACGGAAGTTTCCGAAATCAGCGCGACAACGTCGCCGACGGGCACGGTGTCACCCGCGGAAGCCCGGACATCGGTCAGAAAGCCATCAGCCTGGGCCTCGACTTCCATCACAGCCTTGTCGGTCTCCACCTCCATCAGCGCGTCACCGGCCTTCACCTGTTCGCCGGGCTGCTTGAGCCACGCCACGATCAAGCCGGTGTTCTGCGCCATGCCGAGGGCGGGCATGATCACTTCACGCGGCATCGAACAGCTCTCCTTTTACCGACAGGCGCGCGCGTTCGGCCACGATCTGCGGCGTCGGCACCGTCAAATCCTCGAGCACCGGCGAAAAGGGCACGGGAACATCCATCGCCCCGATGCGCTGCACGGGCGCGTCGAGATAATAAAAGGCCTTTTCGTTGATCCGGCTGGCGATCTCGCCGGTGATGCCGTAGCTCTGATGGCCTTCATCAATGACGATCGCGCGACCGGTCTTCCGCACGGAGCTGAGGATGGTTTCCTCGTCGAGCGGCACGATCGTGCGCGGGTCGATGACCTCGGCGCTGATTCCTTCGGCAGCCAGTATCTCCGCTGCCTTCTGGGCCACCTGCACCATCGACGAGGTGGCAATGAGGGTGATGTCGCTGCCCTTGCGAAGGATGTTGGCCACGCCGAAGGGGATCAGATATTCTTCCTCCGGCACCGGCGCCTTGTCGTTGTACATCAGCTTGTCTTCAAAGATTACGACCGGATTGTCGTCGCGGATCGCGGTCTTCATCAGGCCCTTGGCCTCGTAGGCCGAGGACGGCAGAGCGATTTTGAGCCCCGGAATATGTGCCACCAGCGCATGCAGCGACTGCGAATGCTGGGCCGCCGACCGCCGCGTCGCGCCAAGATTGGTGCGCAGGACCAAAGGTACCTTCAGCTTGCCGCCCGACATGTAATGGGCCTTGGCGGCCTGATTGCAGAGCTGGTCCATCACCAGGAAGATGAAGTCGCCGAACATGAGGTCCACGATCGGGCGTGATCCGGTCATCGCCGCGCCGACGGCGATTCCCATAAAGCCGGGCTCGGAGATCGGCGTGTCGATGATGCGCTCGCGCCCGAACTCCTCGACCAGGCCCGACAGAACCTTGAAAGGCGTTCCGGCCTCGGCCACGTCCTCGCCCAGCAGAAAGATGGTCGGGTCGCGGCGCATTTCCTCGGCGATGGCCTCGTTGACAGCCTTGGACAGGGTGATCTCTCGCATCATCAGCTCCTCAGGCTGCATTTTCCGCATAGACATGCATGCGAACCTCGGCCGCGTCCGGATAAGGAGCAGCGAGCGCGTATGCGACCGCGGCTTCCGCTTCGGCGCGCACCGACCTGTCGATGGCCTTCAATTCATCCTCGGTGGCGATCTTCTCGACCGTCAGCCAACTTCCGAAGTTGGTGATAGGGTCGCGCTCAGTCTTCCAGAGCGTCTCTTCGGCCTTCGACCGGTAGTATTCGCGGTTGATGTCGCCCACGTGGTGGCCATGGTAGCGGTAGGTATCGAGTTGTATGAAGAACGGCCCTTCGCCCCTGCGGGCGCGCGCAACCAGTTCTCGCGCCAACTGGTTGACGGCGAGCACGTCCTGCCCGTCCACGACGTGCGTTTCGATCCCGAATGCCGCGGCGCGGGCGGTCAACGCACCCGCGGCCATCTCCTCTACCTTGGTGTATTCGCCGTAGAGGTTGTTCTCGCAGGCGTAGATCACCGGCAGCTTCCAGAGCGCGGCCATGTTCATGACCTCATACAGCAGTCCCTGACCGAGCGCCCCGTCGCCGAAGAAGCAGACGGTCACGTCCTTGGTCCCGAGCCGCTTGGCCGACAGCGCCGCGCCCGTGGCGATCCCCGCCGAGCCGCCAACAATCGCGTTCGCGCCGAGGTTGCCATGAGCCTGATCGGCGATGTGCATGGAACCGCCCTTGCCGCGGCAGTAGCCGTCGGCCTTGCCAAGAAGCTCGCAGAACATTGCCTTGAATTCGGCGCCCTTGGCCACGCAGTGCCCGTGACCACGATGGGTCGAGGTGATTTTGTCGCTGTCTTCCAGCGCCTCGCAGATGCCGACGGCGACGGCTTCCTGGCCGGAATACATGTGCGTCAAGCCGGGCATTTTCGCGGACAAATAAAGCTGGTTGGCATTGTCCTCGAACGTGCGGATGCGGAACATCTGGCGATATATGCGCAAATAATCTTCAGAATTTAACTTTTGCGCGGAGCTCATTTTGCATCCTCGAGCCCCGTCGGCATCGGCACGTTCTCGGGGGTGAGCTTGATGCCGGCGGCGAGTGCCACGGTTTCCAGAAGTGCCGCGAAATCCATTTCCAGATAAGCGGTCGGGTCGGGCTTGAGCGTCGCCGTGCCAATATGGCTTTGCAGCGCCTCGCGCGTCGTCGCCGTCACCGGCATGGCGACGTCGAGATCGCGTGCGGCTTTGAGGCCAAGATCGAGGTCTTTGCGCAGCAGCACAGGCGTAAATGTCGTGGTCCAGTCGAGATTAACCAGCGCATTGCTCTTGTATTTCGTAAACGTCGAGCCGAGCACGCTTGAGTTCATGAAATTGAGAAAGGCATGGCGCGGCACGCCGGCCTTCTGCGCGAGTATCGTGATCTCAGCGAGATTCTGTATCACAACGCCGAGGAAGACGTTGTGCGCGATCTTGCAGATGCGCGCCAGCTCACCCTCGCCGACATAGGAGACGCCGGAGGCCGCGATGGTTTTGAGATAAGGCTGCACCTCCTCGAATGCCGCCTTCGGGCCGGACACGACCATGGAAAGCTTACCGGCCTTGACGCATTTGCCGTTGCCGCTGACCGGGGCACTAACAAACTCGCAGCCCAGTTGCTTGAGCCGTGCCCGGATCGCCACCGACTGCTCGATCCCGATCGAGGAGCAGTCGACCAGGATCTTCGGGCGCGAGCTGGAGGCGCCAGCGAGGAGGCCGTTCTCGCCGAAACAGACCTGCTCAAGGTCCTTGCCGGTCGACACCATCGTGAACACGATGTCGGCGCCGGCAAGCTCGCTCGGATGATCGACGATCCGCCCGCCCTTCTCGGCCAGCGGCTCGGCCTTGGCACGCGTCCGGTTCCAGATCGCGACCGAATGTCCGGCCTTCACCAGCCGCTCGGCCATCGGATACCCCATCCGTCCCATGCCAATCCAGCCGAGGGAATGTTTTGCTGCCATTTTCTTCTCCTTGGGTGTTGTTTTGGTTGCCCTCATTGCGAGCAGCAAAGCGACGAAGCAATCCACCTTTTCTTTTGCGGCATGGATTGCTTCGCGGGAGCCTATCACGGGTCGGCGCTTTGCGCCGACCCATTGGTTCGCAATGGCGGTCCTAGTAGCGATTGGCGATCGGCAGCTCTTCCGCGGGGAATAGCGTAATCACCTGACAGCCCTTGTCGGTGACGACGACCTCCTCTTCGATGCGGGCCGCCGAAAAGCCGTC
>Ga0181532_10004798_pt1 | contig 11676 bp, 10 predicted proteins | sample PEATcosm2014_Bin_33_FD_119768 | JGI IMG/M metagenome (GOLD analysis project Ga0181532, IMG submission 119768) | Peatland microbial communities from MTU Mesocosm Facility, Houghton, MI, USA - PEATcosm2014_Bin11_30_metaG | ecosystem: Environmental > Terrestrial > Soil > Wetlands > Peat | place...
GTGGTAGGACTCAGCGTCGTTCGGGAACTGGTGCGAAACCACGTCGGCCTTGAAGGCCAGCACAGATTGCGTGATCAGCGCAGCGGCGTCTCCGTAGCGGCGAACGAATTTTGCCGGATGTCCAAAGGTCAGGTTGACGAGATCGTGGAAGACAAGCACCTGGCCATCGCAATCGGGACCGGCGCCGATGCCGATGGTGGGCGTTTCGACCTCGGCGGTAATCATGGCCGCGACCTCACGCGGAATGCCTTCGAGGTAGATGCAGGCCACACCGGCGCGGTCGAGCGCAACCGCATCGCGCAGGAGCTGCTCGATCGCGTTCAGCGTCTTGCCCTGAACTTTGTAACCACCCATTACGTTGACCGATTGCGGCGTGAGACCGATATGCCCGGCGACCGGAATCTCGGCATCGATCACACGGCGGATCACGTCCACACGCCTCTCGCCGCCTTCCATCTTGACGGCCTCGGCGCCGCCTTCTTTCACGAAGCGTGCAGCATTGTGAATGGCTTCGTTGGGGTCAGCCTGATAAGAACCGTAAGGCATGTCGGCGATAAGCAGCGCGTCTTTCACTCCGCGGCGCCCAGCTTTGACGTGGTGCAGCATCTCGTCGACCGTGACCGAGAGCGTGTTCTCGTAGCCAAGCATGGTCATGGCGAGCGAGTCGCCGACCAAGGCAATGTCGATACCGGCCTCATCCACCAGGCGCGCGGTGGCATAGTCGTAGGCCGTGAGGCAGGTGATGGGTTCATGGTGAAGCTTCTTTTCGCGGATGGTAGCGGTGGTGATCTTGCGGCGAGGTTCGCCGATGGGCGTGAGACTCACGATGTCCTCCAGTGCCCCTCCGCAAACTGGGCGGATAGAGCCTGTACGCGTCGCCAATCGTTGGATGACGCTGGGGCGATTATAGCTGCAAAACAGTCGTTGGTCGATAGTCGTTGGTCGGGGCTGAGCATTGGCTTGAAAGTCCTGTATTTGCTGCAGATTACGAAGGTTGACCACTCGAAATCGGCGTGAGAAACTTAAGGGGGTGGTTTGATGATTCGCAGAAATATAGTCCGGGTAGCAGGTCCGTATTTTATTGGAACCGTATTCCTCTTTCATCTCCTTCTTCTGACGAGGCTTGCGTCGGCACAGGCGCTTCCCGCGACCACGCAAAGGATAGAGCAGGAGACAAAGGCAACCTACCAAGCCCGCGACGGCGAGGCATTAGTGCTGCTTTCCGTGTTCGCGGAGAACGGCAGGACTCACCTTGACCGGCAGGCGGTCATCAAGATTACGAACCAGCTCAATGGCACCATCGTCTGGCAGACCACTGACGACAAATCGGAAGCGGCACTTGGTCTACTTTTCGGTAAGTACGAGCTCGAAATAAGCGCGGTCGGGTATTTGACCGAGCGCAAAGAGGTCCAAGCCAGTAACGTGCTCGTTACGACTCGGGTAGAGATCTCCCTGCACCGTGATCCCGCGGCTGTGGACCTCAACGTATCCGATGAGGCGGTTCCTGCAAAAGCCCGCGGAGCGCTCAAGCATGGCCTTTCTGCGCTCAAGTCCGCGAACCTCAAGGAAGCGCGAAAGAGCCTGGATGCGGCGTACAAATTGGCACCGTCGAATCCGGATATCAACTATCTCCTGGGCTACGTAGCCTATGAGGAAAAAAACCTCACCCAGGCCAAGAGCTATCTTGCAACCTCCGCCAATCTCAGTACCCACAACGTGCGGGCGTTGATCCTCCTCGGCCAGGTAGAGCTTGTACAAGAAGACTATTCCGCGGCCGCGGCGACGCTGGAAAAGGCGGTGGAGGCCAATCCCGACAATTGGACGGCGCACAGCCTGCTTGCCAATGCGTACCTGAAACTCAAGAAATATGATGAGGCTCGGCAGCAAGCGGAATTAGCCATCGCCAGAGGGAAAGGCTCGGCTAACGCAGCAAATCTGGCTCTGGGACAGGCCCTGGTGAATCTAGGGAAGAAGGAAGCAGGGATCCAGGCGCTCGAGAGTTTCGTCCGGAATTCACCCAGCGACCCCACCGTCCCTCAAGTGCGCGACCTGATCGCCAAGCTCGAGCGGCCCGACGCCGCTCCTGTCCCGGGCACTGCGATCGTGCGGACCTCTGCCGTCATCGATCCTATATTCGCCACTCCTGAACTCCCGGTCACCGTCAATCCGTGGCGCCCCGCTGGAATCGATGAGGAAAAACCGTCTGTTGCCGACGGGGTGAGTTGCCCCCTCGACAGCGTAATCGAGATGTCGGGTGAGCGGGTGAAGCAGTTGGTAGACGATGTCTCCCGGATTTCGGCGATCGAACACCTGGTGCACGAGCAGGTGGATGAAATGGGGAACTCCCTTACCAAGGAAACCCGTAGTTACGATTATGTCGCGTCCATCTCGGAGGAAAAACCGGGGTACCTTGCGGTGGACGAAAACCGGTTGGAGCGCATGGCGCGTGCCGACTTTCCCGACCGGATCGCCAGCGGGGGGTTTGCCACGTTGGCCCTGGTATTTCATCCCGACATGCGGGACAACTTCGAGATGACGTGCGAAGGACTGGGAAAATGGCATGGGCAAGCAGCGTGGTTGGTTCACTTCAAGCAGCGAGTAGACCGGCCTGCACTTATCAGCGAGTACAACATAGGTGGCGAAACTTATTCATTGCGCCTGAAGGGCCGCGCCTGGATCACAGCGGACAAATTTGAAATCGTGCGAATTGAGTCAGAACTGATAGATCCAATGCCGCAGATCCAATTGCGTTGCGAGCAACAGGTGGTGGAGTATGGCCCGGTCCAGTTCAAGAAAAATGTGGGATTGTGGCTTCCCACGAAGGCGGAAATCTACCTCGACTATCGCAAGCACCGCTATTACCGCAGCCACAGCTACGATCATTACATGCTGTTTTCGGTGGATATGGTAGACAAGCCGAACGAACCCAAGGTGCCAGCGACCGAGCCCACGACAAAGCCGATAGCCAACTAAACGCTGAAGTCGATGCGGCATCGCTCTTGAGATTTGCCTGGTCTTACGCGCTGGCCGCTTCCTCGCTCCCCAGCGGCAGGAAGTATTGCGTGCCCTTGATCGGGGCGGAGACCTTCTTCAGCAACTCCTGCAGGTCTTCGTTGCGGTCGACGAAGTCGATTTCTGAGGTGTTCACGATCAGCAGATCGGACTGCGTGTAGTGAAAGAAAAAATGTTCGTAGGCCTTCACCACTTCCATCAGATAATCCTCGCTGATGGCCTTCTCGCCGGCCGCATTCTTTTTCTTCAGCCGCTTCTTCAACACTTCCGGCGTGGCCTGCAGATAGATGACGAGGTCGGGCGTTGGGAGTTGTTCACGGAAATAATTGTAGTAGCGATTGTAGGTATCGAGTTCCTGATCGTTCAGGTTGAGGCAGGCGAAGAGCTTGTCCTTTTCAAAGATGTAATCGGAAACCACTGTCTTATTTGACCGCGGGCCGAGATCGAGCGCGTGCAATTGCTCGAAACGGCGAATCAGGAATGCGAACTGCGTCTGGAATGCCGCGCCCGGCTCGCCTTCATAGAACGTCTTCAGAAACGGATTGTCTTCCGGTTCGATAACCCGCTGCGCCGCCAGGCGCTCTCCGAGAACCCTTGCCAGGGTGCTTTTCCCAACGCGTATGGGACCTTCGACCGCAATGTAACGGGGAAGCTCGAAAAGCTTGGCCATGGATTATCGACTGTCGATTGTCGCGGAACTGTTGAGCAGAATATATGGCTTCGCGTCGCGATGCAATTGTGAAGAAAAAGTCAAAAGTCAGAAGTCAAATTGAAGAAGTAGTTCTCAGTTTCGGGTCCGGGTTACTTCTGCAATCTGACTTCGGACTTTTGAGTTCCCTATACAATCTCCTCATGCTCCCCGCTCTCATCGGACTCACGGCCGCCGTGGCTGCTTCGGCGGCGGGGTATCAATCCGTGGCGCCGACGGGACAGTGGTATGGGCGAACGTTTATAGGCGGGATCCGCGGGAGCAAGCAAATCGCGCTGACCTATGACGATGGGCCGAATGATCCACATACGCTGAAATTGCTTGAAGTGCTGGCGAAGCATAGTGTGCGGGCGACGTTCTTCATGATCGGCCGCTTTGCGCGGCAGCGGCCCGATATTGCGCGCGCGGTGGCGCAAGCGGGACACGTCATCGGCAATCATACGTTGACGCATCCGTTGCTCATTTTTGAATCGGAGGCGCAGACGCGCATACAGCTTGTCGACTGCCATCAGGCTTTGCAGGACGCAATTGGCGAGCATTCAACTTTGTTTCGCCCACCGTTTGGGGGGAGGCGGCCGGCAACGATCACGGTCGCGCGTGAACTTGGAATGCAGACGGTGATGTGGAACGTGACCGGCTATGATTGGAATGCTCCGCCGGCTGCTGTGATCGAGAAGAAAGTCGAGCGGCAGATGCGCGGTGGCGATGTGATCCTGCTGCACGATGGTGGCTATCGCGCTCCGGGTGCAGACCGCTCGCAGACCGTGATCGCGACGGAAAATCTGATCCGGCGTTACGCCGATCAGGGCTACCAGTTTGTCACAGTGCCGGAGATGATGAAGGCTCTCAGCCATCAGAAGTCGGCTGCCGGATTATAATCTGCGTGATTCCCGCCAGTTCCGTCGGGCGGACGAATGCGTCCGCCCCTACGTGAGGATCGCTGATAGTTGACAGATCTTCCTACGCCGCGGCCATCTCGAACGCCTGCTTCGCCGCCGTAATGGTTTGCTGTACGTCGCGTTCGGTGTGGGCCGCGCCCAGAAATGCCGCTTCGAACTGTGACGGTGGCAGGTAGATTCCGTTCTCCAGCATGGCGCGGAAGAAACGTCCGAAGGCTTCGGTGTCGGACTTGGCGGCGGACGTCCAATCGGTGACGGGGCCCTTCGCGAAGAACCAGGTAAACATCGAGCCGACGCGGTTGTGGCACATGGTTACGCCGGCGTCTTTGGCTGCGGCTGCGACTCCGGCGACCACTACTCCGGCAAGCCGGTCGAGGATCGCGTAGATATCTTTGTGCTCGCGCAGGTAGCTCAGCGTGGCGAAGCCGGCGGCCATCGCCAATGGATTCCCCGAAAGCGTTCCGGCCTGGTATACCGGCCCAAGCGGTGCGATCAGATCCATGATTTCGCTCGGTCCCCCGTAAGCGCCCACCGGCAAACCTCCGCCGATGATTTTGCCCATGGTGGTGAGGTCAGGCTTGATCCCATAGAGCTCCTGCGCTCCACCGTAGGCCAGACGGAAGCCGGTCATGACCTCGTCGAAAATCAGCAAAGACTTATCGCGGGCGGTAATGCTGCGCAGAGCTTCAAGGTATCCACGAGCCGGAGGCACGCATCCCATGTTGCCGACGACCGGCTCCACGATGACACAGGCGATCTGGTGCTTGAATTTCTCGAAAGCCTGCTCTATGGCAGCCGTGTCGTTGTAAGGGAGAGCGAGCGTGAACTGCGTGAATTCTTCCGGAACGCCCGCCGAACCCGGAATGCCGAGCGTGGCGACGCCCGATCCCGCCTTCACCAGCAGCGCGTCGGAGTGTCCGTGATAGCAGCCCTCAAATTTCACAATATACTTACGCCTCGTATAACCTCGGGCCAAACGAATCGCCGACATGGTCGCTTCGGTGCCCGAACTTACGAAGCGAACTTTTTGCATGTGCGGAAAAGCGGAAATTACCAGCTCGGCGAGATCGGCTTCGGCGGGTGTTGACGCTCCGAAGCTGGTGCCACTACGCGCCGCCGTGATCACAGCCTCGATGACGCCGGGTGCTGCGTGCCCTAGGATGAGCGGGCCCCAGGAGCCGATGTAGTCCACATACTCGTTGCCGTCGGCATCCCATATGTGCGAACCCTGGCCACGGACGATATACAGGGGATCGCATCCCACGCCGCGGAAAGCGCGCACCGGGGAGTTCACGCCTCCGGGAATCAATTGTTCGGCGCGTTTCTGCAGCTTGCGGGATTGCTCTGTCTTGCGGGCCATGAGTCCTCCACCTTCAATCAATATTACCGCGGCGGCAGCGGAGGTCAGAGGTCAAAGGTCAGATTGCAGAGGTAATAACATGGCAGCGCCGGTATCGTTCGCCGTTGGTCTACACCTCTGCAATCTGACCTTTGACCTCTGACCTTTCCGTCGCCTCACCAAATGTGATAGTACCCGTCGCGGCACCCCAGCTCGACTTTAAGGCCGAATAGTTTGCTCAGGCTCTCGGCCTGCAAGACTTCTTCCTTGCGTCCGTCGGCCATGATCCGGCCGTTCGACATGAGCACCACTCGTTCGATCTCGGGAACGATGTCGGGGAGTTCATGAGTGACGAGAATGATTCCAATCCCCGACTTAGCCAGGGAGCGCATGGTTTCTCGCAGGCTGCGCTGTGCCAGAATGTCCAAAGAATTGCAGGGTTCGTCGAACAACAGAGCGCGAGGCTTGTGCACCAGGGCCCGGGCAATCAAGACGCGCTTGGCCTCGCCCGATGACATTTCCTCGACGGCACGCTCCGCCAGATGCGAGACTCCGAGCTGGGCCAACGCGGCCTCGGCCAGTTCTCTCTGTTTAGGATCGACGGTGTGATTCGGGAAGATGCGGGTGCTGCTGAAAAAGCCCGACAGCACTACGTCGAGGCCACTGGCGCCACCAGTGCATGAAGACATCAGGTCGTTGGATACGATGCCGAGCAGCGAGCGCAGCTCAAAAATGTTCCAGCTCTTCTGGCCGAGAATGGTGATGCTCGACCGTTTGCGGACCATCGGATAACACTCGCGGGCGATGGTCTTGATCAGTGTGGATTTGCCGCAACCGTTCGGCCCGAGCACGGCCACATGTTCATCCACCCGGACGCAAAGGTTGAGGTCGTCGAGGACGATCTTTGGTCCGGTAGCCAAGGTTCCGGTAGCCACGCCTCCGCCGGCCGCGCCGCCGCGCATCACGCGGACGTTTCGCAGATCGAGCAATGGAGCCTGGGCACGGCGCGGATTCGAATTCATCGGACTTTCACAAAATTGCAATACTCCCGCAATGTCTCGCGGATATGTTTATACCAGTTGCCCTTCTACCGGGAGGGTTTATCAGGACGGCCTTGGGGGGGCTCCGGGCTGTCCTTTTTAGTTTCTTGGACGGCCCTTCGGCACTACTCCATTCGCGGGCGAACACACGATCACTTCAGGTACGAACGCACAATTTCAATGAGTTCGTCGGTCGCGAGAGCTTGCTCGGAACTCAGCTGCTTGGGGTTGACGACGTGAAAACGGATGTGGCCTTCGAGCAATTCGGCCATTAATCCGTTCATGGCGCCACGCGCGGCAGTGATGAGCTGCAACACGTCGGAGCAATCCTCGTCGGCTTCCAGGGCGCGCTCGATGGCGGCAATTTGGCCTTTGATGCGTTTGATCCGGAGGATGAGCTTGGGTTTTTCTTCGACGGTATGCATTTTTTTCTTGACCGTAGTATACTCCCCTATGGTATACAAAGACAAGATGAGCACGGAAGCAGCATTTGCTCCGTGACAGCTTAGACGAGGTATATGAGGAACACAATCAACGAGCCTGCGAGTCGGCGGCCCGCTGGATGGAAGCGGTAGAAGTGAGACGATAGCTGTTGTCAATTTCCCTGTCGGTTCACCTCTGCTTCTTCTATCCCCGAAAAACTGAGACCAGAAAGCGGCGATGCCGGCCACTCACGAGTATGCGCTTGCGCCACATTAACTATGGTTAATGTAATGTGATATGCCCGCGTTAATCATCGGCGCGAACTCTGGGTCGCGCGTAGAAGGTCCCTTCGCTTGCAACGCGGCGCGAGGTCAAATTGCGAGGCTGAATCTTGCAGAAAGGAGGAAAAGAAAATGACCTGCATGACTGTGTTCGCGGAAGCGATGGCGATGCCGACGATGCAGCTCACGCGTGCGATCCAATATGAAGGCGCCGGTTTCCGGCAATTGGAAGGCATCGCAGAACGCAAATCTCCGCGTATGAGCTGGGTCGTGGTCACCGGCAACGACGGCGGGCGGCAACTCCGAATTCAATGGGAAGCGAGGGCGGAGGACTGACGCTCGACTCGGACCGCAACTGTAACATTCTTTTAACCGGCCAAGCGCATACTGCTGGGGAGTACGCGCCAGCGTGATTGTAATCACAGCGGGGGGTGACTGGAAGCGTTGCCGGACGCAGCAGCCGGTCGATAGCTTGATCTCATGATATTGAAATTGAAATTCATTTTCATTATGGGCTGTCTCACTATGAACCCCCGGGCCGGCCTACGGCGCTGTGCTGGGGTGGTCCTGACGCTCGCTTTCGTGGTGGGCGCCGCTGCTACTGACGCATGGGCGCAGTCGCAGGACGCCTCGGCTTCCACTCCGACCGCGGCTCCAACCGCCACTCCCGCCTCCCCGGAAGCGGGCGACCCGCCGAGCCCGCCCAGCGACGCCGATGCCGATGCCGAATCGATGTTTCCGCATTTCAAGAGCATGCGCTTCTGGCTCACGGGACAGGCGAACTTCATCTTTCAGACTCATCCCGACTTTCACGCCGACTACAGCGGGCCCCACAGCCTCAGTCCGGATTATGACAAAGCCACCTCGCGAGTCATGACGCTCTATACTGGCGTGCGGCTCAACAATTCCACCGAGCTTCTGGTGGATATCGAAGAGGCGGGCGGCGCGGCGCTTAGCACCGGCCTAGGCCTTGCCGGGAATACGGATCTGGACATCGTGCGCAACCCACTGTTGAGCAAGGAGCCGTATCTGGCGCAGGGCATGATCCACAAAGTGTTTGCGCTGAGCAAAGACAAGGTCGAGAACCAGCGCAGTTTTCTATCACTGTTCGACGAACTGCCGCGGCGGCGCTTGGAAATTCGGTTTGGCAAGTTCACCCTTCCGGACTTCTTTGACGTGAATTCGGTAGGCTCCGATACGCATCTTCAATTCTCCAACTGGTCGGTGGACCAAAACGGCGCCTGGGACTACGCCGCCGATACGCGCGGCTACACCGTGGGCGCGGTGGCGGACTACGAGGACCGCAACTGGGGTTTTCGCTTCGCCGAGGCGCTCATGCCGCTGGTCGCTAATGGAATTGACCTGGTGTGGCGGCCGTGGCAGGTCCATGCCGAGAATTGGGAATACGAGCTGCGTCGCGGCGTCATTCCGAAAAAAGCTGGTGTGGTGCGGCTGCTGGCGTACACGAACTACGCCAATATGGGTATCTACCGGATTGCGAATCAGCAGTTTCTAGATCATTCGTCCCTAGTGCCGGAGACGGTCCCGGACATCACCAACCACCCGTGGCACATCACGCGCAAGTATGGCTTTGGCATCAATTTGGAACAAAATCTCACGCGCTACCTCACGGCCTATGCCCGCTGGGGGTGGGATAACGGAAAAACCGAGTCGTTTGCTTACACCGAGATTGATTCGACGTTCAATCAGGGAGTCGGTGTGAATGGCGCGCTATGGCATCGCAAGCAAGACCGGGCCGGCATTGCTTTCGTGTCGAACGGAATCAAGAAAGATCACCAGGTATACCTTGCCGACGGTGGGTTGGGATTCCTTCTGGGCGATGGAGGACTGAATTACGGGCGGGAGAACATCGTCGAAACGTATTACACGGCGCACGTCTGGCGTGGAATTTATATCGCCCCTGGGGTGCAGCAAATCAATAATCCGGGCTACAATCGCGACCGTGGGCCGGTCGTGGTGCCGACCCTGCGGGCCCATGTGGAATTCTAAGGCGCTATTTTTCATTTCTCGATCTAGTTCCCCGCCAAATGCAAACCTTCACCACTGGGCACTGAGGAACACAGGGGAGAACTGGGGCGCTCTTGATTACTCGAATCTTTAGATGGGTTAGCCATTGCGCGTGATCCCTGCTTCTTGTTTTTGTGCCGTGTGCAGCGCCCAGGCCATGCGCGGGGTGTTGTGGGCAATTCCGAAGCGGCCTTGGGTATCCAACAGAATGATTCCACCGTGGCCGTTGACACGCTGCTTTAAGTAGTTCATCGCTTCTTTCGCGACCCACTCGGGCAAACTGCCGGATTCGACACGATCCGCCGCCCACTTCGCGAGCACCAGCTTCATGATGGGTTCGCCCCATCCGGTGGTGGAAGCGGCGGCGCTGAGATTATCGGCATAGCAGCCGCAGCCGATGAGCGACGAGTCACCGAGGCGACCGGGAGCTTTGTTGAGCGTGCCTCCTGTCGAGGTCGAAGCGGCGATATTGCCATCGCGGTCGAGCGCCACGGCTCCCACGGTGTCATGAGAAAGCAAGTCGTTCGAAATCTCGGACGCGAATAGATCGTTGCCGTGGGTTGACTCCTGCGCCTGGTATTCGCGCAAGCGCTCGACCTCCCGGGGAATGACGAGATCTTCGTTGCGGCAGAGGGGGATGCCGTGCTCGGCGGCAAAGCGCTCAGCGCCCTCGGCGACGAAATAGACGTGCGGACTGTCGCTAAGTATCTTTCGTGCGGCGCGCACCGGATTTCGCAGACGCTCGACGCAACCGACGCCGCCGCCGCGCAAGGTCGCGCCATCCATAATGAAAGCGTCGAGTTGCACTTTACCGTCGCGGTTCAGAAAGCTGCCGCGGCCTGCGTCGAAGGTCTCGTCGTCTTCGAGAACGACCACCGCTTCTTCGACCGCGTCGAGAGCCGAGCCGCCGCGTCCAAGTGTGCACCATCCGGCAGCAGCGGCATTGCGCACACCGTTCAGGTGCGCCTCGACCATGTCGTCGGGAATGGCCCAGGCACCGCCGTGAACGACCAGAACGGGATTGGTTAGCACTCTCAGTCCTTTCAGGAAGTTCGGTACTGGGTATCTCCGCTTTCTTATTTGCCCATTTCCCCAGCTACTGGAGGTCGTCCAGAATTATCGAACTCGGCCTTCACGCCCGCCTGCGTTATGCAACCAGCAACAAAAGCACTGCACTGATTTGGCCCATACTGCTTCTGACCAAGATCGGCCCGCTGCTTGGCGTTGACAGCGTTATCGGCTATCGCGTCACGCCGGTCCAGGTTCGCTGGGCTACCTTCTCCCTGATTTTGCGCCAACTATTTTCTGCATTGAGCATTAATGATGTTCTTAATCGCTTTCATACCACTGGGGGAAATTGTTCCTTCCGATCCATCAGCAAACCGAACCTCCCCTTCATTCTCAACGATGGCAATCAACGTATCGCCTGCACTGGAAGTTTCGATCAGCTCCACACGAACAGCAAGGTCTGAGAATTTCTGTGATGAGGGCTTGGTGGCACCTCGCAGCACACTTTTGATCATCTCAGTATCCTTGGCGGAGTGAATTTCGCAGTATCGTCCCCGCTCTTGTATGTTTGCAGAAGTAACCGGCGTGAGAGTTTCTGCTCCAATTGGAAAATAGTAAATCTTTATCTTCACTCTTCCCGCCTGGCCTTGGAGTTCGAAGTGATTTCCGGTAACCACCACTAAGGCTACTAACGCAATTCCCCGAAACAAAAACTTCATCGTTTCCTCCAAGCTCGTGACCTAATACGCTATCCGGTCATTGAAATCGCCGAGTTGTTGCGGGAATTAGTCTAGCACTCGAAAAGTTTGAACATGGGGTCTTCAGAAAACCGGGGCGATCCGTCGTGAGATGTGGGAAGATTCTCGGTCAGAGTTTGCCAAGTGCGAGGGGGATTCAGTCGAGGAGGTAGTCCTTGGACACGGATTTTGCGGTGAAC
>Ga0181532_10004801_pt1 | contig 11670 bp, 8 predicted proteins | sample PEATcosm2014_Bin_33_FD_119768 | JGI IMG/M metagenome (GOLD analysis project Ga0181532, IMG submission 119768) | Peatland microbial communities from MTU Mesocosm Facility, Houghton, MI, USA - PEATcosm2014_Bin11_30_metaG | ecosystem: Environmental > Terrestrial > Soil > Wetlands > Peat | place...
AATCGGGACCGACAAAAGCTCGATCATCTGCTGATCATCGGAACGAACGAGCGGGCCATCTGGTTCGCGAATCGCATCCTAGGTGTGCCAGAACTTGGCTACCGGCTGGTCGGATTCGTGGATGAAACGTGGCGCGGCCGGCCGGAATTCGATGGCTCGGGTTACTCGGTGGTAACGGACTTTGCCGGATTCGCCAGCTACCTGAACTCAAATGTCGTCGACGAGGTTCTGGTCTGCCTGCCGGTGAGGTCGCATTACGAGCACGCCTCGGACCTGATCAAAAAATGCGAGGAGCAGGGAATCCGCGTTCGATTCGACTCGGATTTATTCACCTCAGCACGCGGCGGTATTGGGCAGGATCTTATCGATGAGCGACGCCTGGTAACCGTTCACGCAGGCGGCATGGTGCGCGGGCCAACGGTGCTGATCAAGCGTCTGGTTGACTTAATCGTGGCCTCGAGCCTGCTGATAATCCTCGCTCCGCTTCTGGTGGTGATCGGTATCGCCGTGCGCTGGGACTCGCCGGGACCCGCGCTGTTCTCGCAGGAGCGCGTGGGACTGAACAAGCGTCGCTTCAAGCTTTTCAAGTTTCGAACGATGGTCGTGGACGCCGAAAAACGCCTCTCCGAACTAGAAAGCAAGAACGAAGTGAGCGGCCCGGTTTTCAAGATCAAGAAAGATCCTCGCATAACCCGGCTCGGCGCCTTCCTGCGTAAAGCAAGTCTGGATGAGCTGCCACAACTGCTGAATGTTGTCCGAGGAGAGATGAGCCTGGTTGGTCCACCGCCTCTCCCCGTGCGGGACTACCTTGGCTTTAGCCAGGATTGGCACCGCCGCCGGTTCAGCGTGCGGCCTGGAATCACTTGCCTCTGGCAGGTTCTGGGCCGGAACTCGATTCCGTTCGAGCGATGGATGGAACTCGACATGCAGTACATCGATCAATGGTCATTGACCCTGGACCTGGAGATCCTCTTGCGCACGATCCCCGCAATTTTGAGAGGCTCGGGAGCCTCGTAACGGATCATCGAGGAAGGATTTACTGCCTGTCGCATCGTCCGTGTAATTTTCAGGCGCAGGCTGTTGGTCACGCTGTTTTTCTGTAGCACGGTCGGCACGACAACATAGGCAATGATTCCCTAAATTCGCCAAGGTTTTATCTGGCCTGCGCTCCGTTGATGGTTGGTCCGAATGGCGACCAGTGCCGGTACACGGCCCCGATGCCGAATCTCAGTGTGCGTGCCGTGAGCCTGTCAGGAATCTACTGGCGCACTGGCCGCGCCTCCAGGACACGGCAAGCCAGGTCACGAACTGCCCGGCGCACGGACCCCAAAGCGAGAACGAGGTTTCGATCCCAACCCGGAAATTACCCGGCCATTGCCTTCGGCGTTCGATAGTTGCTGCAGCAGCTCGACGGCCGTGTTGACCCCCTTGTCGATCCGATCCAGACGCGCCACCATCGCCGACGACATGAATGGCCGCACTACGCCAGGGGTTTCCCGCAATGCGGCCCGCGCTGCCTCGGAGAACGGTTCAGCCTGCAGCGGCTCGAACGGCGCCGCTGGCGAGTTGGCCGACACGGCAGGTGGCGAATCGAAGCCGATCTCGTTGCGAATCTCGTCGATCGCCTCCGCAAATTCGGCAATACCGATTACGTGCTTCTCGGCCAGGCAAGCGCTCAGCAAAAGCCGGTTGCACATGGCATTGATCATCCGCGGCAGACCGCCGGTAACCTCGTACAGGCGGTCAAAAATCTCCTCTTCGAATTGGGGGTCGCCCGTCCAGGCGACCCGTTCGAGGCGGTGCAGCACATATGCTTGGGTCTCCTCCCGGTTCATCGGTCCCAGATGGTAGGAGGCGATGATGCGCTGACGCAGTTGCGTCAGCGTAGGCCGGCGCAGGATCTCGCGCAGCTCCGGCTGTCCGACCAGAAAGCTCTGCAGCAAGGCGCGTGAGCCGCGCTGAAAGTTTGACAGCATCCGCAATTCTTCCATCGCACGCAGCGTGAGGTTATGGGCCTCATCGACGATCAACAAGGCTCGGCGGTTCTCAGCCGCGAGCGATGTCAGGAAGGACTCGAACTGGGCCAGCATCTCCGCCTTGCTGAGATCCTTGACCGGCAGTCCGAAGGCGGCCGCCACCGCGAGCACCAAGTCGTCGGCATCAAGGTGCGTGCTGATGAGCTGCGCCGCGACGATCCGTTCGCTGTCGAGTTCATTTAACAGCGTCAGCGCCATCGTCGTCTTGCCGGCGCCGATCTCGCCGGTAAGCACGATGAAACCTTCGCCCTGGTAAACACCATACTTGAGGTAGGCAAATGCGCGGCTATGTCCCTTGCTTGCGAAGTAGAAGCTCGGGTCGGGATTGAGCTGGAACGGCCTGCCGGAAAACTTGTAAAGGGTCTGGTACATGGTGTTTCGGACTCGTCTTCAGATTGCCCGCTGGCGCGGGGAAAGCGCCCCGGCACAATCACCGGGGATCGAGCGTGCGACCTTGCTCGGCGGCAACTTGCTGGAATACAGCGATGATCGAATCCCTCCTTGAAATTTCCGGGGGTCGCTGCGTCTGCTTGGGGATACCGCATTTTAGTATGAAACAGCGCCAGCGGAAATATTTTCAACGGTGAAGACGGGCCCCAAACTCGGCCGGATTGGGATCGAAAGGCGCGGGAATACGCCTCATTCCCAAGGCTGTCGTGTCGCAGTCGTCTTTTTGGTCACGGGCCCCGAAAAATACGGCACAAAGGCCTGTTGCGGCGCAATCGGCCACAGGTCACGGCGCGCAAGTCCCGTCGGGTACTCCGATGCAAAGGCAAGCGCTCTTCTGCGCAAACCGCGGCGAGCGCGGGGATCTTTGCGGGCGCTCAGCGCCGGCCGGTAGCCGGAGTAGGAATCTTCGTTGGTCCGGAACCCGGAGTGGGAACCCTAGCCGTGCCGGTCCGCTTGACAGCCGGTTTGGTGGCTTCGACCCCAGGAATCCTTTGCACGATTTCGAGTATGGCCGCGACATTGCGTTCGAGGCGGTCCAGGCGCGCGGTAAGCGACGAGAGCATCTGCGAGCGCATGAAGTCTGCGCCCCGGGCCTCGACCGCGGGCCCTGGCGCCGCCTCGGCTGCCGGCGTCTCCGGCGGCGCCTCCGGCGGCGTCTCCGGCGTCTCCGGCGGCAGCGCATCGGCGCCCATTTCCTCGCGCATCTCGCCAGCTGCCTTCGCGACGTCGGTCGAGTGGAGGTGGTGCCGTTCGGAAAGATACGCACCCAGCAGCAGGCGATTGCAAAGAGAATTGATCCGGCGCGGAATGCCCCCGGTCATCTTAAAAATAAGAGCAAATGCCGCCCCATCAAACTCCGGGTCGTTTTTCCAGCCAACGTGCGAAAGTCGGTGCTCGATGTAGGCGCGCGTCTCTGCTTCGTCCATCGGGCCAAGATGGTAGGAGACAATGACGCGCTCGCGCAACTGCCGCATCGAGGGTGCCCGCATCAGCTTGCGCAGTTCCGGCTGGCCAACCAGGAAGCTCTGCAGTAAGTGGCGGCCGTCCAGCTGGAAACTCGACAGTGCACGCAGCTCTTCCATGGCATCGGGTGTCAGGTTCTGGGCCTCGTCGACCACCAGCAGTGCACGCCTGCCGCTCGGCACCAAATCGACCAGAAATTTCTGGATCTGGCTCACCAGTTCCACCCTGCGGCTCGCCTTGCCCGGCAAGCCAAACGCAATTGCGACCGACCGCAGCAGATCGTCGGCATCGAGCTGCGTACTGACCAATTGCACCGCGATCACCTTCTGAGCATCGAGTTCCGTCAATAGCGCACGAACCAAGGTCGTCTTCCCGGCACCGATCTCGCCCGTGACAACGACGAACCCTTCGCCTTGCGCCACGCCGTACTGAAGATACGCGTATGCACGTCGATGGCCCGCGCTCTCAAAATAGAATTCCGCATCGGGATTGAGCTGGAAGGGACCGGCACTCAGGCCGTAAAAAGCTTCGTACATCGATTTGTCGGCGATCTCAGGACAGAAAGATCCAGTACAACAGCGCAATGATCAGCAGGTATTTGCAGCCATTGAACAGTGGCTTGTTGAATTGCTTGAGGCGCTTGAGCCATTCCTTGAGAATGCCGATCGGTTTGTACGCGCGGTTGATCCAGCCGATATCTTCCGAGTCGTTGTTCTGGGTAGCGGCTGCCCGCAAGAACACGCGCTCGAACAGGCGATTCAGGGCCCGAATCGGCGCGCCGTGCAAGGGACGCTCCACGTCGCAGAACAGGATCAGGCGCGCCTGGTCCGTGCGGTTCTCGGCAAAGTGCAGGTAGGTCTCGTCGAACATCACGTCTTTGCCGTCCCGCCAGGAGTAGTTCTCCCCGTCTACGTTGATGAAGCAGTCGTCGCTGTTGGGCGTGATGATGCCCAGGTGATATCGCACCGACGCCGCGGCCGGATCGCGGTGTTCGTTGAGACGGGCGCCGGGCGGCAGGAGCGCGAACATCGCCGCGTTGACCGAGGGAATCGACTGCAGCAGCGCTACCGTTTTTGGGCACAGCGCGACCGCGGAGGGCGGTGGCACGTCATACCACTTCAGGTAAAAGCGTCGCCACCCGCGCTGGAAAAAGGAGTTGAAGCCGATATCGACGTGATCGCTGGCCGCCTTCAGGCCGCCACCACCGAGCAGAACTCGCGCCTCGTCGCGGATCGTCTCCCAATTGTCACGCAGCGCGGCCATCTCGGGAAAATTCTTCAGGTCCAGGTACGGACGGTTGGGTATCGCGGAGAAGGCATACATCAGCACGTTGTACGGCGCGAGCAGGGTCGAGTGATTGCCGATCTGGCGCAGGATCGGCAGGCGCAGGCGTCCCCGAAAATGCATGTACAGGGAAGAAAACACGAACAGGTACAGGATGAGAAATTTGGGTGCCAGGAAATTGACGCTCATTGATTGTCCCGATGAATTCGATGTTCCCTGCCGCAAGCTTGTTTTTTTATATTTCGGCGGCTCCGCGCGATTCGCCGTGGCCGAGTCTCCCCGAGTGCACCATTCTACGGTGCCCACAGGCAAGATATTGTTTTTGGTCAATATTTCCCTTAAACGTGGAAGGTCATCGCAATCACCCCGCCCGCCGCATCGATGGGGCTGGCCGTACCCATCACCCGGATCACGACGCAGGTCCGTCGTCCAGGTCTGGCAGAATCGGGCCCGGCTTTGCGCCCGGAACCAAGGATATGCAGCCACAAAGCACTGTCTCATGACCTTTCTACAGATCCTCATCCTCGCCGTTGTGCAGGGGTTTTGCGAGTTGTTGCCCGTTTCGAGTTCGGCGCACGTGATCGTGGCCGAGAAGCTGATGGGGCTCGACCCGACCGCCCCGAGCATGACCTTGTTGCTCGTCGCCTTGCACACCGGCACGATGTTCGCGGTGATCGCGTACTTCTGGCGCGAGTGGAAGGCCACCTACTTCTCCTCGGGGGAAGCATTTCGACGCAATGCCGCGCTGATCGTGGTGGCCACTATCGCCACCGGCATCGTCGGACTCGCCCTGCTGCGTTTGATTCCCGGCTTCCTGGGCGTGGACCGCGAGAGCTTCGAAATCGAGCGGATCTTCGGCGACCCGCGCCTGATCGCCGCCGGGCTCGCTGCCGCCGGGCTGATGATCGTGACGTCCGGCCTGCTGACCCGGTCCCGGCCGGGGCGGCCCGGTTTCGGCGCTCCCGCAGCCGTCACGATCGGAATCGTCCAGGGGCTGTGCCTGCCGTTTCGCGGCTTCTCGCGCTCGGGCGCAACAATTTCTTCCGGCCTTTTCCTCGGCATCTCCCGGCAAAAAGCAGAAGAATTCAGTTTCGCCCTGGCCGTCGTGCTGACCCCGGCCGTCGTCGTCAAGGAGTTGCACCGCTTCCTGAAGACTAGTTCGGCTGCCGGATTTGACGCGCCGGGCCTGCTGCAGCTGGCCTGGCCCAGCGCGCTGGGAATGCTGCTGAGCTTTCTTGCTGGGCTAGTGGCGCTGCGCTGGCTGTCCCGCTGGCTGGAACACGGCCGCTGGCACTACTTCGGGTTCTATTGCCTTGCTGCGTCGGCGGGCGTGCTGACCTTGCTGCGCTAATTGGCTCCCGGGCATCGACTCTCGCGCCCCCGGCGAGCCGGGTCCGCGTACGATCCCGGGGCCGTAGGGCTAGCTCGGCCCTGGGTACACTGGCTGGATGGAAGAAGCTTCCCATCGCGCTGACACGGCACCGGGTGAGGCACAACTCGTGGGCCCGCCCGCGCGCCATATCCGCTCCTTCGCAATGCGGCGCGGGCACGTGACGCAGGCGCAGCGACGCGCCTACGAGGAGTTGCTGCCCGCCATCGCCGTCCCCTTCGGCACCGAACCGGTCGATCCGCGCGCCCTTTTCGGCCGCGACGCCCCGCTGGTGCTCGAGATCGGCTTTGGCATGGGCGAGACGACCACGGCCATCGCGCAGCAGCACCCCGACGTCGATTTTCTGTGCGTCGAAGTGTTCGTTGCCGGCATCGGCGCGCTGGCGCGGCGCGCGCACGAGGGCGGCTTGCGCAACGTGCGCGTCATCGAACACGACGCCGTCGAGGTCGTGTACGCCATGATCGCGCCCGCCAGCCTGCACGGTGTCCACGTCTTTTTCCCGGATCCCTGGCCCAAGGCGCGCCATCACAAGCGGCGTCTGATCGCGCAGCCCTTCGTGGGCGCGCTGGCCGAGCGCCTGGTACCCGGCGGGTTTTTGCATTGCGCGACGGATTGGCAGAACTACGCGGAGCAGATGCTCGAAGTGCTGTCGCAGGAGCCGCGCCTGCGTAATCTTCATGCGGACTACGCTCCGCAAGCGCGCAACCCCCGCAGCGAGCGGCCGACCACCAAGTTCCACGCGCGCGGCCAACGCCTCGGTCATGGCGTCTGGGACCTGGTCTTCGAGCGTATCTAAGCCGCTGTTTCCGAGCGGCATTTCCCGGTGCTGCGCCACACCTTGTATCCTTCGCACTGCGGAACGCCAGGCTCGCGGCGGCGGACCGCGAAACATTCGAATGCCACCGACATTTTTTTTGCTGCCGCTCGTGCCTGACCAAGCGCCGCGACGATGATCCATATCGATTGGATCTTGATCATCGTCGCCGGCTGGCTGACGCTGGGAATCTGGGCGCTGTTCGTGCTCAAGCACATGCAGTTCATTGCGCGGCGTCTGTTCCCGCTCGGTGCCCTGCTGGGACTTGCGCTAGCCGGCGTAGCGCTGGATGCGACCTTTTCCACGCCCGAAGTTGCCGAGCTCGTCATCGGCTTGCCCGGACTGCCGTTTCACCTGCGCCTGGATCCGCTTTCGGCGTTTTTCCTCGTGGTGATCGGTGCGGGAGCCTTCGGCACGTCGATGTTCTCGGCCGGCTACTTTCGCACAGGCGAAGGCACCCCGCCCGGCCTGCTGTGCCTGGAATACCACGTCTTCCTGGCCGCAATGGCGATGGTTGCGCTGGCCGACGATGGCTACGCCTTCATGGTCATGTGGGAGACGATGGCGCTGGCCTCCTTTTTCCTGGTCACCGCGAACCATCGGGTTGCCGCGGTGCGCAAGGCGGCCTACCTGTACTTGCTGGTAGCGCACGTCGGTGCCATAGCGATTCTCCTTTGCTTCGGCGTGCTGCAGGCCAATACTGGCGACTACACCTTCGCCAACCTGCGCGCCCAGCAGCTGGGTCCGCTCTGGTCCTCGATCGCATTCGGCTTTGCCGTCTTTGGCTTCGGCGCCAAGGCCGGCCTGGTGCCGCTGCACGTCTGGCTGCCGGAGGCGCACCCCGCAGCCCCCTCGCCGGTCTCCGCGCTGATGAGCGCCGTCATGCTCAAGACGGCGATCTACGGACTGCTGCGCGTCGCCTTTGACCTGCTGCACGGCGGCCAGTGGTGGTGGGGCGAAGTGCTGCTGGGCCTGGGACTGGCCAGCGCATTGCTCGGGGTCGTCTTTAGCACCGTGCAAACCGAGATGAAGCGCCTGCTGGCGTATTCCTCGATCGAGAACATCGGCCTCATCGTCACCGGCTTGGGACTGGCGCTGATCTTTCGCGCGTACGGCATGTCGACCCTGGCGGCTTTGGCGCTGAGCGCTGCGCTGGTGCACGTGCTGGCGCACGCCTTCTTCAAGAGCCTGCTCTTCCTGGGCACGGGCGCGGTACTGCACGCCACGGGAGAGCGCAACCTGGGCAAGCTCGGCGGGCTGATCCGGTCGATGCCCTGGGTGGCTTGGCTGGTGCTGGTCGGTGTGCTGGCGGGCTCAGGGCTGCCACCCATGGCCGGATTCGTATCCGAGTGGCTGCTGCTGCAAAGCTTCCTGTTCACCACCGTCCTGCCCAATTCGTTTCTCGACATGCTGATCCCCCTCGTGGCCGCGGCCGTCGCGCTCGTCGTGGCCCTGGCCGGGTATGCAATGGTGAAGTTCTTCGGGGTCGTGTTTCTCGGGCAGCGGCGCGAGGAAAAACTGTTGCGTGCGCACGACGCCACCGGGTTCGAACGCATCGGCCTGGCCTGGTTTGCCGTCGGCTCACTGGCGCTGGGACTGTTCCCGGTGCCCGTGATCGACCTGGTCGACCGCGTCACGCAGCGCCTGGTAGGCAGTGGACTCGCACAGACCGTGGACGCCAACGGCTGGCTACTGCTGGCGCCGACGGGCGTGGAGCGCGCCAGCTACAGTCCGGTCGCATTTCTGGGCGGGGTCGCCGCCGGAACGTTCCTGGGTCTGTTAATCGCGCGTCGGCTCTACCGGGGCACGCTTCGCCGCGCGCCGCCGTGGGCCTGCGGTTACGCGGGCGGGACCGCGCGCATGCAAGATACCGCTGAGGGCTTCGGTCAACCGATACGGCAGATCTTCGAGCCGTTCTTTCGCCTCGAGCGCGATCTGCCCTCGCCATTTGACGCCCGCCCGCACTACCGCGTCCTGATAGAGGACCGTATCTGGCACGGGATCTACCTGCCGATCGGGCGCTTGGTCGACCTGGCCGCACGCGGCGTGGGGCTGCTGCAGCAAGGACGCATCTCGATCTACTTGCTGTACAGCTTTGTGACCCTGATTGTCATGCTCATGCTGGTGCGACTGTGAACGGAATTAGCGGAACCGGCATCCTGGCGCAGTTGCTCGAAGTCGTCCTCGCCCTGGCGGCCGCACCGCTGCTGCTGGGCTGGGTCGACCAGTGGCGTGCGCGCCTGCAAAACCGCGCAGCCCCTCCCCTGACGCAGCCCTACCGGGTGCTGCGCAAGCTCTTTCACAAGGAATCGGTCGTTGCCGATTCGGCCTCGCCGCTGTTCCGGCTGGCGCCCTACGTCATGTTCGGCTGCATGACGCTGGCCTGCGCCATCGTGCCCACCATCTCCACCGACCTGCCGCTGGCCACCGCGGCCGACGCGATCGCCCTGGTGGGACTGTTCGCGCTTGCACGCACCTTTCTCGCCCTCGCGGCGATGGACATCGGCACGGCATTCGGAACCATGGGCGCGCGGCGCGAGATGCTGATCGGGTTCCTGGCCGAACCGGCCTTGCTCATGAGCTTGTTTTGCACCTCGCTCATCACTCACTCGACCTCGCTCGCCAACATGGTCGAGACCGTAGTCCACCGCCCGTATGTCCTGGAGCCCAGCCTGGCATTTGCCGGCATCGCCTTCACCATCGTTTCCCTAGCGGAGAACGCGCGCGTGCCCGTGGATAACCCGGCAACCCACCTGGAGCTGACGATGATCCACGAGGCCCTCATCCTGGAATATTCGGGCCGGCACCTGGCGATGATGGAGTGGGCCGCGTCTTTGAAGCTTTTTGCCTATTCCTGCATCGGCCTGGCGCTCTTCTTTCCCTGGGGCATTGCGGAAATCGACTCCCCCCTGGTGATGCTGGTCGCCGTGCCGATGCTGGTGTTCAAGCTAGCCATAGGCGGGGTCAGCCTGGCGCTGATCGAGACCGCCAGCGCAAAGATGCGCATTTTCCGTGTCCCCGAGTTTCTCGCCACCGCCTTTTTGCTGGCGGTCATCGGCCTGCTGGTGCACCAGCTGCTGGAAGCATGATGCGCGCCCTGCTCGGTCAAAGCATCAATCTGTACGCCGCCTTCCTGCTCATCGTCTCGTTCGCGATGATCTCGCAGCGCCGGATCCTGAGCCTCGTGCACCTGTACACGACCCAGGGTGTGACACTGGTCCTGGCGACCGTGACCGTGGCCTATCTGACCAACCAGCCGCACCTGTTCGCCTCGGCCGCGATCACGTTTGTACTGAAGGTCGTACTGATCCCGATACTGCTGCACCGGGTCATCGACCGGCTCGATGTGCGCTGGGACGTCGAGCCGCTGATCAATATCCCCACAACAATGCTCATCGGCATCGTCCTGGTGGTGTTCGCCTTCAACCTCGCCTTGCCGATCGCCCAGTTGTCGTCATCGATCGCGCGCTCCACGCTCGGCATCGCGCTGGCCTGCGTATTGCTGTCCTTCATGATGATGATCGTGCGCGCCAAGGCCATCCCCCAGGTGATCGGCTTCCTGGCCATGGAGAACGGGCTGTTCTTCGCCGCCACCTCGGCCACCAACGGCATGCCGATGATCGTCGAGCTGGGCATAGCACTGGACGTGCTGGTCGGCGTGCTGATACTGGGCGTTTTCATGTTCCAGATCCGCGAGCAGTTCGACAGTCTCGACATCCGCCATCTGGAGCGGCTGCGCGAAGAGTGAGCATGCCTGCGACCCTGCCCTTGTTTCTTACCCTGCTGGTGCCGATCGGCGGCGGCCTGGCGCTCGCGCTCTACGGCCACCGGGATCGGGGCCCGGAAATCAATGTCGCCTTCAGCGCTGCCACCCTGGCGGCGGCACTTTGGCTCACCGCCGACGTGATCCTCGGGACGCCGATGCTCGGCTTTGGCGAGCGCTTTTTCATCGATCCGCTCAACGCCTTCCTCGTCGCCTTAACCGCCCTGGTCGGCTTCACCACCTCGGTCTTTTCGCGGCCCTACATGCGCATCGAACGCGAACGCGGCAAGATGACGGCGCCGCGCATGCGCCTGTTCCACAGCATGTACCAGCTGTTCATTGCGATGATGCTGATGGCGCTCACCACCAACAACCTGGGCGTGCTCTGGGTGGCGATGGAGGCGGCAACCCTGACCACCGTGCTGCTCGTTTCGGTCTACCGGACGCCGGCCAGCCTGGAGGCCGCCTGGAAATACTTCATCTTGTGCGGAGTGGGTATCGCCCAGGCACTGTTCGGCACCATGCTGCTTTACCTGGCCGCGGACCGGGTCATCGGCGGTGGCGAGGGTGCGCTGCTCTGGACACACCTGGCGGCGGTTAAGACGGAGCTCGAACCAAATATTCTGGCGCTCGCTTTCGTCTTCCTGCTGCTGGGGTACGGCACCAAGGTTGGCCTGGTGCCGGTGCACAACTGGCTCCCCGATGCCCACGCGGAGGGGCCGACGCCGATCTCGGCGGTGCTCTCGGGCCTGCTCCTGAACGTGGCGCTGTACGCCATTTTGCGCTGCAAGGTGCTGGCCGATGGCGCCATGACCAACGGATTGCCGGGCCATGCAATGGTTGCCTTCGGTATCGTCTCGGTGGTGGTGGCAGCATTTCTTCTGCGCCGCCAGCGCGACGTCAAGCGCATGTTCGCCTACTCGTCGATCGAGCACATGGGACTGATGACGTTTGCCTTCGGACTCGGCGG
>Ga0181532_10004807_pt1 | contig 11661 bp, 10 predicted proteins | sample PEATcosm2014_Bin_33_FD_119768 | JGI IMG/M metagenome (GOLD analysis project Ga0181532, IMG submission 119768) | Peatland microbial communities from MTU Mesocosm Facility, Houghton, MI, USA - PEATcosm2014_Bin11_30_metaG | ecosystem: Environmental > Terrestrial > Soil > Wetlands > Peat | place...
AAGCTTGCACAACGGCGCATCCAACCCGCGCACATCATCGTATGGTCACTCTGGCGAAGAGCTCACCAAGCGGAAGCACGCCGCGCCCATCTCAAAACGAAAATGCAACTGTAATGCTAGGCCGTGTACTCATAAAGCGCGGCAGGCAATGGCTGCTTTCGGGGGAGGAGCAGACATCACAAATTGGAGCGTCTCGTCCGCTTTTGACCCACAACGACCGTTTGCTGCGAGACTTCGGTGCGGTGCAGCACGGGCAGCGCGCAGCTGGCAACTACGCCGCCGGGACCTAAAGCGGCAAGAACGCGCAACATGATAAGACTATCTGGGCCGCGGCCGTAGCGCGATCGGGGTGCTCCGCAGCCTTCTGTCTATCAATCGCCGTGAACTGTTCCGGACCGATCTTCACCGTGAGCTTGTCGATTGTTCCCGTGAAGCGGAACGGTACATGGTAGTCGTCGTCATTCACGCCGGTTCGCGTATCGATACCAACATCAAACGTTTCGCCGAACGGCATGGTGAAGGCAATAGTGTGCGGAATCGTTCGCGTCGCTACCTCCGCGCCATCTACCTTGAGCACCCCGGTGCCGCCTTTGGCCAATCCCGGTCCGTCATATGTGAAGTCAAACACAACGGTGTGCTTGCTAGGCCCGAGTGCCTGCGGCGCCTCCCAGCGTTCGATATCCAGCAAATTGTATGTGAAGACAGGTTTGCCTTTGAGCAGGTACAGTCCATAACCGTTAGCCTGACCACCGTCTGTGACTAGCATGCCTTCCGCGCCATCCTGCGGAACATCGATATTCGCCGTCATGGTGAAGGAGCGTCCGAGGAACGGCGGTGCTGTGCCGGGAGAGATCCCAGAAATCTCGCCGTGATAGGTGAATTCAGTTTGTCCGGCAGTTGCACTCGGTCTTGGCACCAGCGAGCGTGCAAACGCACGATTGTCCAACGGGAAGACATTGTATTTCCGGGCTTCCTCCGCAAAAATCTTTTGGAGCTGTTTAAGCTTGTCAGGGTACTTTGCCGCGAGGTCGGCCAGAACGTCATGCGCCAGCGCAACACCGGCCGGGTCGATGCTCAGCCCGGGAATCCTGTCGATCGCGGGCGCGAAATAACTTCCGACGAAGATCACGCCCGCGATCGCGGCGGCTAGGCGGTGTGTAGCAGACAATACGACAATCGTCCCGGATGGAATCGAGGTTTAGGCCGTGAGCGTCAGGAAGCGGTCGATGGTCGTCCGATCAACCCCGGCTTGCAGCAGGAAATCACGGGCATTGTCAGCCGAGTGGGCGGACTGGGATCCCAGTTTCCGCCCGGACAGCCATTGCACCAGCATATCGAGTTCCATGTGCTCGGCCTCAAGTTCGGCGGCCTTGACGCGGTTTCGGTAGGAGGCCACGGCGGCCGTCCCGGCAAGCCGCTTCATCCACTGCCGAACCGCTCTGAGCAGCACGACGACGTGGGTGTGCCACTCCGCGACAGCTGCCTGCACTTCGCGGCGCTCCCATTCCCCGAGAAGGATCGCATGATGATCGAGCAATCTCAAGAACAGCAAGAGTACAATATCGGTGTCAAAGCGTTCTTGAAGATCGAGGCAGATGTCGGCAACGCCGCCTCGATCATAGAGGTCCGCCATCTTCTCCCAGTAACGGGTACCGAGATCGGCTTCCATGATAACCCTTTCAGCGGACTCCTGAAGGAGCCGTCTAGGGAACTGGAGTTATTTCTTCGCGATGGCCGAAACCGACCGAGTTATCGATGAAAAAGAGGCGCGTCGGCCTCAGGCGGTACCAGCGGACGCGCCCCAGGGCGGCGACTATCGGGGGTGGCGCCGATTCCAGCTTGCCGATGAGTGGGAATTTTTCCCCGTAGAGCCGGCGCGCTCGCGTCTCGTCGACGCCGCTTAGCGGGCTCACTATGCCCTCCAGTTGCACACCCTTTATCTCGGGCCAATCGCGGTAATCGCCCTGGATGGTGGCGGCGGCACGCGGATCCAATTCCAGGTTGCGGCAATGGCGACTATTTGGCGACGAGAGGAAGAACAGCGTGTCGCCCTCGCTGGCATAGAACACCGCCGCCGCCCAAGGGCCGTGTGCTGCCATCGTCGCTAGCGTCGCGATGCGGTGGGTGCGCAAGTAGTCCTGTACCCGCTGACGCGAGTCCGCGTTCATAGCGGCGTCGATACCTTGCTCTCCGACGCCGCGACCTCGCCCTCTTGCGCCGTGCCTTCCTCGTGACGCCGCTTCAGGCGGTAAGCCAACTGCGGCCGGGTCAGGCCGAGCATGCGGGCGGCGGCCGAAAGATTACCGTGCGCCTTATCGACTGCGGCGTCGAGCAGCATGGCTTCGATCTGGTCGAGCGTCATCACGCCGTTGAGCAGCTCTTCGCAAAGTTTGTCGGCGCTCTCGCCGCGAGCCAAGCCGAGTTCGCCGTTCGCGTCGAACCCGTATTCGCGCGACTGCTCGGCCCCGCGGAAGGAGAACAGGTGATCGACTTCGATACGGGAGCCGTTCGGCGCCAGGATGACGGCGCGCTCGACCGTATTCTGCAATTCGCGAATGTTTCCCGGCCAGGGATAGGCGAGCAGGCTGGACTTGGCTTTGTCGCTGAAGCCACGGAATTTTTTGCCGTGTATCGCCTGGTATTTGGCGAGGAAGCTCTTGGCCAAGAGCGCGATGTCCTCCTTGCGTTCACGCAAGGGCGGAATGGTGATCTGATAGGCGTTGAGCCGGTAGTAGAGATCGGCGCGGAAACTTCCCTCGCGCACCAGCTGCTTGAGGTCGCCGTTGGTGGCGGCCACCAAGCGCACCTTGATCTTGCGCACCTTGTCGCCGCCAAGCCGCTCGACCTCGCCTTCCTGCAGCACCCGCAACAATTTGGCTTGAGTAGACGGAGGCAGATCCCCGATTTCGTCGAGGAAGAGCGTGCCACCGTTGGCGCGCTCGAAGCGGCCGGGGCGCGACACCAGGGCGCCGGTGTAAGCGCCCTTCTCGACCCCGAACAGTTCGGACTCCACCAAATCCAGCGGCAGGGCGGCGCAATTGATCGCGATGAAGGGTTCCTTGCAGCGCATGCTGCGGTCGTGCAAGGCCCGTGCGAACAATTCCTTGCCAACGCCAGTTTCGCCCAACAGCAGCACCGTGATCTGGCTATCGGCCGCCTGCTGCAACAGTTCGTAGGCGGCGCGGAAGCCGCGCGAGGTGCCGATCATGTCGGCCTGCAACTTGTCCTTCTCGCTGATCGAAGATCGCAGCTGCACGACCTGGGTCTGCAGGTCCATCAGCTGCTCGGCGATAAACTCGCGGTCGAAGAACCGCTTGAACTCCGAGGCGTCCTCCCATTCCTCGACGGGCTTGCCGATGATGCGGCAATTATTGTCGCCCTTACCGATGCACTCGACCTCCTTGTAGAGTATCGGCCGGCCCATGAAACTCGAGACGTAGCCGCAGGCGTATCCGATCTGCGACCAGCAAACCGGTTCGTTGTGGGTGCCATAGAAGTGCCTGTGCCATTGACCTTCCCAAGAATTTTCCCAGATGGACTCGGCGTAGAACTTGCCGGCGGCACGGTCGAGTTCCAGCTTGACCCGGCTCACCTTGACCACACCTTCGAGCGTGTGCAGGTGAGACCCAGTCATGAAGGCTTCCTCGTCGCTGGCGGTCTGTGCGCGCGTCCGCGCTAACTCGGCATCGCGCGCACCGGCGGCGTAGCCCATGCGCGAAAACAGCCCCTGGGCGCGGTTCATGCCGAGAGTGTCGATCAGTTCCTTGCGCAGCAACGCCTGCGCCTCGGCATGGACCAGCAGCATGCGGTGCTCGTGCAGCCAGATCTGGCCGCTCTCCGCTGCGAAATGCACACGAGCGCGCAGATCGTCGCCGATACCTTCGGCGCCGGCCCGTCCGACGCTGTGCAGCCTGGGGCGCATTGCTTTCGACATTTCCGCCCGATCCAGCGTTTTATTTGCGCTAGTTGAAGCGACAATACCCCCATCGGCGGGTGGCAGGAAGCTTGATTCGGCGGGTGAAGCCGCCCGTTGGTCGGCCCCCCCCCGTCGGCGATTTCGGGTCCTCGACGCCCTATAACTGGCGTTTGATCAAATGGTCAGGTCCTCGCCGCTGGGGCCGAGAATCTCATCAAATGGGCAATAGTCACTTTCCGCGCTGAACGCCCGCGTTACCGCAGGCAGCCGTGTCCGGCGCTCCCCGCCGGCCCCGCCGCGGCGCAGGATTCAACCTTCGCAACCGGTCGCCGCAACCGTTTCGCCAGCGCGGTAACTGCCCTTGGCACAAGTTATGCGACGGAGATGCGGGCCGAGCCAGGCAGTAAGGAATGCCTGACCAAAAAAAGCGCGCCCGAGGAGGGGACACATGAAATTTCCGAATCCGCACGATGTTAAGTCCAAGACCATCCCGGGCACTGAAGGCTGGGAAAGGATGTATCCCTATCAATACCAGTTCGTCACCGATGATCCGGTGCGCAACCAGTATGAGAAGGAGACCTTTTGGTTCAATGACGCACTGCATTATCCGGAGCCGCTCTACCCCTTCGACACCATCTGGGACGAGGCTTGGTACCTGGGGCTGTCGCAATACAACAACCGCATCTTCATGGTTCCGCCGGTACGCGGCGTCGACCATCGCATCATCAACGGCTACATCTACATTTCGCCGGTGCCGGTCAAAGACCCCAACGAGATCGGCAGCCGCGTGCCGCATTTCATGGAACGCGCCGGCTACTACTACAAGAACTGGGACGCGCTCGAAGCCAAGTGGAAGGTCAAGATGGAAGCGACCATCCGCGAACTGGAGGCGCTGAAGATCCCCACCTTGCCGGATATCGAGGCCCTCAGCGTCGTGAACGACGCCATCGGCGAATCGCAAGGCTACCACCTGCTAAAGGCCTACGACGACCTGATCAATCTCGGCATCAAGTGCTGGCAATATCACTTCGAGTTTCTCAACCTCGGCTACGCCGCGTACGTCTTCTTCCTCGACTTCGTGCAGAAGCTCTTTCCAAGCATGCCGACGCAGCGCGTCACGCAGATGATCTCCGGCATCGACGGCGTCATCATGTACCAGCCCGACGAGGAACTGAAGCGCCTAGCCAAGCTGGCGATCGAATTGGGCTTGGATACGGTGCTCGCATCCAGTCAGGAATGGACGGCGGTGGAGTCATCGCTACGCAAGAACGGGCGCGGCGGCGAATGGCTGGCGGCGCTGGAAAAGGTGCGGGAGCCCTGGTTCAACGTGTCCACCGGCACTGGCTGGTTTCACTACGACCGCAGCTGGAACGACCATATGAACATCCCGCTCAGCGGCATCGCCACCTACATTGAGAAGCTCAAACAGGGCGTTTCGATCGAGCGACCGACCGAGAAGGTGCGCGCCGAACGCGACCGCATCACGGCCGAGTACCGGGGTCTGATCCAGAAGGACGAGGATCGCAAACAGTTCGACGAGTTGCTCGGCTGCGCCAAGACCGTGTTCCCCTATGTCGAAAACCACCTGTTCTACGTCGAGCACTGGTTCCATTCGGTTTTCTGGAACAAGATGCGCGAAGTGGCGGCCATCATGAAGACGCATGGCATGCTCGAGGATGTCGAGGACATCTGGCTGCTCCGCCGCGACGAGATCAAGCAGGCGCTGTGGGACGTGGTCACCGCATGGGCTACCGGCGTCACCCCGCGCGGCACCAAGGTTTGGCCGAAGGAAATAGGTTGGCGCAAAGGCGTCATGCAGAAGTTCAAGGAATGGAGTGCGCCACCCGCCATCGGCACCCCGCCCGAAGTGATCCAGGAGCCGTTCACCATCGTGCTTTGGGGCGTGACCAACAAGTCGCTGGCGGATTGGTCGGCGGTGCAGGAGGTCAAGGATCCCGACAGCATCACCGAACTTAAGGGCTTCGCCGGCAGCCCCGGCATCGTCGAGGGCCGCGCGCGGGTCTGCAAGACGGTGTTGGAAGTGGGGCAGTTGCAGGAGGGAGAGATCCTGGTGGCGCCAACCACTTCGCCTTCCTGGGCGCCGGCTTTCGCCAAGATCGAGGCCTGCGTCACCGATGTTGGCGGGGTCATGAGCCATGCGGCGATCGTCTGCCGCGAGTACGGGCTACCGGCAGTGGTCGGCACCGGGCTTGCGACGAAGATCATCAAGTCGGGAATGATGCTCCGCGTCGATGGCTCCTCCGGCGTCATTTCCATCGTTCGCTAAAGTTGCGAGGAGTGCGGCCGTGATCAGAGGTGCGGTAGGGGTTGATCGGCAGGTGGGAGGCGCGTTGACGACAGGTTCTCCACTGCTCTGCTGGTTAGAGGAATGCCGGAAGGATTCTGTTGCCCTGGTCGGGGGCAAGTGCTCCTCCCTCGGCGAGTTGATCAACATCGGGGTGCGGGTGCCCCCTGGTTTCGCCCTGACCACCGAGGGCTACCGCACTTTCATGGCCGAATCCGGCATGGAGCGGGAAATCAAATTCCTGCTGCAGAAGCTCGATTGCCGGGATCTGGAGGCGCTGGAGCACACCAGCGCCTCCATCCGCGGGGTCATCGAGGCTCATCCCTTCTCCACAGAAATGGAGGACTTGGTGGCCGAGCGTTATCGCAAGCTCTCGGTGCGCTGCGGCATACCGGCGGTTCCGGTGGCTGTGCGCTCCAGCGCCACGGCTGAGGATCTCTTGGGCGCGAGCTTCGCCGGCCAGCAGGACACTTTTCTCTGGATCCGCGGCATCAACGAGGTGCTGCAGCACATGCGCCGCTGTATCTCCAGCCTCTATACCGGCAGGGCCATCGCCTACCGTGCCAACCACGGGTATTTCGACGATCTAATGGCTATCGGCGTCGGCGTGCAGAAGATGGCCAATTCATATACCGCGGGGGTGATGTTCACCATCCATCCGGCCAACGGCGACCGCTCGGTGATTGTCATCGATTCTAACTTCGGCTTCGGTGAATCGGTGGTCTCGGGCGAGGTGACGCCGGATCATTTCGTCGTGAACAAAGTGGCCCTGGACATCATCGACCGGACGATCTCTCAGAAGGAGTTGTGCTACACGGTCGATCTTAAGACCCAGACATCACAGGCCATAGAGGTGCCTTTCGAGCGGCAGAGAGTGCAGTCTCTGATCGATGACGAGATCACCGAACTGGCCTGGATGGGCAAGCAGATCGAGAAGCACTACGGCTGCCCGATGGACATCGAATGGGCGGTGGACAAGGACCTTCCCTCTGGCGGCAACATTTTCATCCTGCAGGCCCGGCCCGAGACGGTTTGGAGCAAAAAGCAGCTGGCCCCAGTCGCCAACGCCGGCGCCTCGGCCATGGATTACATCCTGTCCAGCATGCTGGCGGGCAAGAAGGTGAAGTGAACATCGGCAGTCATATTTTCCACACTTACGGAGGCATCAGCCATGGATGCACGCACGGAAGTAAAACCCATCAACGACATTCGCAGCTACATCGCCGCCCTTGAGGCCAACGGCCAATTGCACCGCGTCAAGACCGAGGTAGATTGGAAATTCGAGCTCTGCCACGTCTCGAAAGTCAATGAGGAGCAGAAGGGGCCAGCGCTGCTCTACGAGAACGTCAAGGGCTACGACATTCCGGTATTGACCAGCGCCTTCACAACCTCGCGACGGCTGGCCATTGCCCTAGGACAGGACCCGTCGCTATCGATGTGCCAACTGTCCAAGAAGTGGATGGAACTCACCACCAAGAAGATGGTTAAGCCAGAGTTTGTCGAAAATCCGCAGGTGAAGGAGAACATCATCGAGGGCGATGCCATCGATATCGAGATGTTTCCTTCGCCCTGGTTCTACCCCGACGACGGGGGCCGCTTCTTCGTCACTTCCGGTTTTCTGGTGACCCAGGATCCCGATACCGGCTGGACCAATCTGGGCACCTACCGTGCCCAGGTGCTGGGCAAGAACATCCTCGGCTCGCAGATCATCAAGGGCAAGCATGGCGACATGCACATGAAGAAATACCAGGCGCGCGGCGAACTGATGCCGGCCGCCTACGTGGTTGGCACCGACCCGGTGCTCTTCCTCGCCAGTTCGACTCTGGTCAGCGCCCAGACCTCCGAATACGAGGTGGCCGGCTCGCTGCGCGGCCAGCCCGTGCCGGTATTCAAGTCCGATCTCACCGGACTGACGTTGCCGGCGCGGGCGGAGATCATCGCCGAAGGCTGGATCGATCCGAACGAGCTGATGGATGAAGGCCCCTTCGGCGAATACACCGGATATTATTCGGGCAACAAGGGCAAGGACTATCCCAAGCCAGTCCTGCGCATCAAGCGCATCCTGCATCGCAACCAGCCGATCATGTGGTCGACCACCGTGGGCAAGCCGATCAACGACATCCACATGATCCAGTCTTTGAACCGTACCGCAGCCCTCTGGCATGACCTCGAGACCATGAAGGTGCCGGGCATCCAGAGCGTTTATTTTCCGCCCGAGGCCACCGGCCGGTACTGGGTCGTGGTGTCGGTAAAACAAATGTACCCCGGTCACTCCAATCACGTCGCCGACGCCGTGATCGGCTCGACCACCGGGCACTACGGCGTCAAAGGCGTGATCGTGGTCGACCACGACATTGAGGCCGATGACTGGGATCGCATCTGGTGGGCGCTGGCCACTCGCTTCAATCCGAAACGGTCGGTGCAGATCATCGACCGCGGCCGTTCGACGCCGCTCGACCCGGGCCTGCCGATCGAGGCGCGCGACATCGTCAGTCGCATCATCCTCGACGCCTGCACGCCCTACGAGTGGACCAACAAGCCGAGCGAGATCTTCATGGACCGCGGCGTCCTGCAGAAGGTCTCAGACCGCTGGAACGAGTATGGTTTCGGCGGCGCCAGTCCGGTCGCTGGCATGATCGACAGGCTGACACGGCCCGAGGTCAAGAAGACCAAGTAGTCTGCTTTCTCTGGTCGCCGCCGGCGCTGGCGCCGGCGGCGACCCTTTAAGCATCAGGGCAAGATGAGCAAGAAGGGTATCGTCATCGTCTGCAATCTGGACACCCGCGGCGAGGAGATCGCCTTTGTCAAGGATTTGATCGCGGGCCGCGGGCATGAGGCCATCCTGCTCGATTTCAGCATGGAGGAGCCGCCGCCGTTCCCCGGCGACATCCGCACCGAGGAGGTGGCCCGGCGCGGCGGCCTGCCGATCGAAGTCGTGCGCGAGAAATACCGCTCCGATCGCGACACCGCCACCAACAACCAGATCAAGGGAGCGGCTGCGATCGTCGACGAACTGCTCCAGGCCGGCCGGGTGCACGGCATCATCGGCATCGGCGGCGGCACCTCAACTCTAGTGGCGACCTCGATCATGAAGCGCCTGCCCTTTGGCATGCCCAAGCTGATGGCCTCGCCGATGGCGGCGCACCCGGCCTATATCGACCGCTACGTCGGCACGCACGACATCACCATGCATCACACCGTGCTCGATATCGTTAAGATGAATCCGTTGCTCAAGGCGCAGATCATCAACGCCGTCGGTGCCATCTGCGGCATGGTCGAGATGACTCAGGGTACGCAGATCGAGTTCGACCGGCCCTGCGTCGCGGTGTCCTCCTTCGGCTTCGGTGAGATGGCCGTTCAGGCGGCGGTGGGCATGCTCGAAGAGGCCGGCTTTACGCCCGTCGTCTGCCACGCTCAGGGCAAGGGCGACAAGGCGATGGAGGAAATGATCCGCTCTGGCGTCTTCCACGGCGTCCTCGACATCTGTATCGGCGGCATCATTGAGAACCTCTTCAAGGGCAACCGCGATCCAGGGCCCGAGCGGCTGCTGGCGGGGGTGGACAAGGGCATTCCGATGGTCCTGGCGCCCTGTGGCCTCGACATCCTCTCGTACGGCGGCCGCGACGACATGCTCGAGAAGACCAAAGACCGCGTGCAATACGTCCAGGATGCGCTGCGGGTTCAGGTGCGCACCACCGCTGAGGAATTGCAGGAGGCCGCCGACGTCATCGCCGAGCGCCTCAACCGGGCCAAAGGGCCGTGGGCGTTCCTCATTCCGCTGCAGGGCTGGTCGTCCTTGGACAAGCCGGGCAGGCCCATCTACGACCCGGCTGCCGACGCCGCCTTCGTTAGGCGGCTGAAGAAGGAGCTTGCCCATCCGGAGTTCGTCAGAGAAGTGGATCTGCATCTGTATTCGGAGGAATTCGCCCGCGTCGCCGTCAACGAATTTGTTCACCTGTATCAGGGGGCGCAAGCGATCTGATGGTCAGCCCATGGCCCTTGCTTGGTTCGACCGAGATTTTTGACGCGGGCATATTCCGTGTCGCAAAAGACAGCGCCTGCTCGCCCCGCACCGGCATGACGCGCGACTTCCTGGTGATCCATATACCCGACTTCGTGCTGGCGGTGGCGCTGACCAACGACCGCAAACTGATACTGGTCCGACAATACCGCCATGGCTCACGCACCGTCAGTCTGGAAGTTCCAGGCGGACTGCACGACGGCGCCGACGAGACGCCGCTGCAAGCGGCGGCTCGTGAATTGCTCGAGGAGACCGGTTACCGCGGCGGCCGCTGGCTGCTGCTTGGAGAGCTGCGGCCGCAGCCGGCCATGCAGGCGAACCGGGTATGGATTTTCCTGGTCACAGGCATCGAGGCGCGGGGGCAGGCGCAGCCCGATGCCGGCGAGGACATCGAAGTGGAGCTGCTGCCTCTGGCCCGGCTTGCCGCGTGTATCGCTGATGGCAGCATCGACAATGCCTTGACCGTCGCGGCGCTGAGCCTGGCTCAGCTGGGCGGTCATCTGCAGGAGGACGGCACATGATTGTGCGCAACTGGATGCAAAGGCAACCGATGACAATAGCCGGGGACGTTCTGGTGTCCGAGGCGAAACGGTTGATCAGCGAGAACAAGCTCCAAGCCCTGATTGTGGTGGACGCGCGCGGCCGCCTGCGCGGACTGGTAACCCGCGCCAATCTGTTGCGTCTGGGCCACTTCGTGATGCGAACGCAAAGCTCGGACGAGTTCAGCTTTTTCGCCACGCGTCTTCGCGTACGTGACGTCATGGTGCGCAATCCGGCGACTGTGGATATTGGAGATACCATTGAGGAATGTCTGCGCAGGGGACGCGACCTGGGTGTCGCGCAGTTCCCGGTGCTTGATAATGATAAAGTAGTAGGCATCATTTCATCGAACGAGATTTTTCAGCTGGCGGCGCATTTCGCTGGGGCATGGGAGAAGCGAAACGGAGTCACGCTGGCGCCGCTCAACCTTGGTCCCGGGGTGCTGGGCAAGATAGCCGATGTCGCCGAGGCTGCGGGCGCCGTGCTACAGGCCATTTACCCAGTCCAACGGCAGCACGATGACGAAGACGACGACGAGAAATCAGTAATCCTGCGATTTCATGCTGCGGACGCGGCGGTTGTCGTCACGGCGCTCGAAGCCGCCGGCTTTGCCGTCGCCGAATGATACCTGCGGTGCCAAAGAAGCTTCCATTGGTTGTTGCCATCACCGGTGCCTCCGGGGTGATTTACGGCATCGAGATGCTGCGCGCACTGAAAGAACTCGGCCAGGAGACCCACCTGATCTTGAGTGAGGCCGCAGGGCTCAACCTCTCCCTTGAGACCAAGCATTCTATTGACGATATAAAGTCGCTGGCCCCGGTCGTGTACAGCAATAAGGACGTCGGCGCCGCGGTCGCCAGCGGCTCCTTCCGAACGCGC
>Ga0181532_10004811_pt1 | contig 11655 bp, 12 predicted proteins | sample PEATcosm2014_Bin_33_FD_119768 | JGI IMG/M metagenome (GOLD analysis project Ga0181532, IMG submission 119768) | Peatland microbial communities from MTU Mesocosm Facility, Houghton, MI, USA - PEATcosm2014_Bin11_30_metaG | ecosystem: Environmental > Terrestrial > Soil > Wetlands > Peat | place...
CCTCGGGAACCTTCTGGTATCACCCCCATAAACATGGATCGGTGGCCTATCAGTTGTCGAACGGGCTGGCCGGCGCGCTGATCGTCGAGGGGTCGCCGAACGACGGCATCGACGATCTGGAAGACATTCCCGAGATCCGGGCAGCGAAAGAGCGGATTCTGGTCTTTCAGCTCTATAACTACCGCGTCGGTGCCGACAACGTCGCCCGGATCGATGCGACGACAATCTATAACGTACAACCGGACGCGGTCAGCTGCGCAGCGATCCAGGTCACCGATAGTGACCCGGCCCACCCGAAGATCGGCCAAGCCACCGCGATCAACGGTGTGATCAACCCGACGATCACGATCGCGCCGGGTGAGGTCCAGCGCTGGCGGCTGATCCACGCAGCTTGGGATGTGGACAGACATCTGACCTTTGTCGACGACGATGATCATCCGGCCAGCGACCTGGGGTTCCGTGAGATCGCCCTCGACGGTCTCGCGACCGGCACGCTGGCAGAAAAGTCGGACATTGACATCGCCCCAGGTCAGCGCAGCGACGTCCTGATTAAGGCACCTCTGCTTCCTCCAGGTGTGCGCGATCGCGTATACCATCTCAAGCAGAGCGACCTTCCAGGTGCCCAAGCACCCCACGGATTAGCTCAGGATCCCCTTTATCTGGCCAAGGTCGTTGTCATCGGACGGCCTCATCGCATGCAACTTCCCGACCCGCAAGCGCTCGCCAAATGTCGGCCGTTTGGCGACATTCGCAACGAAGAGCTTGCGCGGCGATCCTCGTTTCCGAACGGCCTTGTTTTCGCCGCGTACGACGGCGATCCGCATAAACCGCCGTATTACACAATCAACGGCACGGCGTTCCACAATCAGCAGAATGTGCAAATCCGACTCGGAACGGCCGAGGAGTGGACACTCACGGCGGGAACCAGCAGCCATCCCTTCCATATCCACGTCAACGCCTTCCAAGTGGTCACGTACATCGACGCGCAAGGAAAGACGACGCCGATGAACGTCTGGCGCGACACGCTGTACATCAAGGAGCACGAGACCTACACGATCCGGAGCCGGTTCCGGGACTTTGTGGGCAAGACGGTTTTCCACTGCCACATCTTGGACCATGAGGATCAGGGAATGGCAATGCCCATCGAGTTCATCCCCAACAACCGCACGCCCTCTCAAACAAAAGCCGCACCGAGCGCGAAGCTCAAGCGACAGTTCTCAACTCCCGTGCCGGCCGTGAAGCTGCGGGACACATCCGGATCGCTGCGCGACCTGGCCGAATTCCGTCGCCGGAACGTCGTGCTGGTCTTTTTCAGAGGTATGCACTGCCCGCACTGCACCGATCAACTTCGCGATCTGGTGCGGCAGTCGCGGGACGCGCAAGGCTTCGACGCCGAGATCGTGGCGGTCAGCAGCGAGCCGATTGCCGACGCAAAGCGAGCATTTGAGAGTCTGCAGGTCACGGCGTCGGACCGGTTTTACCTCTTCGTCGACGAAAGCCATTCGGCGTTCCGCGCCTTCGGCTGTTTTAAAAGTGACGACCCGCAGCACGGATTATTCTTGATTGACCGAAACGGGGACATCCGAGCCGGTTATACAGGGACGTCCCCCTACGACGACGCGAACGAAGTGATCCGGCAGGTTGGCGAACTTGACGGCAATCCCAACCGGGCGGCCGCGCGCTGACGTCTGCTGGCGGCCGGACCATTGGCATCATGGCGGCCAGGGAAGTTGCAACTGGTTTCCTTTCCATTGATTGTCCGTCCCCATGACGATTGAGGGATTCGACACGCCCACTCTGTGACGCGTCTCGTGGTGGAGGCCCTGCGCGCACTCATTGTCGGGCAGAGCGTTGACCGAGTCGACCTCGGCTTCCGTCCACGCGATGAAGATCGACCACATGCGATCGTTTCCGTCTTCCCAGTCAACTTCCTCGTCAAAAGACCGGAGAAAGGCCTGCTGGCACAAGGACCTCGACGCGTTCAATGCACGCAGGGCCGAGGTCGACGCCAACGGATCGCGCTCTTCCCGCCGTGAAGCGACTCGGCGAGGATTTGCAGACGAGCGAGAAGCGGTAGAGTCCGCCACATGGTCCGGTTGTTAAGGAGGTCATGCCGCAATGCCTCTTCTCGAATGCGTTGGACTGGTCAAGCACTACCGAGACAAACGTGCAATCGACAACGTTGATTTCCATGTCGAGCAAGGCGAAATCGTGGCCTTGGTCGGGCGTGAGGGTCTCTCAATATCTCGGCGGGATCGTCGAATAACCGCTGGGATCAGGGTGCCAATTCGGGCCCTTGCCTCCCAGCCCGCTTCAGAAGGCTGGCTTTCCGAATGTCAGGCATTCGATCAACTCGGATGATCGCGGGGCGTCTTGTTCCCGCTTTGATCGTCGCTTTCATTTCTGCCACGGCCGCGCGGGCCGATCCGCTCGACGGTTGGTGGATCTCCGATGGCTACGGCGTCCTGCTGGAGATTAAAGGGGACAAGATCAAGGCTTCGGAGATTACGGCCGTCAGTTGCTTCAAGACCTGGGAGGCAACCCGGCAAGCCGACACACCGGAAGGCGCCGAAGCTGTTTTCATTCGGAAAGCCGGGGCCCTCACGATTCTCGTCCGGCCCGGCAACTCGGCCGACCACACATTCTTTGAGTTCAGAGGGGCGGCAGCCAGCGTCGCCTTCCAGCGCATCAAGGAATCACCGGCGGTCTGCCAAAAGACGGCCGCCAATACTCCGCTCAATAATTTTGACATCTTTTGGACGACGTTTGACGAACACTATCCCTTCTTCGGGCTGCATGGCGTCAACTGGCGAGACGTTCGCAATCGCTATCGGCCAAAGATCACGGATCAGACGACACCCGAAGAATTGTTCGGCATCTTGAAAGCCATGGTCGAGCCGCTTGGAGACGCTCACATTGCTCTTCAGAGTGCCTCCCGCAAGCAGCGGTTCGTTGGCAAGCGGGCCAACACCACGCGAGTCGGCGATCTCACGAGCCGGAGAGTCAGGGAAATCGTCGAAAACAACTATCGGCACGGAGAGCTCAAAACGTGGTGCAACGGGCGCGTCGGTTACGGCCTCTTGCCCGGTTCGATCGGCTACCTTCGAATCACGGCCTTTGCCGGCTACACGTCTGCGTCCGGTTTCGAAGAAGAGGCCAAAGCTCTGGAAGAAGCGCTCGATAAGGCCTTCAAGTCAGGAGATAAACTCCACGGCTTGATCATCGACGTGCGGATCAATCAGGGGGGTTCGGACGTCCTGGGCGTCGCCGTTGCAGCGCGACTCGCGGCCCGAGATTACCTGGCCTTCGCGAAAAAAGCCCGCAATGATCCCAGTGATCCGAGCCGATTCGCCGCGCTGCAGGAAACGCCGGTTCGCGCCCGCTCGCGGCCGCATTTCCACGGCGAGGCGGTCCTCCTGACCGGCAGCAATACGGTCAGCGCGGGCGAGACGTTCACGATGGCCCTCATGGGCCGGACGCCGCCGGTGATTCGCATGGGCGAGAACACACAGGGCGTCTTTTCCGATGTGCTGGGACGGAGCCTGCCCAATGGATTCCGATTCGGCCTTCCCAACGAGATCTTCCTCACCGCGGACGGCAAGGCGTTTGACGTCGCCGGCATCCCACCGCATGTCCAAGTTCCGGTCTTTCCCCAGGACGACTTGGAGAAAGGCCGTGACGGGGCCTTGGAAAAGGCCCAGCAGATCCTGCGGGAGAAATGAGTGGCAACGAAGATTTAACCACCAGCGCCTTTGACCTGCCTGCGCCGGATAGCGCCGGCCAAGCGAAAAACCGATGCGGCGTGTTTGTTGCGCGCCGCGTCAGGACAGAGTCTGGCTCTCGAATCCGTCCGGCATGTCGGTGAAGACGGCCGTCCGCAAGACATCAAGCGTCGTGGCTTTGTCTGCTGTTCCGAAGTGCGTAAGGATCGACTCGTCGGTGTGGACTTTTGGAGCATGCGGGCCGGTCGGACACTCCTCGACGAGCGTCGCACAGACGGCCGACCCGCCGCGGTGCATGGCGGAGGTATACGCATTGGTACACTCGGTAAGGCCGGCGCGGCGTGCCTGTCGGGGCTTCCACCCAGCGCGCCGTTCTGTTCGGGCAGGGGTCATTGTTTACGCGACTTCGTCGTGGCGTCGTAAACATCGCCCGCCAGTTCAACAGCCTCTCCCACCAGTTCCGCGAGCTGCTCCGCCGTCTCCAGTCGTTCGTCTTCCACCATTTTGGGGCTCGGAACTGCTCCGGTCGTCACGTAAAACGGCTTGCCTTCCGGCGTCTCAAGACCAAGGTCCGTCGTCTCTGAGTCGCGCGCGGCAGTGACTTTGTTGTTGCACTCGATCAGGGCAGCGATACAGTCAAGAATGCGTTCGTGGAGATCACCGTGGCAATCCCCCGTTGGAGTGCCCAGCTTGTCGAGGACCGAACGCCGCTCGTTGCACGCTTCGGGAAGTTGCTGGGCGAGTCTTCTGCACACCGTAAACAGCGCCCTGAGGCTCTGGCTGACACCCAGATATCCGCTGTTTTCTTCGCTACCGCTGATGTACAGTCCCGTCTCAGCCAGCGTGACTGCCGCATCCACGAGCCGCACAATGTCGGGCGGTTTCTCAGCTTTGAGCAGGGGCGCAGCGTCCATCCAGAAGTGATGCTGACCGTCGATTGTGGCGCCCGACAAATCCCAATGACCCATTCACGCACCCCTTCAGGTTGACGTTTGATCGACCAGTCAGTCAGCCAACGCGCCGATTGTACTGTGGCGCGCACAGTCCGGTCGTCACCAAAGAGAAAACGGCCGGGCAGCACGTTTTCGGGCCGTCCGGCCGGGCTGTCGTTCGGATTTGCTTTGATTCACGGGACGCCATCGACGTCTGCTTTGCGATCAGGATCGAAACGAGAGGAATAGGCAAGTCGCGTGGTATGCTCCGTTACGACTTGCGCGGATGTGTTAACTGCCGATCTCCGCCGCCCGTGACACCGCCCGGCCGCCTCCGCGATCGTATCCCCGCCGGAGAGCGGCTGCCAGGAGAATGCTGCGATGCAGGCGCCCGTCGCGACGCGGCCGAAAGGGATGCAGAACGCAACTCGCAGGACCGCGGCCGAGAATTCACAAGATTGCGTATAATCTGTAGGCAATGGAGTTTCGAGCCGCAAAAAGTGAAAGGACAAACGACGATGAGCGCGAATGAACCCAACCGACCGACATGGAACGACGCCCCACAGATACCGCCTTGCATTCACACGCCAGCGGAGTTCTCTCTCGCATTGGTGGAACTCTTCTGCCGAGAACGTGTCGGATTCCGTTTCACGCCGGACTCGGCATTCGACGTGATCGACCTAGACGATGACAGTCCGGCCGACTTTTCACGAGCAAAAGCAGCGTTTGAGAAATGGAGGAACGCCACCGATCAACGGCCAGGACACCACGACAAACCGGAACAATCGATGCCGGGGATGCAACCAGGAATGCAGCAACGGGGGTTCTGATTCCTGGAACCCTGAACGTCTCAATCATCGTCTGACCAATCCTAACGGACCACGGGCGAACCACGGTCTGCCGGAAGGGTGGCACATTTCGGTCCCTGGAGCCTACGTCGTCCCGATTGTCGCGACAGGGGCTGATCACGGCTTCACGGAAACCAAGACGCAGCGAACGGCGAGTTCGGCCGGGCTGACGGAATCGATGTGTCCAGACCGGTCCTGCAGGAACAGGCCCGTGCGGCATCGCTAAGCCCGCAGCGAGTCATTCCAAGCTGGCCGCCGCCTGATTCAACAGCGCGGCCCACTCCCGCAGCGTGGCCGCAATCGGTCGGTCGGGCTGTTCCCGGAACTCTGCGACCGTTATGAGCGGCTCGACCCGAAGTTCCACCCCGTAGCGCGCCCCTTGATCCGGGCTCGAGACGTTGCTACGTCTGAATTTCAACGGTGCCAAGCACCGAACGAGTCGGCGACCCACGGCCGTGTTGATGGTCTTCTGGATATTCTGGGCCTTTCGGCTGGCCTCCAGGTGCTCCTCTTGGCTGAGACGATCAGCAGTCATTCGTCATTACCTCCTCGCGGAAACGGCCTCGCGCGATTCGCCGACTGCGAGACGCTGGAACGAAGCGTTCAGTCGTGGCTCTCGCCACCGGAACCGCGTGCCCGTCGTCCAGATCGTGGGCTCGCGCAGGTGCGTTTGACACGGGATTCAGGCGGCTGGCGGCATTCCGTGGCCGATGGGCAATGGCGAGTGCGGGAGGCTACCTCGTTTCGTCGAACTGGTAACCGCAGACGCACGTCATGTTGCGGAGGTGCAGTTGCGCCTGGCATTCTGGACAGCGTTTGTGCCAGGGCTTAACGAGCAATGCGTTTGCCGGTTTTCCCTTCCGTTCGTCGACCCTCTTGTCCGCCCTCACCCGTTCCATCCGCGGAGCATCGGCCCGACGCTCGGCACACTGGGGATGGATTCCCTGGCGCGAATAGCTGACAACGCCGCAGACGGGGCACAAGCGACGCGGCAGTGCGTCCACGAGCAGTAGCGGAACTGGCTTTTTATTCTTATCGCCCATTGTGTTCGCTCTGGCAAATCGCTAAAGACCGCGGCCCGCATTGTCGCAGGCAACGACGGATAAGCTGTGCAGCTGAGCGCTCATTGTACCGCGACTCCGTCCACCCGCCCCACTCGTAGGCCAATTAGAGATCATTTGCCACCAGGTTTCCTCGGCGGACGTAGGCAGCTCACAGGCAACGCTGAGCCAGCGCGATGCAGGCCCCGCAGTTCCGGACCCACCCGTCACGACCGTCTCTTCAGCGGGCGAGCGGTCGCCAAGTCAATTGAGAGGCTGGGGGCGGGGCGGCTGATGCGCTCTGAGCGCCGGGGCGGCCCGACAAAACGTCCCTCGCCGACCGGCGTCAGCAAGTCGGTCGGTCACTGACTTTGAGCGGCGGACGGCGATCGTGTTAAATTTGGATGACATGAGTCAACTGAGGCGTCACACGTGCCAGGATGACGAACGCCATGGGTCCCTCGCGATTCGCATTCTGAGCCGGTCTAGGCCGGCTAGGATCGCGTCTCCGGGGCATCCATGTCGAAGCCGTGCCGCGTTGCCCTGAGCGTTAACATCGAAGCTTCGCGGAGCGCGTCCAAGTGAAAATCAAATCTGTCGCTGTGCCGCTCGTAGTCCTGTCTGCCATCTTGCCGCTCGTCCTGCGGGCCGATGAGGCGATCGACTTCACGCGGCTCCCCCAGCCGGCCGGCCTGATCCCCGCCCGAACGAAGGCAACGGTTGCGGCCCTGGTCTGCTTTCTGGAAGGGCCCGCGGTGGATGCCGAGGGAAATGTTTTCTTCAGCGAGATCGTCGGCAACCGCATTCTCAAGCTGAGCCCGAGCGCCGAGGTCACGGTCTTTCGAGCGGACAGCGGCCGGTCGAACGGGAACTGCTTCGACGCCCAAGGACGGCTGGTCACCTGCGAGGGATTTGGACTGGGGCCCGGAGGCCGACGGCGCGTCGTCCGCACGGATCTGAAAACCGGACAGATCACCGTGCTGACAGAGCGGTACGAGGGGAAGCGCTACAACAGCCCCAACGACATTTGCGTCGACCAGAATGGTCGGATCTGGTTTACCGATCCGTGCTACGCGGACCGGGCCACCATGCAGATGAGCGTCGAGGGGGTGTACCGCATCGATCCGAACGGGCAGGTGAGCCGCGTCCTGAGGCAGCCGGAGGTGCAGAAGCCCAACGGCATCGCGGTCGGGCCCGGCGGCAAGACGTTGTACGTCGTGGACGCCAACGACGTTGTGGGGGGCAACCGCAAGATCTGGGCGTTTGACGTTTCGCCGAATGGGAATCTCAGCAATCAGCGGCCGATCTACGATTTTCGTCAGGCGCGGGGAGGGGATGGCATTCGCATGGATCTGAATGGCAACCTGTGGGTGGCGGCCGGAATCCGGACTCCGCGCCCCCCGGGTGAAACCACCGAAATGCCCCAGGGCATTTACGTGATCAGCCCGCAGGGGAAATTGTTGGGGCGGATTCCGATTCCGGAAGATTACGTCACGAATTTGGCCTTCGGCGGGCCGGGCCGCAAAACCCTGTTCGTCACCGCCGGGACCAGCATCTACAAGGTTCCGATCACCGTCTCCGGCTATGCGGTCTATCCACCGCTGCGTCCGTAGCGGCATCGGGCTCCGCTGCTTGTCCGTTTGACGCTCCCGAATCGTCAACCGAGACGTTGATGAGGGGACCCGTGAATTCACAGCGAATGCGAAATGGGCGCCGGTGACCGAGGCGTCACCTTCGCCGTACTCTCACGTGCGTGAAGCAGCGTTGGCAGCGAAAGTCCGATCCCCCGGCAGCTTGTCGCGGCTCGAACAGCAACCGCACTGATTTGATTGCTCTTCAGCCAAATATCTGATCGCTCGTCGGAATCGGGATCAGGCCTTGCGGGGAATGTACAGCGAGCCCCAAATAATACCGACGCAATGCCCGACCTCGGTGCATTCGTCCCGCGGCAATATGCTTTCCTTCTTGTTTCCCTTCGCCACTCGCTCCCAAGTTTCCGCTCTTCGCCGCGCGAGGAACAGTTTCTTCTTGAACCGAACGACGCTGATCTCCGCGTCAGGCGAAGGCGACTGCGAAATCAGGACGAGGTCGTTCTTGCGCAACCGGCCTCGGACGTCGTCGTGCCCGAACCGCAGCGCGTAGGGGAGTTTGGCGAACACGAGCTTGTCCGCCGCCGCGCCAGCGATTTCGACCATGGTGGAATCCCAGGCCGGATGGGCTCGCGGCTCGCCCTCGATGGGAAAACTCAACAGGGGAAACCAGCTCCCGGTTGGGCTAGCATCTGAGCTCGCCGCTGAATATCCGGACCGTGACTCGGGCGACTCCATGCTGTTGCTGGTGCCCAAGAGCCACTTGTAGTTGACGTCGAACTCCGCGCCGATCCGCCGCGCCGCGAGCTCGCTGACCGGCCGGCGACCGTGCTTCATATCGCTGACATATTGTCCCGGGAGTCGGGCGCGCGACGCGACTTCCTGCTGGGTCAAGCCCTGCCGGGCCAGCAGCTGCAGGAGATCGTTCACGCGCTGTCGGCTCAGGTTGCGGACCTGTAAGGGATCGGACGGGTCGGTCATTGGGGGCGACACCTTCCAAAACAACGGCTTGACATTTTTACTACGGTAACTACCCTAATATAGTACACACCAACGAGGAAGAGTGCGTACGGTGCATGCGTCAACAAGACGACAGGACGACCGACAAATCCGGCCGCACGTCCAACGGCCAGACAAGTGGCGTCCAGCTTACTGCGAAGAGCCGTAGAGGCCAATCGGTGCAGACCAGTACTGGGATCGAACGAGAAACAGCCAATAATGTGGTCCGGCAATCCCCGCCGCTATTGCGAGGGGCGAGAGCGCCGCTGAATCAACGCCGATGACTAAAATATCGAGACAAAAATCATGAGCGAAGCTGATCCGGTGCTGTCCACCACGGAGCCGGGCGCTGCCGACGACCGCTGCCAACTGCAGCGAGCGATCTCCCGAGGCGGCGGTCCCTGCACACTCGAGGGCAAGGCCTCGTCGCGGGCGAATTCGATCAAGCACGGCATGACGGCCACCGCCCTCTTGCCGGAAATCCTTCAGCCCGGCCGCGTCGATTTCTTCCGCCGGCAATTCGAACAGGAAATTCAACCTCGCACAATGTTGGAGAGCGTCGTTGTGGACGAGTTGTCCAGGCATGCGGCCCGGCTGGAATTCAGCGAGCAGGCCGAGGGGGCCGTTTTGCGGAAGGGTGCCGAGACAATCTCGCAAATGCTCCCGACTTGTGACGGCGGGGCCGAGGTCAACGACGCCAGTTTATGTGGGGCCGTCGGTAGCAAGACGCTGGACCAGCTGACGAGATACCGCGCGGGGCACGAAAAAGGCTTTTTTCGTGCACTTCACGCGATCCGGGAACTGGGAGCGTCGCAAAATCGTCGGCCGTGCGACGACGCGAAAGCGCCCGGCGTCGGACTTCATTTTGGGGACGAGATCGCGTGCGAAGAATTCCTGCGAAAGAGGTTTGATCTCGAATTCTGGCGATGCCCTCGTTGCGGTTTGGCCGCCGGCCATTGGTTGCCGTCGAGGCGCTGTTGGGAGTGTTCGAAGTGCCGGCTGCAAAGCGGCCTCCGCCTGGCGACTGTGATGCACGGGTCGCCGATCGCGTTGGTTAAATGGTTCTCAGCGATCGAACTGTTGCTCACCGATCCTGGGATTTCCGTAGCCGAAGTGGGCCGTAGGACCCGCATCACTCGCAAAGCGACCGTTCGGCGGGTGGTCAAAAAAATCCGTTGCGCGATCGCCAGCCGTGACGCGCCGAGACTGTTGGCCGGCCTCGACGCCTACTTCGGCTGCCGCCGTTCGACCTGAAACAGGTGTCGCTCCCGAGTGGTTTTTTACGAAACGAACTTGGCCGTTCGCAGGGCCCAATCAGCACGGCGCAGATGGATCAACTTCCTTCCCGGTAAGAGATTAAGTCCGGCGTCGAACCATAAACACTGAGGTGAAGTTACCTGTTTTAAGTGGATGACTGAGCGAGTTAGGTGATCACCTCTGTTTTGAACACCATCAACGCGAAGGACCGCGAAATGCCACAAAACTTTTTATGCAGGCCGGCCGGAACGAATCGGGACGAAGGGGATTCAGCCGGTTCGACGGCACCTAAAACTGGTCATGCTGCTGGAAACGGCGGGAAGCGGCCGAACGGGAGCCGAGAGGTCGCGAGTGCCGAGCAATGCCTCGCCGCCTTGACACAGCTTCCCGGCCTCGTGGCCATGGGAATCCTCACCCCGGCCCAAGCAAATTCCATGCGGGCCACGTATGAGACGATTTTAAAGCATCACGAAAAACGTCAGTCCGCGCAGATTCAGGGGCCGGCAACCGCCGACGTGGTGCAGGCCGTCCGCGACCACCCGGAGCTGGCCGCCGTGCTCGAACCGCTCATGACCGGCGAGCAGCTCGAGTCGCTGATGAAAGAGGCCCGGGACGCCCAGGACGGCAGCGATGGGTAAGCGTGCGTTTTGCGAGCAGTTCATCCACTTGAACAGGCGGCCCATCTCGTTCGATGAAAGGCCTTACCTGGCCAAAGTGTACGCGTCGCAGTTCCGCAATCTCGTTCTACGTTGCTCGAGGCAAACCGAGAAGACCACGTTTGTCGCCAACACGCTCCTCTACGAGGCCTGTGTCCGACCGGGTGTGAACATTCTGTTTGTTTCGCCTCGCCGTGATCAGGCCCGGGTCTTCAGCCACACGCGCCTGATCCCCTGTTTGGAGCACAGTCCCCTGATCCGCCGGTTACTTTGCGGCCCCACACGCCGGCGCCCTTCGGTCTTTGACTTGCGCTTTGTCAATGGGTCGCAACTTTTCATCCGGGCGGCCTATCACTCCGGGGACGCGATCCGTGGCATTAGTGCGGATCTGTTGTTGATCGACGAATTTCAAGACATTGCGGCTGGAGACTTGCCTGTTCTTCAGGAAACTTTGAGTCATTCCACGTGCGGCCGCACCGTGATCACAGGGACGCCGAAACTAATCGAAAACCATATTGAGGGAATTTTCGACCAGTCGACCAAAAACGAGTGGACCGTGCCGTGTGCCCGCTGCGGTCGCGGTGTGATCCTCGACGAGCGATGTCTCGGTGC
>Ga0181532_10004812_pt1 | contig 11648 bp, 17 predicted proteins | sample PEATcosm2014_Bin_33_FD_119768 | JGI IMG/M metagenome (GOLD analysis project Ga0181532, IMG submission 119768) | Peatland microbial communities from MTU Mesocosm Facility, Houghton, MI, USA - PEATcosm2014_Bin11_30_metaG | ecosystem: Environmental > Terrestrial > Soil > Wetlands > Peat | place...
CGACTCGCGTTGCGCAGGGACTGGGACAGTATCTCGGCCAACAGCCCGAGGTTATCAATTATCAGATCTATGCCGGGACCTCCGGTCCTTACAACTTCAACGGTCTTGTGCGCCATTACTTCTTGCGCAATCAGCCCAATCAGGCTGATATCCAGGTGAATCTGCTCTCGCGGCACGATCGCACGGCGCAGAGCCATGAGATCGCCCGCCGGCTGCGGCCGGAGTTGGATAAGATCGCTGCGCCTTTCGGTGCGCGCATCAAGGTAGCCGAGGTCCCGCCTGGTCCGCCGGTGTTGCAGACTCTGGTGGCCGAAGTTTACGGACCTGACTACAAAGGACAGATTGAACTGGCGGCGCAGATCAAGAAGGTCTTTCAGCAAACGCCAGGCGTCGTGGATGTGGACTGGTACGTCGAAGACCCGCAGACCAAGTACGACATGAAAGTGGATCTGGACAAGGCCGCCCTCCACGGCATTTCACCCGCCGATGTAACGCGCACTCTGCAGGTGGGGCTCGGTGGAGCAAACGCGGGATTGCTTCATGATCCCCATTCACGCGAGGACATCCCTATCGAAGTGCGGCTGGCGCGCCCGGATCGCTCGGGGATCGCAGACCTTGGCAACCTGAAGCTGCCGACGCCGTCGGGCGGCCAAATCGCCCTGCAGGAAGTAACAAACCTTCGGGAGACGACGATCGATACCAGCGTGTATCGCAAGAATCTCCAGCCAGTCGTCTACGTGACGGGAGATGTGGCCGGGGGAGAAGAGAGCCCCGTGTACGCCATCATGAAGATGAGCGAGGCCATCGACAAAATCAAGTTGCCCGATGGCTACGGAGTAAAGCAGTACAAGGGCACCACTATGCCCGAGCGCACCGACCGCTTCTCCATGAAGTGGGATGGTGAGTGGCACATCACGGTGGAAGTCTTCCGCGACCTGGGACTCGCCTTTGCGGCTGTCCTCGTCTTGATCTATGTGTTGGTCGTGGGCTGGTTCCGGTCGTTCGTCACGCCGCTGGTCATCATGGCACCCATTCCGTTGACGCTGGTTGGCATTCTCCCAGCGCACGCCTTGATGGGGGCATTCTTCACTGCCACATCGATGATCGGCTTCATCGCCGGAGCCGGCATCATTGTTCGCAATTCCATCATTCTCGTCGACTTCATCGAACTGCGTCGCTCACAAGGAATGTCTCTGGAGGACGCCGTCGTCGATGCTGGCGCGGTCCGCTTCCGTCCAATGCTGCTGACCGCCGCCGCCGTGGTAGTGGGAGCGAGCGTGATCCTGTTCGATCCGATTTTTCAGGGTTTGGCTCTGTCATTGATGGCGGGAGAAGTCGCGTCCACCGTCCTATCGCGGATGGCAGTGCCGGTTCTTTATTACCTCTCCCAGAGGGGAGACTCGTTTCCACCGACGCATCCCCATGCGCCGGAAAATGTCGCTGAATGCGAAACACCGCAATGCGAAATTGCGTAGGACCAACTTGTTCTTGAAGGAGAACTGGTATGACTGTAGAACGCACACTTCGTTTGATCGCTGGCAGCTTTATTCTTTTGTCCCTGGCACTTGGGCACTACGTAAGCCCGTACTGGTACCTTTTCACTGCCTTTGTTGGCCTGAATCTGTTTCAGTCTGGATTCACCAACTGGTGCCCGATGATGACCATTCTGCGTAAACTTGGAGTCGGGAGATAGGAGAGAATGAACATGCCTAATTGGGGTTGGGGAGTGGCATTTCTTATCGCCTATGTGGTCCTGACGCAATGGCTACTGCCAAAACTTGGCGTTCCTACCTGAAGAAGCCACGGTTGCGCCGAGTCTCGGCGCAAAATTGTTCCGAGGGCCGACTCTCCGGAGAACCATGACAACGATAGTGCAGGTTGAATTTCGCGAGAGCTTGTTGTCAATCCGGGACGAGATCCTCCAATCACTTGGGCACCCAGTGATTTCTGCTCTGGGTTCGCGTGCCGCACGAAATCTCGATCTCGCGCATGAATCAGTAGGTGTCATCCTGATCGGGCACGGGGCACCCTGGGAAGAACGATGCAATCTTGCCGCTCATTTCCGAGAGATGCTCCCCGGAGTTCCCATTGTGGCCTCCCTTCGCCAGCGAGATAAAGATGTCAGCGGAGCGGATTACAACTGCCCTGCAGATAATCCGCCTCTGTGGGTTCGAACAGTCAGACAGGCTCTTGCCGGAATCGAGTAACAACTCTTCAGCCGAGTCTCGAGAAGAGTCAATTCTGAACCTGTGCGAGGTCCACGAGTGCGGAGCATCCCGCGTCATCATTCGCCACGTGATTGATCCGAGTGCTGGCGGAACTTTCTCGACTGTCCTATTTCTCACCATGCAACTGCTGCGCGAGGTATGTGCCAATGCCCATTTCTTCGATGGAATGAATCTGAGCGTCCAAGAAGTCTGCGTGCCCTTCTTCATCCTTCAGCATGCGCTGAAATAACTCGCCTGATCCGTTGTCCCCAGCTTCGCCACAAATGCATATAGCGGAGTTGTATTGGCGTACCGCATCTTCCTCGTCCTTGAGGTCGCCTTCAAGTTGCTGTTGCACATTAGCGCCAATCTTGGGGGTCAGAGCGACATCCACCTTTGGTGCGGCATCCAAGAACACGATGCGTTCGATGAGACCTTCGGCGTGACCCATTTCCTCGATTGCACGCCTCTTCAGGTAGTGGCCTATTCGCACGTAGCCCCAGTTTTGGCAGGTCTCTGATTGAACCATGTACTGAACGATTGCCGTTAATTCAGAAGCGAGAGCCGCATTCAGTTGCTCGATCACCTTCTCGTTGCCGTGCATATTCCGCCCTCCGTTCTTTCCCATTTTGCGATCTGGACAACATGTGCGGCTGTGACCCGGCGCACAGCGGTGGGTTCGTCTGGTCAAGCGCCAGCGGATTGGGAGATGGATTCCACGGTCTAGCACAAATCTGGTTCTTGGGTCTAAAGTCATTTCTGCTATGGATATTCTTCTTTCTCCGATTGGTTGGGTGCGGTCAGACCAAAACAGCCCACGCGAAGACTATTGGGGCGAGGTCTTCTCCGAAATCGTCCTAGATACTGCAAGGTTCTTGCCGGATGCACTGGAAGGACTCTCTGAGTTTTCCCACATCGAAGTTCTTTTTCATCTAAATGGGGTCAATGAGAATTCGGTTGTTAAGGGTCGCAGGCACCCCAGAGGAAATGCGAACTGGCCCGAAGTTGGCATCTTCGCTCAGAGGGCAAAGGCTCGACCCAACAGGATCGCCGCCACTATTTGTCGCCTGATCTCGGTCGGAGGGTTGACTCTCAGAGTCCAAGGTCTTGATGCAATGAACGGGTCGCCCGTAATAGACATCAAACCAGTCTTCGCTGAATTCGTTCCCGACAGAGCTTCGGTTCGGCAGCCAGAATGGTCGCACGAAATGATGGCGAACTACTTTAAGCACATGCTGTGATGTCATCCTCGGAGCCTTACCAAGCAAATTGCCTCTCTACAAGAAAAGCCGATTCTGAGTCGCGGCGAGTTCCACGGGCCGCGAGCATCCTTCATCATCGTTCGATACGTGGTTGATCCGCGTGCTCACGGGGTAACACCGCATCAGCCGGGCGTCGCAGGGCCGCAACAGTTCGGACGCCGCAGCCGCGTCCCTCATCCCCGGATCGAGCCACAGGTCGTAGCCGTCCGGATCGAGGATGACCGGCATGCGGTCGTGGACGGCCGAGGCCACGGCGTTCGGGACCGTGGTCAGGATCGAGCAGGTCTTGACCCAGTTGCCGCCTGCGTCCCTCCAGCAATCCCATATCCCCGCGAAGGCGAACAACTCTCCGCCATTGACTTCGAAGCAGTACGGCTGCTTCGCCTTCCCTGTCCGCGCCCACTCATAGAACCCGTCCGCGGGCACAAGGCACCTGCGGTATCTCAGCGCGTCGCGGAACGCGGGCGTCGCGGCCGCGGTCTCCGACCTCGCGTTGATCATACCGGCGGCGACGGACGGGTCTTTTGCCCATGACGGAATGAGGCCCCACTTCATCAGCGACAATTGCCGGACGGGCTCCTTCAGATTCTGGCGGATGACCGGGACGGGCTGGGTCGGCGCGATGTTGTACCGCGGGCCCCAGTCTTCATCGCCCGAGACGGCGTCGAAGTGCTCCTCCACAAGTTGCTTCCGCCGCGACAGTCGGTAGCGCCCGCACACGAGGGAGATTATGGCAGATGCGGCCGAGAGTCTGCGATTCGTTCACCGTGTCAACCTCCCACGTGGATGAAAAAAGGATTAGGACGAGGTGCCGAATCGCGGCGGCCGAGATCGCACGCATCACGGACGGACGGTCAGGATGGTACATTATTTTTGGGGATCGTCGTGGGAAGCCGCTTCAGAAGCGGCTTTTGAGGCGGGGATTCAGAACCTTGCGGCGTTCATCATCAAATTGCATGCAGGACGGGCAGCAGCGGATCACCTTGCCGTCCTTGAAGGTATGAGAGCGGAGACCGCTGTGAGCACAAGGCGTCATTGCGTCCTCCGTGTGTAGCCTACGCAGTCATCACACTCACAGTGCGCAGCGTGCGGACACTTGCTGCACGCAACCGTGCGATAGTCTTCCCCTAGTGTGATTGCGTCCCTCAAGGCTGACCAGCACAACCTTGCCGCAGTTGTAGCACGGAACTCTCACCGCAAACAGCCTGTCAATCCTATTCATTGAACCCTCCGTATACCGCACTCAGCAACGCACTCATCACAGAGGATGTCCTGAACGCCTGCCTCAGAGTCATCCCGCTGTTCAGGCGTGACTTCAACCTCAACGCCGCATTTTGCACACGGCAGGAGCGTGTCATAGGTCTCAACCCGGTTCCGTGCCTCAACGCACGCCTCACACTCACACCGCTTCTCAAAGCACTTCTCACAGAAAAACTTGCAGCCGTCAATCACAGCCTGCTCATCATCAGGGTGAACCTCAACCTTCACGCCGCAGTCAGCACACGGTCTCTTCATGGCTTGCCTCCTGTTCCTGAGATGTGCTGCGAAAAGGGATTTGTGCTTTATTTCTTCCACGGGCACTCAAGAACATCCTGCGAGTAACTGATCCGAGTTACCCAGAGTGTTCTTTCATCTCGGTGAGACGAACCTTCATCTCCGGGTAAATCTAATCGATCGCTTTCTCGAAACTAATTAGATAGAGAGCGGCCAACGAAGTGGCTTCTCGCGTCAAGTTAGATTGCGGGTCTCCCAAGGGTGTACGGGAATCCAGACGGTAATGGCGTTCGCTACCGCGGGGGCTACCCCTTCGCCAGTTGAGGCGATCTTGCCTGAACTGCCTCGCGGCCTTCTCGTTCTGGGCTTTTCAGCGATGGTGCCATTAGACTTTGAGAGGTGTGGCCTGAGGTAAGGTTGGAGATCGTTGCGGGAAAGGGCGATTCGCGCCGGGGACCTGCCAGGCTTTTCATGGAGGATTCTATGAGCAAGGCGGCAAGAACAACGATCAGGGCAGGCGACCACGGATGCCTGTGCGAGCCCCACGCCCTAGTGAAGAATGCCTACCCCAAGTGCGAGATGGACTGCTATGCTCCGGCCGAGGTGCTGCTGGAGAATTGCGAGGACAACGAACAGCCGACAGTGCTCTGCCTGGGGCACTTCCTGCGGCACGCGAGGGACTGCAAGGAGCGGACGGCGGAGGTGAAGGAACACGCGATCTTGGGAGAGATGTTAGCGGAGGCCGACGCCAAAAAGGCGGCAAAAGAAAAGGAGCCTCCTCCTGTTCCCCAGGCCGTCAAGGAGGCCCAGGAGAGCGCGGCACGCGAGGAGGCGAGGAGGCGAATCCTGGAGGGCACCGGGCTTTTCGACGAGCACGGCAACTTCACGGGGCAAAAACAATGAGCGGCGAGCAGATCACCGAGTTGATCGAGTCCGCACTGGTCAAACTGCACGAGGGCGACGAGTTGGGCCACGAGGCGTCTGAGGCCGTCACGCCGATGATCAGCGACGGGCTAGGCCGCCTCAGTTAGCGGCCTTGAGCTGCTCACGGATGAGCGCCTTGCGCTGCTCCGCGAACCAGTCACGCGCGGCGGACGGCTTTGGGCCGCGCCCCGCGGCGTGCATCTCCTCCATTGCCTTGATCATTGTGTCCCTTGTCCTGTCAAACTCCTCAAGCGTCATAGTCACGGGGAATGTTTCTTTCTCAAGTTCCATGGGAACCTCCAAAAATAGGATGTGACCCGCGACGGTGATTGCTCATAATCTTCGGTAACCAGCGGCGGGAATAGGCCGTCCCTGACCGCACTGTTCTTCTCGCATGCGGTGAGCACGGCCTGCACCTCCGGGAAAATCTAAGTGAGGACTTTCTCGAATCGAATTGCCTCAAGAGCGGCCAACGGAGGGGTGCTTCGCGTCAAGTTAGATCGGAGTGACAGAATCTGTCGCGCCCGCAGGTGTTGCGGTCCGCTTCCCGCTGGACGCGGATTGTCGGCGACGTGCTCTGTGCTGCGCTCCCAGTAGCCGAGGCCGTCAGCGCGTTGACCGTGAGTTCGCAGGCGGGCAGAGCGACGAATAGGGCATCGAGTCAGCCTTGGTCCTCATGGCCGCGAGACAAGCCCCAGCTTTTCCTTGCACGATTGCACAGCAGGGTCGCGAGTAGACCGAAACCGATTGCTAGTCATGCCGTCTCGCCCGATTTTTTCTCGAAGAACTGGGTGTCCCAGCACACACCCACATCGAACCAGGACCCGTCGTCGAACAAGATGACGAACTCTCCGTCGTTGTTGATCACGTACCTGTCGTCGATCACCTTGAGCACCCCCGGGTCCTCCTCCGCCTGCTCGATGATCTCCGAGGCGGCCTCCAGTCCCCGTGATTCAGGGCGATTGCGCACTCCCTGAACCATACGTCACCCTCTGACTGCTCGGGGCCGCGCAGCGCGTCTGTGACCAGCAGGGCAACCAGTTCGGACTGCTCTGGGTCCAGAGGGTCGCCCCCGCTCAGCCTCGCGAGCGCGCCGGCCAGCATCTCCCTCTGCCTGTCGGTCGTTATCGTCACGTACATAGCGGAGCTGTTGAACTTCTCAATCGCGCTCTTGGCGTTTGTCAATATCTCTTCGTGGGTCATTAGTTTCTTCTCCTGTGCAGTGCATGAATGCAGGCTAAGACCGTCGGGTTTTCCCGGAAGGATCAGCCCTGCATTTGCCTAATACTGGGTCGGCGCAAGAAGGCGGATTTCGCCTTCCGTGGATTCGCGCGGTCAGCCCTCCTGGGCGGTGGCCTCCGTCGCTTCCTGTCTTGCCGGAGTCTCGTCGTCCTTCAGCTGCCTCGCGGCCGCGATCACGGCATCAAGCCAAGGCTGCCAGAGGCTGCCGAACTCGAACGTCCCGCCACCGTAGTACTCAGTCCTGAAGGGCGCGAAGATGTCCAGCAGGGCCCAATCCACGCCCAGTTGGTCTGGGCGCTCGCCGTCATACAATTCCCGCACCACTTCCCCGGCGCGTATCACCGTCTTGCTCGCGTAACTCAATCCTCCGTGGCGGCATTCAACCAGGAAAACGGCAGCGGGGAAAGCCACGGAGACCTCGTCCAGGTGGCTCCAAACGATGCCGTAGCGCTTGTCCTTGAAGTCGATGCTGAACCTGCGTGCCGGGTTGAGGCGATCATCGGCGTAGACGAGATTCTTGACTGCCTTGAACTCAAGCAGCCGAGGAAGGTTGTTGGCGACCTCACCGGCGGGCTGGCCGAGCCGCCCGGCGACCCAGCTGGCCAGTTCCTGGGAGGGCTGGTTCAGCCTTTCGGCGATACGTTTCATCTCGTTCGGGCCGCTTGCCAAAACATCAAGAACACAGTGAATCCAATAGGACATCTTTCTTCTCCTTTGAAGCCAAGATCGAATCTCGCAAGATTGCCGCGCCGCAAACTTGGCTTCTCTCTTTCAGGGTCCACCCAACAGACGGATGATCGGCCCCTTCAGGCACTAATACTGCGCACAGGACTGACCACCCGTTTCCTAGACGTCCCCCTTCGCGGGCTAGGTTTCAGCCTGATAGTTGTTGGTGACTACCCCCCTTTTCCGCCTTGAAGGTATACCTGGGCGTCTCGTCGTCGTCATTCATGAAACAGAGCTCGTTGGGGCGTTCTCGGGTTGGGCGGCCTACCCACGCGCCGCCCTGCGGCAACTTGATATCGAACCTGCCGCCCGCGTTGAAGTCGCTGCCGGACTCGACCCCGATGACGCCCAGGTCAAGCTGCCAAGAGTGATAGACGACAGACGCCGCCTCGTCATCGCGGTACTCCGCGAGAAACTTCTTGCAGGCCGCCTCCTCGTCCTCCGCCCGGATCGTCATGTCCGCGACGACGACGAAGCGGACGTTGTATTCCTTTTCTTCCTTCTCGCTCATCGCCCCCGCTCCACGCTCCCCGTTGTAGCCGTGCTCTTCCAGGTCGTCCGCGAAATCATAGAAGTCGTCGTCCCCAGTGCCGGTTGGCTGGTCGGTTAGGAGCGCGGCGTCGCTTGGCTCTCCCTCCTTCATCGCGTCCTCAAGGCCATTGAGAAATGCCCAGTGGTTGCCCTGCGGGTGCTCCGCACGGATGTCAGCAAAGATGCGTGCAACCAGCGCCCTCCCGGTGGCATAGCCCAGGGCGTGCATCGCCTTGTAGGTGCCGGTCTCCGGGTGCCGCGTCATCTCCAGCGCCCTGACTCGAGTTTCCGTGCTCATCAGGTCGATCGTGTTCCTCATCGTCTCTCCTTTGAGGCCGGTGCGTTCTTGCAGAAACTGCCGCCACGCGACCCTGGCTGCTCTTCCTCAGTGCGGGGTGACCAGCCCTGTCAACCTCTAATACTGCGCGAATGGCTTGGTGGTCTCTTTCTCAGAAGTGCGCCTTGAATGCGGGGGAAGGACGCCGGGAGCCTTACGTTCTCCCTCTGGCATTCCTGTCGTTATAGGGGATATAACGCAGGATCGCGGAAGCCCGTCTTCGTCGGCGATCACGGCTCCTCCGTCGCGGCGCGGGCGTCTTCCTTTCCCAGCGTCGCTGGGAGTCGGCGATCAGCTACAGGTAGTTCACAGGGGCCTCACATACATGGGCTTGCTGGGGTCGTCGCACTGCCAGCTGTCCGCTGAGGCAGCCTTGGCCTTTGGCGCGTCGTCCTCCCAGCCGTGCCCGTCGTCGACCATGATCGCGGGGGCAGGATGGCGCCTGTACTCGGGCAGCTTCATGCAGTCCTGGCAGAACGTCAGGCCGTCCTCGACCGTCGGGCTGCCGTAGGTCGGCCCCTTGCAGCGGGAGCAGGGCGCGTGCTTGGGAGGGGTTGCTTTTGTTTTTGCTTTGCTAACAAACCCCTGCGGGGTCGGTGTTGCCTTTGACTCGGCCTTTCCCTTCGAAGAAGGGGAGCAGCCCGCCGAAGGCGGGGCGAGCGAAGCGAGCGAATGCTTCACTGACTGGTCAACAAACAGATTCAAAGGCCGATTCAAAGACAGATTAGGTTCCTGCTGGGAACCCGCGGGCGTCTCCTGGGAACCCTGGGTTCCTGCTGGGTACTCAGGGTTCCCCGTAGGAACCCAGGGTTCCTGCACGGTTTTCCAGTCTATCGCCCAGGACTCCAACTTCTTCAGGTCCACACAATACCTGCTCTTGATGTGCCCGTCGCCGTGCCTGTACTTGGTGAAGGTCTTCAACTTGACTAGCGCCTCCACGGCGCGGGACACCGAGCTCTTGGAGTGCTGGGTCATCTTGGCCAGGCGGTTCATTCCTGGGAAGCACTGGCCCGTGATGTTGTCCGCGTGTTGGCAGATCGCCACTAGAACGGACTTGACCACGCCCGTGTCTATCCCTTCCGTCTTGGGTATCGCGGCCTGGAGGGCCGCCTCAACGTACTTAAACCCCATTGGACGCCTTCTTCCCCGTGCTGTATCCGCCCCCGGCGTTCAGCCTCTTCGGCAGCTTCATCTCGCGCCGCCACCTCACGGCGGTGACCCTGTGAATTCCGAGCGCCTCGGCGATCTTGGCGTAGCTGGCCCCCGCCGCGAACGCCTCGGCGAAGAGTCGCCGCTTCAGCTCCTCCGGCTTTCTTCCTCCTGCGTGCTTCATTGTTGTGTGTCTCCTAGTAGCGGTTGCTCCGCTATCTAGGGCCACGTAGTTGCGAGATCGCTAGTTAACGATGCGGACCGACGCCTCATCGAGAAGGTCTACGCCCGCACCTACTGCATCGTTAGGTGGCGGGAGCGGGATGAGTCTGACGAAGAAGGGTTTGGGTAGACAGGGACCAGAGGCAACGGGCTGAACGCCTTCTTTGTCACTGTCGCGGTGCCGGGGATGTGGGCATGCCGAGGAAGTCCGTCGCGCCCTTCCGGAAGTTCTCGACCGCTTCCCGGTAATGCTCAAAGTGCGATGGCATCTCCCCGGCTATCCGCTGCCCGTGCTCGCGCATCTCGTCGGTGGTCCACCGGAACAGGATGGAGTGGCGCACATCGAAGCCGTTCGGGGCGAAGCCTGCGTCCTGGGCCGCAGGGAACATCGAATGGACGACGTGCCCCCCGGTGAAGACGAGGAGGTCGCCGTGGCTCATCAGGATTTCTTCCGCGGGCTGGTGGCGCTCGACCTTGCGGCTCTTCTGCTCGATGCGGTAATAGCCTTGCGGCATCTTTCCGCCGACGCGGAAGGTCCTCGCTTGCCCGAGCGTGAGCATCGGCACGATCATCTTGGCCGGGTCCTTGTGCGGGCTCACAAAGTCGTCGGGGGCCATCCGGTGACATTGGACGTAGTTGACGGGCGCCTGCGCCGCGTACGCGACCTGCTTCGCGACGGCCAGGAGGGCCGGATGTATCGCGCCGTGCTCGTGCGGCCGGGCGCCGCCGTCCTTGGTGTAGGACTTGCCGAAGTATGCGGAGCGCTGGTGGGCCTCGGACGCCTCATCGATCCAGGGGAAGTCGGCGAGCAGCTTGCACAAGATGTCGCTGTGCTCCCGGGACCAGAACTGCGGCATGTGGATCCACGGATTCGGCTTCATCATAGTCATAGTAGTCTCCCTCATAAGAAGGAAGGGGAACTTGCCGTGCCCCGTCCTGTCATGCGGCGCCTTCCGAGCGCAGATTTCCCTCCGAGATAAGGGCGATTGCGGACTGCATCCTGTCAATGACGCCCTGGTAGACCCGCACCTTCTCGTCGGGATTCATGTAGGCGGCAATGTCGCTCACATACTGGCACGAGTGACGGATGGCGTCCTGCACGCCGAAGGCGGCCGACTCGGGAATGCTGATAGGCAGCGGCACGGCGGGCGCGGCCGCGGGCCCCGTCGCCGGCTTGGCGGAGGAGCCTGCGGCGACCTTAGGTTTCTCGCTGCTGTTCAACCGCTTTGTTTCTTCCCGTATTTGGTCGTATACGGCCTGCGGCGACCTGCCGAGATGCGTGCGGCAAAACTCCTTGAACGTGTGGCAGCCTTTGACGGGGACTTTCAGCCTGTTCTTGCTGTCCCGTTCCGCCTCCTGGAACTTCTTCAGGAAGGCGAGGATGTAGGGACGGTAGAGGCGCAGCTTGCGGACGCCCTCAATGACTATGGGCGCTAGAAATCCATCCGAAAACTGGTGTTCTGTACAGGTTGAAATTCGCGTGACTTGATTATTTGTTTGTGCGCCTTCGCTTACATTACAACTGCGGCCAAGCCGGGATTCGCTTCCAGTCCA